>Ga0316226_1002569_pt1 | contig 16764 bp, 29 predicted proteins | sample TBH18017metaG_FD_206009 | JGI IMG/M metagenome (GOLD analysis project Ga0316226, IMG submission 206009) | Freshwater microbial communities from Trout Bog Lake, Wisconsin, USA - TBH18017 | ecosystem: Environmental > Aquatic > Freshwater > Lake > Hypolimnion/Profundal zone | place: USA: Wisconsin... | reverse complement strand
CGGGTTTACTTAGTAAACCCGCCCAGCGATGAACCGTCGAAACCTATATGTGAAAGGATACGGTCATGATGACTAAGAAGGATTACCAGAAAGCGGCGGAGATTGCGCGATCGGCCGACGACGAGCACCGCGCAGCGGTTACCACTGCCTACATCGAGCTTTTCAGGGATGATAACCCGCGCTTCGACGTCGAACGCTTCAGCGAAGCATGCATGCTCAAGCCAGTAGTGAAACGCGCAAAGCGCTAAGCGCGCCGTCCGTTTCCCATGGCACCCTTCAAGGTGCCATGGGAATCGCGCTTCGCCGTCACAAGTCAACAATCGTGTTAGGGGTAGCACGATTGTTGACTTGCGCCGACGAAACCCATCTGCGGAGGATTCACCATGACCACCAAGAAGGTTTATCAGGCATTCGCTAACGCGATTGTCGCACGGCAGAATTGCGAGCGCTCCGGTAACGCGGAGTGGAAGCTGAAGCACACTGAAGCAATCAACGCGCTAATCCGCGACTGTATGCCGCGCGGGTCCGGCGTTGACAACGGCTGCACGCTTGACCTAGATCGGTCGACGGGCGAGCGGTTGGGTTTCGCAACGGCGTACCATCACACGGACGAGTCGGGCTGCTATGACGGCTGGACGGAGCATAGCATCATCGTCCGCGCGTCACTCTGCTACGGTTTCACCGTGAGCGTCACGGGACGGAACCGGAACGGCATAAAGGATTATCTCGCCGAGCTTTTCCAGGAATGCCTGGACGCGGACGTTGAGTCATGCTAACCCACAACGTCAAGGGCTGGCACGTCGCCGATACGCTCGGCGTATGTCAAGCGGGACCGTTTGACACGCGGGAAGAAGCGGAAAAGGCTCACGAAGCGTGGGAGCGGGCGATCAAGCGCGCTAAGCGTAAGGCGCAGAAGGTTAGCGCTATCCTTAGCATCGACGCGCTCTGTAATCTCCTGGGCGTCGACACAATCGGCGACTATGCCGATAAGGTCGACTGTTACGATTGGGGGGCATATCAGCATATTCACGGCGAAGCGCTCGCCGCTGGTCTGTCGGAAGATGAAGCGGACGAGAAAGTGCGCGAAGCGGAGGACGCTGAACGCGATTATGCCTGCGAAGCGTACCGCGACGTGGTCGTCTATGCCGCTGAGAAGCTTTTCGGCGAGCATGGGCTAATGCTCACGGGGGTAGAGCGTCAGGGTCAGACGTGGCAATGGGAAGTGTTCCCCGTTGCGTCATGGCGTGACGCGGCCGACCTTATCCGGCGAACGATCAACGGCGTTGGCATATTCGAGTTTGCCAGCACGCGAGAGTTTCTGGCCAGCGGACCATATACGCCCAAGCAAGCGGTCATGCAACACCTACACTGGATCAAGCGATGGTGCGACGTTTACGGCGAGCGGTCACCGGCAACGATGATTGAGCGGCGTATGCGGTAGTCGGGCGTTGACTCTACCAGTTTACTTAGTAAACTGGTAGGACTGAGCTTCCGACCCTATCCCCTGCAATGAGGTTATAAGACTATGCCAGCAATCAAAGCGGTCAGTTACGAGCGGTACAATGGCGGAGTACGTATCAAGCGGGCCTATGGCAGTTCGACCGTGACCCGTTTTTTCGTTTTCCGCGCAGAGGATGAAAAGGACCCGTCCAAGTGGCTCAAAGTAGAAGGGTATGGCCCTACGCCGGGAGATCGGAAAACCGACGCCATTCGTCGAAGCGGTCTGACCTAGAAGGGTAACCCGTCTAATACGGTCGAAGGTTGACTCTACCAGTTTACTTAGTAAACTGGTAGGACTGAACTTCCGACCCTAACCAATACGAGAAAGGAAGTGGCCCATGGGCCTGATTCGTACTACCTACGAGGTTGTAACGGAAGAAAGCGCGGCGGAAGGTTGCGTGGCGGAAGAGGGCTGGCTCGACGAGGTAGGCGATGAGTATTCCGTCACTCAGGCCATTCGGCTACTTCAGGGTTGCGAGCCGTCGTCCTCAGAATTCCATAGCGGGATCTGGTATACGCTGGACGAGGGGCAGGACTATCGCGACGGGTCGTACAGTTCCACGTCGTACCATCTGGTTACGCGCGGAGTGCGTCGCGCACGGTGGACGGTCGCGCAGGAACGCGCCGTCTATGAGGGGGTTACGGGGAAGTCGTCGCGCCGTCGAAGTTAGTTGAAGGTTGACTCTGCTAGCCTTTGCACGCCAAAGGCTAGCAGGAATGAACTTCCGACTTACTCAAACTGCGAAGGAGGCATAACCATGAAGTACGCTAACGCAAGGTTCATTCTCGGAATTGACACGGGCAACGAAGCGATGCAGACTCCCCTTGACGTTGCGATTGCGCTGAAAGCGGTTGCACGAAGGTTGGCACGGGGCTATACCGATGGCACCATTCAGGACAGTAACGGTAACACGGTAGGCAGCTTCCGCTTCACGAAGGACGGCAAGTGAGTCCCGCCGCGCGCAAGGTGCGTGCTGCATGCCTCATGAAGCGCGGCGAGCCGCGCTACGTCCACTGCTATGATGATGGCGGTCAGTCCTTTGACCGCTACACCGTCGTTTCACGGGACGATACCGTCATAAGACTGGCGGTCAAGGCGTCTACGTCGCAGCTTCGGCACATCCGTTTCACCCGCAAGGGTTCGGTCAGTGTTGCGGGAACGAAGGGCAGCTTGACGCGCCGCGTTATGCGCACCTCGGAAAGAAGGTTGCTTTCGCGGCGTTGCCCTGGGACGTTCAACAGTTCGCGCGGCAGACCTACCTAATCTTGTGGGATATTCGACAGGAGGATCTGTCATGACCAGCGAGAACAATCTCAACAGCGTAGATCCGCGAGCGGACGCTTTCGTCCGCTCTTACGTCCAAACCGCGCTATGGTCGTCCAATGATGAGTCAACGCCAGAGGGCGGTTACCCGCTGGACGCGAACTATGACATTGACGACCTGTCGGAAGAGGCATTCGAGACCTGCATCGCCGACTGCGCCCGTTTCCAGAAGGAAGCGGCCCAAGCGTTGTCAACTGTCAACTGTAAGCGTGAGTCCGGCACGACGCTGGACGAGCAAGTCGCTCACGACTTCTGGCTGACCCGCAATGGCCATGGCGCCGGTTTCTGGGACGGAGACTATTCCGAACCGGAGGCGTCGAAGTTGACGGAGCTATCAGAAGACTTTGGGGAGGTCAATATCTACGTTGGCGACGACGGCAAGCTGTACACATGCTGACCTCTGACGGTCTTTACTAAGTAAAGCCCGCCAGTAATCAGCGTAGGTTCAACTTCAAAGGAGACTCTCATGTTCAAGTCCAGCACCGTCTACGTCAACCGACGTCTCACGAACGTCACTCCGTCGCAGCATGCGACAGAGCGGCTCGTCATCGACCTTCAGGACATCCTGATAGGCCCCACAAGCCTGCATAACGCCAATCGCCTCGCCCAGTACGCGGCGGGCGTTGCGCCGGGCAACGAATCCACCGAACCCGGCAAGGCCCGCGAGCTGGCCATCGCTATGAAGGAAGCGGGAGAGCGCTACCTGAAGGCGACGGCACGCCGCACACGCTCTACGAAGAAGGCGGAGTAGGGCTATGACCGCGTCTCCGCCGCGCTTCGCCCAGCTCGTCGAGTACGGCGACGAAGAAGAAAGCGAGGAAGTCCTCATCGAAGTCCGCTCCCTTGGCCGCGTCGTCCTGGCCACCATGGGCGAATCCCGCTCCCTTACCCCCGCTATCGCCGCCCAGATCGGCGCGGCACTCATCGCCGCCGCAAGAGTCGCGGCTGGCAATTAGGTTCATGCTTGACGACTGCGCCAGCATCCGATACGATGCTTGCGCAGTAGTGAATCATCAATCTTCTCTCTAACCGTAGAGGTAAGCATATGCGATTCCCCACAAGCGAAGAAGTAGCGAACAACCTCAAAACGATTCTCCCGCCGACGATCCCTGAGGAGGGGATGGAAGTCCGTCTCTGCGTCTTTGGCGGAGGCGACTTCCTCATGTACGCCGGTCCCCGTCCGACGCCGCTCGGCCCGTCACCATCGGGCTACTGGGGTACCGGAACGGTACTGCCGAACAGCAGCGTCTACTCCGTCGCACGCGGCCTGTTGGCGAACGCCCATGACCAGTGGGCGCGGGGCGAGCATTCCGAGTCCAACCCGTGAGACCGTACGGTCTCAATCCTCCCGGCATCGCTACCTCTGACGACGTCAGAATAGCGAGGGAGGTCGGCCATCGGCTAGGGTTGATGGACCGTAAGACTCAGCCATGGACCTCCTACGCAGGAGGTCTGACGGAGTTTAGCTTCACGATGGCAGAGGAGCAGTACGGTCATGCCAGCGTCGCGGAATGGTCGGCGTATGCTGAAGGCTACCGTGAGGGAGCAAGCGGGTTTACTAAGTAAAGAAAGTGCTTGCACGACTTTCCCCGCTATGCCATAGTGTTTTCCTGCAACACCGTAGGGGTAACGAATGACCATCAACTCGCGCCGAAAGGCGCAAACAGCTCGCAAGAGCTGGGTACAAGCGCTGTTCGACCTCGGGGCGATGCCGCCTCAAGCGATGAACAGCGTTGCATCACAAGCCGATGCGGCGGATATTGTCCGTCGCGTTGAAACCGCAGAACGCAACCTAGAGAGGTACAAGCCATGACTCAGACAGCAGAGCAGAATCACGTTCCGACGGACGCGAAGTCGAAGAAGGCAGCCGAGAAGGCTGCCGCGAAGGAGGCGAAGGCTGCCGCGAAGGCTGCCGAAGCTGCGCCGCCCGCCACCCCGCTGGAAGCGCCCTTCGAGCCGGTCCTCACCGCCGACCAGAAGGTTTCCTACCGCACGGTCAACCTCAAGGACATCATCATCGACTTCCAGTGGAATTCGCGTCTCCTCACGCGGACGAAGCTGGACGGGCCGCACCCTGACGGCGACCCGGACGGCGACAAGGAAGCTCCGGGCCTTACGGGCCTCGCCCGGTCGCTGGCCATGAAGGGTCAGGACCAGCCGGTCGCCGCTGCGGTTCTCATGAGCGGCCCGAACAAGGGCGGGCTGTTCCTCTGCTACGGCTTCCGCCGCGCCATGGCAGTCCAGAAGCTTCTGGACTCCGGCGAGGCGGTCAAGGGGCTCAACCCCGGCGAGCTGTACGTCAAGGTTTACGAGGGCCTGAACGATGCGGAGATGAGGAACCTCAACCTCCGCGAGAACGTCCGCGACGCGATTCCGCCGAGCGACCTGGCGTACGGCATCCAGCAGCAGATTGCCGCCAACCCGGACATCACCCAGAAGGAGATTGCCCTCACGCTGGGCAAGGGTGAGGGCTACGTCAGTCAGCTCAAGACCATCGGGCAGGATCTGCTCCCTGAGCTGTTCAAGGCCTGGCGCGAGTCGGCCACCAAGCCGCTCTTGCACATGAAGGTCTACGCCATCGCGAAGCTCGACAAGAAGGAGCAGAAGGCGGCGTACAAGGAGGCGGTCGAAGCGGCGGCCCCCAAGGGCGCGGACAGCGACCCGAACGCCTGGGTTGACGGCGCGAAGGCGAAGGCGGAGGCGCTTGGCAAGGCCTTCGGCATCGCCTCGCGGCTCGGACTCATCAAGGGGTATGTGGAGGGGACCTGCACTGACGACATTCGCCAGCTCGTGAAGTTCAAGACCAGCATCACGGTCATGGGCGACGACGGCGAGAAGAAGTCGAAGAAGGTCAGTATCACGGTCGACCGCGCTATCGCGAAGGCCTTCGATGCCGGCTTCGCCGAGGGCGAGAAGGAGCCGGAAGTGGAGGAGGACGAGGAGGAGGAGGACGAGGAGTAGCAGACGCAGCGGGCGCGCCGAGGCGCCTTCCTGAAAGGGAGAAGAGGGATACCTCACTCGGATGACGCGCTCCGCTGAAGTGTAGGCCAAGCCGATTAGGAGGCTCGCAAGAGCCTCCGAAGCGGCGGCAGTTCGATTCTGCATGGAGCGCCTACCAGTTTACTAAGTAAACCCTCACCTGAAGGACATACGCCCATGGCGAACTATCAGCAGCCTACTCCTGCAATGAAGCAGCAGTGGGCCTCATGGCTTTCAAAGGCCCCCAAGAAGCTCCGACTCCTGTTCAAGCAGTACAAGCTCGATCCGTTCAAGCTGTACCTTCAGAAGTCGACCGGGAAGCACGTCGCATTCTACGCGATGCACGACCCCCAGAACGGGGACGACGTGTGCGCGGTGGTCATCGTCATGGCGAAGTACAACCCAGGCGAGGTCGACCACCGCGCCTTTGGGGTTCGCTTGACAGACCTCGTCGAGTGCGAGCTGCCTGAGGAGGTCGCGAACCCGTGAGGCGGAGCCGACCGAGAAGGAGTCACTATGACGGCAATGGTTGTTCTGGCGGGCGCTCGTCCCGCAGCCTCCCCGACGTACATCGCTATCCGGCCCGCTGGGCGCCTCGGCGACTTGTGGGAAGCGTACAAGCTGGCCATCCGAGGCACTGTCTTCGACTTTGAGGAGAGGGTGAACATGGCTCCCAGGCATATCTGGCCGGGAGTCTACAGCGCTCTCAAAGCTGCGGGGTTCGAGGTCACGTTGACGCCGACTGCAAAGGCATGGCTGGACCAGGCAGGTCAGGCGGAAGAGACGCTAGTCCTTCAGGCTGAAGAGCGGCTCGGGAGACTATCGGAGCAGCTCGCGCAGGCAGGCATGCCGCTACGCCAGTATCAGCTCGATGGCATCCACTGGCTTATCCGTCAGCGCGCCGCCTTTCTGCTTGATCAGCAAGGGCTGGGGAAAACCGTACAGACCCTTTGCGCTATCCCCTCCGACGTCGGCGTCATCATCGAGTGTCCCGCGACCCTCCGTTACATCTGGCGCGATGAGGTCAAGCGATGGCGTAATGACTTGTCCGTAGTGGTCACTCCCACGGAGCGTGACCACTTCTGGCCGGCTGCGAATGAGGTCTTCATCGTGAGCGACGGTTGGGTCAAGTCGCGCGTAGCTGTGCAGCCGTGGCCATCGCCTCCTCTCCGCCTCTTCCTCGTCTCCGACGAGGCGCACCGCTTCAAAGGCCGCAGCCAGCGGGCCGAGTCCATGGACTTTCTCTGCGCGGATATCCGCCGCTATGACGGCTGGACGCTGGCATTGACCGGCACGCCGGTCATGAACGATCCGCCTGAGCTGTACTCGCTCTTCAGAGTGTTCGGCTGCGCTCGCAAGGCCTTTGGGGGTTGGACTGAATTCCGCTCCCTCTGGGACACCAAGGTCGGCCGCTACAAGGAGGTCATCTGGGGCGACCCATCACCAGAGGTCAGAGCGCGCGTACAGCTCGTATCTCTCCGTCGAGAGCGCGCGGAGGTTCTTTCCGAGCTGCCGCCAGAGTCCGAAGAGGTCATCCCTTGCGAAGTCGGCACGAAGTTGATGCGTCAGCTTGACGACGTGTGGAGCTTCTCTCGCGCCGCCATCGACGAATGGGAAGAGTCGGACCGGGTAGTGCCGCCTATGTCGATTACGCAGCATACAGAGCTATGGAATCAGATAGCGAAGGCGAAGACGGCGGACATGCTCGCATGGTGCGACCGCATGGCGGACGAGGGCGACCCCGTCGTGGTATTCACGATGCACCTGGCACCACTCGATGCGCTCAGAGCACGTAAGCGCTGGAGCGTCATCAGCGGAGAAGTGTCTCCGCTCAAGCGTAGGGACCTCGTCGAAGACTTCCAGGCGGGCAAGTACGATGGGATGGGGTTGACCATAAGGTCTGGCGGTACAGGTCTGACCTTGACGAAGGCGCACAGGGTACTGTTCGTTGAACGGTCGTATGTTCCCTCCGAGAACGACCAGGCCAAGGACCGCGTCTCTCGCTTCGGCCAGACCCAGCCGGTCATCATCTCCCGCTTGGTAGTTGACCATCCGCTAGAGCGGAGGTTGGACGAGGTAATCCAGAAGAAGACGCGAATGATTCGCGCGGTCGTACAGGCCAACAGTGGGTTTACTAAGTAAAGGTGTAAGCAGATGTCCAAGTTCACCGTCAGGGTTCCCGTCACATTCTTTGACCACGAGTATAGGGAAGAGGTCAAAGGCCGCGTCGACGTTATTGTCACGTCGGACAACATGACCGCCGCAGGCGAAGCACTCGGTCAAGCGCTCGGCCTCCTGGTTGCCATGACGCCGGTCAAGGAGGGGTCGAACAGCGAGGAGACCGTGAGACTGCGCCAGGAGGTCGCGGACCTCCGGGAGTCTCTGAGGGTAGCGTCTGCGCGATCGGACATCTTTCAGAAGGCAGGAGCGACAGCAGACGCAGAACCGTCTCGATACAGGCGACAGATTGCAGACTTGCAAGAGAACGGCGAGTATCATGCGACGAGAGTGCCAGAGCTGTACAAAGAGTGTAGAGCTAGAGCGCGACAAGCTCAGGAGTTGCGCGTATGCAAGGAGGAGAAGGAGCCACTTCAGCATGTCATCGACCGCCTGAACGGCGCTCTCGATCAGAGCTATCAAGCGTTCGCTGATTGCGAACATAAGAGGGTTGAGCTGGCAGCCGTCATCAAGGACCACGAAGCGACGATTCATCGTCTCGGCAAGCGCTGCACCGAGCTGTCCGTTGTCGCCAACACGGTCATGCAGGCCCGAATTGTGGACCCGACGGTGAAGAGTCACCACTGCCTGCGATGCGGTCACGTCGCTCACAGACCATTCTGACCTACCAGTTTACTAAGTAAACAAGCCCTCCTCGCCATCTGGCGAGCGAGGGCTTTTTCATGTCCGCTAACTGTCAAACGCGGCCTCGCCGTAGCTGTCCCCGTAGAAGTCATGCATGAAGCTCTCCAGGTAATCCAGGTCCGGCTGCTCCTCAATCTCCTCCTTCGCAGCCCGCAATTCTGCCGCTTCCGCGCTGACGCGGATTTTCTTGTAGGGGACAGACTCGGCCGCAGACATGGGTATCCGTCTTAGCGAAAGCTTACTGAAGCTCCCCCTCTTGACCGCCTCAATCGCTTCGCGCTTGGGCATCGGGTTGAAGCTCATCACGACAGTACGGTCAATCCACTCGCCGTACGCAGGCTTGACGCGCCTTGGGGGCACCATCACCTGTCGCGCCTCATCCCAGTAGGCAGGCTCCCACCCTCCCGCCGCTCGTGTGAACTTGCCCGATGCTGGCGAGTAGCTGATAGAGGTCTTCGCTCCGCAGAAGCGTTCGATGCCGTACACTGAAACCTTTTCCGCGTCTCGATGCTGTCGCCATGACGCGCTGATGAGACCGTGATTTTTGAGCACGACGCCCTTGCCTACTCCACGCCCCTTCACCTTCTTCAAGTCCTTCTCAGTCGGCGTTAGCGGATAGTAGATGCCTGGTCGCGCGAGGAAGATGCCGTTGTCCATAACGGACTCTTCCCAACCGCCGAGCGGTACAAGGTTGCCGTCCTTGTTTCTGCACTCGTAGGTCCCGGTGTCGAGAGGGACAGGAGTCTCGATGCGATGACGCGCCACAAGCCCGTCCGTTGCAATCATGAGAATGTCCGAAAGCGACCGGAACATTGGGAATAGCCGTAGCGCCTGTGCTCTGCACCCGGACGTAATCAGTCCTGCCCATGCCCAGCACTGGAAGAGCGCGTTGCCGATGCTCTGGGCGGTCTTGCCGTACACGCTGTTCAAGGCGAGCTTGTAGACGATGCCAGGCCCCTCCTTACCGATGCGGACACGCTCACGGTAGTAGTGCGGGACTTCCTCGAAGGGCTTGCATGAGCATGTGGTTGTGTAGACCCACGCCTCCCGGAACCGCACAAGGCCGGGGAACGCAGCTTCACCAGCAAGGAATTCGTCTCCCCAGACCCATCCGCCCGGCCCTGTAGCTGGGAATGAGATATTGCCGTCATCGTCACGGTACGGGAAAGGCCCCCACGCATCGGGCGCCGCAGAGGGCTCTAGGCCGTAGTGGACGAGCGCGCACCGTGCCTCATCAAGCTCTTCGCGGTCATCGGAAGGATGCCAGGTGCCGTGTATCAGACAAGGGAGTTGGCAGCACTGATACGGATAGGCCGAGCTGATGTCGTAGTTGTAGACTACGTCTGAGATTTCGCCGATGACGCTGTTCTCGAATCGACCGCCGAAGAAGCTCCGGCTGACAGCGTCATCCATCTCGGCCGGCAGCGGCTTGATTTTCTCCCGGATACCGAACTTCTTTAGCAGTGCAGTAGCGGAGCTGCCTGCGCCGTAGAAGCTAGTCAGTTTCAGTTCTGCCTTGTCGTGCGCAGAGACCAGAGCGTGCGCAAGCTGCGCCATGCACTGGCACTCCTCGAAACAGTACGCGCGAATCTCTGGCATCTGACTGAGTTGGAAGGTGGCGCGCTGCGCCTTCATCGCTTCCATACGAGTCCAAAGCTCTTTGGTCCCTACCTTCCAGTCCTTGAGCGCGCCGACGAACTTGCTCTGGTAGAACTTCCAGATGTCCCAGATGACGACCTTCTGTCCGCCATACTCGACAGTGAACTTGGTACCCTGAAGGTTGAGCGAGAATCCGCGCCACTCGATGGGGCGCGGCCCCTTCCGACCCTTCTTATCTTTGCGCTTACGCAGCTCGGGGCGGAACAGCAGATAGAGCCGCTGGTCGTCAACGTCCTGGAGAATCTTGGTCCAGTCATAGCCGAGACTGTAACCGAAGAGGCGGTGCTTGCTCTTGGGAAGACCGATAATGAACCGAAGGCATGCCTCAGTGCTCAGTCCGTCAGGGTCTTCGACCCAGTACCGCTGACCATGCTCCGTGACGGCAGCAAGGAGAATGTAATGGTGATTGGGCTCCTCCAGAGAGTGACCGCGCACCCCCTCGCCGTCCAGGCCCATATAGGTCCAAGACGTTGAGGAGGCTTTATACGGTTTCTTCGGCGCTGGCGAGGAGGGTTCATTCTCCTGCGCCCGAGCGTAACCAGAGTCGTACACAGTACCCCTGCGTGACCTGCGAGTTTACTTAGTAAAGCCGTGAATGGCGAACGAGAGTTTCCAGTAGCACCCCGCGCAGAACGGAGGCGGCGTTAGCCCGGTATACTCTCCACGGATATAGACCTCGCACGACGGGTACGGGACCGGGATGTCTACACAGAGTCCTCCCACTCTGGATAGGAGGTATCCGTCAATCCAGTCGTCCACAACAGCTTCTCCGTCTATGTCAATACGTCGAATGTTGACCATTCCTTGGGCGGGGACATTCCCAAGGATGCGGCGACCTTCGTACGGCACACTTGACCGTATGATAATCCAGAAGTCTTCCTGACAGCCCAACTGCACGTCACGACTGCCTACCCGCAGTACATTCTTCATGGTATCCCCTTCATCGCTTTCTTCGCTCGCGCCTCAATCGCTTCCTTCGTCCGTCCAGGCCCATGCACAGTCGCCTTGCATCGCTCACAGAGCGGAATCGTTCCGACGTCCGTAATGATACTCCAGACCGGGAAGGTCGCTCCAACGAGCGCGCCGCAGGAAGCCAGCGTGTTGCGCCGGCTTCCCACGTAATGGCCAGTGCCGTTGACGATGCGCCATTGGCACACGGGGTCAGTCCGCTTTCGCGGCAGCTTGACGGATGCGGCGCTCGGCGACTTCGCAGCTTCGGATAATCTGCGAGGCGAAAGCGCGGGCTTCCATCGGAGTCATCAGGTGCGCGATGTCGCCAGCGGTCACTTGAACCTTGTTCTTCTCTGTCGCGGTCACTGCAATCATGAAAGGCCTCAGGGTACTGGTAGGGACTACTCGTTTTCTTCGACGGAGAGATTGAGACAGTTGCGTACGGTCCGCATCGCCACCAAAGCTTCTTGGAGGTTTTCGACGACGGTCACCATAGGTCGATGCATCGAGAGGATGCTCCGCCCTTTGACCCAGATGACAGGCTTGCGAAGATACAGATGCAGCCGTATCTCCGCAAACATCTCTCCGCCAAGGTCAGGATAGGTCAGAGCGAGCAGGATGCGCGCTCGCCCAAGCTCAGCGTCATTGACTCGGATGGCGGTCTGGATAGCCTTAGCGTTGTCGAAGCACTCTTTACCCTTGGCCCGAGCGCCATCCGTTGCCCAGGTGCAGAGCGGAGCGAAGCTGTCCGCTCGCAGCTTGGCAGCAGCGTCAAGCGCATCCTGGTACTTGCAGAACGGTGCTGCGATGTATACCTCAACGGCTGAAGTCATGGTGGTCACCCCATTATCCTGTTGCGAAGGCGGTTCAAGTAGCGCCTGAGAAAACCCTTCGCAGACTTGCGGCGGTGAGTCATCTCATGCAGAAGCGCCGACAGCGCTTCCAGGTCGTCCTCCAGCTCACTGATGCGCTGCCGCTGGTTGCGACTGCTGACAACGAGAGCACTGACCTCGCTTCGTAGCCTGACGTTCTGAAAGACTTCTTCGGTTAGTTGTCCCAAAGCCGCCGTCAGTCGGCATTCCACGCATGCGATAGCGTTGCTTTGACAGCTTTCGCAGCGCCTCATGGCACAATCCCCACGCCCTCAAAACGACCACGGACGATGTACTCTTCGCCGGAGCGCATGCCTGGCGGCACGTAGCCGGAGTAAGCGAGGAAGAGTTGCCAGCGGTAGGTGGCGCGAACGATGGGACCTAACGGACGCCCCAACGGACGAATGTCTTTCCCTAGCACGTACTCGAACGCTTCAGCATCAACGTACTCCTGCCGAACTTCGTCATAGCCGATGACTATGGCGTTCTCGAAGATGCACCGCTCGATTACTCCGAATCCGCGACAGGGAACGTCGAGAGTCAGCTTGTCCAGACGACTGGTAACGGCTGGCTGGTCACACGCTGACCACCTTTCAGCTTTCCCGAGCGTCAGCTTCCATTCGGGAAGTTCAATGGTCACCGGAATAGTTTCGGATTCGGTCATGACAGGTACCCCTTTACTTAGTAAACAGGCTGATGAAGTTGATTATCAAGAGTGTCGCCAGCACTTCAGGTGAACCCAAGCGCCGGCCTGTCTCACCACCCGAGCGCGGTAGTAGTACCGCATCCCGCACGCCCCGCATACCCCTTCGCGGGCCGCGCGCGCGATAGTTTCGTGGTCCACGGGCGACGCAGGTCGGGTTGTGTACTTCGGGGGCGGGACCGCTGCGCGTGGCGCAGCCGTGACAGGCAATGTCACAGCAAAGCCGTTTTCGCGTATCAGCTTGCATGCCAAGAATGCGGACGTGCGAGCCTCCTCTTCACGGTCGGAAGCTGACAAGGCAATCAGCTTCCGCACACGGTCGAGGAGGGAAGCGCTCACTGCGGTCTTATCCCTTTACTTAGTAAACTGCAATCCGGGCACCCGCAGCCGCAACACCCTTCGGGAACCTGGCTACGCCCCATGCAGTAGACGGGGTGCCCACAGTGCTGCGGGCCTGCCCTGCCGGGATCTGCGATAGTCCAGGCATCGGGGTACGCAGCCATTGCCGGCCTGAGGTCAGCCTTCGACAAGAACAGCTTCGCGTGTACGCGCTGCACGGTCCATTCCCCGTCGCGGATGTACCAGAACCCCTTATGGAAGAGACGGACCGGAACGAAGACCGTTTCACAGTCAACGCAACTGCAAGAGCATGTCTCGTCGTCCGCGAGACTGCCGAGACAGGAGCGGGTGAGACAGTGAGTCATGACCGCTTAGGTCCGAGCTGAAGGCCGCGACTGCGGACGGTTTTGCAGGCGATGACCGCAGCGGTCTTGGCCTCTTCGCTCTCTTCGCTGTTGGCCGACTTGAGCAACTTCCGCACCCGAACGATGTCCAAGTCCGCCTCCTCGATGAGCTTGCAGGCTTCTTTTGCCTTGCTTCTCATGACCCTCTCCGCCTCTTCGCTCTGCTGGGGCAGACTCGCGTTGACCTCATCCATCAACTGGTTCGCCCGCTCCAGCACCTTCACTTGCCCGTCCGGGTCAATCTCCAGCATCAACTTGTCAGCCTGGTCACGAACCTTTCCGACAATGCCGGCGACCTTGGCGATGAGCGCTTTCTGGCGGTACTGGGAATAGCGCTGAACCTGTCCGAGAGCGATGTTGTATGCTATCACGAAGATACCGCTCCTGTCAAGCTCCTCGTCGCTTCGACCTACGCAGTCATAGAGAAGCTCGCAAAGCGTGCGGACGACAGCGGCCGGGAAAACCTTGCTCACCTCTTAGACCGCCTGGCGGGCGGCAGCACGCTTTCGACAGCCTCATTGGCCAGCTCTTCCAGTTTTTTTACGACGTCGCCTTGCTCCATCATCGCCTCGTGGACGGCATTGAGGCCTCCCCGAATGTCGCCTTGCTGGATGGTGACGAGACCCCTGTTCAACTTGGAGCTGGCCTCGTTGACCCGCTCGACCGCCGCTACGATAGCCCTTTGAATGAGGTTCATTGTTCGCTCTCCTTCTGCTCTCGGACTGCCCATCTCTGCACTGTCGGCTCGGGAATCTTGGGGTCCAGCGCCCGTGCAGCTTTCATCAGATATATCTTCTTCAGGTTCTGCGGAATCGCCTTCCAGGCCAACTCCAGCGCGTGGGGGCGGACAATATCTTCGTAAAACCGCATCTCTACTCCTTTACTTAGTAAACTCTACTTCCGCCCCGGAGGCTTCTTCGGCAGTAGTGACGGATCGTTCAGCCACGCCGGAGGCGCGTACTTGGGCGGCATCAGCAGCTCTTCCATGGCCTTCTTTTGGGCGTACTTCTGCTTCTCCTTCTTGCTCAATCGTTGCCGAGGACGTCCTCGGTCCAGCGCGTCTTCACTCATCGTCGTTACTCCTAAGGGTGTAGATTGCCGCCAGTGGCGCCAGCGGGCCAAAGAACGCATGAGCGTACGCGAACAGCGTACGGTCTCGCCGGGTCATGACAGCGAGCTTGCCGGCAAACTTCCAGCCTTCGCTGTCGACGTTATCCTCGAACCCCCCAGAGGAGGAACGTAATCAGTAGCATGAGGAGGCCCAGAACGTACCAGCAGATAAAGTAGAGGAGAACCATCAGACGAGTCCCGCCTCCGCCATCGCGTTCAGTACCTTGAGACCCGTCTCCGGCGTAGTCTTGAGGTGATAGACGTTCTCGATAGACCGCGCGTTCATCTTGAGCAGTTTCGCGATTCGTGAGACGTCGAAGGAGCCCAGCCCCTTGCATATCGGACACGCCTCGGCCCAATGGTCTTTTGGCCAGTGGAGAAAGTCGAAGACCCAGCCGCGACCCTTGCAGTTCTCGCAGTGCATAGCAGTCTACCTACCGTGAAAGGGGTGAGCGGTCGGAGAGTCCTTGCAACTCGCGCCTCCGGCAGCAGGCTGCCGAACGAACGGCTTCGCAGGCGGCGCCGACCCCTTACCCTCTTCGATGGACGCCAGAAACGCTCTGCATTCATCCTGAAGCTGAAGAGCTTTGACGAAGTCTCGGGTACGCTCCATGCTCCGCAGTCCGTTAGCGACGCCGTCGCCGATACACTCCTTGAGCAGCCTGACCAGTTCCTTCTCGTTGCTGTTCATATGAAGCCTCCTTTACTTAGTAAACTCTACTTCTCAGCGAGCTTGCACGTAGCCTTATGCTCATCCCCCGGAAAGCGACAGCCTTGACACGCTCCCTCGTACTGACCCCGCCTGACCAGCATCTCGACTTCGGTCCGCCTGAGGGGATGACGCTGTTCATACCATTCCAACGCTATCGTCAGCGCCTCTAGCTCGGCCCGTTGATACCCCACTGCCTTGTTCGCAGCCGCGAGCAGAGGAATGATGCCGGACAGATAGGTAATCTGCCGGTCGATGACTCGCGCGGCCTTTGCGGATTCCAGCGGCGGGACGTCTACCGAGTAGGAACCGCGCGGGTCTGTCGGCTCTTTGCTGGCGTATTCGTTTAGCAGCATGGCGGTAGCTGCAATCTCGTCCGGGATACGCTTATGCGGCAGTCCCGCAGAGATTCGCTCTGGCAGAAGACCGGAGTAGTATGCCAGACGCTTCCGCAGCACCTTCCTTACGGCGGTAGGACCCATGTTCCGGCTCACGGTTGTAGTACCGAGGTCTTGAACGTGAGCTTGTCAGCGTCCTCCACTGCCATGGTCCGCGTCCAGCGCTTCGTGTCGCCGTCCCACTTGAAGCCGGCGTCCTTGGCAAGTGCGCGGTCGGCGTAGCTGACGAGCGCTTGATAGGTCGCCTTGGGGCGCATACCGCGAGCCAGGAAGGTCTGGAGGTCCACGCCCAGCTCCTTCGCACGGGTCAGACAGCGCGCGATGAGGTCGACGTCGACCGCGGCACGGTGAGCGTGAGAGACGCCGAGGTCCATCGCCAGAGCGGTCGCGACAAGATTGCCGCCTTCCCTACCTCGCGGCCAGACCACGTCGCTCATAGTGCAGATCCACGGCAGACCCTTGACGGCAGCTTCCGGCACGAAGCGGCGGTCGAAGGGGGCGTTGTGAGCGAGGACGGCGTCGGACTGCATCGCCAAGTGCGCCACGCGCCGCCAGACGTGTTCCGCAGGAGGCGCTTCGGTCGCTAGCGCAGGGGCAATGCGGTTGATGCCCTCTGCGGCGTTGTGGCTGCACTTGATGAGCGAAGCGTAGGTTTCCATAACCGCAGCATGCTCGACGTTGTACAGCGCGACAGCGACCTCCAGACAAACCGAACCTTCTTCAATGCCGGTCGTCTCTGTATCCAAAAGCAGCACGTTCTTGAACGTCATCGTGATGTACCCTTCGGCGCTTCGCAGCACCTGCACTTCTTCAAGTCCTCACGTACTGTACCATTGAACGCTTGACAATGCAAGCAGAACCAGCCGGGGAGGAGCAGACCTGATTGCGACCGCATCGACTTAGGCTGATAGCCGTCGTTTGGGTCGTACAGGCTGAGCAGTCGCTCAGGAGTCG
>Ga0316226_1002565_pt1 | contig 16774 bp, 10 predicted proteins | sample TBH18017metaG_FD_206009 | JGI IMG/M metagenome (GOLD analysis project Ga0316226, IMG submission 206009) | Freshwater microbial communities from Trout Bog Lake, Wisconsin, USA - TBH18017 | ecosystem: Environmental > Aquatic > Freshwater > Lake > Hypolimnion/Profundal zone | place: USA: Wisconsin... | reverse complement strand
TCGCACGCTTTTGGACGAGGTGGTTGCACCCCTCGTTATCCCCGCTCTCGACGATTTCGTGAAGCAGGAGCGCATGGAAGTCGGTGAAGTCCACGTGTTGGTGAAGGCGATGACGGAATCGACAACGCTGGAACCGCTCACTTCGTGGGTGTGCCGCCAACAGCGATTTGTCTGCCGCCTGCAGCACGCCGGTAGCGCCTGGGAATGGCAGACTTGGGAGGGACAGCCCCCCAGATGGATCAAACTGCCACAGCCCGACTCCGACTTCCGTGAAGTCGAGTTGTTGAAGCTACTCCCCGCTCTGGCGTCGCTGTGCCAAGAGATAACCGTATCCCTGGAGGGCAACCCATGCTTGGCCGACAAAAAGCACGACAATGCCTACCCTCCGAACGACGAGGAACTCGCGCGGTTGCTTGCCGAGGTGCCGAAATCCGCCTTTCACAATCCGAGGCAACTCGATTACCTGCTGGAGTTGATTCCTGGCGACACCCGAAGCCGTAACTCCGGCTCGCCCCTCGTATGCGCGTTGGTTTCCCTGGCGAATCAACTGGTGTGTGAGCCGCTTCCCGAACAAAGGGAACTCGCGACGAAGTGGCAGGAGTTCTTCAAACACCTCCCCAAGGCGGCGTTCATCCGCCTGCCAATCGCATCAACGAAGGCCGATTCCGCACTAGCTAGCGCTCTTTCCACAGAGAAACAACCGGTGGCGTTGCTGTGGCAGGACTTTCGGGACGCTGAAGGCGACGGCACGATGACCTGGACCATGTTGCTCTCCCTCCTTGAACGCCTGGCCCGGCTCAACCTCACAGAAGGTGAATGGGCTCAACAACGATCAAACGTCGGAGTGCGTTTGTTGCAAGCCTGCACCGAAAAACCCGACGGATGGCTCGAACAGATTAAGGATCTCGTGCTTTTTGTGGCTTGGAAGCCCAACGCAACGCCATATGCAGTCTCTGCTGGCGAGCTTCAGACCGCCGATCTGGAGCACCGCCTTTTCACCGGCGGCGATGGTTGGGCTGCTGACCTGATGAAGGCTGCGGGAGACTTACAGCCGGTTGTGGCAGACGAGGAATTGCCCGCAATGCTTGGGCTAGAAACCGGAGTCTGTGACGCCTCGGCGTGCGTCGGGCTTTTGCGGCAGGCCCAAGCGCTTAACAGTAATTTCTCAAGCCGGAAGCCATTGTTCGAGCGCCTGCTCCAGGCGGGTATGGCCAAGAACGCTGACAGGTGGGATGCGCTGCGGTGCCTACTCCATGGCCAAGTCGGCTGCTGGTCAAGTGCTGCCACTCTGTTCGATGAGACCAACACCGCGCCGGTGCTGGCGAAGCTTTTGGAAAAGGCATTAGCGGCGGTTGAAGAGCGTTGGCGGCGCATACCTTCTGGGGTCGTGGGCCAATTAGCATTGAACGCGCACCATCGGGAACAATTGAAGCTCGTCCATGCTTCCGACAACGAGGTCGAAGCGCTGATTACGGAAGCAGGGCCAACCGCAGTGGAGTGCGGGGAATTTTCCACTGAGCAGTGCGAGTTTGTTCTTGAGCGTTTCGATGAAGTGGGAGTCCTTCGCGGCCTGAATATACACGACACGGTAGACGGCTGCCGTGTCCGCATCGGCGAGCACGCTTATGTTGATGACGGCACGTTCACCGACCTGCCGACGACGTTTGACAATGCTGTCACCCGCCTACGTGGGCGGAACGGTTATGTCCGATTCACCGACCCTGACGGCTCTAACCGGCTGGTAAACTCCCTCAGTTGGGAGGCGGTCATCGAAATTGCCTTAAGCCAGCCCGAGCCGGAACACCGGGCAGGCGTAATTCTCACAGCCATCGCGCGCCGCGGGAACTTGCGGGCAGAGCTCCGCGGGCGGGTCCGCGACGTCGCCTGGCTGCCGCTGGCGGGCGGCTTGACCGCCAAGCCCGCCGACTTGCTGCATGTGCCGGGTGCTGAGACAGAACTCGACCAGCTTCCGGCGGCGGTGCTTCAAGGCCGTGTGGCACTGCTCCGAGTAGCCCAGGATGCTCGGGACCACGCCGGCTTCGATACCTTCAAGAAGACCATACTCCCTGCCACCGAAGAGGCGCTCCATACCCTCGCAGTTCAACTCAAATCCCATGCCGGATGGTCTACCGGCCTTTCGGGTGAGTGGACCATGGATCAGGTCAGTGACTGGGTCAAGGCGATGACAGGCGTGCCACCGAGGGTGCTGCCGGTCGCAGCCTTGATTCGGGCGATGCACACCGAGCAGGACGTCCGCAACCTGCTCGCGGGATTTCTTCGGAGCACCAGTGCGCAATTGTCTGCTGAGGCGTATGCCGGGGTCTTGAAGCACCTGGCAGCGATGCACGAGGCTGGCGACGCCGATTCCCAGCGGATTCTTGGCGCGGTTGTTCTGCGTTACCTAGAAGCCGCAAATTCGCAGGGCGCGGAACACGCCCGAGTCATCCTGTCGCGAGATGGCGTGCGATTGCTTTCGGAATCGGGGGCTTGGAAACCGCCAGGAGAGCTTGCATTTGCCTGTAATGGTCTGCCTACACATGCCTGCCTCCTCAACGCGCAGGCGAACGTCCTTTCCACGTTGCTGCCCGCCGAAAACGCTTTGCTCGCTGAACCCGACTGCGCGCCAGGGCAGCAGCAGCCGTTCGATTCCCTCTTGTACCAGACGCCGCAGGTTTTGCGCCGCTATTTCTCCAAGTGGCGGGACGAAGTCACCCCCGAATGCATCGGAGCGTTTCTTGCGACCTTAGGAGACGACGAAGGGATGGCCCGTCTCGCACAGGAGTTCTTGAGCAACAGGTCTCTAGACGGTGTCCGCCAGGATATTGACGCCCACTCAAGGCCCCAGCTCGGTCAACCGCTGCGAATGCAGGTTGGGCAATACAGGTTTGCGTGTGTGGCCCATGGGTCACGACGAGTAAGGTTGATTTCAGTATTGGGCACCCGTTTTTCCACCGAGCTCACGGGGCCTATCCGAACGCTGTTCCTTGGCGATGGACTGGAATCCAACCAGGGTGGCGGCAACTGGTATCGCCGGACGTTGCACCTCGCGCCCATTCTAGTTGACCAATTCACTTCTGAGCGGCTTTCCGAAATCTTGCTGAATTCCACCACCGCGATTCTCCACGATGTCTACTGCCATCGGGAAATTCGCCTGTGGCCCCTTTGGAAAAGGTTGTCGCATTCTGCCCAACTGCACATCCGCATCGCCCAAAACCGCGTCGTGGACTCGGCCCAGGCGTTCTTGCGGCAGGTCGGTGCGCATCGGTCCCCAGAGGTAGTGGCGGTGCTTCGGGAATGGGATACCGCGGACCGCCGACGCGCCGAAGCGGAAGAGGCGGGACGCCCTGTGCCCGGCGAGGTGCAGCAGCAGTTGGCGCACGCCAAGACCAATCTGCGGAGGCTACTTGAAAGTCATCCCCACACCCAGCAGGCCACGCTAGCGGCTGTCCGGTATAAGATTGGCCGGGACTACGGCTACGAGCCAGTCTCGATTCCGTTCGAGATCTGGCAGAATGCCGACGACGCCGTAGTCGAGCTTGCTGCGCTCGGATATGACTGCGAGCGCGCGGTAACGCTTGGATTCATCGCACAAACCAATGAGGTTGGCGTGTCGTTCGCTCACTGGGGCCGGCTGGTCAACGAGTTCCAAGGCTCGGACGGTCGGCAACTCCGGGATCGTGGCTTTGATGAAGACCTTGAGAAGATGGTGGTCCAGGCGATCTCCGACAAACGCGCCGGAGAGCAGCCGGGGCAGGCTGTGACCGGCAAATTTGGGCTCGGCTTCAAGAGCGTGTTTCTGGCCAGCGATGTGCCTGAAGTCTTGAGCGGAAGTGTGGATTTCTGCATCAGGGGCGGAATTTACCCAATGCGCCTGGATGAAACTGAGCGGGCTGCCTTGGAAGGTTGCCTCAAGGCCTTTTCGCCCGAGCACTGGAGACGCGGCAGCCTGATCCAGCTTAAGTGGCCTGTGAGCGGCACCGTTAAGGCTGAAGAAGTTCTGCGCCTGTTCCGCCGATTAGCGCCCTTGCTCGTTGTGTTCTCGCGGCGCCTCAAACGACTCAGGCTACGCGGGCCAGGAGGCCATCAGGAAACGGAGATGCACTGGCAGCCCCGCAAGCTGGGCCAAGTCGAGGAGGTGGAGTGCGGCGAGATGTCGTCGCTCGGCGACTGCGAGGCCCTCCACGCCTTGGTGCTGTCACGCACCATCGGCAACGACCGTGTACAATTACTGCTTGCGCTGGGCGCGGACGGTTTCGTCCCATTGCCCGATGACGTGCCCGCCTTCTGGGTAACCGCGCCCACGCGAGCCACGTCGGGTTACGGCTTCGCCGTGAACGGCCCATTTGAGCCAGACGTCGGACGTGTGCAACTAGCGCTAGAGTCGGACAAGAACCGCCTACTAGCCGGAGAAGTTGCCGCGACCGTGAGCAACCGCCTGGGGGCGCTTAGCGCGCGGACTGAGGCGGACTGGGATGCGTTGCGCGCGGAGCTGAAACTGGGATGCGGAACCACGGCTGAACGCTTTTGGCTGAGTTTGTGGGAGGTCCTGGGTCGCCGTTTCGCCGGCAGGTGCCGGAAAGACGATCACAGTCCTGTGTCTGCGCTCGCCAGGCGCATCCTTTGGGGGTCTGCAGCGGATGGCTTGCAGGCGCATTATCGTCAATGCTCCACGTTGCCGACGGCTCTGTGGGGTGCTTACTCTGCCCTGACCAAACTGCCTTCGCTGAGGTTCGTTGCTAGCGGTGCGTTGGACCGAAAGGACGTGTACTCCGCAGTGAGCCAATGGCAGGCCTTTCGCCGAAAGGTTCCCGCCGGGGCCATCTGCTCGCGACACGAGGTAGCGGCGACGCTGGAAAGCCTGGGGGTGTGCCTGGAATCCGCGGAACAGGTCTACCTTACGGATGCGGTGGGCTGGGAGTTAGGCAAAGAAGGGCGCGCTGATCCATCCCTTGCAGCCAGCCTTGGCAGTCTGCTGACGCCGGGCTTCCTGAAGATGTTGCGCGAAGGCAAGCCCGGGGAGCGCAATGACGTGGAGCACGAGTCCCTTCGCGTGCTCTTGGATGCGGTCCAGCTACAGGCGGCGGATGGCTCATGGCACAAGGCGTTGCACTTGCTCGTGCCCGAGGGCGATGACGTAGAAGTGGACGAGAGGCTCAGGGCGGCGTTCGCGCCCAACGAATGCCGGCTTAATCCCGCCTACCGTGGTCCCGCACTGACGTTCTTCCTCGCTTGCCGTCCACGGCTGGAGGCCGCCAGGGAAACCCTCGCCAACTGGGCATTGCGGGCAACAGGCGATGCAATCCGTGTCGCAGCGTTGGTGTATCTCTTACGAGGCGATCTGAAAGAGCCTCTTGCCGAGGAGCTACGCCCAAAGAGGGACAACAGCAACTGGCTATGGCAACTGAACTCTACGCTTTCGGATTGGTTCAAGGCCAACTTCCCTAATGACAAGGAGAGGTTCGAGATCCTGGCACATCGTCTCCGCCTCTTTGACGACCGACTGATGGAGGATGCGCGGCCTCCCGAGCCACCACCGCCCCCACCGCTGCAGCCATGGACGGTGCGCGAGGTTTGGCTCTGGTGGGAGAAGCAGGGGCGGCTCACCGGCGACTACACGTTGGAAGGGGAAGCCAATTGGCCTCTCTTCCATGGTGGAGACGTCCCTGGCGAGGAGCAACGGAAGGCTGACTTGAAACGCTTGCTGCTTTCTCCGGGTTCACCAGAGGGGAAAGCGCTGTGGTATCGGCTCTTCGGCTATGCGTGCCTCGTGTCGGCTGGCCGGACTGTGACCGAACTGCGACGTTTCTGGCTGGGACGCCTGAACCCTGAAGGCTTCTGGGAGCGCACAAGCGCCGGCGACTTTCCCGAAACGACGCAAGAGACCTTCGAGCGGGCTGTGACCGCCGAGTTCCACAACATGTCTGCCAGCGGTGAGCAGGCCTATTTCTGGCGCCGGGTCTTTTATGACATCCGTAAGGTGCATCGAATGGTGCAGAACGACTTTCCGGCAGTGCTTCTTGACTTGGTCCGCGAAGGTTATGGCGAGCACCTGCGCCAGTTCCTTCGCACCGGTCACCTTCCTGGACCGGATCAGCCGCGCTGGATTGGAACATTCGGCCAAAGCTCTGCCACACCGCTGGGATTCATCATTCGGGAATTGATGCGGCTCGAAGTTATCACCGACGATGCGGTACTCCCGTATGCCTTTTATGTCTGTCGCCCGGTCCTCCGTGCTCTAGCGAAGATTGGCTGGATAGCGGAGGAAGACTGCGGCTTCTCGGGCGAGCAATGGCAGGCAAAGTTGGCTGAAGACCCGATCCATGGTCAGCTTCTTAAGCCCTACTATGACATTCCCTTTCTCCACATGGGCATCACCCATCGCGGCGACAAGATGCCTCAACGCCCGGAGCAACCCCAATGAGCTTAGCCCCATTAGGCCCTAACAGCCGTGTGATTCACCGCGCGCACCCGGAATACGGCTTTGGGCTCGTGCGTTACGTCGAGGAGGATGTATTTGGCGAGCTGCGGTTGCAGGTAGCGTTCGATCATGTTGACAATCTGGAAAATGTCGCGCCGGGTGAAGTGGAAGCGGTAGGTGATCCGCTGTCTGACGCGGCCGGCGGGTTTTGGGGCGATGTGGCCGCTTTCCAGCGTAAGTTGTCGGCTGGGGCGGTGATTGGCGAAAACAACCTGACCGGCGGATTCACCAAGTCGGCGGCGCAGCCATTGCCGCACCAGGCTTTCGTGCTGGATAAGGTGCTTTCAGCGGATCGTTTCGGTCATGTTCTGGCTGATGATGTTGGCCTGGGGAAGACCATCGAAGCTGGATTACTCATCACCTGCCTGCTTCGCCGGGAACCGCCACAGCGAGTGCTAATCGTTTGTCCCACGGGCCTGGCTACCCAGTGGCAGGACGAGATGGATGAGCACTTCAGCCTCACGTTTTCGATCATGGGGGAGAACTTCGACGGCAAGCTGGTCGCAAGCTGGCGCACTCAGCCTATGGTTATCGCCCCTTTAGACCGACTCAAACGTGAAGAATACCGCGAGCTGCTCAAGCAGGTGGGCACCTTTGACTTGGTTGTGTGCGACGAGGCGCACAGACTAACCGCTCAGCGGCGGTTCCTTTCCCAGAAGTTGGAGAAGACGGCAAACTATCGACTTTTCGAGTTTCTGGTTCACAGTCGACTCATCCGGCACGCAGAAAACAATGACCAAACGCCACGTTCGCCTCGCCTGCTTTTGCTTTCAGGCACGCCGCACCAAGGTGATGACGAACGGTTTCTGCACCTCATGCACCTGGCGCGGCCCGATCTTTTCGATCCTTCAAAGCGAGCGGACGGGCAATTGGAGACGCCAGCGCTCGTAGAAACGCTTACCCGGACGCCAAAATCACGGGCAGTCGACTGGGAGGGCAGACCGTTGTTCAAGGGGCACCAGACGCTCACCCTCGATGTTCACTGGTCCCCCGAAGAAACCGACATCTCCCGCCTGCTCACGGAATATATCCTGAAGAGCCTTGACTTCGTGCGCGACTCGGATCGCGGAACGCAACTGGTCGTTCAACTTGTGATGCACACTTTTCACAAGATCGCCGCAAGCAGTTGGGAGGCGCTGGATCACGCCATGCAGCGCCGGCTCGACGCTCTGAATGGCAAGGTCAGCAAACTCAGCGAGCTGTTGGACGAAGGCGAGGGAGATGAGGACGGAGACGGTCTCGTTAAAGACTTCGTCTTGCCAGCCAAGGCGTTCTTCGAGAACGAGCATCAGTTGCTGGAGACCCTGCTAAGCAGACTGCGCGGAATGGCAGTGGACTCGAAATGGAAACGTTGCGCGGACTTGCTGGCGGACCTGGACAGGGCCGAATCGGGCGTGAAGGTGCTCGTTTTCACGCAGTATCGAGTAACGCAGGAGTTGCTGCGCAAGCGTCTTGCGGGTCTATTTCCCGGAACGGCGGTCGAGATTGTTCACGGTGACGTGGAGATGCAGGAGCGAAAGCGGGCGCGGCTGCGTTTCGAACACCAGTCGCGCTTTCTGGTGTCTACCGAGGCGGGTGGGGAGGGTGTCAATCTCCAAAAAGCCTGCCATGTCATCCTCAATTACGACCTGCCCTGGAACCCCATGCGACTTCAGCAGCGCATCGGTCGGCTTGACCGCTATGGGCAGACGCGCGTGGTTCAGGTCTTTAACCTCCGGGTGCCTGACTCGTGGGATCAGCACATTTCCACTCGAATCCTCGAACGTCTGGAAGTGATTCAGCGGACGATGGCTCTCGCTGGCCCAGGGGTATTGGAGGACTACCGAGAGATGATTCTCGGACAAGTCGCAGAGCAGGTCGATCCAGCGCGCCTGTTTGCCGAATCCCAGGCTGGACGCCACGTGAGCGACGCAGAAATGGACGAGTGGGTGCAGAAAGCGGTCCAGTCGGTCGAGCGATGGCGCGGCCTCTTTGGGAGCGAGCTTGGCTTGTCCGGAGACAGCAGTCGACTGAAGCCCACGCTCACAAGCCAGCACTTCAAAGCAGCCTACAAGGCTGCCTGCGAGCATCATGGCATTCGTTTTCGTGAAACGCGTAACAGCCTCAATCAATTCGTGCCGGAGGTTTTCAACTTCGACTTGCCTGGAGCATTTCGGGACCCTGTATTCCGTCCGTCCCGCACCATGCACGTCGTCTTTGATCGTGAGGTGTATGCGATGGTTCGTGGGCAGGATTTGGGGACGGTGAGAGGTCAGACGATCCGTCCCCTCCTGGCCGGCTTCGGCGAGCCATTCACCGATTGGCTTTTCCAGACCGCGATGCACGCAAGGCCGGCAGAAAGTGCCTTCGCCATCAAGGCGCGTAGTGATTGGCAGCGTGGACCGGGTTGGCTGTTCGTCTTCGCGCTTCGCTGGTTAGGAAAGCGACGGCGGCTCTCGACGCCTGACTCGCTGGCGGTTGCATTCGTGCCGGTCGATGGACAAGCTGTTCGAATTCCCGTGGCTGAAGCGCTGGCCATGTTCAACCAGGCCGCCCCAGATTCCGCCTCCTCTAAAACACCTGGAGCAGACGCCCTTGCGAATGCCCGCCTCTTAGCCCAGCAACTTCTAAAAGATTACACCGCGAGGCGCGACGTCGCTACGAAGAGCGGAGCGGGGTTTTCGCTGTTGCTGGTTGCATCGATTTCTAAAGTTTAACGGCCGTCGCCCTTTCATCTGATCTTCATTAACGCCCAGGGAACCTCCTGGCTGCGGCTTAATGCGTCTATTGGTTTGCCCTGCAAAACGTGGTATGAATGGGGTTCACGGTTCTTCGAGGAGGGAACATGGGAACATCAACACCAACAGACACGTATATGGACAGACCAAAAGAAAGACCAGCGCATGAAGTCCGGATTGGTGCCATCAAGGCGGCCATCTGGAGAAATGACACCGGCAACGGTGTCCGTTTCAACGTCACGTTCTCGCGACTCTACAAGGACAAAGACCAGGACCAGTGGGCTTCCACATCCTCCTTTGGCCGCGACGATTTGCTCCTCGTCGCCAAAGTCGCCGACACCGCGCACACGTGGATCTTCGAGCAGGCCCACGAGAAACAGGATGATCCGCAAAACTGACCGATGCCATCGGGAAGTTCCCTTCGCGGTTCTTGCTACGGTTCACGGCCTTCGAGGAATTGAGCCGCAAAATCAATCCTCACCTTTTTTTCAGGCCCCACTCCGCGGTTCTCCCGGCACCCTGCCGGTGAACTGGACTGGGCTTCCCCCGGACAAACCATGACCACGATGACAAAAGTATCCGTAGATTTTCCCAGCGGCCAGGCCAAGCCGACAACCGACGCCATCCTCGCGGAGCTTAACCGCACGGTGAGAATGCCGCCAACGCCCGTGCCGGAAAGAGAGCTGGCCCTGCTCTACCAAGCAGCTTGCGGAGACACCGGAGGGAGCCAGGCGGCCCGAGACTTTCTTTTCTGGCTCGCCGGACAACCCGACCCGACCGGCTTCGTTGGCGACGGCGGCCTCGAACTGCGCCGAATGGACCACCGCTTAAAAAATGCCGCTCTTGAAGTTGTGGCGTGGTGGGCCGGCCCCACCAAAAGCGACACCCCACTTTACGATCTCTTGGCCAGCCTCCGCACCCGTTTCGCCAAAAACGCCCCAAATCACACGCGTGGCGAGAGCCGTGGGACCTCGCTAAACTCGCAGCCCGATGGTTAGCTGACTTGGCACACGGAAACGAAGAAAACCGCTCTACTCCCCTTCTACTCGCGAAGTACCCTCCCACAGCACCCGTGCTTCCAAGCGGCCTCCGGCTTAGAATTTAGCTAATTGAATTGAATCATGATCCGGAAAGACATTAACCGCCGTGCGTCGATAACCATCCGTCCACCGACCAGAATGATTGCCAAGGGCGTATCGGATCCAGATCACTCATCTTCAGTCGAATATGGTTACCATTTGGCCAGTCTCCGAAAACGATCTTGAGATAATATCTCGCGAGGTTCGGCGAAAGGATTTCGAGCAGCCGTTGCTCGGAATGCGGGGGTTGTTCGTTTGCGGGCGAAAAGGACCACTAACGTTGACCCAAGTGACCGTGCAAGAGGCTGAGACCCTGCTGTGTGGTCGTGATGTCAATGGCACACGCGAAGTGAGGCGTGGTCCAAACGAACTTGCTGCCTGGCAATTCAGCTTCAGAGGCTCGCAACACTTGAGCGTTCTTCACGCCATGGCTCCAGAGAATGATGCCTGCAAGATTCGCGAAGCCCACGTTCAGGCAACCCTCACGGTTTTGCGAGAAGCCGCTGGATGCCTCACGAACATGCCCGAAGAACGTGGCTGCATTGGCGTCTTGTTAGACAAGGACGTGGATGTGTCGCACCGGTCTCTTGGACTGGCGGATCGAAAGGAGTTCAATAGCTTCCAATTTCTCGTTCTTACATCCGTTACATCGGCTGACGGAACCCCAAACCTTCATACGACTGCATTCTTGAACAACACAACTGTGAATTCTGACGGATCTATTCAGGCCCTGGCGAAGCCCGAGGATGTTCTGAGGATCAGATTCCCTTTGCGGGAGTCGTATGCGGGTGCTCTGGATTATTTCACCGAAAAAGCCATCGGTCCATTTCAGCGCGTGCCGAATGTCAATGAATTGAGGATCGTCGGCATCCCTCACCATGTGGTTGAAAAAGTGTTTTTCGGGGATCTCCTCGACTGCGGAGCAAACAAAAAGGCGGCTCACATTGCTCTGGACAAGAGGGAGATGCTTACTGCATGGCGCGCCCAAGGCGAAGCGTTTGGTTGGGGACCAAAAGAGGCGGCGGCCCTTTTGAGGGGGTTCAGACGTGAACAGTTTTGGAACGAGGTGAAAGTGAGGTGCATACACGCGGTAAATCACCCCGCGAGGTCCCTCCTCAATGCCACGGCATCGTTGAGCCGACTCATCACGCGAGAAGAGACCCAACTGCAGCCGCCGGAAAAGAACTCCAAGAACCAAGACAATCAGCACACACAGTCCCATTCGCAGTGAGCTTATCCAACTCCGAATTGCCAGTGCTGGCGCGGGAGCAGGCAGGAAGAGCCTCCAGCGTGAGCACGAGGTCCGAAGCGACGCGCCGGCCGAACCGGCAAATCGACCGGGTGCTCCGGAGACCTGTCGGCCAGCAAGTGGGCGGGACCGCAAGCTCTTTTTGCCCAGCCCTGGGAAATGGAGAGCATCCGTGGTGCTTGATTCTCGTCCGTGAAATCCTTTTCCCGGACAACACGCAGCCCGCCAGCCTGCCCGTTTACTTGGAAGGGAGACTCACGCAGTATTGGCGACGACTTGAGGTTGTTTACGCCTGCTTGGAATCCTCGACTTCGGCCCCATTCTCGGCTGAGGGAATGGCCCTATTCAGGGCGAGCCTCGCCGCGATTCTCACAGGCCCCGCCCTTATGGAACTGGTTTTTCCCTTCAAAGTGGAAAAGCTCCCCGGCGGTTCGAATAATTATGGACGGGACCTGCATCTGCATCGCGCGCAGTTCGCGCCTCCTATTGGGTCGGATGATGCAACCGGACCCCACCCACACCCGTTGCGGTGTGCTGCCGTGCCTTCCGCGTTACAGCACGCTCAATGATTATGCTTTCAATTGTGCCAGTCTTGGAAAAGGACATGGATGCAGCAACGCGCGAATTATTGCAAGGCGATCTTCGGGACCGCCGGTCTGCCACGATTAGCTACGCGGTATTCAACAGGGATCGCACGGACCAACCGTTGATCGATATCTCACGCCAGCGGGCGTACGATGTGCTGCGTGGTTATGACCCTGAAGGCGTCGCCAGACTTTCCAACCGGCCAGACGAGATCGCGGCTTGGCAGATCTCCTTTACTGCCTCAAGTCATCTTAACTTACTATACGCGCTCGGCTCGGAGCGAATTTCGACTAGAGTTAAAGCCGCTCACGAACTTGCGTCGTTGGAAACTATGCGTAGCCTGGCGGGTTGCGTGCTGGGCGGAGATGCTGCCCGTGGTCTGCTGGGGTATCTGCTCGAACTCCGAAAGACTCAAGCTCCGTGTTTCTCCCGGAACGCAGCTGACCCATTTGACCGCCACCTCTCCTGCGGCCCGGACAAAGCTATGCGCTGCCGTTACGTCATGTTCCAGTCAGAGGTATCGCATGATCAATGCCCTGCTCTGAAGTGCGTTGCATTCATGATCAACCGCTCTCCACTTGCGAACGGCTCTGTGCGTATCCATGCTAACAGTGAAGAGATTGATCATATTAGGCTACAGCTCTACGAAACGCATGAAACTCACGTGTACTACTATACGACAAAAGCAATCGGGTCATTTCAGTTGGATACTAACGCGAGAGAGTTGAGGATTTCAGGCATTCCGCAGGAAGTGGCTCGACAGTTTTTCTCTGAGACGGACATTGACTCACGAAGCCGGAGCGAAACAGGAGGTATTGCTTTGACGAAGCAAGAGCTCTTTAAGGAGTGGCGGGCACGCGCGGAGCGACTCGGTTGGGGGCCGAGCGAGGCCGCAGTGCTCTTGCGCGAAGCTGCCCGGAGGCAATTCTGGGAAGAAGTCAAATCCAGGGCCATTTACGAGGTGACTGATCTCTGGAAAGAGTTTCGCAGGTTACGCACATCACTTAGATCGTTTATAAAGGAGGAAGTGATGCCATTGCGGCGCTCGCAAGAAAGGCCACAGGAGAAGGACAATCACCACACCCAATCGCAGTCGCACTGAGATGCCGATGCCGCTCAATGAATCGACCCGGCTCGTAGCGTTTGTCCGGGGATGGTCCTGCCCCTCACCGACAGGATCAACCTGCCCCGCGTACCCAACTACTCGGCTGGCTGGGTTTCGTTGGTGCTCTTCTGGGCTTCCCATATCTTGCCCTCGCTTGTGTGATTGTGGCGACCGCCTCCTCCGTGCTTGCCGCGCGCGCAATGTGAATTTGCCCGCGCTTGCGGTTATTTATTATGATTAAGATTACGCCTGTTCTCGAAAGGGATTTGAAGTCGTCTTTGAGTGAGTTCTTGTCGGATGACTTCAGTAAGTCGCGGCTTGGGCGACGCATGTTAATCGCTTGCAGTGAAGGCCAATCACCGACAGGCTTCGATCTATCATCCCGTGAATGCGAGGCACTTCTCTGCGGGGATGATTCCCGTGCCAAGGCCCGCGTCCCCTCCCCCGCAAACGGGATTTCGGCGTGGTGTTTCTCGTTTGGTGGGTGCGGAGACCTTAGTATCCTGCACGCGCTGACTCCAGAAAAGACGGCGCTCAGCATTCGAGAAGCGCACCTCGATGCAGCGGTGACGGTACTCTTAAAGACCGCCGGCTCCCTAGCGCTTCTTGATGAGGAGAGACGACAGGTGACAGGCCTTTGGGAGACGTCGCAAGGCCTTTCCTCAGCACCGCCTCATGCGAGCGAAATTGCTGAGCCGAGAAGGTACGATTTTTTCGTATTCACTGCTGCAGCGTCACGCCAGCAAGGTCCGCGACTGCATACAACAGCGTTCCTGCGCAATTCCGCCTTCGGAGCGGACCATAACCCCCAAGCGTTGGTGAACCCGGAGGACATCGAACGGTGCAGAGCGGCGATTACCCTCGAATATACAGAACAGTTGCAGCGCCTCGCCACAGATGTCATCGGTCCTTTTCGACGATCTCTGGGTGAAGACCAGTTGCGTATTGTCGGAATCCCGCAAGAAGTCGTTCGCAAGTTCCAGGAGACCTGTATTCCACCCGCGGACAAAAGCACGCAAAACGGCACCTGGTTTGAGAATGAACCTCTTTACGCGTACTGGCGGGCTCAAGCTGCGAGCCTCGGCTGGGGGCCAAACGACGCGGCGGCCTTTCTAGGAAAGCTCCGGCGAGAACAGTTTTGGTCGGAGGTGAAGGCAAAGTGCGTCTTCGCCATGCAGAACCCCAAAGATGCCTTTCGGCATGCGTTGAACCGAGTAAGTAGCACACTCGCTCGGCCCAAGGAACAAGGGCAGCCAATCCAAAGCAAAGAAAGAGACCTGTCGCATTCGCATTGACCACCGACCGCCGCACTGGCGCAGGCTTTCATGGTGCTGGTTTGCCCAGGGTGCCGGTTCGCGTAGGGGTTTGATCTGCAGGAGCCGAATCGGGCGAATTGATCTTGGCCCTGGTCATGCGCAGCGACTCGCCTCTGAACTCCAGCCAACCGGCATCACGGACCAGCCGTTTTCGGGATCTCGCCACCGACGCATGTGGCTTCCCAGTGGCTACCGGCCCCCGTCCTGCCAGTTACTCGAGCCCCGGATATTGCGCACCTCGTTTTCAGACGTTCCACGGTGACCTCCTGATCGCTGGTACCTTAAACGCGGAACTTGGTTCTCTTTTGCCACCCGGAAGGTGGTGGCCCAGCCGGAACTGCCAGCCGGAAGTGTCAGCAAAAACGTCAGCAGACGTGTGGTCCGGGTGCTGGACTGGGTAGTGCCGGCGTAGTGCTTGCGTAGCTCGGAAAAGATGGTATTTTTTGAGCGGCTACGAGGTCTTAGAGGACCGATTCCGACCCTCGCCTCCAAGCTCAATGGATTGAGCATCAAGGAGTTAGGCAGGGCGGAATGGCCACTGTCAGTGAAACTGTCAGTAAACCGGCGAGTGAAACCACAACTCGCCACTACTCGACAGGACTCCGCTGAAACTCGCCGAAACTCGCGTTCATAAACGCGGATGAAACCGGACTGGTTTCTCGATTCAGAGAAATCAGTTATGAAATCGAGATTCATCCTGTTCCGCCGCGCGGGCATTTACTACAGCGAGGACACCGTTACGCGCAAGCAGCACAGCTTGCGCACCAAGGACGAGGCGGAGGCGCTGACGCTCCTCCATTCCAAGAACGAAGCCCACCGGCAGCCGGTGCTCAATCTCCAAATCGCCCGGACCTATCTCGCCGCCACCGACCCGGAAATTGCCAAGCGCACCTGGCAGGCGCCGATGGACGAGATGACCCGCACCAAGACCGGGCCGACGCTCATCCGCTACCGCCGCGCCATGATGGACAAGGCGTTTGACATCATTCGCGACCTGCCGATTCTGGAAACCCATTCCAGCCAGTTCCTGAAAGTGCTGGAGGTTGGTTCCGTGGCGACCAACGTCTTTCTGCGGCGGATGCACAATTTCGCCATTGATATGAGTTGGCTTCCCTGGCCGGTCCTGGCCAAGAAGCAATGGCCGAAAGTCCGGTTCAAGGAGAAACGGGCCGTCACCGCCGAGGAGCACCAGGCCATCGTTGCCGGCGAAGGCAACCCCGAACGCCGGGCGTTCTACGAGTTCTGCTGGCACCTGGGCGGCGCTCAGTCCGACGTGGCGAGCCTCAGCGCCGAGGACGTGGACTGGCAGACCAAGGCCGTGAGCTTCTGCCGCCACAAGACCGGCACGGTGTCAATCATCCGCTTTGGCAACGAGCTTGAGGCCATCTTGAAAACGCTCCCCCAGACGGGTCCGCTCTTTCCCAGTTTGAAACCTATGCGCGAGGCGCACCGGGCGACCGAGTTCGCCCGCGCTTGCCGCCGCTTAAAGATTAAGGGCGTCACCCTCCATTCCTACCGCTACGCCTGGGCGGAACGTGCCAGGACATGCGGCTACCCGGAACGGTTCGCGCAGGAGGCCCTTGGACACAACAGCAAGGCCGTTCACCGCGCCTACGCGCGGAAAGCCCAAGTGGTAATTCCGACCTTGGAGGATTACGAGAGGAAGTTAACCGCCGGCCAAAACGTCATCGTGCCGATGCCGACAGCGGTGCTCGCCTGAATGGACATTAGGGAGAACCGGTCCTGAACGCCAGCCCTCTTAACTTTGAACACTATTGAATGAACGAAGGATGAAAACGGCACAGTCAAGTGCCTTCTGAACAAACTCTGCGGGGGCGTATTGTTCCCCGTGTGCGTCTGAATACTCGCGGCGAAATGCACCGAGAACATACGCGGACTGGCTTATGGCCTTTTTGTGATTCTCCCAAATCAGCTTGACCTCATTTTGAGCAAGGCCCTTGCTCCGAAGCGGCTCACAATACTTCGTTTCAATTGCAGCAAATGCTTTCGACACTCGCTCTTGAAACGCAGTGTCTTTGTGATCTCCTAAATTCCTTTCCGAAAACAGTTTCTCCGTTATTTTGTCAACGGCACCGCATACGGATGTTATCGCGCCAGCATATTTTCCATCCCGATAACGCCGCAATGCCTCGGCGATTGCCTCGCTGACCTCCAAGGGTAAGGACGCGGTTTCAAGGTCTAATTGAAGCGTTAGTGGAAATACATTCTTTCCGCTGATTCCATA
>Ga0316226_1002563_pt1 | contig 16779 bp, 4 predicted proteins | sample TBH18017metaG_FD_206009 | JGI IMG/M metagenome (GOLD analysis project Ga0316226, IMG submission 206009) | Freshwater microbial communities from Trout Bog Lake, Wisconsin, USA - TBH18017 | ecosystem: Environmental > Aquatic > Freshwater > Lake > Hypolimnion/Profundal zone | place: USA: Wisconsin... | reverse complement strand
AGGGAAACCCCACCGTGGCTTGGAGCCGCCCGGCTCGTCCCGGCGAGATCCATCGGGGGTACATGGCACTCTACGTTGTCACCTGGGAGAATCCGCGTCCAGACGTGGAGATCGCAAGCCTGGACTTCGTCTCCACCCGGCAAAGCGCTGCTCCCTTTCTCGTCGCGGTGACCCTCGAATAGCCCGCGGCCGGCCCCGGGCAAAGTAGTTCCAGTCAGACCTCGCCTCCTTCCTTACCGGAACAACTCCGCGAACTCGGGAGTGACCTCCTCCGGGCCGGACACGGTCGCCAAAACTAACCGGCAAACCAACGCCCGGTAGCGGTCGCGGAAGCGGCACACGGCGACCGTTATGGATTGAGGGCTGGCATCCAGCCTGACGGCGATGCCTGCGTACTCCGCCTCGGTGCCCTCCGCGGACAGAAACCGGCTGAATTCTGCAAAGCGCGCGGCTTTTCCAGCGCGAAGACACTCGATCTTCAGTTCGGCGAACGCGGCATCCAGCACGGTCGCGGCCCAGCGCCGGTCAAAGCACTCCTCCGGTGTCAGCGCCGGGTCCGCCTCTGCCAGGTAGTCCTTTTCGACTTCGGCAAAATCGAAGGCCAATACGACCCGGTGCTGGCCGCGCTTCTCCCTCCCATTCCGGCGCTGCGTGTCGGCCAGAAAGCGATGGAGGGCGCCCAGCAGGAAGTTGCGAAATCGCCCCTTCCCGCGATCCGCCCGGCTGAAGGCGTTCGTGGCGAGCAGTTTCGCAAAAAAGCCCTGCGTCAGATCCTCCGCGTCGGCCGGACCCATGCCTCGGCGGCGCAAGTGGCCGTAAATCGCCGGCCAATAGCGTGTGCAGAGTCGTTCCAGGGCCTCTCGAGCGGGATCCGATCCATCTTCTCGCGCCGCCAGTTCCACCTCCAGCCATTGGGTTTGCTTAAAATCCTCGTTGAGTGACCGTGGGGCCGCCCGGTAAGCGGCCTGATCCACCGCCATCCGCGTCCCGCTCCCCTCGATCTCCAGTGAGCTAATCATAGTATGCCAACCTAATATTCAGCGTTTGTCGTTCATCGATCTCACCCAGATATACGAAATCCTGCGGGGAAAAGTATCAGGGGGTCCGTAATTAATTTGCGCGACGCTGAATTCTCCCGATTTCCGGTAATGTCCCGCCTCCCATGGCGAGAGTAATAGGCAGATGCTCGTGTTGAAAAACCTCGCGCCGCGCTCGGCGCCGCCTCGGTCCGCCCGGCGGTCGCTGCGGGAGCGCGCCGCATGAACCGGCGCGTCCGTTGTCCCGTCTGCGGGCGTGGGCACTCAGCGTTTTTGTTGGGCGGTCATTGCCCGGCTTGCGTCATCGAGGTCACTTTGAAAGCCGCCCCGGCCCGTGGAAACGGAAAACCCGCCCGCATTAGCCGCCGTCCCCCTCGCCGGCCAAGCCCGCGAAAATAATCTCCCTTTCCCTGTAATCTAAAACCACGGATCGCGAGAGTATATGAAGGTCACTAACGTTTATTATTATGCAACTGCGTCGAGTCTCTCTTCTTGTTTGCGCGCTGATGGTGCTGCGGATTTCGGTCTGGGGTCCCGTGCCGGCCGCGGCGCAAGCCATCCCCGAGCCTCCGTATCTCATCTACGGCCAAATCTTCAACCCGGCGGGCGGGACTAACAGCCGCGTGACCACCGGCACGCTGACTTGGACCTTTCAGCCTTCGGCTGGCAGCCCGCTCGCCGGCAGCCCACCCGTGGTGGTCACCACCACGTGCACCAGTCAGTACGCGCCCTATGGTTTCCTGCTGGAAGTTCCCTGCCAGAGTGCGCTCACGGGCCTGCCGCCCTCCGCCAATGCGCTGGCGGTGACCTTCCCGGCGCAGACGTATGATCAGACCTCGGTGCAAATGAACGGGACGAATATCTTCCTCAAGTATACCGTCCAGAGCCAGCTCAGCCTCACCAATCGCGGGCAGATGGTCGAAGTGGATCTGACGCTTTTGCAGAGCGACCAGGTCGCCGGTGGTAATGTGCTGCCGGACGCCTGGCAGTTTCAGTATTTCGGCCATACGGGAGTGGACCCCAGTGCGATTAACGCCAGCGGGATGAGCAACCTGGGCTCCTACCTGGCCGGGACGAATCCGAACGATCCCCATGGGGCGTTCCGGTTGGTGAGCGCCACGCCGAGACCCAATGGCAGCGTCACTGTCTCCTGGACGAGCGTGCCCAGCCACACCTACACGCTCCGCCGCGTCAGCAGCTTGTCGGCTGGCTTTCAGGTCATCGCTTCCGGGGTTCCCGCCGCTACGAACCAAACCACCACCTCCTACCTGGACACCCCCACCGCCGGGTCGCGAGGCTATTTCTATCAGGTCAGCATTCCCTAAATTCGGTCGCGAGCCAATTGTTGTCATGAATACGCTTAATCTGAGGCTGAAGCCGCTGGGCCTGGTTGCCCTGGTGCTCTGGTCGGTCCTTCCCGCCCGGGCCCAATGGACCACCCAGAACATCATTCTCCAGCCCGGCTGGAATGCCGTTTATCTCGAAGTCCAGCCCCAGCCCTCGGACTGCGACACCGCCCTGGCCGGCCTCGGCGTGGAAAAAGTCTGGGGTTGGAACCGGAAGTTCTCGCCGGTGCAGTTCATCCAGAGCGCCACGTCGCTCCTCCCGACGCAGCCCGACTGGCTCTTTTATGTGCCTGCGGCCAACGTGTTGGCGCCCCAGAGGAGCTTGTTCCACCTGGAGGGCGGCAAATGCTATTTGATCAAGCTGCCGGACCACGCGGCGCCCGCCACCTGGCAGGTCCTGGGCCAGCCGACCTTGCGCCAAATCGCCTGGGCGCCAAACTCCTTCAACCTCGTCGGGTTCTCCCTCGACCTGACCAACCCGCCCACCTTCGCCCGGTTCTTCAGTCCCTCGCCCGCCCACGCGAACAATCCGGCTTATCGGCTCACCAGCAGCGGCGCCTGGGCGGCGGTGACGAACCTGTCCGCCACCGCCATGCGCAGCGGCGAGGCCTTTTGGATCCAGTGCACCGGCGCCTCCACTTACCAGGGTCCGCTCGCCCTCACGGTGCCCCAGCGCACCGGGTTGACCTACGGCCAGGCCGCGGTGCAGCAGAATCTCTCGATTCAAAACCTCTCCGCGAACCCCGCGACGCTCATCTTCACTCTCCTGCCCTCCGCGAATCCGCCGGCCGGCAGCTTCGCGCCGCTCGCGGGGCCGGTGCCGCTCTCCTATTGGTCCCTAGGTCAGGCCACCCAGGCTGCGGCCTGGCTGCCGCTGGCTGACGCCATGACGCTGAGCAACCTGGGTGCGGGTCAAACCACGCAGTGGAAGTGGGCAGTGCGCCGGCCCGACATGATTCCGAACTCGCCGGGCAGCGACGCGGTCTATCAGAGTTTGCTCGAGATCCGCGATGCCGCCGGCTCCTCGCGGCTGGTCATTCCCGTCAGTTCCTCGGGGCTCCACGCCAGCTCGGTGCCCCTCGTTCAGGCCGGGGGGCAGCCCTCCCCGTCTCCGGCCTATCCCGGGCTCTGGATCGGCACCGCGAGCATCAACCAGGTCAACCAGCCGGGCAATGCGACCAACCCGGCCCAGCCCACCAACACCGCCGCCCCCTTTCAATTCCGCCTGATCTTGCATGTGGACGCCGCAACCAATGTGCTCTTCATGCAGCGGGTCCTCGAGATGTGGGTGAACGGCACCTACACGAACAGCCTTGCGGCGACGTACACGAACAGCTCCGGCATCGTCACCAACACCCTGAGCACCCGGTGGGTGAGCGTGCCAGGCAGGTATGTCCTGCTCACCGATGAGAGTAAGACCAACGTCCTGGCCGGCTTGACCGGCGCCGCCCTGCGGGACGGCCAGTTCGTGGGCCGCCGCGTCAGCACCGCCGCCTTTGGCTTCCGCAGCCCCATCCCGATGACCAATCCCTCCGGCGGCGACTTCGGTGTCGCGAGCAGTGTTTACACCTGCACTGTGCCGCTCCCTCCCGGCGACCCGCTCAACCCTTTCCGCCACCTCTACCATCCCGAGCATAGCAACACCAACACCGCCCCCAATAACCCGCTCCTGCCCGTCGGCGTCAGCCGGACGATCACCTTGACCTTCACCGCCACCGACCCGAACAGCCTGGCCCTGGCCGGCTGGGGCGACAATCAGATCGGCGGCCTCTACCAGGAAACCATCACCGGCCTCCAATGGCAGACCAATTTCGTTCAAGGCACCTTTCGCCTCACCCAAGCCTCGCCCCTGACCGGCCTGGATGGCAACCCCTGAGCCTGCAATGAACCTGGAGCTACCCGCCGCATCCCACACTTTTACCACTGTCATGGCCCAACCACCAAAACCGATTATGAATCGAACCTCCGACCTCCGTTTGCCCACACCACCACCCACTGGCGTGCCCACGCCCGCGCGGCTGCGTTCGCCCCGCCCCCTCCGCCTGGCGCTGCTGCTCCTGGCCCTCGCCGGCGCGCCGCTCCTGGCGTCCGCGCAGCAAACGCCCAACTCCAGCCCGCCTGGCATGATCAGTTACCAGGGCTACCTCACCGATGCCAACGGCATCCCGCTGGGCAACGGCAATCCCACCAACTACCTCGTCCAGTTCCACATCTACAATTCCCCTACCACGACCACGGCCCTCTGGGGCGAACAGCAGGTGGTGACCGTGGACCGCGGCTACTTCACCGTCCTGCTCGGCGCGGGAAGCGCCGACGGCAACAACGACTACCACACCACCGACCTCACCGGCCTGTTCAATGCCGCCGACGCCTCCTCCCGCTACTTGGGCCTGACCGTGGTCGCCCTGAATGCGACGGAGATCCAGCCCCGCTTGCAATTCCTGGCCGCGCCCTATGCCTTGAACGCCGCCTCAGTGGGCGGCTTTTACGCTGGAGCCACGACGCTCAACAACGCCAGCGCACTGACCGTCAACGGCGTGTCGGCCCTGTACATGGATGGGCAGCAGAACAGCTACGAAGGCGGCGCCGGAAACACCACCACCACCGGCCAGGGCAACACGGCCAGCGGAACCGGCGCACTCCAGTCGAACACCACCGGCTATTGGAACACGGCCAATGGCTACGACGCGCTCGGGGCGAACACGACCGCCGCTGGCAACACTGCCAGCGGAGCCATGGCACTGTCCAGTGACACGACCGGCATCGAAAACGTCGCTGTCGGCCTACAATCGCTCAACAACAACACCCTCGGCAACAACAACGTCGCCGTCGGATACGCCACGCTCAAACTCAACACTAACGGAACGATTAACACCGCCGTCGGAGACAAGGCAATCTACTCCCTCAAGGGCGGGAGTGCGAACACCGCCGTCGGAAACTCCGCGCTCTACAACCTCACCGGAGGCAGCGGGAACATCGCCCTCGGCAGTGGCGCGGGGAATGGCCTGGCCACAACCGAAAGCAACAATGTTGACATCGGCAATGCGGGCGTCGCGGGCGACAACAACCTCATCCGGATCGGCACGCTGGGCACGCACACCGACAGCTACCTCGCCGGCGTCATTCACGGCAATGCTGCGGGACTGACCAACGTCGGCACCGCACAATTGGCCGCGGGGGCGATGGCCGCGCCAGTGAGTGTGGCCGGCACATCCTTCAACGCCGCGGCCAATACCAGTTATGCTCTCACCAGCAGCGCTGCCACGACCATCAGTCTCCCGGCCACCGCCAACGTCGGCGACCGGGTCCAAGTTACCGGCGCGGGCCTCGGCTCCTGGACCGCTGGATATACCAACCCCAACCCCACTTGGACGCTGCAGCCGAACGCACCCCTCACTGCAACGTGGCTCGCGTCCTCTTCCGACGGCACCCACCTCGTGGCGGGCATGGGTTCTGCCCTTTACACCTCGATCAACTCGGGCACGAACTGGGTCAGTCAGACGAACTCACCCAGCAGCACCTGGGGGTTCGTCGCGTCTTCGTCCGACGGCACCCGCCTCGTGGCGGCAACGACCGGCCAAACTAGCGGCTCTATCTACACCTCGGCCACCTCGGGCACGAATTGGACGCTGATGACAAACTCCCAAAGCGTTGCGTTCGGCCCGCTGGCGTCCTCGACCAACGGCTCTCGGCTAGTGGCGCTGACTCGTCCGGGCTACGTTGCCACCGGCATTTACACCTCGACTAACTACGGTACGAATTGGGCGCTGCAGACGAGCGCACCCACCAGCCTAGATTGGATGGGGGTGGCTTCCTCGTCGGACGGGACCCACCTCGTGGCGGTGGCGGCGGCGATCTCCGGCGCCGGCTGGATCTACACCTCGACTAACTCCGGTACGAATTGGGCGCGCCAGACGTCACTCAACACAAACTGGAACTCGGTGGCTTCCTCGGCCGACGGCACGCACCTCGTGGCGGTGTGCGGCGCCAGTTCCCCCGCTTTTGGCGGCTCCATTTACACCTCGACTAACTCCGGTACGAATTGGTGGCTGCAGCCGCAGGCACCCAACACAAACTGGAGCTCGGTTGCGTCCTCAGCCGACGGCACTCACCTCGTGGCGGATGTAGCTGCCGGGGGGATCTACACCTCGACTAACTCCGGTACGAATTGGACGCTGCAGACATCAGCACCAACCTACAAATACTGGGGAGCCGTCGTGTCTTCGTCCGACGGTACGCACCTCGCGGCGTTGGGTGGCGGCGGTATTGCTGACGGCATTTATACCCTTAACACCTCCCTGGTGCCCATTTCCAGCGGGGCGCAGGGCAGCACCGCTCTCCTGCAATACCTTGGTAACGGTGTGTGGGGCCTGGTGAGCGGGTCGGCATCCGGTTCGTCGGTCGCCGTGGTAAACCAGGGGACGGGCGTCAACGGAAGCGGCGCGGTTGGGAGCAGCAGTGGATTGGCCACCGCGCTCGTGACAGCTCTCGCCGGCCAACCGCCAACCATTGGTGGCTCTGCCAGCAAGGTGTCCGACACCTCCGTCGCGCAGGAACTGGTGCGGCGCCTGGCGGCCCGGGACGCCGACGTGGCGCAACTGCGGGCGGACAAGGACGCCCTCGCCGTCAAAGTCGCGCTCTTGCAGGCCCGCGAACAGGACCGCGAGGCGCGGTTGGCCCGGCTCGAGAGCCGCCTGAACGAGAACGCCACCGGCGCTGTGCGCACGACCCTGGAGCGGAAGTAACGTCACCGTTTACCGCGGCTCAATCGATGCGGTGCGGCTGAACCCGGAAGAAGACTATGAAAGAGACCAGGACATTGTTGCGGCTGGCGGCGGCGGACTCGACGATCCCAAAGGCCCCAACCCCAAGGGGGCTGTGCTGCAGTGCCCAGGGTCGTCCCGCGTGCGGGCCTACGTTGAGCACCGTCGGCAAAGTGGCCACCAACCCCAACGGGGTTGTGCCATCCCCGCCGTTCCGCCCACAGCCGAGGGCTACCACCCCGTTGGGGTTGAGACGCGCCCTCCTCGCCGCGTTGCTCCTGGCGGCCGGTTTTCTTCCCGCGGCCCTCCGCGCGCAAACCCTCCCCTTCAGGCTTGACCAAAACGCCTATCTTTACGACACCAACTACAATGCCGGGTTGACCAACTTAAACTACAATTCCTCCGGCACGACCCTGGTGCCACCGGGAATCAACTGGCAATCGCCGCGCGGTGTGCCCCTGAGCGCCACGGCGGCGGGCGCTTCGGATGGCCGGGAGCTAACTAACCGGCTTGGTCAACCCACGGCCGGCCAATTCCAGGGCTTTGCCGGCCTGGGCGCGGTGACGGTGGCCGCCCACACCAACTTAAACAGCGTTACTAATTTCTACCAAAATGTCGCGAACCTGGGGTGGCCCCGGCTGACCAACGCCAGCGGCGCGGTGCTGGCGGTGCTGCGGGCCGCCCAGGTCGGCGGGCCCAACTCGGCGGGTTGGTTGGGCGTGCCCGGGACGGTGGTCGCCTGGGGCAACGACCGGGCGGGGCAGATCGATGTGCCCACCGGACTCGCGGGTGTCGCGGCGCTCGCCGCCGGCGATCGTCACAGCCTGCTGATCCAAACGAACGGCGTGGTGGCGGCCTGGGGCGCCGACGACTATGGCCAGATCGATGTCCCACCGGGGCTGGCCAACGTGCAGCAAGTGGCGGCCGGGGGCAACCATAGTCTGGCGCTCACCGCTGGCGGGCGAGTCTTCGCTTGGGGCGACAGCGGTTTTGGGCAAACCAACGTCCCCGCCGGCCTGAGCAATGCGGTCGCGATCGCGGCCGGGTTTAACCACAGTTTGGCGGTGATGTCGAACGGCCTCGTGGTGGCCTGGGGCGACAACGGTTCTGGCCAGGCTAATGTGCCGGCGGGGCTGACGAATGTCATTGCCGTGGCTGCGGGCGAGGCCCACAGCCTGGCGTTGCGCCGGGACGGTTCGGTGGTGGCCTGGGGCGACAACCAATATGGCCAGACCAATGTGCCCGCTCAAGCGACCAGCGGGGTGGATCCGTACAATACCCAGGCGGCCAACCACGTGGTGGCCATCGCCGCAGGCTATTACCACAGCCTGGCGTTGCTGGCGGACGGCACGGTGGTGGCCTGGGGCGCCGGTATGACGAACTCCGGGAAGGCACCTCAGTTCGGCCAGTCCATCGTGCCCGCCGGGCTGACCAAAGTAGTTGCCGTGGCGGCCGGTTCGGGGTACAGCCTGGCGCTCAGCAAGAAGGGCACAGTCGTGGCCTGGGGCAATCCGGCGTATTCGCAGACCAATTTCGTCGCGCAACTCGGCCTGGTCGCCGGGATTAGCGCCGGGGGGTTCCACACGCTGGCGGCGATCGGAAACGGCCAGCCGGTGTTGGAACAGCAGCTCATCTCCCAGGCGGTTCCCGCGGGCGGCACGGCCTTTCTTGCCGCGCTGGCCGCCGGCGCCGCGCCGTACCAGTACCGGTGGTACTTCGTGAACACGAATATGTCGGCCGGGCAAACCACCGTTTTGCTGTCCGGCCAGACCAGTTCGCTGCTGGCCTTGGCCAACCTTAACCCTGCCAACCAGGGCGGTTACCAGGTCATCGTTTCCAATGTCATGGGCGCGGTCACCAGCGCGGTGGCGTTCCTGACGGTGGAAGAGCCGCCCACGATCACCACCCAGCCGACGAACCTGTTCGTCGCCGCCGGAACCAGCACGACGCTGACGGTGGCCGCCACCGGCACCGCCCCCCTGGGTTACCAATGGCTGTTTCATAACACCAACCTCACCGATGGCACCCTCAACGACGGCGCTGTGGTCAGTGGCAGCAGTTCTTCCAGCCTGACCCTGGCGAACGTTACCAGCAACGAGACGGGCTCATACCAGGTCGTGGTCGTCAATCCCGTGGGCGGGACCGGCAGCCAGCTCGCCTTGCTTACAGTCGTGGTGGCCCCGACGCTGGGCGGCCTGTCGGATCAACTGGTCACCAATGGCACCAGCGTCACGTTGAGCGTCAGCGCGACGGGAAGCGGCACGCTTTTTTACCAGTGGTATCTCAACGGCGGCCTTTTAAGCGGCCAGACCTCGGCCACCTTGGACTTGACCAATGCGACGGCCGCGGAGGCGGGCAAATACACGGTCACGGTGGGAGACGCGCAAGGTTTCACGAACACGGCGACCGCCTGGCTTACCATGCTGATCGGGTGGGGCGACGACAGCGCCGGGGAAATCGACGTGCCCAACGGCCTGCTGGCGCCCGTATCGATCGCCGCGGGGGATGGTCACAGCCTCATCGCGCAAGTCGACGGCGAGGTCAAGGGCTGGGGTGCCGACGACTATGGGCAGAGCGACGTGCCGACGGGGCTCACCAACGCGGTCGAGGTGGCGGCCGGGGGCAACCATAGCCTGGCGCTGACGCTGGGGGGGCAGGTCACCGCGTGGGGCGACAACGGCTTCGGGCAAACCAATGTGCCCGCGACCCTCACCAATGCCGTGATGATTGCCGCCGGGTTTAATCACAGTTTGGCGGTTACGGCGGACGGCCGCGCCATCACCTGGGGCGACAATGGATCCGGCCAAACCAATGTGCCCGCGGGTTTGACGAACGTCCTTGCGGTGGCCGGGGGCGAAGCCCACAGCCTGGCCCTGACGAGTGATGGAACCGTGTGGGCCTGGGGCGCCAACCGCTATAGCCAAACCAATGTGCCCGCCATGGCGACCAATGTGACGGCCATCGCCGCGGGCTACTACCACAGCCTGGCGCTACGCGGGGACAGCACCGTGGTGGCTTGGGGCGACAACCAATCTGGCCAAACCAACGTGCCCGCCGGCCTGACCAACGTGGTCTTCGTGGCGGCCGGCGCCGGCCATAGCCTCGCCTTGCGCAATGACGGCACCGTGGTCGCCTGGGGCAACCCCGCCTACGCCCAGCCGAGTTTCGTGTCGAGCCTGACCAATGTGCTGCTGCTTGCCAGCGGCGGGTTTCACAGCCTGGCGGTAGCCGCAGGGGGCAGGCCCCCGAGCCTGCCGCTCCCGCTGACCAACCAGTGGTCTTTTCCGGGTGATACCTTCACCTGGTTCGGGCCGGCGCAGGGGGCGCCGCCCCCGACCTACCAGTGGTCCTTCGACGGCACGAACTTGCCCGCTCAAACCACCGGCTCGCTAACGCTGAGCAATATCACCGCCGCCCAGGCAGGGTGGTACCAGCTCGTGGCGTCCAACTCGTTCGGCATCGCGAGCAACCTCGTGACCAATACCCTGGCGACCATCGCCAGTCAACCACAGGCGGTGGCCGCTAATCTGGGCCTTCCGGCCGCGTTCAGCGTGGGGGTGAGCAATGTCAGTTCCTTGACTTACCAGTGGCGATTCTGTCAGTTGACCAATGGCAGCGGGGCGACCAACAGTATTTCCCAGGCGACCCTTGGGACGTACTCCCTGCCCGCAGTCCAAACGACCGATGCGGGGTACTATAGTGTGGTGGTGACGCATAATCCGGGAGTGCTGACGAGTGCCTGGGCACAATTGACGGTGTTGGCCCCACCGAAAGTCGTGTCGATCGGCTCCGTGGTCAGCCCCGTCGCGCAGGGAGCGAACTTGCCGCTTTCGGTCAACGTCACGGCCAGCACCAACCTCTTGGGCTACACCTGGCTCCTCAACGGTGTGCCGCTGACCAGCGTGGACTCCTCGAGCTCGATTACCACCAACCTCGCCCCGGTCCCGCCCGGCAGCGTGGCGACCCTGACTATTTCTCTGGGTATCACCAACGCGCAAGACATCGATGCCGGCCAATACAGCCTGGTGGTTACCAACCAGGCCGGGACCGCCAACACTCAGGTGGCAAACCTGGCGGTGAAATTGGCGAACAACCTCGTATACCAGCCGCCCCAGATTGCGCATCAGCCGACGAGCACGACGGCAAAATCCGGGGATCACGTGGTTCTGAGTGTGGGAGCCACGACCGTCCGCTCGCTGTCCTACCAGTGGTACGTGGGCACAAGTCCAGTCACGGGAACGGCCTGGACCACGAACGGAGGGATCGTCGCGGTTCCCGGCACCAACGCAACTCTGGATCTCGGCTATGTCATGACCGCCAATTCCGGCGCGTACTCGGTTCAGCTCATTGATGGGAAGGTGGCTATCTCGAGCGCGACGGCACAACTGACCGTCTCCGCGGTGCCGGTCCAGGCTGGCTCGATCATCCCTGCGCCCGCCAGTGCGGTTCTGGCCCTGGTGCCGTTAGGCGGGCCACCGGTGGTCCCGCAGGGCGCGGCGGTGTGGAATGCGGACACCAACCGGATGTACGCCAGCGGCACTTACTCCAGCGCGGTGGTCACCTGGCTGGATTCCGCCAGCAACTCCATCGCGGAGGAGGTGAGCATCCGCAATCCGGCGGCTGTCAGTGTGTTTCTCGGGCAGGCCGTCCCCGTCCCTCCTTGGGCGGATGCCACGCGCGTCCCCTCCAGCGGTCCGCAGGTGGACACCCTGGGCGATCCGCGCACCATCCTGCTCTGGCACCCGGCCAGCAACTACCTCTATGCCACCGCCGCCGGCTCGGCCAAGGTCTACTGGCCGGTCCATGGTCAGGCCAGCACGGCGCTCGCCGTGCCGGTGCTGGTGCAGACCTTGTGGCCGACCAACCTCACGAATTTCCAGACCTACGTTGCCAACAGCGCGCCGGTCAGCCTCCTCACCGCCAGCAACGGCCTGGTGATCACCACCCTCATGGATCAAACCGCGGGCATGGGCGTGGACGCCACCCAGGTGTCGGACCAGCACGAATTTCAAGCCACTAACGCCGGCCTGGCCTTGCTCCTGCTGGCGCCGGCGCAAACCTCCGCCGCCACCAATATCTACTTCCAGTTTGTCCGCTCAGTGCAGTGGACCAACCTCTACCAGGCCACGAGCTGCATCATCGGCCAGACGTTGACCAATTTTAGTCCCGGCCACGACCCCGGCTTTGGCGCCCCCTATGTGCTGAACCCCTTGAGCCGTTACTGCGCCTGGCCGGGGTATTTGGACCAGGCGGCCCGCACCGGACCGATCATCCCCGTCAATACGAACATTCCCTTTTCGGATCGGGATTTCGTGCTGGTCTATTATCAGGGCGGCGCCCAGCTCTTCAACCCCGCTACGGGGACTATCCTGACCAACGGCCCGATCGGTTGGCCCTATCAGCCGGTGCGCTTTGATTGCCAGTGGCCCACCAATGCCCCCACCGCCGTCGTCGCCAGTTCGTTGGGGACCGGAGTGATCGATCCCGCGGTTTACCAGAACTGGCAGTTGTACGTCCAAAATGACCCGACGCTGCCGGGCTTTAATCCCAATGACGAACAGGCCCTGGTGCTGCCGGTCAGCGGCGGCTCGGCCGTCGTTCCGCTGCGCAACGATCTCGGCACGGCGGGCACTTCCCAGCCGTTCGTGCTCATCACCTACCAGGACGCCAGCGGTGTGAACTCCATCAAGGTGTGGCAGGTCGTGGCGCCGGCGCCCGCCGCGCTCACCACCAGCCTGGTGGCGGGCCTCCCCCTGCCGGCGCCTTTCCCCTTGAGCGTGCTCCCCGTATGCGCCGCCTCCTACGCCTCGGCCGGCCCCTTTTGGAAAGACCGCACCGGGACTTTCCGGGCCATGGCGGCGGGGGATGACGGCGGCTCGGCCAGCATCGTGGTCCACTACTATTACCCGGTCCAGGCCGGCTTTTACTTCCCCTCGAATTATTTCGCCGGCACGACCAACGCCGGGCTGGGCAACCTGCCGCCGGTGGGCACACCGGTGCCTTGGCTGGGCTCAACCAATCCCGCGAGCTTTGCCTATCTCGTGACTTGGCCCACGAACGCCCCCGTCTTGTCGGTCGGAGATACTCTAGTCGGACCCAAGAACGGCCTGCCGGCGATCGATGACCCGTTGGCCCCCTCGACCAGCGTCGAAATCCTCTATCAACAGTCCGTGGCGCTCCGGGGACCGACCAACCCGAGCGTCATGCTCATTGACGGGACGGGTCCCCGGCAGGTGTCCTTAACCCCCTCTTTGCCGCCGGGCATGCAGACCTCCCTGAGCCGCGGCCTCTACTACTTTCCCCTCCTGCCGCCGGATTTGCGCAACCGGGTGTGGTACAACCCGATCACCACCCAGTTGAACTTTGTCGGGCAATATGTCCAAACCGACAACAGCGGTGACCACCTGACCACCCCCTATCTCCTGTTGGACGTGCTCACGCCTGACCAGGTGCAGGCCCTGTTGGCGCTCAGCAAGGACCCCGGGTGGGCCAGTGCGGTCGGCAAGCTGGCGGCCATCTCGGCCACCGTTTCGAACGTGGTTCCCAACACTCCGTTCAACCATCCGCTGGCGCTCACGACCGGCGCCAGCCCCGGGGTAGGCTGGGTGACCCTGGCCTACGGCTACAGCACCAACTTGGACCTGCCGGGCGATCCCATCAGCCTGCAGGTGATCCAGGTCGGCTGCCCGCCCTACGTTGGCCAGCTCGAGCTCATCGAATCCGCCAATCCCTTCGACGAAAGTGTCACCGTGCGCCTGAGCGCCGATTTTGCCGGCCTTGAGGATCACTATATCTTTGAGTGGGCCTACTCGCCGGGCACCAACGGACTCCCCGCGGCCCCCCCGCCGGCCGACTACCCCGACGGACTCCCCGGAGGCCCCGCGCCGGCCAACTATCCTGCCGATTCTGGCGATTGGCTCTTTTACACCAACGGGTCGGGCGCTGTGGGGATAACGATTGCCGGCGCAAATGTGCTGACGTTGAGCGACAACTATTATAGCTGCCGGTATGCCGCCACCAACACCCTCAACCCCTGCGGCACGAACTGGAGTCCCTGGACGGCGAGCCAGTTGGTGCCGGGATGGATCACGCGGGTCCTGGCCGCAACGGACCCGTTGAATGAGGCGGTATCCCAGGATTACACCACCGCCACCAACAACACTATCGTGAGCATGATCGCCCTGGCCGGCACGCCCTTTCAGGGGGTGGTGCCCCTGGACGGCACGGCCGCCGCCAACCTGGGCTTGATCGAACTCTACACCTCCGTTTTCCAGAAGGGCCAGGACCTGAGCATCAACGAAGGGATCAACTATGGGCCTGCCAACACGGCGCTGCTCGACGCCGCCGGGTCTTTGTCGGACCTCTACATGTTGCTGGGCAACGAAGCTTACGCCGAGGCCAGCGACCCCACGGTGACGATTCCGGCCAGCGCCAACATCCCCGCGGTCCAGGCCGCCTCCATCCATGTCTTTGAAGGCCAAACCGCCACTCGCTTGGAGGAGGAGTTGAAGCTCCTCCGTGGGCGGGATAACTCCGTGGCCCCGCCGGTTACGACCTTTCCGTTTTACAACCGGCTGATCTGGAACTTCATCGGGGAAGGCGCCAATAACAATGGGCAGGTCGCTTATGCCAACGAGTTCGGGGTGTACAGCCTCGCGAATGCCCAGGTGCAGTACCCGATGGGCCATGGCGATGCATGGGGCCATTACCTCTCCGCCATGAGCTATTATTACCAACTGCTCCAAAACCGGCACTTCACCTGGGTGCCCCAGGTTCAGACCGTGCAGGTGGGGGGCGTCGGAGTCACGGTGGACTACGCGCACGAGCAGAAATTCGCCAGCGCTGCCGCCGCCCGGGCCCAGACCGGCGCCGACATCGTCAACCTGACCTACCGGAGCGCTTACGTCGAGGATCCCACCGGCCAATGGCAGGGTTACCTGGACACCGATACCAATCAGGCCTGGGGCGTGTCCGAATGGGGCAGCCGGGCCGGCCAGGCCGCCTTATTCGATTGGGTCGTGGCCAATGCCTTGCTGCCACCAGTCTCTCCCAATGTCGGCATCCAGCGAATCGACCGTACCACCGTCTCCGCCCTGGGCAGCATCGCGGCGGGTTACACCCGGATTCAAAGCGAGGTGGACAAGGGCGACACGGGCTTGAGTCCGCTGGGCCTGGCCAAGAACGTGATCCCCTTCGATATCGAACCCACGCAGGGCAGCGGCACGCACTTCGAGCAGATCTACGCCCGGGCGGTCGTCGCGGTCAACAACGCGCTGGCCTTGTTTGACCTGGCCTCTGGCGCCCGCCAGGCCCTCCTGGCCCAGGCCGATACTCTCACCTCCTTCAACAACAATGTGCAGACCCAGGAGCAGAATTATAACAACCAGTTGATCCAGAGTTACGGTTATCCGTACGCGCCGGACATCGGCGCGGGCGGCACCTACCCGGCGGGTTACACCGGCCCGGACTTGAATCATTACATGTATTATGACCCGACGCAGATCCTGGGGGTACAGCCGCCCAACGCGGTCACCTTCCTCGCGACCAACGCCGATATCCAGGTGAGCGGCAGCGGTGTCTTGTTCACCAACCTGGTGCCGGTGAGCTATAACGTGGCCACGAACGGCTACTACGGCCTGCCCATCCCCGCCAGTTGGACGGGCAGCGCCCGCCAGGCCCCCGGGGCCATCGAACTCGCGCAGTCGGGGTTGTTCCAGGCCCGGGCGGCGTTCGACAGCGCCATCCTCAGTTATGAAAACCTCATCGAGCAAATCGAGGACCAGGCCGGCCTCCTCCAGTCGCAATATAGGGTCGATGCCAGTAACATCACCATTTTGGACAGTGGGCTGGCAACGATGCAAAGCCTGGACAAGGCGATCAGCGCCAACCAGGCGCGCGCCCTGGCCTTCCAACTGGCGTCTCAGAATGCCAGCGAGGTGGCATCGGACCTGGCCTTTGGTTTGCCAGGGGTCATCGGTTTTGTGGCCGGCCTTTCCGACGGTGCTACGGTGGACCCATCGTTTTGGGAGCGAGCGATCGTCCTGGCGGTAGGCCTGGCATTGTCCGATACGTTCACGGCCTTGGCCAACAGTGCCTCGGTGTCGCAACTGGACGAGCAACAAGCCCAGCAACTGGCCCAGAATGCGAACAGTATCCTGGTAACGGCGAACAACCAGAACCAGGCGGCGAGCCAGCAACTGGCCCAGTTGCAGGAGTTGATTCGCACGGAACCCACCTCCCGCCTTCAGCTCTACCAGTTGCAAGAGGGCCTGCAGCAGGCAGAGGGCCAGTTCCTGGCGGCCATCTCCGCCGGCAACCAGATTCAGGCCGCCCGCCTGCTCTTCCGGCAACAAACGGCCGCACAGGTGCAGGAGTACCGCTACAAGGACATGGCGTATCGGACTTTCCAAACCGACGCCCTCCAGAAATACCGCGCGGCCTTTGATCTGGCGGCGACCTATGTCTATCTGGCCGCCGCCGCTTACGATTACGACACCGCCCTCGAACCGAACGATCCGGACGGCCCGGGCTCGGAGTTCATGACCGCCATCGTGCGCGCCCGGTCCATCGGCCAGGTCAGCAACGGCCAGCCCATCGCCGGCAGCTCCGCCAACGGCGATGATCCGGGCCTGG
>Ga0316226_1002556_pt1 | contig 16810 bp, 9 predicted proteins | sample TBH18017metaG_FD_206009 | JGI IMG/M metagenome (GOLD analysis project Ga0316226, IMG submission 206009) | Freshwater microbial communities from Trout Bog Lake, Wisconsin, USA - TBH18017 | ecosystem: Environmental > Aquatic > Freshwater > Lake > Hypolimnion/Profundal zone | place: USA: Wisconsin... | reverse complement strand
CACGGAATACGGGTTCGCGACCGACAAGACGCCGGAGCGTCTGGAGGCCGCCAAGCACCTGGTACGCATGTCCACCTGCCTGCTGACGCAACCCGACGTGCAGCGCATGTACTGGTACCTGGCGCGCGACTACGCCGCGCAGGGCTTTGCGAGCATGGGCATCATCCACGAGCAGAACGACCCCATGGGGCCGCTGACGCCGGTGATGGCCTATCCGGCCTATGCGAACTTCATCTCCCTGCTTCACCACGCCACGTTTCTGCAGCATGCGAAGACCGACGTGCGCACCCGCCTCTATGCCTTTGAGAAGGAGAAACAACAGCTTTGGATCGGCTGGTCCATGTTTGAGACGGCCAACCTGCAGATCACGACCAGCAAACCGGTGACGCTCATCAACCTCGTTGGCGGCGAGAAGACGCTGACGCCCGTCGACGGCCGGGTGACCGTCACGGTGGACGAGACGCCAGTCTACATTCTGGCAGACAAGCGTGCGTCGGCCTCAGTCGCCGAGATTCCGCGCCGGGACGCGATGATCGCGGATTCTGAGAGCGAATTCGGCGGACCGGATGTCATGAACGCCTGGAGCTACCTGTATTGCGGCAACAACAAGACCGGCACGGCGCCGTACGATCCGGGTCAGGCGGTCCCCATGACCTGGAAGCCGTCGCCCGGCGATTGGGCCGACACCTGGGCGGGACCGGGGGAGTGGTTCAACCACAGTGCCGGCGGCAGTCAGCCGGGAGGTGTCGCCGGCGGCCAGGGCTGGGCAATTCGTCGCTGGACCAGCACTGTGGCGGGCCCAATCCATGTGCTGGCCAAACTCACCACTTCTGTCCAGGGAGACGGCTGCGGCTTCAAGGTGTTCCTCGATGGCCGCGAGCGGTATAGCAAGCTCCTGCCGGTCAAGGCGAAGGAGACCATCGACCTGGCACTGACGGTCACGAAAGGCGCGCGTCTGGATTTTGTGGCGACGCCTGGCCCCTCGACCGACACGTCGTACGATGTCGCTGGCTTCCGCATCCAGATCCTGACGGTGGCGAAGTAGTTCGACAGGCAACCGTGTCGCCGCCGTGCGCGGCGCGCAGGAGGCTGAGTCAGTGATGACAAACACGGCAAACACCATGACGCCACAGGCGCGGTTTCGGGCGACGTTGGCGCACCGCCAGCCTGATCGTCCGCCGATCCAGTTCTGGGGCACTTCCGAGATCACGGAACGGCTGAAACTGCATTTCCTGGAGTGTGGGGCCGGCGACGATCTCCAACGGGCGCTGGACGTAGACTTCCGTTACGTCTGGCCCAAGGCGCTGCACAGGGACAACGCCGCGACGGACACTGAATTGCCCGACGGCATTTACCAGGATGTGACGAGTCGACCGCTGGACTGGATTCAAACGTTCTCGGACGTGGCACGCTACAGGTCGCGCTTCGATCCCGACGCCTACGATTTCTCAGGCTTGTCGGCGGCCTGCGAGGCGGCCCAGCCGTTCGTCCGGGTCTTTGGCTCGCCAGGCCTCTTCGATATTGTGAACGGACTCGGGGCGCGGGGACGCGGACTCGAGAACCTGCTGTGCGAGATCATGGTGGAGGATCCCGTCGCCGTGGCGCTGATCGACCGGCATCTGGAGATGGACTATGAGTACTGCCGCCGGGGACTCGAAGCCGGGCGGGGCGGGATCGAACTGATACACATTGGCGAGGACTGCGGCAACCAGCGAGGGCCGCTTTTTCCGCCGGAGTTCTTCGCGCGATTCTTCGCGCCCCGGCTGCGGCGGTTCGTCGATCTGGCGCACCGCCATGGCGTGGCGTGCATGCTGCACTCCTGCGGCTCGATTCGCGCGCTCCTGCCCATCCTGATCGACGAGGTCGGCCTGGACATCCATGACGCGTGCCAGCCGGAAGCCGCCGGCATGGAGCCGGAGAGCCTGAAGCGGGACTTCGGCGATCGCATCACCTTCTGCGGCATGCTCTCGCTCCAGCAAACGCTCACGCACGGCACCCCGGACCACTGCCGCCGGGAAGCCCGGCATCGCATCCAGGCGATCGGCCGAGACGGCGGTTACATTTTTGCCCCGGCCAACACGATTACGAACGACGCACCGATCGAGAACATCCTGGCCGCGTACGAAACGGCCACGGGAAGGCTCCTCCAGTCGTGATCGCAGGAGCTGGAGATGAGGAAAGGCACGTTGCAGGAGAGCAAACGATGACCGGATTGGCCTGCCACCGCCGGAGATCAGTCGTCTTGGTGCTGCTAGCCGGTGCGCTGCTGGCCTTTCCGGCGTGGTCAGCCGCCGAGAAACTGACGGCCGTCGTTCAGGCGCCGCCGTTCGCGTATGCCGGCCGCGACCTGCTGCTCGACGGCTCGCGTTCGACCGCGGGTGCGGGCGTGACCTACCGCTGGGCATGCGCCGCGCGCCAGGAGGCCGAGGCGTTTGCCATCACCAACGAGACGCCGGTGGTCCATGTCGTGGCGGCAAAACCCGGACATTACGGCTTCACGTTAACCGTTGGCCGTGGCGGCGAGACGGTGCGCGGCAGCGCCAACCTGACGATGCTCGATGATCCGGCTCATGGCACGCCCGACTACGACGGAACCGCGAAGGTCTGCTACAAGCAGGCGACCAACGTTCTCGGCGGCGTGTGCAACCTGCCACTCTACCTCTTCAAGCCGCAGGGCTGGACAGCGCGCGACCGCCGGGGCGTCGTCCTGCTCTTTCATGGCGGCGGGTGGGGAGGCGGCACGGCCGATCGATTTCTGCAGGAGGCCGGCTACTACGCTTCGCGCGGCCTCATCGGCATGACGGCCGAGTATCGCGTCGGCTCGCGTCAGGGCACCGGCCCGGGGGAATGCGTGGCCGATGCCAAGTCCGCCGTGCGCTACCTGCGCCGCCACGCCGCCGAACTGGGCGTCGATTCGCAGCGTATCGCCGTCGGCGGCGAATCGGCCGGCGGTCACATGGCGGCGGCGGTCGCCACACTGCCGGCGTACAATGATGCCGCGGATGACCTGGCTGTGAGTTGCGTGCCGAACGCGCTGCTGCTCTACTACCCCTTTGCCATGGAGACGACCGCGGGCAACCGCCGGGACGACCTCTCGCCGCTGCACTTTGTTGGTCCCCGCACCCCGCCGACGCTCTACATCGTTGGCGACCAGGACGGCATCGGACGCGCTGAATGGGGGGTGGAGTGGCGCGCGCGGATGGCGCGGGCGGGCAACACGAACTGCACGCTGCTGATCATGGCCGGCGCACACCATCCGTCCGGCAATCATGATATCATGAAGGGGTGCGACTATTTTATCACCCGCCAGACCGATCTCTTTCTTGCTGCGCAGGGGTTTCTTGAGGGACAGCCGACTGTGAGCGAGGCGATCGGCCGCCCTGTGACAACCGTGGATCCGGCAGAAACGACGAGGAACAAAGGAAGAAAACCATGAGGCAGGCACACAACACCAGCGCGAGCAACGGCCTGCTGCGCGCGCTGATCGCACTCGGGATGCTGGCCGCCGCGCAGACTCGGGCCGTCACAGCGACCTGGACCAACACGGCGAACGGAACGGTCGAGTATTGGACCAACAATGCCAACTGGAGCGCCAGCCCTTATCCGGGGTTCACATCGGGCAACAGTGCATATCTCACCAATACGGCGGCTGGCGCTTACACAGCGCTCCTGAATTTCCCGCTGACCAACAGCGTCACCACGCTGGTGATCAGCAACGCCGCGGGGCAGGCCAGCTTGAGCGTTGCCAATGCTGCGATCACGAACGCCACGCTGACGATCGGCAGCGGCGGCCGGGTGCAGCTTGCCGGTGGCGGCAGCATCACGAATGCCACGCTGAACGCGCTTGGCACCAACGCGAACGTGCGGCTGAACAGCGGCGGCACGCTCTTCACCACCGCGATCGTCTCCTTCGGCTACGGCGCATCCAACCTCAGCCTGCTGGTGGATAGCTCAAGTCCGGTCGGTGCGTCCGGCGTCTGGAATCTGGGAGCCAAGCGCCTGTATATCGGCCAGTCCGGCGCCACGGGCAACGTGCTGACGATCAACGGCGCCGTCGTCACTAATGTGGGTGATGCCGTGATGATCGGCTATGCCGCCTCGGCCCCCAACAACACCCTGGTCGTCACCAACGGCGGGCAGCTCTGGTGTACCAACAATGACAGCGGCATCGGCTATGCAGCGGGGGCGTGCGGCGAGGCCGCCTATGTCGTGGGGAGCAACTCGCTCTGGAACACGGGCAACAAGTCGCTGACCGTCGGGCTGGGGAACGCGGCCACCGGCAACCTGCTCTGGGTGGACGGCGGCACGCTCAGCCTCGGCACGGCGTTGACCGTTGGCGGCGCGGCCGGAGCCAACTACAACATGGCCACGTTCACCAACGGCGCCTCGCTCAAGACCGGCGCCTCCAGCGTCATCGGCGCCGGCGGCACCACCGGCAATACGCTCCGCGTGGTTGGTGCGGCGGGCGGCGGCGTGTCGCTCTGGAACACGGCCGGCCCCATCCTGTCGATTGGAGCGGCGGCCGGCAGCGTCGGCAATGCGCTGCTGGTCGACAGCGGCGGTGTGGTCACGAACGTGCAACCCACCGTTGGCTCCGGAGCCGGTTCCGCGGGCAATGCCCTGGCCATCAGCGCCGGCGGGCAGGTCCACTTCAACGGCACCATGTCCATCGGTGTCAGTGGCAGCGCAAGCAACCAGTTGACCGTCAGCGGCGCGGGGGCGCTGCTGCGAAATATGGGATCGAGCCAGCAGTACATGGGCAACGGGACAGCCGGCAATGTGTTCCGGATCGACAATGGCGGACTGGCGACCAATTTCTACAACCTTTATGTCGGCAATGCCGGCGGCAACGGCAACAGCCTGATTGTTAGCAATGGCGGCGTATTGGCAACCGCCAATGCTTCCTACGTTGGCTACTCCGCCTCCAACAACACCGTCGTGCTCAACGGCAGCAATACCACATGGCAGCAGACCGGCAACCAGGTGCTTTACCTTGGGCGCAACGGTTCAAGCGGCAACGTGCTCAGGATCGAGAATGGCGCCCTTGCCAGCGGGTTTGCGCCTCTTTACCTTGGGAACACCATCACCGATCTGCAGAACCAGGTCATCCTGCGCAACGGACGTCTGATCACCGGCGCGGGAACCAGCATCGTCGGAAACCTGGGCGCACCCGGCAACTCCGCTCTGATCGACGGGCCGGCAGCACTCTGGGATCTGGTTGCCAATCCGCTCACCGTCGGTCTCAACGCGGGCGCCTCCGGCAACAGCCTGACGATCGCGAACGGTGGCGTTGTCACGAACTGCGCCACGTTGAAGATCGGGTCGCAGAGCGGTAACGGCAACAGCCTGATGATCACCAATGGCGGGCAATGCTGGCTTACCGGCAGCGTCGAGTGCGACATCGGCGACAATGCCTGCAGCAACATAGTCGAGGTCGCCGGTTCCACCACCGTCTTTGGGGGTAATTATCGGTCCCTTGTCGTCGGCGGGAGATCGGCTTCCACGGGCAACTTCATGCGCGTCAGCGCCGGTGCGGCGCTTCAGAACTGGAGCGACCTGATCGTTGGCAGCAGCCAAAGCCAGCCCGGCAATGTTGGCAACATGTTGGTCCTGACCAATGGTGCCCAGGCGCTGGGAATCAACAAGGTCCGCGTGGCCGACTACCCGAGCAACGCATTCAACAACGTCCTCCTGATCACGGATCGTGCCGTGTTGGAGGCCAACTACCTGTGGGTCAACCAGAACGCCACGTCGCCTGGTCCTGTGGCTGGCAACATGATCACGAACGCCGGCGGTATCTATCAGTTTACGAACGCGTTGCCGACCATTGCCGTTTCGGTCGACGGCATGGTTTACCTGACCAGCGGCACGATCTCCTTCCGCGCCATCACCAATGCCGATGTGACCTGCAACAAGAAGGGCGGAAAGCTGGATGCCACCAGCTTGATGTCATTTGCCGGCACGAACGCCTTCCGGCTCAACAACGCGACGAATCTGGCGGCTGGTCAGGCCTATACCTTTACCGACAAGCTGGGCGCCACGAACTTCTACCGACTGGAACTGTTCAACAGCTCCCAGTACCGGGGCGGGGCTGTGACCATCGGCACCAACGGTTCGCTCTATGTCTCCGGCGGTGTTTCGACGATCGCCAGCACCTTGACGTTCAATGCCAGCAGCACACTGGAGATCGACCTGAGCAGCGTCACCAACGGCAGCGCGCTAGCCGCCTTGGGCAGCGTGGCCTTGAACGGGTGCACCTTGAAGCTGAACCTCGGCACGGCGCCGGCAGCCAATGACACCGGTCTGATCCTGAACAAGCAATCGGTTGGGCTCATCACGGGCCAGTTTGCCGGCGGCAATTTTGCCACGGGCACCTGCAACGGAACGAATTACACGTTCCGGATTCAATACACCGCGGGGGCCGGCAACAACAGCGTGAGCGTGACCTATGTGCCGACAATCAGGGGTACGGTGCTGCTGTTGCGATGATGCGCCCGACGCACCTGGTGCGCGCATGGCGAAAGAAGATCACACATGCTCAAGTCAAAACATCCCTTCAAGTTGTTCCGCCGTGATACGCGACACACCTGCGCCGCATCATCTTGCTGTAGCCACGCCGCTCTGTCGGCGTGCCGCATCGAAAGCGCGCGGCGGCAGAGCGCCGCGACTACAGTAGGCGACGAGCACGCCAGTCTGTGGCGCGGCAGATCCGCTGGTGCGGTTGCGGGCAAATCTCGCATGAGGCGTACACACACGGCCGGCGGTCGCCGCATCGCACTGGTCCTGCTGGCCGCCGCCTGGCTGCTGCCGGCAAGGGGTGCGACCAATCATGCGCCGGTGTCGGGTCTGGCGTTGTTCCCCTTGCCGCCTGGCAACCTCTGGCTCGAAACCGAGCCGGTCTGCGTGACGGGCACCGCCTCCACGGCCACGGTCGCGTGGCGCGTGACCGACAGCCTGCAGCGGGCGGTGGATGCAGGCACGGCGCCGGTCTCGGCCGATGGCCGCTTCATATGCACGCCGCGGCTGACCGGGCCGGACTACTACCGCCTGACCCTTTGTGATGGGGCCTCGACAGCGGTTGTGACGCGGCCCCTGCTGGTCGTGACGCCGCACGACCCGCGCGGCATCGCATCCAGCCCGTTCGGCGTGATGACCCATTTCGCGCAGGGGTGGACGAACGATTTCATGGCGGTGCTGGCCCGGGTCGGGCTCAAGAACATCCGCGATGAGCAGTGGTGGGCGGCGGTCGAGCCGGCGCGCGACGTCTTCTCCTATCCTCCGCACTTCGAGTCGTACATGCGGGCGGCCGGCTCGGACGGCATCGAACCGATGATCTGCCTCTCCTTCGGCAACACCAACCAGGTGCCAGACGGAGGCAGTTGGAGTGTGCCGCACACGCCGGAGCAGTACGCCGCCTATGGGCGCTACTGCCAGGAGGTGCTGAAACATTACGGCAATCAGATTCACGCGGTCGAGATCTGGAACGAGTACAACGGCAGTTTCTGCTCGGGACCCGCCGAAGGTCGGCCGGAGTTCTATGCCGGCATGCTGCAGGCCGCCTACCAAGCGATCAAGGCCGTGCGTCCCGACGTCACCGTCCTCGGTTGCGCCACAGTGCATGCGCCGCCGGACTGGATCGCCGCGGTGATCGACGCCGGCATGCACAACGGTGGCCAGCCCTGCATGGACGCGGTCTCGATCCATCCTTACGGCGGCTCGCCCGACACGCTCTCGGACGATCTGCGCGGGTTGCGTGCGGTGATCCGCGCTCATGCAGGCCGGGAGTTGCCGGTGTGGGTCACCGAGAACGGCTGGGGCGTGGCCCAACTGACCGACTCCGCGCCGGTGCACACGCGCGAGCAGCAGGCGCGCTTCCTGGCGCGCGCCTGGCTGGAGCAGTTGGCCGGCGGCGTCGAGAAGATGTTCTGGTATGTCAGCCGCGACTACAGCGCCTTCCGCACCATGGGCGTCTTCGGCGACATCGATGCGTCCGAAGGACGCTACGCCGCGCATCCGACCGCCGCCGCCTATGCCACGCTCGCGCGGGTTCTGGACAACACGCGGTTTGTGGAGCGCACGGTGCTCGATCCGGGCAGCGTCCACGTCCTCCGCTTTGCCTCGGGGACGAACGAGACGCTGGCGCTTTGGTCGCTGAAGCCCGTGGCCGTGACGGTGACATCCCAGATGCCGCTGACGCTGACCGAGTTGTGCGGCCGCCGCGTCTGCCTGACGCCGCGGGAGGGCAAGGTCGGGCTCTACCTCACCGATGTGCCGGTCTACCTGACGGGCAAGCCGGGTACGGTCACCGTCGCGCGCGGGCTGGACGTCGTGGTGCGTCCGGCCGTGGCGTTGGGCGAGGGGATTGCCGTCACCCTGGATGGCAGCGGTGGCGCGCTGACGGGAGGCGCCTATGCCTTGGACGTGGCAGGTGTCTGCACCACGCAGAGCCAGGCGCGTGCCGTCGCCATGGTGCCGGCCGGCCAGGAGCGGGGCGAACGCTGGCTGCCGTTCTGTATCTCGCGCAACGGCGAAACCAATGTCTGGGGCCTGGCCCGGACGCGGGTCACCGATCCGGTGCGGTTGCTGCGGTCACTGGAGTTTCCCGCATCGAACCGGCTCGTGGCGGTGGTCGAGAACACCTCGACAGGACGTGCCTGCACGATTCAATCCGCCGTGGCGACGATTGCCGGCCTGGGACCGATTGCGCCGCTGGGCGGCGTCGAAGTGCCGCCCGGCACCAGTCGGCGTCTGGAGTTCACCGTGACGGGGCTCGTGCCGTTCACGGTCTACACGGCGCAGGTGGCCGTGACCACGATGGATGGCATAGCCCTGACGGTCAAGCGGCAGGCGGGGCATCATCCGCTGGCGCGTCGCACCATCGCGGTGGACGGTTCGCTGGCCGATTGGGACGGCGTGCCGGCCTTTGACCTGGCACCCGCGCCCTATCGCAAAATCAAAGCTGCCTGGGACGGCACCAACGACCTATCCGGTTCCGTGCAACTCTGCTCGGACGCCACCCATCTCTATCTGGCGGCACACGTGCATGACAACATCTTCAGCCAGACCTATTCCGGATGGGACGCCTGGAAAGGCGACAACTTGCAGCTAGGACTCTCGCCGCTGGCGCCGTGGGATTCTGCGGAAGGCGGCGATCAGCGCCAGGAGATCGGCCTGAGCCTGACTGCGCATGGCCCCGAGTGCTATCGCTCGGCCGGTGCCGGCACCAAGGGCGTGCTGACGAATGTCACGCTAGTCGTGCGGCGCGAGGGGCTGGAGACGATCTACGAGTGCGCCATTCCCTGGACGGAGCTGCCCGGCCTGGGTCCGGACCGGAAGACGTTCGGCTTCGGCCTATTCGTCAACGACAACGACGGCGACGGCCGCCGCGGCTACAAGGAGTGGGGCAGCATCAAGAGCGTCGGCGACATGCAGGCGCTGCTGCAGTAGCCAGGGGATCAGCTCGGATCGGGCTGGCGGCCGATGAAGCGCAGCAGGCCGTCGAGCAGCGTGAGCGGGTGGGGCGGGCAGCCGGGGACGAAGAGGTCGACCGGCACGACGCTGGCCGCACCGTCGCGCGTCTCGGGGTGGCCGGCGTAGATGCCGCCGCTGATGGCGCAGGCGCCGCAGGCGATGACGATCTTGGGCGACGGCACCGCGGCGTAGGTCTTCTCCAGCGCGAGGCGCATGTTGCCGCTGACGGGTCCGGTGATCAGCAGGCCGTCCGCGTGCCGCGGCGAGGCCACAAACTTGATGCCGAAGCGGCCCACGTCCCAGACCGGGGTGCCAAGCACGTTGGCGTCGGTCTCGCAGGCGCCGCAGCCGCCGGCCGAGACCTGGCGCAGCTTGAGCGAGCGACCGAAATAGGCTCGCGCCTTTTCAACCAGCGCCGCCGGCGGCCGCTCCGAGGTGTCGCGGATCACGAGGTTGTCGCGCGCCGCGGCGGAGAGGCGGTAGTCGGCGCCGAAGACGATGCACTGGTGCAGGCAGGCCTGTTCGCAGGCGCGGCAGAAGATGCAGCGGCCCGTGTCGAGCGACAGGCCGGGCTTGCAGGCAATGGCCTGTGTCGGGCAGACGGCCGCGCAGCGGCCGCAGGCGTCGCAGGCGGAGGGATGGAGACGCGGCCGGCCGGCAAAGCGGGCGGGCAGGGCCGGGGCCGGGCCTTCCGGCCAGGACGAGGTCCGGTATTTCTGCTGCAACCGTGCGCGGAGGATGGCGAACATGGGGTGGGGCTCAGGTTGAAGGCTTAAGGCTGAAGGCTGAAGGTTGGAGAGGAACAAGCCGCCGCCGCGTGAAACACGCGCCGCGCCCGGGTTCAGTGCTTGGAACCTTGAACCCTAAACCCTGAACCTTAAACCCTCTGGTATTTCTAAAGGTCATGGCCGCAGTACGACAAATTGAAACTCTTGTTGCACAGGGGAAAATCGGAGATCTGCTGTTCGCGCAGCGCGCAGGCGAGGCCGAACCAGTTGTGAATCGAGGGGTCGAACACCTTGTAGCAGGCGAAGCGGCCATCGCCATTGGTGACGGCCGCGTGGCAGATCTCGCCGCGCCAGCCTTCGACCATGGAGACGATCAGCCGGTTGGGCGCGAGGGGCGGCAGCGCGGGGGCCGCGCAGGCGGCGCCGCCGGGGAGCGCCTGCAGCTGCTCCTCCGCAAAGGCGAGCGAGAGCTGCACTTCCAGCCAGCGCACGTAGGCGCGGCCAAAGACGTCGCCCGAGTCCCAGGTGCAGACCGGCAGCTGGGTGAAGCGGAAGATGCCGTAGGGGAAGTCATGCCGCACGTCGCGCGCCAGGCCGCAGGCGCGCGCGGCCGGGCCAACGAGGCCCAGCGTGCGGCAGGCGTCGGCGCTCAGCGGCCCCACTCCCTCGAAGCGGGCCAGGGCGGAGGGGGTGTCGAAGAGCAGTTCGATGGCGGAGGTGGCGTCCGCGCGCAGTGCAGTCAGGCGCTGCAGCAGCTCCGCGGTCTCCTGGTCGCCGATGTCCTGGGCGCAGCCGCCGGGGCGGACCAGGCCGCGGCCGAAGCGGTTGCCGCAGAGCACGGCGGTCATGTTGAGTGCGTCGCCGCGGATGCGTCCGCAGTAGGCGGCGGTCGGCAGGAAGCCGGTGTCGCCGGCGAGGGCGCCGAGGTCGCCGATGTGGTTGGCGACGCGCTCGAACTCCTGGGCGAGGCCGCGAAGCGCCTGGGCGCGCGCGGAGACGCGCATGCCGGCGAGGCCCTCGATGACGCGGCTGTAGCTGGTGGCATGGCCGATGGTGGTGTCGCCGGCGAGCGTTTCGGCCAGGTGCAGCGTGCGGGCATCGGGGCCGCCGGCGAGCGCGCGCTCGACGCCGCGGTGCTGATAGCCGAGGGAGATCTCGAGATGGTGGACGGTTTCGCCATGGCACTGGAAACGGAAGTGGCCGGGCTCGATCACGCCGGCATGCACGGGACCGACGGCGACCTCATGGATTTCGTCGCCGGCGATCGTGAAGAAGGAGGTGACGCCGCAGGGCGGGGCATCGGCCGCGGCATTACGCAGGCTGGCGGCCGGGAAGCGCAGCGGCTTCAGCCAGGGGTGGCCGGCGGGATGCACGCCGCACGATTCGGCGATGTCGCGTTCGAAGGCCTGGGCCTGCGGACAGGCGGGGGTCAGGGACGGATAGGACGAACCGACCTCCGTGGCGGCCGTCAGCAGTTCGCCGGTCTCCTCGCAGGCGAGCACGGCATGGAGCGCGGCGCCACCGTCCGGCCGGGGGCGGCCGAAGAGCGCGACCAGGCGGTTGCCGGCGCGGATGACGTCGCTCAGGGTTGCGGCGAAGCGCTCGAACGGCAGCACGGGTATGCGGGCCAGATCGGTTGCCGCGCCATTGGAGATGGAAAGCCAGGCCTGGCTCATGGCTGTCCTCCGGCGACGATGGCGGCGGCCTGCCGCAGGAAGTCGGCGAGACCGGCCGGCACGCAGAGACCCAGAGCCAGCAGCAACAGGAGCGGAATGCCGACGAGCAGGCGCGCCGCCAGGCCGGCGCGGGGCGGCGGGGCCGGCGGCGGGGCGGAGGCATCCCAGCCCATGGCAATGGTTCGGCGCAGCACGCCGATGAAGGCGACGGCCAGCGCGGCGAGGAAGAGCGCGGCGATCCAGTAGGCATGCTGGTCGACGGCGGCCTTGAGCATCAGCAATTCGCTGAGAAAGAGCGCGCCGGGCGCCACGCCGATCAGGACCAGCAGGGCCAGGATCAGGCCGATGCCCCAGACCGGCACGTGGCGCGTCACGCCACCCAGGCGCTTCATCTCGTGCGTGCCGTAGATCTGGCCGACGGTACCCGCGCAGAAGAAGCCGAGCGGCTTGGCCAGCGCGTGGCCGAGCGCGTGGAGCAGGGCGGCGAAGACGCCGAGGCCGCCCAGGCCGGCGCCCAGCGCCATGATGCCGATGTGCTCGACGCTCGAGTAGGCCAGCAGTCGCTTGATATCGCGCTGGGCGAGGATGAAGATGGCGGCGACGGTCATCGAAACCAGGCCCAGCGCCACGAGCACCTCGCGCGCCCAGCCGGCGTGGCCGCTGACGTGTTCGGCCAGCGGCAGGACGCGCAGGATGCAATAGAGCGCGGAGTTCAGCAGGCAGCCGGAGAAGACGGCCGAGACGGGGGCGGGGGCCTGGCTGTGGGCATCGGGCAGCCAGTTATGCATCGGCGCCAGGCCGGCCTTGGTGCCGAACCCGACGACCAGGAAGAGAAAGCCGGCCTTGACCAGCGACGGGTCGAGGCGCTGCTGCGCCTCAATCAGGCTGGTCCAGAGCAGGGCCGAGGTCAGCGGCAGGCCGGTATGGGCGGTGGCGGCGGCGATCAGCAGGATGCCGGTGAAGGCCACGGCCACGCCCACCGAGCACATCAGCAGGTACTTCCACATGGCCTCGAGCGCATCGGGCGTCAGGTGCGTGCAGATCAGGAAGGCGGTCAGCAGCGTGGTGGCTTCGATGCCGACCCACATCATGCCCAGGTTGTTCGAGAGCAGCACCAGGATCATGGCCGCCAGGGAGCCGAACCAGAGCGCGGCGAAGCGCCGGATGGTCCTGGAGAAGCCCGCGTGATCCAACTCCGCGCGGAAGTAGAGGTTGGCATGGCAGGCGGCCGGCAGGAAGACCACGGCCAGGATCAGCAGGTGCAGGGCGGACAGGGCATCCAGCCGCAGCCAGCCGTCGGCGGCGGTCATCGCGCCGTGGGACCATACGGTTGCGATCGCCGGCACCAGCCCGAGGACGGCGGCCGTGGTGCCCAGCGTCAGCAAGCGCAGCGTGGCCCGGGGCGGCTGGTGCACGAGGGCCGCCAGCGCCAGGAGCGCCGGGATCAGCAGGGCCAGATAGAGGCAGGGGGCGGGCGGCATGCGGCGCGTCAACCTTTCAGAGTGTTCAACTGGGTGGCATCGATGTGGTCGAACTCCCGGCTGATCCGGTAGATCGCGATGCCCATCACGAAGATGGCCACGAAGAGGTCCATCAGCACGCCGAGCTCGACGAGCACGGGGATGCCGCTGACGATGGCCAGGCCGAAGGTGTAGATGCCGTTCTCCAGCGTCAGGTAGCCGATCACCTGATCCAGGGCCGTGCGCCGGCCGATCATCAGGAAGAGGCCGGTGGCCATCACCGAGAAGGCGACGGGCACGACCAGCTTGGATTCGGTTTCGGACGAGAAGGGCAGGCGCGCGTCCAGCCAGAAGGCCGCGCCGACGGCCAGCACGCCGATCAGCATCGAGGTGCCGTAGCCCACCAGCGGATGGGTGACGCGCGTGGTGCGCGAGACGCGCAGCGTGCGCAGCAGCATCCAGGGGAAGACACCGGCCTTGAGAAAGGCGATCAGGCCGGCCAGCAGGGCGATGCGCAGCGGGATGGTCGACCCCTCGAGCGCCAGCGGCAGCAATCCGACCATCAGGCCCTGCGCGGCGGTCAGGCGCACGCCGGCTGCGAGGCGGCTGGTGCCCAGCAGCAGGAAGCAAGTCAGCAGGAGCACGACCAGCAGGGTGTCGGTGAAGGGGTTCATGCCACGCTCCTCAGCAGCAGGGCCAAACCCAGCGCGGCTAGCGCGGACGCGCCCAGCACCAGCAGCGGCACCTTGAGCAGCCGCAGGCGCGCCATGCACGATTCGATCACGCCGACCGCCACGGCCGTGGCCAGCAGGCCGGCGATCAGCAGGCCGACGCCCGCCGTGGGGTGTGCCGGACGGAGGGGCAGGACGAGGTTGACCAGCAGCGCGCCGAAGAGCCAGAGCTTGAGCGCGGCGCCATAGAGCACGAAGGCCAGATCCGGGCCGCCGTAGTCGAGCACCATGGCCTCGTGGATCATGGTCAGCTCGAGATGCGTTTCGGGGTCGTCAAACGGGATGCGGCAGTTTTCGACGAGCAGCACGATCAGCAGCGCTGCTCCGAGCAAACCCAGCGCCGGACCGGACGCATGCCACAAGGCCGGCGTCACACCCTCAAAGAGCCGGCTGAGGGAGAGCGTGCCGGAGGTCTGGGCAAACGCGGCCAGCACCAGCAGGATGGCCGGTTCGGAGAGGGCGCCGTACTGCGCTTCGCGGCTGGCGCCCATGCCCGCGAAACTCGACCCGGTATCGAGCGCGGCCAGCATCGTGGCCAGGCGCGCCAGGCCCAGGAGGGAGACGAAAAGAAACAGGCTGCCACCGAATGAGACCAGCGCCGGCGCACCGGGAACCGGCACCAGGGTCAGGGCGATCAGCAGCGCGGCCAGGGTGATGCTGGGTGCGGCGCGGAAGACCCAGGTGGCGGTGCGGCTGTAGACCGCGCCCTTGCACAGGAGTTTCGCCAGATCAAAGTAGAGCTGCAGCAGCGGCGGGCCGCGCCGGCCGGCGAAGGCGGCTTTGGTGCGGTTGACCACGCCGGGCAGCAGCGGCGCGAGGAGCAGGGCGGCGGCGATATGGAGGCATGGTGCAGCAGTCATGGCGGGCCTACCTCATTTTCCAGAAGAGCAGGACCAGCAGCGCCAGGACGATGGCCAGAATGTAGAGGTTGAGCTTGCCGTGCTGCAGCCAGCTCAGGCGCGCCAGCGCTTTCTCGACGGTGGCAAAGAGCGGACGGTAAAAACGGTCCTGATAGATGTCCGGCGTTTCGCTGGCAAAGGCGGCTTCCGCAGGGAAGAGGCCGCGCGGCGGCGAGAAGCGTCGGCGCGCCAGCAGGACGTAGCGCATGACCCACAACAGCGGCTGCGCGAAGGATGAGGCCGTGTATTGCATGCGCGCCGTGGGCGCCGCGTAACCGCAATCCCAGGTGACTGACGCCGTCACGTTGCGCCCGGACAGGAGGAATCGGCGGAGCGTGAGCAGCAGGGCGGTCAATCCGAGGAGGCAGGCGCCGGCGCATGCCACGATCGCCAAGGGCATGGAAACCAGATCCACCCAGGCTGCCGGCGCCGCATCGCCGAGATAGAGTTGTACGGCGGGTGCGAGCAGACGGAGGGTGGTTGGCGCGGCCGCGGCGATCAGGAAGCAGAGGCCGGCCAGCGCCAGCATCGGCGCGCGCATGCAGGGGCCGGCCTCATGGACGGGCGCGGGCAGGGGACGGCGCGGTTCGCCCAGGAAGGCGGCGCCGAAGGCCTTGGCGAAGCAGGCGACGGCCAGGCCGCCGATCAAGGCCAGGCTGACGATGGCGGCCAGCGCCGCCACGGCGACCGGCAGGGTGGCACCCGCCAGCAGCTTGAAGGCGGCGGCGAAGATCAGCAACTCGCTGATGAAGCCGTTCAGCGGCGGCAGGCCGCAGATGGCGGCGGCACCCGTCAGAAAAGTGGCGCCCGTGACCGGCATGGTCTTCAGCAGGCCGCCCAGCCGGTCGATGGTGCGGGTGCCGGTGGCATGCAGGATCGACCCGGCACTGAAGAAGAGGAGGCTCTTGATAAACGCGTGGTTGGCGGCGTGGAACAACCCGCCGGCAAAGCCCAGGGCGGCGGCAGCCGGATGGTGGGCGGCCAAGCCGACCAACCCCAGGCCGAAACCGAGCGTCATGATGCCCATGTTCTCGACGCTGCTATAGGCCAGCAGTCGTTTCAGGTCTTGCTGGGCCAGGGCCAACAGAATGCCCAAGACGCCGGAGAGCGCGCCGATGGCGATCAGCAGGCCGCCCCACCAGAACGGAGGCGGCCCAAGCCAGAGGATCGTGCGCAGCAGGCCATAGAGTCCGGTCTTGATCATGATTCCGCTCATGACCGCGGAGACGTGCGACGGCGCAGCCGGGTGGGCTTCCGGCAGCCAGACGTGGAAGGGCATGAAGCCGGCCTTGGTGCCGAAACCGGCGACGGCCAGCAGAAACAGCATGCCCGCCAGGCCGGGCGTCTGGAGGCCGTGAAAGGCGGAGAAGTCAAGCGATCCGGTCTCTCGCCCCAGCAGCAGGAACATGACCAGCAGCAGCGCCGTGCCCAGGTGCGTGGCCACAAAGTAGATCAAGCCGGCGCGGCGGACGTCGGGGCGGTCGTGTTCGGAGAGCACCAGGCCGAAGGAGGCCAGCGACATGCACTCCCAGGCCAGCAGGAAGAAGAGGACATTGGCGGCCACGAATACGCCGGTCATGCTGGCCGTGAGCAGGTTGAAGAGGCCCCAGGAGACGGCTGGCGGCTGGTTGGCCGGCGCGTGTCGCAGATAGCCGGCGCCATAGATGGCAGCCAGGGCGGTCAGCAGCGCGGTGAGAGCCACGAAGACCGCCGACAGGGAATCGAGCGAACAGGAGAGGTGGCTGGCGAGCGGCATCGCCCAGGGCAGCGTGACGGTTTCAGCCGCTCCGCCGCCAAACAGCAGCCGCTGGACGCCGGCCAGTGCCAGGGTCGAACCTGCAACGG
>Ga0316226_1002555_pt1 | contig 16823 bp, 12 predicted proteins | sample TBH18017metaG_FD_206009 | JGI IMG/M metagenome (GOLD analysis project Ga0316226, IMG submission 206009) | Freshwater microbial communities from Trout Bog Lake, Wisconsin, USA - TBH18017 | ecosystem: Environmental > Aquatic > Freshwater > Lake > Hypolimnion/Profundal zone | place: USA: Wisconsin... | reverse complement strand
GCGTGTATTCTTCAGTTGGCGTGCGATCATCCAGAGAGCGATGCGCATGCAGCCGGTTATATTCACCATCCCAGCCCAACACCCGCTCGCAGTCGTCCAGTAGTTGTTTCCATGAAGGCAATACCGCGCGACCTGTACCGTCTTTCTTGTTCAATCCCACCAGCATCTTGCGTATTGCTTCCTTGTCGGCACCCTTCCAGGTGCAGGTCGGATAAGTACGTGCCAACGGTATAAGGTGTGTCTGCCATGGACGCTCAATGACGCCGCGACCTTGCGGGTTGCCTGGTATACCCGTTTCGTGAGCAATTCCCTGGCGTGCCAGCGTGCCGTGCACCGGGCAATCAATCAGCTTTCCGGTTTCGCCTGAGCCGTTGTCCGAATAGAACACTAGCGGGCGGGCGCGGGTTTGTTGTTCGGCATGGCGCAAGGCTGCCGATACCGCAATAGTGGATTCCGCCAGATCGACAGACCAACCAACTACCCGGCGCGATACCCAGTCAAGCACCACGGTAATTTCCGGTGTAAATGGCTGTCCGTGAATTGGGTGCTGTACCTTGGCCTTGAAGCTGTGACCGTCTGCCACCCAAATATCATTGGTGCGAAACATTGAGACATCGCGCTTCACATAAGCCTTCAAGCCGCGCCATTCAGATCCCGTCATCCGGCCACGATATTTGATCGTTACCGGTAGCGATTTTTCAATACGATAGAACGTATCCACCGCAGGGCAAGGCAGGCTTTGAGCCGCAAACCAGCCTTGCGCTGCGCGCCATGCTTCCGTAATCGGTGGCCGCGCAGGACGGCAATAGAAAATCAGGAAAGCATGAATGTGAATCGGGTCATAGCCCGTTTTTTCAGGTGCGCCAGGCACCAGATAACGGCCGATATCACCCTCACTCCGCCCTTGCATATAGGCGGCATACATCTTTTGCAGGCGCGATACCAGGGATGCGATCGTCTGCCCGGTCTTGCGCGGTTTTGTATAAGTCACCGTTGCAGCATCGATCAGTTCAGGGCGTGCGATGCCAGTCAGCACGCGTTCGGCCAGCTCAGTCATGGCATGTCTGGCTGAACAGGCGGATAGTGTCTTTGCCGATTCAATCGCCTGGCACAGGACTAGCCCTGCATCGCGGCGAGCCTTATCAAGATCGTTAAGACTGGCTTCGGTTTTAACGCGCCGGATCAGGCCGCGCTTAATCATTGCGCCGTCAGAACGAAAAACCTCATGCTTTTTAACAGCAGGGCAGGGCGCGACGACTACTGATGCCGTTACCACCATCACCTGATGGATGCGCTTACCCATTACCGATTCGCGCACTGTTTTTGGCAGGCTGGACAGTGGGTACAGGCGCTTTTTACCGCCGCGACCGGCTTGTTCATCAAACGGCCATGCTTCACGCTTTGCGCGGTCAGCAGCTCGTGAATTGACCACACCAAGCGCCTCCGCAATAGTCTTGATGTCAGCGTGCGTAAGGGCAAGGGAGTTCATGATTACGCCTTCGTGCTATGCTTGTTGCCGGAGGCCGACAATGGGATTACACAATTACGCAACAGCCAGCAACGTAAACGCGCAGGAGCTTGCAGAATCTCTAAGCCGCGCAGATGTAATCGCGCTGGCAGAAGATTTAAAAACCATGGGCGAACGTGCGTGGATACTGTGGCAGTTTGATGTAAACAATGAGAGCGAAATTGAGAACTACGTGAGCGCAACGCCCGCGCTTCGTGCAAAGAAGGTGAAATGGCGCGATCCAGTTTTGCGATCAAGACTTGTTCTTGCCTCGATACGCCATTGTTTTGCTGGGCATGCACTACTGCGTTTTCTTGCAGAGCACGAGTGCGAGCTTTCTGTAGGCGGCCCTTATCGTGACACCACTGCGAGCGCTGGCAGCTTGTTTTGGCAAATCTGGGGCACGGAGATTCCAGAGTGGCCTGAACAGTTTGAGTCAGTTTGCCCGTTTCCATTTGCCTAACTTCGTTCATTTTTCTTCTCCCAATACTTTCTTGATTGCCCGTTCCTGACGTGCGATATCGCCTTTCAGCATTTCCAGACGGCCAAGCTCAGCAGCCAGCGACTCCTTGCCCGGCAACACCCGGCAGCCCAGTTTTCTGGCAAAGAAATCAGCCAGCGCCAGCTGCTCGGTAGCTGCATCAAATGCGATGGCGGTTTCCAGATTTGGCAAGTGCTCTTCACTGGCTTCAGAGGTATATTTATCCAGCGTATTCACTGAAATTTCACGTCCCAGCAACCGGCTCATGTCTGCTGCAATCTGATACCTATCCTTCGAGCAAGTCTTGATCGCCTCACCCATTGCATGCGCGATTTCACTGCGAAACCGCCAGCCGCCCGCTGTCTTTGGATGCATAACCGGAATGCTGGCGAACAGATCGCCGGTTAATGTGTCAACGATGCGTTTCATGTCAGGCTGCCTTGCGATATTTGCTGTCGGTGTCAGCTGATTTGCTATTGCGCGCCAGCGTAGTTGCGTTAAACTGTAGTTCGCGAAAACCGCGCGGTTTAACACTTCCATCACTGTTATAACGACTAGGCCAGAGCACCATCGGATGCAAACCCAGTGCATCGGCAATACGTTTTTCATTAATGGGATAGCTGCGGATAAAGGCATGCGACAGTGATGTCGATGTTCTCAGTCCGCAGGCACGGGCGATACCGGCCAGCGTCATGCCGGCTTTGTTTAAAGCCGCCTTAATGTCTGCCGGATGCCAGTCTTCATTGACTGGTTTTTTTGCAATACTGGTTATCATGGTTTTTGCTCCTGTTGGTTTGTTCGATGTGGTGTATCTTACTACTCCTAATTTGGAGCTGTTAATACATTTGACATCTATTTTTGGAGTGTCGCACCTTGGTATTTTTTAATAATCGACATAAATATGATTTATTTTATAAAAATCAATATATTAACAAAGGTGCAACACGCGAATTCATGTCGCACCTTGATGTCGCACCTTGGGCTTAAAGGTGCGACATGAATATTGCTGATCGTCTTAAGGCGACAAGAGCATCTTTTTCTCTAAATCAGAAAGAATTTGCATCCAAAAGCGGAGTTGGGTTCAGTACATATCAAAAATATGAAATGGGGCTGAGTCTTCCAGGAGCTGATGCAATATCTGGATTTATGCGTTTGGGTATTAGCGCCAACTGGCTGCTGACCGGCGAAGGCGAGATGCTGCTGTCAGACGTGCAGCCCCGCCCTGCTCCGCCTGTTGATCCTTTTGAATTCAATGAACCACTCTACCTGGAAGCGATTAGAGCGGTAGAAGATGGATTGACAGCCGCAGGACGAAAGATGCAGATAGATAAGAAGGCTGAATTATTTGTAACTGCTTATGAATTAATGAATAACCCTGCTAATACCAAGGAAGGTATATCAAAGCTGATACGGATTTTGGCTTGATACTATTAATAGTTTCACCCTTGTTTTTATTGAATAATAAAGAGGATATAATGAGCGAACAGAACAAACCGGCAGCACCTGTACCACAGCCAATCAGGGAAAACGTTGATTTTGGCGAATCCGTACAAAGACGACAAGTTAATGATAGCGACACTACAGTGTCATTTCGCGTACCTATTACGCCATCTCCAATAAGGCCGCCTGATCGGGATAAAAATGATTGAAAATGGGTATTTATGGGATAAGCGTCACGCCGTACTGTATCGGACAGAGTTATCGACGCTCTACCATCAGAAGCGTGAGCGGTTTTTTTCGGTATGTGACAAGCTTGGTAATGCCGTGGGAGTGATTGGCGGCTCGGCAGCTCTGGCAAGCCTTTCAAACCCTGTATTACTGGCGTGGATCGCGCTATCGATAACAGTTGTGTCGTCTATCTCGCTGGTTATGGGGTTTTCTGATCGTTCTCGCCGCCATGCTGATCTGGCAAAGGATTTTCGCCAGCTTGAGGCTACTATTGTCGGACGTGGTGAGTGGGATTTTACGGAGCTGGATATTTTATCCTGGGATGCAAAGACCAGAATGCTTGAAACCACTGAGCCACCTGCTTTAGGTGCGCTTGTCGTGCTATGCCAGAATGAGTTGGCGCGTGCGCAGGGGCATTTGGGCTATGTTGTTCATATGAATTGGCGGCAGCGCATGTTTGCTAATTTCTATGATTTTAACGTTTCGGCATCCTCTACCGTTATAACTTGTCCATCTGCTGATTAAACGCTGTTTACTCTGTTCCAAATCTCGTGCAAATCTGTGCGGTTTTTGTTCTTTTCTGCTTATTTTCTGTGCCAAATGATTTTGGCAAATTTTTTCCGTTTACTGGCTTGTATCCCTTGCTGGTATTGGCTTGTCTCGATTAGTCCCAGCTTATCTCAGTAGCATCTCACTGTGCCAATACGAACACCTCCCCACACTGCCGGGCGCAACATGCCTGCAGCCCGTAAGGCTGAACTGATCCTGGGCGTCTATGACATGATGGCCGATCCTGTTAATACCAAGGCGCGGGTTCTCCAGTTCGTTAAACTCGCGGCCTAAAATCCTGGGTTAACGCTCTGGGGTATTGGTGGGGTTGCTGCTGGAGTGAATTTCGGTATGCGAGGAAGAGTTCTGCTTATTTGCTGACTATTACCTGTCTGTTCTGTTCCAAATCTCGCGCAAATCTGTGCGGTATTTGTTCTTTTCTGCTTGTTTTCTGTGTCAAATCATTTGTGGCTAATTTTTCCTATCTACCGGCCTGCATCCCTTGCTGGTATTGGCTTGTAGCGGTTTATCCCGGCTTATCTCAGTAGTATCTCACTGTGCCAATACAAACACCTCCCCACACGATGTTGACGCAAGTCTCGTTGATTGCAGCAGTGATATGTAACCAGCAAAGTTTGTGATATCAGTCGCAAATTTTGTGTTTTCACCAGCAGAGCCAGTGATGCAACCAGAAGGGCTAGAAGGACAGTGCAGGACTTTTTAAAACTACTAAATGGTGCTGGAGAGAGGAATCGAACCTCCGGCCTACGCGTTACGAGTGCGTTGCTCTACCGACTGAGCTACTCCAGCAGTGTTTGAATATTGATTCTGTTTGTCCGCAAAATCGGCGCGATTATAGCAAAAGTCAGGCATTTTTGGTTGATTTTCAATAAGCACTGCTTTGCAACACGCTGACACGGCATCGGTCAATTCGATTGAATAAATAGCATCGTCATGTTTTCTCAGGATAAGTTATAATTCAAGCATCGTCGGGCTGTATGGTTGATTGGTTCAGTGAGGTCGGCTGACAGGAATTAACCTGTATTGTCGGGAGTGCCGTTCACTACGTCTAATTCAGGCGAACGTAAGTTCGCCTTTTTTCATATCTGTAATTTATAAATTTCTGCCGGGGTTGCTATGTTTGATTTTGTTCATGAAAAAAGAAGATTGGTGCAGATAGTTTTGATGTTGATTATTTTGCCTTTTGCGTTCTTTGGTGTGGATTCTTACCGTCATTCGGGTGATACGGATGCGCCGGCAACCGTCGACGGAGAAAAAATTTCCAAGCAGGAATTTGAAACCGCCATCGGGCAGCAACAGGAGAAAATGCGCCAGGCGATGGGGGCGAATTTTGATCCCGCCTTATTGGATAAGCCGGAAATGAAACGTGCCGTGCTGGATAGTCTGATTGAACAGCGTTTGTTAATCGAGCGTGCAAAAACGGCTGGCCTGACAGTGACAGATGAGCAGATTGCGCAAGTAATTTCAGGTATCGACGCTTTTAAGGTAGATGGCAAGTTTGATAAGGCTCGTTACACCAGTGCGTTATCGAACCAACACATGTCACCACTGATGTTTGAGATGCGCGTCAGAGATGATTTGACCGGGCAGCAACTGCGCGATGCGTATATGCAAAATGGTTATGCATCGCAAGGGGCGACGGACAATATTATCGCGCTCAATGAACAGCAACGCGTGATTAGCACGGCGCAAATTTCATTGTTATCCTTTATCGCTCAGGTAAAAGTTGATGATGCAGAAATTAAAAACGATTATGAGCATCATCAAAAAGAATTTCAGGTGCCCGAACAGCTAAAAGTTGAATATGTGAAATTTTCAATCACGGATCTGATGGCAAAAGCGGATGTTACAGCAGATGATGTGCGCAAATATTATGATGCGCATACGTCTGAATTTGCCACTACCGAGCAACGTCAGGCATCACATATCTTATTGACAATTGCAGCGACAGCAACTCAGAGCGAGCAGGATGCGGCTAAAGCTAAAGCCGAACAATTGCTAAAAGAAGTCAGGCTGCATCCGGAAAACTTTGCTGAATTGGCTAAAAAGAATTCTCAAGATACGGGGTCTGCGGTAAAAGGGGGCGATTTAGGCCTTTTCAGTCGTGGCATGATGGTTAAACCGTTTGATGACGCCGTTTTTGAATTAAAAACCGGCGAGATCAGCGGTCTGGTGAAGTCTGCTTTTGGTTATCACATCATCAAGTTGACCGCGATTAAGCCATCGGAAACGACACCTTTTACTCAGGTGAGTGCGACAATCATGGATAAGCTGCGTCAGCAGAAGGCCGCTGATGCTTTTGCGGAGCTGGCAGACAAGTTCAGCAATACTGTCTACGAGCAAAGCGACACCTTGCAGCCTGCGGCGACATTGGCGGGGGTTAAGGTTGAGCAAAGCGCATGGCTTGCGAAAGGAATGTCTGCTGATGGTATCTGGACTGCCAAAATGCAGCAGGCATTGTTCAGCGATGATGTAATCAAAAATCATCGCAATACAGCCGCCGTTGAAATTGCACCCAATACGCTTGTCGCTGCACGCATGCTGGAGCACAAGCCGGCAGCTGTTCGTCCGCTGGCTGAGGTGAGCAATTTGATCAAAGAAAAAATATTACATAAAAAAGCACTGGACATGGCAGTAAAACAGGGTACAATGCTGCTCGGTCAAACGCAGCAGGGTAGTAAAGTTGCTCTGGATTGGTCGGCTGCTCAGACGGTCTCTCATGCAAAACATGACGGACTCGATGGCGAAATGATGCGCAAAGTGTTTCAGGCTGATAGTGCTAAGTTGCCCCAGTATATCGGTGTAGAAGCGCCTCAGAGCGGATATACCATTGTTCGTATTGATGCAGTTAAAAGTGCGGATAAGCCGGATGAATTGAAGCGTGTTGGTTATGTGCAGCAGTTGCGTAAGATGACAGGTGATGCATTGTTTCAGGCCTATATGGCTGATGCAAAAAAGAATGCAAAAATTAAGTTGAAGTTGCCGGAACAGGCAGCCAATACAGAAGTAAAGCCTTAGGGCTTGCAGTTACGGGTGCTTAGCTCAGTTGGTAGAGCACCGCCCTTACAAGGCGATTGTCGGCGGTTCGAACCCGTCAGCACCCACCAGAAAGACAGTAGCAAGGTTCAAGAAGCAAGTTTAAGGAGTGGTAGTTCAGTTGGTTAGAATACCGGCCTGTCACGCCGGGGGTCGCGGGTTCGAATCCCGTCCACTCCGCCAATAAGTAAAAAAAGCTCATAAGTTTATGGGCTTTTTTTACGCCTGTTATTTTCAGTCTTAGAATGGAACCGGGTTACATTGTGGGCACAAGGAAAAACATGGAACTCTTCTCTGCACTGCGGTCTATGAGGCATCCACCAGCAAAGAGGACGCTTGGACTCGCTATGATGCTTGGAGCAAAAGCGTGCCGCCAGAAATCAGGCCGCACTTCTCGGACCTGATCCGGGCTTTCACCAACTGGCAACCGTGGATTCTGAATTACTTCGACCACAGGGTCACGGACGCCTGCACCGAGTCCCTGAATAGCCTGATCCGCGTTTGGGATTTTATTGGTATCGCCAGAGCAGTTGCGCAACAAGAGCTTTATTGAGGCAATTCGTTATCGTGAAATTGGCACCTGGGTATTTGATGAGGCGCATTGTCTTGTGCAGCAGGATTTTATCAGCGGGGCGTTGCGCGTCATTGTCGCCACCAATGCTTTTGGTATGGGGGTGGATAAGCCCGACGTGAGGGCGGTTATTCACGCTGCATACTGAGTCGACGGGACATCAGCGAAATTTTGCGTTCGCTGCGCAAGAGAAGTAACAGGGCGAAAAACAATACCATCGTGATCACGGCCAAGGAAATCCTGGCCGATGAAGATCAGCATTCTGAAATTGATGCTGAGGGCAGGGACGCCGGAATCCGGGTTAAAACAGCGGTTTCTTGGCTGGAGCGTGCACGGTTGTTGGAGCGCGAGGAATATTACCATGAGCGCAATTTTCAGATTCATGTGATGCAGGAATATGCGCGTTTAGGGCTTGAGAAACTGGGCGATGCGATGGCATTTATCGCCGTCTATTTCCGCTGGAGCAAGACTGAGTTCATCAAGCGGTATTTTGCCACGCGCCGCGAGTTGCTTGAGCTGGCAACTACCGGTGAGTCGCTGCATAGAATTGTCGATGACCTGAAACACCCTTTGCAGCAGTTTTTAGTGTCCGACAAGACTGACAGCAATCATTTGATTCTTGCAGGACCCGGATCAGGCAAAACGCGAGTGATTGTCCATCGTGTGTCTCCCGTTATGAAAAGTTGGTGACAGATCCGAGCTGGAGTGAGCGTCTGAAAGTAAGAAACTGGGAGACGGTGTTGTGTCTGGTGAAAATGACACGCGGTTAAGCGAAAAATTTGTGCTGTCGGGGCAATGAACAGAGCATGGGATGTAATCAGGCTTAATAATCGCGATGTCGAGGTCAAGGGTGTCAGCGATTCATAATAATATTGTGCATCAGCCTATAATCTGCACCCGACAGGTTCAGTAGCCCTGTTTTTTCTGCACGATCACTTTCCCTATTCGGAGTATTCATGAGCTTCAAAGTAACATCCGCACAATTTGCAATGATCGACATTGCCCTGGTCGAGCCGGATTCGGCGAGTCTGCGTCAGAACATTGATGAAGCCGCGCTTAAAAATCTGGTTAATTCAATCCGAAAAATAGGCGTTATCCATCCTCTGGTCGTACAACCTGCCAATCTCTCCGGACGTCATATCATCATTGTCGGTGAGCGCCGCTGGCGTGCAGCCGTTCTGGCCGGTGAGCCGTCAGTACCCGCGATGATCCGTACTTGTCATATATCCGAGGTGATGGACGTGCAGGTTGCCGAAAATATGGGGCAGGGCGTGCGCGCCGCCCTGGAACCGCGCGAGATGGCTAACGCCATCCAGACTATTTCTGAACGTTTTGAGAATCAGGAAGCGGCGGCGGAACACTTTGGCGGAACACACGCCTGGCTTAAACAAGCCACGGCTGCGGCATCGGTCAATTTATCACCCAAGATTTCAGCGCTGCTGGATTCAGGCAGAATCGCCAGTGCCGGAACCGCGATTCAATTGGAAAAGTTGTCGCGAAAAAATAATGCAAAGGCAGATTATTTGATTGGCCAGCTGGAACAAATGCCTGATGGAGAAAATCTCACCAAGAAGACGGTAGATAACGCGCTATTTGAGGAAGGTGGACGGCGCAAAAAGCGCGATGCAGCAACTCCTTTGGCCGTGACTGATATTGCCGAAAATATCGTTGTCGCAGCAGATAATACGGCTCAAATACCGGAACGAAACTGGATCAATCCCGGTAAAGTGAAACGGGTGGCGCATTTTCTGGGTCTGCCCAATGGCAATGAGGCTGAAGTGTTAACCCGCCTGATTGATGCATTTTTGCTCATGAAGGAGGAGGGCAGCGAGATGTTTTGAAAAAGGGCGGCTAAAGTCTTAAATCCTGTGTTGCGATGTGGCTTGGCGCACAAAGATGCAACCATCATTGCTTGAAAAAAGGATGACAGTGAAGGTGCTATGTTGCTGTATTGGAGTGTGCTTGCAATCCGTGAAAGGACGCCGGGTACTGAGCACCTCAATACTGCTGCTACCCTTGGTAATTTGACGAGATTGCTGTACGATAATGAAGAATATGGCTTCTTGGCGAGATGATTGTCAGCAAAATGAAGCTGAGTCACTGCTGATATTGGCAAAAATGATGAGAGTGGCAAGTTAGCACTCTAATATTTCATGTGCACGGGCGTCAATCTCCAGTGGTGCATGCTGATAGCCGAGAGTCAGAATCTGCTCAAGATAAACTGACAGAAAGTTAGCAATGGAACCCGCCTGTTCGTATTGATACACATGCCGGAATTCATGTGAGAGCAGACGGAGCGTTGTCTGACCTGTTCGAATATAAATCCCGTAACCTGCCGTCAGTCCTGCCATGTTGGCTGATAGTAGTCCGCTCTTTTGTGCGGTTTTTCTTAATTCTATATCGTCAGGCAGCGGAAATGCACCGGCTTCCAGTAACCGTATCTTCTCAGGATGTGCGACACCCACGCTGTGCGCAATAGCTGTTTGTACATCATTCAACGGCAGTCCGATGCGAGTAATGAGAGTTGACTGTTCCGCTATCCATGAAACTGCCCCGGGCAACAGGCACGCCAGGTCATTAGTCGTTGTCTTGCCAAATTGATAGCATTTGTGCATTTTTGTTATGGTCTCCTTCATCGTGAGCTGTAGTTCTTCAGGCTTGAGAATTTCGACGCTGTCGCCCAGTCCCGGCAATCACCAGACAAATTGCGGCGTGTCAGCTAGCGTGGCTGTCAGGCGAACCGATCCATCTGGCTGCCCGGTAATGATTTGATCGGAACTTAGTGCGGTTTCAAACATGTGGTTTTCATACCCGCATAAAAAATGGCTTCCAGCTCAATCTGTCTGTCTTGACCGCAGCCGAATTTGCCGCTGGCTATCAGTTCGTTGATACAAAAATAAGCAGGTACATGCAGTCTGTTCTGGCTTGTCATTTTAAGTGGGTATTATTCGGAATGACAGCACAAAATTTTTAACAGTATGACGATAATTGCGAATAAATTTCCATACGATGCAATCGTTTGATTGTCAGGGGGGTATTTGCCATGTGCGCCAGGTTCGGCTGAGGTTTCAGCGTAGCCATACCGGGGCAAATGACGGCATGCCCATGTCATTGATGGCTTTTCTCATATCGCGTGGCAATTCTTCGGTAGGGCTTGCCGAACAGGCATTCGACGACCTGACGCCCCTGATATGGCCAATAATCGCAGCCAATCGATTCGCTTTGGGCGGGATCACGGCTTCTATTTTCCGGCATTCCAACCAGGCCCTCCACTGTGTCGTAAGCCTCGTCAGCCAAACCGCCTTTGGAACGGCCCGGTGCTGCTTTTTCCGCCGTGCTATTTTCTGCACCGGCCGCGCCGTCATGTTCGATCCATCCACTTGCCGAACATCGAAGGCAAGACTCGCCACGGCGCACCCGAACCTAATATCCACAAAACGTCGGCAATCCTTCATTTGGCCGAGATAAATTTCTGGCCATTTCTGTAACGGGGGCTGCGCCCATGCTTCGCCACTTAAATTTATGCTGCTCATGCCATTAAAAATGGCTAATCCGACCCGATTGGCAAAACCTCAACAGAACCTAGATAAAAATAAGAATTTACCTGTGGCACTAAAAGTATTCCCGACGCATAATGCAGAAATATTTTTCATCTTAAATGCGCCCGCAAGCATAAGACGGAATCAAAACGGATATTCAAAAATGACTGCTCCGTGCCATAACCCGACGACCTTAATAAAATACTGTTAACTTGATAAAAAGAATATTAGCCGGGATAGTCGTTTTTTTTTATGCTGACTATTATCGGGAAGTTCGCCGGCGAGGCAATATGGGGCAAGTTGTATAACAAGCAAAAATGTAAAGGTTATGCCATTTTATGCGGAGACCAAATGGGACATCTGAATAGTGGCTGTTCAAAAATAACGCAGGGGGCACGGATTGGCCAAGGAACATGATTTACTGTACCGATTGCTTGACTACATCAAAGAGCAGGCGAAGGATATTGACCCTCATGGGTTTCGGCTGAGCAATCTGAAGGGTTTTATTATTCGACCCGAATCTATCTCAGGATTACCAGGCGTCGAATTCGATATAAACGTCGAGGGTGACCATATATGGCTGCGCGTTCCTCGTCTGGAGACTGTTTCCCCACCGCCAATACCTGAAAAACAAAAGGGTTTATTTCGTGTCGGCAGTAATCCAATTGCCTCCGCGCCGTCTCTCGATGAAACTGTATTCCAGCACCGACTGGCTCAGGAAATTGAAGGCAAAACCCTTGAAGATGCTGCCGAATTTGAAGCAGGTGCGCGAGACGTGGCAAAAGATGCGTTAGATGCATATACTTTACTTTGGTCTGCCTGGGCCGACGGTGAACGGCCTCGATACAAGACGATTGCGCTATATGGCGATTTGTTTGCACTCAAGCATCAGATGGAAGCAGAGGAGACTGCCAGGCCGCAAGAATTGATCTGGGGTATGGGAATCAGCACTTGGCAAATTCCGATGGGAGGATCGAAACCGCTCTTCGAATATCCGCTACTCACACAGGCGGTGGAAATTTCGCTCGATGAACAAACCATGGCACTCGAAATCCGACCGCGCGCCACTGACACGCGCGTGGAAATGGAGGCCTTCATTGCTTGTCAGATAACGGGTGCTGCACATGTTGAAAATACCATCCGGGAGCATCTTCAGAAACACAAAGAACGACCAGCAACACCGTTCGATCCATCAAGCTATGCAGACGTGCTCAAACTTGCAGCTACAAATCTGGACAGCCATGGTAGCTATCGGGAAGTCTTAGCTACAGATCAGGCTATACCAACTCCCGACGAACACTTGGCAGTCACCGATATGTGGGTAATTCTCGCCCGTCCGAGGTCAAACAACTACTTATTCGAGGATCTGAGGCGTTTACAAGTAGCGTTGGAAAGTGGATGTGTAATTCCGGCAGGACCGCTATCACTGGTAACTTTACCATCGGATGACGTGGTTGAGTATGACTCTGTAAACTTTCGTGGTCTGTCGAGCAGAGATAGTGCAGGTCGCGGCAAGGTTAAAGAGCTCTATTTTCCACTTCCGTACAATGACGAACAGGTCACCATCGTCCAACGCTTAGAAAAAGCGCCTGGCGTCGCCGTGCAGGGACCGCCTGGTACCGGCAAGACGCACACCATCGCTAATATTATTTGCCATTACCTGGCTACAGGAAGAAGGATCCTGGTAACGTCCAAGGGAGAACCTGCACTTCAGGTGCTGCAAAGCAAGATTCCCGAGGAGGTTCGGCCTTTGACCGTTGCATTACTGTCAAGTGACCGGGAAGGTGTGCGTCAATTCCAGGCTTCGATTGATGCAATCCAGCATCGTGTATCCCAGTTGAATCCGGAGCAGACTAGACATGAAATCGATTTGCTGACAGCCGCTATTAATCGTGCCCATGCTGAATTGGCTGGTATCGACCAGCGGGTCAATGAAATTGCCATGAGCCAGCTTTCGGAGATTGAGGTCGATGGGGTTAATATACGGGCACAAAAAATTGCCGAATTTGTCATGTCTGGCAAGGAACATCACGGCTGGTTGGAAGACGCACTAAGCCTTGATCCGGAACATGCCCCGCCATTTACCGAAGAGGAGGCTGGACTGTTACGCGAAGCTAGACGCAAGCTTGGCTCAGATTTGGTGTATGCGCACGCACGTATTCCTTCTGCAGACTCGTTGCCATCTATCGCCACTATTTCCGAGCTACATGAAGTTTTATCACGCATGAAAGTCATAGAAAATGAGGTAACTCGTGGTGATCTATTGGCTTTGAAAGCGGCCACGCCGGACATCCTGCATGCAGCCCATGAGCTTTTAGCCGATATCGAGGATGCACACGGATTGGTGAAAGAACTCGAAGCTATCGAAGAAAGCTGGCCTTTCGAGCTGCGAGTTAAATGTCGCCAATCATCCTTCGCCTCGGAGCGTAAAGCGCTTGAATCCCTATTGGCTGACGTTAGCGTTCTCATTGAGGCAAGATCTGAATTTTTGCAACTTCCCGTTGAGTTTCCTGAAGCGGGCTTTGCTTCTCAAAAGACCTGCGAGGCGGTAAGGCGCGCATCTGAAAGCGGCAAGCCTTTCGGATTTGTTTCCTTTGGTAATGGGGAGGCAAAAGAGTACATCACTAAAGTGCGTGTGGCAGGGCATTTACCTGAAACAACAGAGGATTGGATGCATGTTCAGCGATATATCGTACTGCATGGACAAGTCATTTCCTTCATAGCACGGTGGAATCACATTGCTGCAGATATTTCGATGCCGAGTCTTGAAGGTGGGGTAACAACGCTCAGACGCATTGAGATGGTCGCACTCGCCGCGCGAACAGCTCACCGCCTGGCAATGCATTTTGATACGCTGTTGCCCAAAATGGCTGAAGCTGTCTTCGACAAGCCACCAGCAAAGGCACTCATGGGATCATCTGCAGAGCTATTGCATGTTGGTGAACATTTGAAGCGTCATTTAACAAGGGCAAAGCTTTCGCATGCCGCGACTCAACTTGCGGTTTTTCAGGAAAAACTGGCAGGTACATCAGGTCCCATTTCAGATGATCTGCACATATTTGTTGAATCCATACTCGGCAATATCGAGTTGTCAGCGGAGCGCGCTGCTGCTCGTTATGCCGAATTAATTGCCGAATTGCGCCGAATTGCAGGGCTGGCCGTCGAATTGGCTCGTGTAAGAGATCTTTCCAGACGTATTGAATCCAGTGGAGCCCCAAAATTTGCTGCACAAGTTCGCACTGTACCTGTGGCCTCATCTGGCGACGATTTGACATTTCCCGTTACTTGGCGGCAGGCCTGGAACTGGGCTCGGATGCGCTCATTTCTTGACAGTATTGAAGCGCGCGATGAGTTGCTAACTTTGGCGGCACGGCGTCGTGACCTGGAAGGTGGGTTAGCTCGATTATACAGTGATATGGTTGCCAAGGCTGCCTGGCTGGCTACCAAACACAATGCAACACCGAAGGTGCTGGCCGCACTTGCCGGTTATGCTACGTCCATTCGCAAAATTGGTCAGGGTACGGGTCCTAATGCCATGATGCATCGACGCGATGCCCGTACTGCAATGCTTGATGCGGCTGGTGCCGTACCTTGTTGGATTATGAGCCATGCCAGAATATCTGAGGCAATGCCGGCAGAAATTGGCGCTTTCGACCTGGTTATTGTAGACGAGGCAAGTCAATCGGATCTTTGGGCGCTACCTGCCATTCTGCGTGGTAAAAAGATATTGGTCGTTGGCGATGACAAGCAGGTTTCACCTGATGCAGGTTTTGTAGCGGCCCAAAAGATTCAGAATTTACGAGCACGATTTTTGACTGACCAGCCGTATGAAGCGGCTATGACCCCGGACAAATCTTTGTATGACCTGGCAGCTCGCGTATTTGCAGCCTATCAGGTCATGCTGCGTGAGCATTTTCGCTGTGTTTCGCCCATCATTGCGTACTCCAATCGCGTGTTCTACAAAGGCGGTATTCAGCCGCTGCGTATTCCAAAAGCATCAGAGCGGCTAGACCCTCCATTAATTGATATCCGTGTTACCAACGGATGGAGGAATACACATGACTGCAATGAATACGAAGCCACTGCCATTGCGGATGAAATTGACGCTTTGTTAAAGCAAGAATGTTTTGCGGGACGTTCCATCGGTGTGGTATCCCTATTAGGCATGGAACAGGCCAAGCATATCGACACGGTCGTTCGTGGCCGTTGCAATGCTGCCGAGCTGCATCATCGCCACTTCAAGTGTGGTGATGCCAGAACATTCCAGGGGAGTGAGAGGGACATCATATTTTTGTCTATGGTCGTTGATCCGTCAAACTGTCGAGCTTTATCAGGAAACACATTCGAGCAACGTTTCAATGTGGCTGCCAGTCGGGCACGGGATCGCATGTATCTTGTTCGATCTGTTGATATGGACCATCTTTCTGACAAGGATATCCGTCAGACACTGTTATCGCACTTCGATAAGCCAATTGTTGTGAATGAAGACGAAGCTAAGGCTTTTATCGACCAGTGTGAGTCGGGTTTTGAACGAGAAGTATTTACAGCACTGACATCACGTGGTTATCGCGTTATACCCCAGGTAAAAACAGGTGCCTATCGCCTAGACATGGTGGTCGAGGGTGCCGATGATACGCGTCTGGCAATTGAGTGTGATGGTGATGAATATCACGGGCCAGACCGCTGGGCACATGATATGGCTCGACAGCGTGTACTGGAACGTGCTGGATGGATTTTCTGGCGCTGCTTTGCCTCTACCTGGTCATTGCGTAAAGATGACGTTATTGCTGAACTACTGAACCATCTTTGTACAATGGGTATCGAACCGGTTGGCGCGATAAATCAGGCGCTGAGTCTGGTCGAGAAGCGGGTATGGATGAAAAAAGTGACAGACGATAGTGAGGATGAAGTGCAAAAATTACTGGAGTTAACCATTTCGAAATTAAATCCGCTCGCCACAGGCTGACAAATAAATGTAAATACCATCATTTTCAACAAAAGATGAGAATGTTTTAGGGCGAATAGGTACATGCTCCACTAAAATTATATGGCGATCATTTACCCTGACGGTTGGCGAGAGATGGCCTCCACCGGTGCTGCTGCCCGGGAAATCGAAACGCTTATTTTTCTTGCTGAGGCCTTGCCGGATGACTACTGTATCTATCACGGCGTGCACTGGACTCGTGTGGAAAAAAGTCACCAACTTTGGGGAGAGATTGATTTCGTCATATTGAGTCCTGCCGGAAAATTGCTGCTGATTGAACAGAAGTGCGGACTTCTGACTGAAAGCAATGAAGGCCTGATAAAAACCTACAATGCAAAATCCAAGTCAGTCGTAAGCCAGATGGGGCGCACGACAGACAGCATGTTTGAACGACTGGATAAATACTGTAAGGGGACTAAACCGGTTATTGATTCGATGCTGTATTGCCCTGACTATACAGTGAAAGA
>Ga0316226_1002554_pt1 | contig 16836 bp, 11 predicted proteins | sample TBH18017metaG_FD_206009 | JGI IMG/M metagenome (GOLD analysis project Ga0316226, IMG submission 206009) | Freshwater microbial communities from Trout Bog Lake, Wisconsin, USA - TBH18017 | ecosystem: Environmental > Aquatic > Freshwater > Lake > Hypolimnion/Profundal zone | place: USA: Wisconsin... | reverse complement strand
CCGCGCCGTGCAGGTCAAGATCCCGACACTCTGCTACCATCCCGACCTCAAGGCATGGGCCGCCTGCGGCATCTGCGTGGTGCGCGAAGCCAAGTCGCCCAAGCTGCTGCGCGCCTGCTGCACCGAGGCCGCCGCCGGCATGAAGATCACGACCCACGACGCCGAGATCGTGAAGGTCCGCAAGACCGTGCTGGAACTGATCCTCAGCACCCACCCGAACGACTGCCTGCAGTGCCCGCGCAGCGGCAACTGCGAGCTGCAGAAGATCGCCTCCGACTTCGGCATCCGGGATATCCCGTTCGAGTCCCGCGTGCAGCAGATTCCGCGCGACGAGACGACCAAATCCGTTGTGCTGAATCCCGAGAAGTGCATCAAGTGCGGCCGCTGCGCGCTGGTCTGCCAGCAGATGCAGGGCGTCTGGGCCATCGAGTTCCTGGGCCGCGGCGAGCGCACGCGCATCGCGCCTGCGGCCGACGTCACGCTCAACGAGTCGCCCTGCATCAAGTGCGGCCAGTGCTCGGCCCACTGCCCGGTCGGCGCGATTTACGAGTATGACGAGGTGCCCAAGGTCTGGGACGCCATCAAGGATCCGCAGAAGTACTGCGTCGTGCAGATCGCCCCGGCCGTGCGCGTCGCCATCGGCGAAGCCTTCGGCAAGGCCCCCGGCACCCTGCTGACCGGCCAGACCTATGCCGCCCTGCGCCGCCTCGGCTTCAAGGCCGTGTTCGACACGAACTTCTCCGCCGACGTCACGATCATGGAGGAGGGCAGCGAGTTCGTCGAGCGCTTCGCCAACAAGAAGGGCGCCCTGCCCCTGATCACCTCCTGCTGTCCGGCCTGGACCGACTACATGGAGAAGTTCGCGCCGGACTTCATCCCCAACTTCTCCTCAGCCAAGTCGCCGCAGGAGATGCTGGGCGTGCTCTCCAAGACCTACTACGCCGAGAAGATGGGCATCGATCCGAAGAACATCGTGATGGTCTCGATCATGCCCTGCACGGCCAAGAAGTACGAGATCACCCGCAGCCAGGACATGTTCGCCAGCGGCCATCAGGACATCGACGTGGTGCTCACCACGCGCGAACTGGCGCGCATGATCAAGATGGCAGGCATCGACTTCCTGAACCTGCCGGCAGGCGAGGCCGACAATATCCTGGGCTCCTACACGGGCGCGGGCACGATCTTCGGCGCCACGGGCGGCGTGATGGAGGCCGCCCTGCGCACGGCCTACCACCTGATCACCAAGGGCGAGCTGACGGACGTCAACTTCCGCCAGGTGCGCGGCATGGAAGGCATCAAGGAAGCCGAGATCGACATCCAGGGCACCAAGGTCCGCGTCGCCGTGGCCCACCAGATGGGCAACGTCGAGCAGGTTCTCGACACGCTGCGTGAGGACCGCAAGGCCGGCCGCGAGCCGCGCTACCACTTCATCGAGGTGATGGCCTGCCGCGGCGGCTGCATCGGCGGCGGAGGTCAGCCGCAGGGCGCCACGGACGAGGTCCGCAAGGCCCGCCTGGCCGGCATCTACACCGACGACGAGCGCTGCAAGCTCCGCTGCTCGCACCAGAATCCGGACGTGCAGAAGCTCTACGCCGAATACCTGGGCCGCCCGCTCAGCGAGAAGGCGCACAAGTTGCTGCATAATCATTATCACAGCAAGAAGATCTACGCGCGGTAGTCACGCGGCGTCACTTCTGGACGTGAAGCCAAAACCGCCGGACCTGTCCTTCTTAAACGGCGCGTCCGGCGGTTCTCTTTTTGAGGTCACCGTCCCGGAACACGGCGCTTCGCCCCATACTGACCGTGCGATTCGGCGGCCATGGCGGGCGAGCCGGGAGCAACCGTGAGATAGGCGTCATGGGCGCGCACAACGTCGATGCCCGCATGCGGATCGGCATCCAGAACACGGCACAGGCGCTCGAATTCGGCAACGTCCAGGCGCCGTTCGCCGGTCTCGACCTTGCCGATCCAGGAGTGTGGCACGCCCAGTTTCGCTGCCACGTCGCGCATGGTCAGCCCTTGACTTTGCCGGCTTTGCCGCAACCAAGCCAGCAACGCACGATAGGCGGGCGCGTGAAGGCTCTTCATGTCGATCAGCATAGTCCGACCGGCAGGCCGTACCCAAAATCGGTACGCCTGGCGGCCACATGCGCGGGGCCGGCTGATGGCAAACATGGGCATGCGCGGGGTGGCGTTGCACAGGCGAATCAGCGCCCCGCGGACATGGGAACAGGAGACTTCAGCGACAGGACCGGCATCTTCGCAAAGGACGACGGCGCGTCTCATGCAACATGCCAACCGCAACCCGTCCCCCCCACAAAACCGTGGAATCGCCAGGGAGAGCGGTTGTCAGCGCTACGGGCATGGTGTCTCCCGAGGAGAGATAAAAAAGGGACGAATCGTTGCACTCCCGGTAGCCGACGCTGCCGGGGTCATCGCGTTCCTTCGGCGGCGGGCCGCGCCGCGCGCTGCGCCCAGGTTTCGATTTTTCCCATCCATTCGGGCGGCAGGGCCGCCGTGTCGAACGTCGCGCGCAGCGCGGCCAGCCAGGCAGCCGCCTGCACGGCGCAGGCCTGGGCTCTGCCAGGATCCACGATGCGGACGGTTTCGCCTTCGGCGTACAGGGCCTCGCAATGCCGGCGCACGACCACCAGCGCTTTCTCGCAGGCCTTGTCCAGTCTGGCGGACTGCGGCAACTCGGCACAACCGCGGAAAAGTTCGCGTTGCGAGGCGACGGGAAGCGCCGCCAGGATGTCGGCGGGGGTGTCGCGGCGAATGGCGTCCTCCAGTCGGTCGCTGGCGACGCCGCATTCCCGTTCCAACCGCGCCTGGATTTCGCGCAAACGCCGTTGCGTCTCGACGCGCAGACGGACCGCGGCAACCGTCACGTTCGTCCACGGCGCCAGTTCCGTATCGAGCGCGCGCGTCCAGACCATCCATGCCGCGTCGTTGGCCGGCGCCTGCGCCGCCAGGACGCGCAACCGTTCGAAGGATGCCGCCGGCGCCGCCCGCACCACCGGCCCGGCAAGCGCATCGGGCAACCCTGGCGGCTGCGCCGGATACGCGGCCGGCAGATCGGCGGCTGCGGGTTGGTTCTCCAGGCGCGTAGCGAGGACGGCCAGCAACGCTTCCAGCGTGCGACTGATGGACATTCGCCATTCCCACGCTTCATTGAGGCACTTCCGTAACGTCTGCCGCGTCGCATCGTCCTCCGCCAGGATGTCGATCGTTGCGCGCCAGTCGGCCCGGCCATCCTCCGGAATGGCAAATGGCGCGTCTTGCCACGCCGCCAGAAAATCGCGCGCGCGCGCCAGCGCGTTGGTGACCAGAACCGCCCGGCTCCATGTCCGCTCCACGTCCGCACCTGCTTCAATGCGCGACGCGTAACGGGTCGTGTCGACCCCTTCGGCTTTTACCTCCGCCGAGGCGGCACAGTCCGCGGAGTTGCTGGACCAGGCGCGCCGGCACTCCGCCAGCCTGTCAAAGACGACGGGGACCGGCTCATACGATGCCGCGGCCCACGGTTGCCGGTGAATGCGCGCGCGCATGTCGCCGAGTTGCCGGACCAAAAGCCTGTTGGCGGCATCCAAATCGATTCCGCATTGAACGAACTGATGCAGTTGCCCGGCGGCGACGGCGGTCGGCCCGGTTGAGTGTGCGCTGGCATAGGCGGCCAGTATTGTCTCGGCTTGGTCCAATGGTGACACAACGGCTTTCGCCCACGTCTGTTGCAGGGAGACAACGCTCACCACCGTGTTCGTTCGGGGTTGAGTGACGCATCCATTCGAAACAACTCCTTGTGCGCCGATGAACACGGCGAGCGCGAGAGCCGCGACACCCGCAACGAATACGGACCGTGGAATCCGTTCGACCGCCTTCAATTCGCGCACCATGCCGCACGCGCTTCCGAAAATGAACCGGCGTCCAAAAGGCACCTCCGCACGGCCCTCCACGCGCACCGGCTTGCCGCCATCAGACTCCAGGACGCACACGCCGTTCTTGCTGCCGAGATCGTCGAGCGCCACGCGATCCGCCTGATCCGATACGGCCAGCCTGAAGTGCCGTCTTGAAACGCCAAATTGCCCGTCGACAACCCAATCGTTGCGCTCGCGATTGGCGCCGATTCTTACCTGTTGCGTGCGGTGAAACCGATAGGCGCGCGTCCGCCCTTTCGTCTCGACCTCCAGGACGTGCGTGGGCGGCCTGGCCGCAACCAACCGCACCGTCAACCGCGAGGCGCCCGCCAGCAGCGCCAGGCCGTCCGTGACCGTCAGCCGCTGGTTGGCGTCAAGGACCGCCTGGCCACCCGCCACGATCAACGGCCGGCCGTGGTTGACGATCGCATAGTCCTGTCCGGCGCGCTCGATTTCCAATTGTCGGCGCGAAAAATCCTTTTGCGCGTCCTTCTCGAAGACGAAGTCCGTGTCCGTTGCTTCGGGCGCGGCGCGACCCACGCAGACCGGCCAGTGCGTCGCCGCCGGCAGGTAGAGTTCCTGCACGACGCCACCGCCATGGTCGGCAATCAAAACGAGGCTTTTCACGGTCAGAACAGTCCCTTGCGTTTCGGCGCGTGCGCCTGGCCTTCAATCCGTTGCTTCTGCGCCCATTGCCAGCGGTAATCGCTTCGATCGGGGAACTCGTCCTGCAACAACGCCGCCAGGCGCGCGCCGTCATCCGTCCGCCCGCCGGCGTTGGCGCGCAGGATGTCGATCTTGAGCATGCGATAGCGCTCGTTCAGGAAGCGCGCCGCAGCCAGCGCCTGGTCCCACGTCGCCGTGCGCAACTCCTCGGGCGCGCCCGCGCCTTCCGGAGCGCCGCCCAGCCAGCGGTAGACGCGCAGCGCCATCCGGTAGGATTTCCAGCCGTTGCCCGGGCTCACCCAGCGGTTGTCATGGAAAATGCGCGCCTCGTTCAGCAACTGGCGCGCCTCTTCCAGCCGCATGGGCCGGTCTTCGTCCGCCAACGGGCGGCGGTCGATGAAAACCCCGGCGACGGCGTTGGACCCCGGCGACAAGGTGTCGAGCAAGCCCGCCGCCGCCTGGCGCGCGGTCGCCGCGTCCGAACATGGAACAAAACAAAGCAGCGCGCGCCCATCGTCGAGAAACAACCGTCCCTCGCCGGCGGCCCAGGAACAGGGCACGTAGCCAGTGCACCCGTCCGCCACTTGCCGCAAGACGAGGCGCCCCCCGTCGTCCGCGAGGAGGGCCTGCGCCATCCCGTCGGTCGAAAGGCCGCTCAGGTCCTCGCACAACATCGCGAGGCAGGCTTCCCCGGCTTTGCGGAAATTCCACCAGCGCACGTCGGCATTCTCGACCGCCACGACCGCCAGCCCGTCAAGGCCCTGCCACGTTCTGCCGTGCAGATAGACGACCCGGTTGCGCGCGTCCAGCCTCCAATGCGCGGGGGCCGTGACAGAGAGCGCATCTTTCAGCAAGGCGACTTGGACGCACGCGTTCCCGGGCGACGAGCCGCGCCCGACAGCAGCCGCCAACATGCCGATCGCCAGCAAGCCGACCGCGGCCAGCAGGAGAAGCAACATGCGACGTTTGCGGTCGCCTGCTTTTTCCTGGCTCAGCCATCGCCGTATGTCATCGAGGGGCACCATAATGGTCTCGCCGAAGCTGCGTCCGGTCACGCCCTGCGCCCCCTCCCGGGTCACGTCGGTGCCGCGGGGCAGCGGAGCCGCCGGAGCGGTTGCCAACGCTGGATCGAACGCGCGGGTGTCCCAAATCCCCGTGGCATGGGGGTCAGCCGCGGGTGGTTGCGCCTCCGCCGCCCCGCGGCGCCGGACGCGCAACCGCACGCTGCCCAGTTCGACCAGCGCGCCGTCGGCCGCCAATCCCTCCCCGCCTTTGGCCAGCGCCTTGCCGTCGATCGCGGGCGCGCGGTAGGACGCCGGAAGATCCCTGATCCGCACGCCGTCAGGCGCACCCTCGACTTCGCAGTGCAGTTTCGAAAACCCTGCGCTGGAGGAAAGCGGAATGCAGAAATCGCTCTTCTCCCCCCGCCCCACGGTGCGCTTGACGCCCGCCGGCAGTTCGAACTCCATCCGGCATTCGGCCGGCGCTTCAACGCTGAGCAGCCAGGTCTGGTCGTCGCTCATGTCATCCTCACTTGCCGGACATGCCCCGGAACGTCTCCACCACCTGCATGCCCAGCGGCACGAACACCACCAGGAAAATGCAGGGCACGATGAAGAGGATCATGGGAATCACCATTTTGGACGGCGCCTTGTTGGCGGCCTCCTCGGCCCGCACCAGCCGGTTGAAGCGCATCTGCTCGGACTGCACCCGCAGCGTTTCGCGCAGGCCGGAGCCGCCCACCTCGATGCTCTGGACCAGCGACGTGACGAAGGCGCGGATCTCGCTCGCGTCCACGCGCGCCGCAAAACGCCGCAACGCCGCGGCCCGCGCCATGCCCAGCGAGACTTCGCGCAAAATGCGTTCGAATTCGCGCTGCACCGGCCCGGCCTCCATGTTCCGCGCCACCTCCATCATGGCCTGCCCGAAGTCCAACCCGCCGCCAATGCCGACGCAGATCACGTCCACCGCCGTCGGGAACTGGCGCACAAGCTCGTCCTGCCGCTGTCGGCGCTGGCGCGCCAGAAGCCAGACCGCCACCAGGCCGCCGCCGCAGGCGGCGCCGAGCGTTCCCGCGATGCCCGTGCCGTACAGCATCACGGCCGCCAGCCCGGCCGCCGCGCCGCCCGCCAGCACACCCCCCGGAACATCCATGCTCTCCATGGCGTCGTCCAAGCCGGCTTTCTCGAGAAAAAGGACGTCGCGCTCGCGCCGTCCCTCCATCCAGCGCGGCGCCAAACGGCATAACGCAACGCCGCAAAAGTGGCACACGCGGACCAGCGGCCGGGCCGCCGCACCGGCGTTGAACCGCCGCCCCATGGCCTGCGGCAAGAGCAGGCGCTTCGTCACGCGGTAGACCAGCACGCCAAGTCCTGCCGACAGCATCGCCACGCCGATCCAGAACGTCGTCATTTACTTCATCCTTCCTGCCCGCCCGCGGAGCGGTCGGCCACCTTGATCACGATCACGCACAAGCGCATCAATGGCTTGCCAACGACGAGGCTTCACCTTGGGCCGGGAAGACGTGCAGGTGGCAAGCGACCAAACGGCGAACGACTTGGTGAAACGCGGCTTCCCGGCCTGAGGCGAAACCTCGTCAGTACTTGATCTGCGACACCTTCCACATGCAGATGCCGCCGATCGCTTGCAGCGTCAAGACCACGGCCAGCACGACGTATCCGGCAGCCGTGCCCATGATCGGCTTCATCAGCTCCGGCGCCATCCACGAGAGCATCAGGAAGATGAAGAACGGCATGCAGGCGACCATGATCCCCTGGAAACGCACCTGGCTCGTCAGCGCCTTGACCTTCTTCTCCACCATGAACCGGTTGCGGATCGTCTGCGCGGCGTTCTGCAGCGGCTCGGTGACATCGCCGCCCATCTTCATCGAAAGCTTGAGGATCATGGCGAACAGCCGGATGTCGGTCAGCGGCACCCGCGCCACCAGCCGCTCCGCGCACACGTCCATCGCCTGGCCGAGATTGCGCTCCCGCAGCAGCAGCCCGAACTCCTGGGAGATTGGCCGGGGCATTTCGTCCACGACCATCTGCATTGCCTGGGGCAGCGCGCGCCCCGCCTTGAGCCCGTTGACGACGACCCCCATCGCGTCCGGGAGCTGCTGCAGGATCGTCTTCCTGCGCCGTGCCAGCAGCAGCCGCAGGACGACGCGCGGCAGCCAGAAACCCAGGCCGCCGGCCGCGGCGCCGAGCAACAGCGCCCCGGCCGCGCTCAGCCGCAGTCCGAGCATGGCGCCGCCCAGGAAAAACACCCCCGCCATGACCAGATTCAGGCGCAGCAGTTCCTCCGGCGCAATGAAGACGAACAGTGCGCCGAGCTGCTTGTCGGCCGCGGCCAGATACCGTTCCTCATAGGCGCCGGCCCGGACAATCATTTGCCGGAACAGCGTGTGGCAGAGCCAGCCCAAACCCGCCGCGAAAAGCAACAATCCGATGACTTTCATGTCTTCGCCGTTCTTCAGTCGTCGCGTTTGAACAGCCCGGCGTCCACGTCCACGTGGCGTTCCCGCAACCGTTCCGCGAACAGGGGCACACACCCCGTCGCCACGTGCCGGCCCTGCTGGTGGCCCGCCGCATCCAAACCCCCGTCCTCATACTTGAAGATGTCCTGCATGGAAACCTGATCGCCCTGCATGCCGGTGATCTCGCTGATGTTCGTCACCTTGCGCGACCCGCCGGGCATGCGCCGCACCTGGACCACGATCTGCAACGACGAGACGATCATCTCCCGAATCGCCTCGTGCGGCAGCCCCAGATCGGCCATCAGACACATGACGCCAATGCGCCGCAGTGCATCGCGTGGCGAATTGGCGTGAGCCGTGGTCAACGAACCATCGTGGCCGGTGTTCATGGCCTGGATCATGTCGATGGCCTCGCCGCCGCGGCATTCGCCCACGACGATCCGGTCGGGCCGCATGCGCAGCGCGTTCCTCACCAGGTCGCGAATGGTCACGGCGCCTTTCTCTTCAATATTGGGCGGCCGGCTCTCCAGCCGGACCACGTGCAATTGCGGCAACTGCAGTTCCGCTGCATCTTCGATCGTCACGATGCGCTCTTTTTCCGGAATGAAGGACGCCAGGACATTGAGGAGCGTGGTCTTGCCGGAACCCGTGCCACCAGAAATGAGCACGTTCAATTTGTTCACCACGCATAGTTCCAGGAAAGTGGCCATGCGAGGAATGATGCTCTGCCTCTCAATCAGATCCTGAACGCTGAAGCCTTTCTCCTTGAACTTGCGGATGGTCAGGGACGGCCCATCGATGGCCAGCGGTCTGATGATCGCGTTCACGCGGCTGCCGTCCGGCAACCGCGCGTCCACCAGCGGGCTGGACTCATCCACCCGTTTTCCCAACGGCGAGACGATGCGCTCGATGACCGTCATGAGCTGGTTGGTGTCTTCAAAGGCGTCTCCCGTGTCTTCGATCCGTGCGCCTGTTCCATCGTTGCGCTCGACGAAAATCATGTGCTCACGGTGATGCTTGTACGTCTTGCGACTCTGCACCATGATCTCGTCCACGGTCGAATCGTCCAGATAGGGCTGCAACGGCCCCAGCTTGAACACGTCGTCCAGCAGGCTCTCCCGCACGGCCTGCAGCGCGACCCCGCCGGGCGGCGGCTCCTCCCGCAGCAAATCGTCCAGCGCCGCCTCGATCTTGCCCTTGTAGGCCGGGTCGTTCTGATCCAGCCGCACACGGTTCATCCGGTCGACGAACAAGCCCCGGATCCGCTTCCGGTAGTCGCGTGTCGCCGCGGTTTCCGCTCGACGTCCCTTCCCCGGGCGGGCGGGTATGGACCGTGCCTCGGCCGACGGGTGCGCGGCGGAGGACGGTTGGCGGATTGGCCCCGCTCCATCCTCCGCCGCCACGTCGATCCGCACAGCCGGTCCCAGCCGCAGCGAAGCGCCCGCGGCCGGGATCGGCGTCGGGGCCGCCCGGGCGAGCGGCAGCCGCGCGCCGTCCAGGAACGTGCCGTTCGTGCTGCCGGGGTCGCACACCAGCACGCGCCCGTTCGCGACCCGGAACTCGGCGTGCACGCCCGAAACTTTGGAATCGCGGAGCACGACGCCGCAACGCGACGGATCCGTCCCCACCACCACCGGCCGGTCCGGCGACAGGGGTTCGCACCGCTCGGGCGCGCCGTTTTCGACGATCTTCAGCACCCAGCCCATCTACTGGCCCTTCCCCATCCGTTCGCGAATCTGCCGGATGATCTCGTCCGTCTTCGTCGAAACCGACGGGCTTTCGACCACCGTTGCGCCGATGCGCCGCACCGCCACGCGGAATCCGGCGTATCCCTTGGCGTCGGTGGACGTCTTGCTGCCGAAGAACCAACTGAGCACCGGAACCTTGGACACCCAGGGCGTCCCGCTCCGGGTTTCCGCGCTGCTCGTGGACTGGTTCACGCCCAGGACCACCTGGCTTTCAAGCGGCAGGTCGAGGGAGCTTTTGGCTGCCCGCTTCGTGATGGAGATGTTGCCGGTTTGCGAGACGTCGGTGATCACGCTCACCTGCGCATCGATGTCCAAGTGCACAGTGCCCGCGTCTTTGAACGCGGGCGTCGCACGCACAATGTCGCCAGCCTCGGTTGCGGCGGTGCCGACAGGCGACGCGCCCGCTTGCGTGGTGACGGGCGTCACGATGGTCTGCCCCGACTGGCTTTCGCCCTCCTTGCCGTTCTGGGTCGTGACCGTGAAGTGCTTGAGCGTCTTCACCACGCCGCAACTCTGAAATTCCTGAAGCACCTTGTCGAGGTTGATGTCGGCCGCCAACGTGTAGTTTGGCTTCTGGCCGGTGCCGTAGCTCGCCGTGCCCTCCATGTGGACCTGGCGCAGCAGGTCGGCGCCGATCTGTTCGCCCTGCGTGTCGCTGAGTTCGAAATAGGTCACCTCGACGTCGAACGTCGCGCCGGCCAGCGTCAAGCCACCGGCGGCGATCGTCACGTCGCCCAGGTCGAGTTTCTTGGCCAGCGCATCCAGCAACCGGACCGCCTCGGCCTTTTGCGCTTCGGTGTAAACCGTGCCCGCGACGCTGATGCGCGAGGCGTCGGCCGCCACCTCGACCTGCGGATTCTCCACCTTCTCGCCCACCAGCCCTTGCAGGAAGACCTGCTTGATCACGCTCGTGTCCGGTTCTATCCTGACGTTGTTCGCCACGGTCTGCCCCCAGCGTTTCGCGGCGTCGTCCACCACCCGCCGCACCATCACGCAGTCCTTCGGCACGCGCACCGTGCCGGAGACCTCCACCAAGGGCAGCCCCTCCTTGTTGCGCGCGACCTCGACGCCGACCACGTCGGCCAGTTGCCGCTTCAGATAGGCCTCGACGGCGCCCAGTTGGTCGTCGGGCACGACCGTCACGGCGATCTGGCCGGTCCGGCCGTCGCGCAGGACGTACGTCACCGCGGCCCGGCCTTTCTTGGCGGCGGTCACGATCAGCTTCGTGTCGCCGACGCCTTCCAGCCGCACGCAATCGGAGTCCGCCGCAGTCTCCTTCACCGCCACGTCGAACTCCACGATCTGCCGGTCCCCCGGCTTCTCGAAGTCAATGCGGTCGGGAATGCCAGCCGCCCGGCTCCATCCGCCGCTTCCCAAGGTCAAGGCCACCGCCAGGGTGGCCGCAGTCAACACGCCGTTTCTCATCACTGTTCCTTCCTTCCTTTCATTCATTTCCGATTCACGCCAAACACGTCTCGACATCATGGTCACGTGGTGGCTGCTGGCGACGGGTCCGGCGGCCCCGCCCTACCGTCATCGATCCACCGCAGGTAGGGCGCGGCCGCCGGACGCGCCGCGTCAATGCCCTGTGCATGGTTCCTTTTCGCCACCACCACGCGACCCATTACGTCACGATGTTTCGCCCAACGCAGGCTTCCATCCGCAACCCAATCACTTCCCCCCTCCGCCCGGTTTGCGCAGTTGATTCAGCCGATCCTGTACATCGCCCTGGCCCACTTCCGTCTTCGTATAGGTGTCCGACGTCGTCTCGACGCGCGGCCGCAGCAGGAGCGAAATCGTCGCCTCCTTCTGCACGTGGGAGAGCAGCAAGGCCCGGTCGGGGTCCAGCGCCAGCACCACGCTGGAACCGCCGCCCCCGGCCGCCGCGTCCGAACGCGCCAGGCGCGAGCCAACCGCCGCGATGGGCACGTCTTCGAGCACCACGACGGTCTTGGGCACGGTCTTGCCGCTGCCGCGCTCGCCCACCACGACCATGCCGGACTGGTAGGTCGCCAGCACGTCCACGCGGTCGTTCGGCTGCAGCAGGCCCCCGACCATGGACGAGCGGTCCACCTGCACCAACACGGCGCGCTGGCCGGCCTTGAGCATTTCGCCCAGCGAGGAGCCGTGCTCCTCCTCCAGGTCCGTCAATAGGAGCATGTCACCCTTGGGCACGTTCCGGTTGACCACCCGGCCGTTCAGCGACAATTTCAGCTCCTCGTAGCGTTTGGCGGCGTCGCCCTCGCCCTTGGGATTCCCGGTTTTGATCGTACACCATGGCTGGTCGGCCTTGACCACCTCCCGCGCGTCAATCGCGGCGTCCGTCAGCGCGTTGCCCTTCTGCAGGTCCTTGGCGGCCGTCAGCGCCCAGACCGTATCCCTGGCGTACTTCTTCTCCGCCCGCTCGTCGGCGTGCCGGACCTGTCCCTGGATCATCATGAACCCGATCAAGGCCGCGCCGACCGCCAGCACGACCGGCAGCATCTTGCGCGACCCGCCGTCCGCGGACGGCGGCTTTGCGGGCGCTGGCTCCGTCGGCGGATGATTCGCGATGCCGGTTCGATACACTTCTGTTGCCATAATTGCCGCCTTACGCCCGAGGCGTCACAACTCTTCGCAGAGCATGACCGTCAGGCAGACTTCTTCGTTTGTTCCCATTTTCCCCGTCCAGGCGCCGCACGCCTGCGTGCCGCGCCTGAAGAAGCCGAAAATCCCCTGGCGATTGGTCGTGGCATAGACCGCCGTCCACCCGGCCGTCGACACGCCCCGCCGGAACGCGTCCACGGTTGCGTCCACGCCATTGCTCCCGCCATAACTCGCCAGCGCCACCCGCGATCCGGAAAACGAGGCCCGCCGCAGCAGGCCAGGCACGCGCGGCAGCCCCGGCAGGTCGCTTCCCGGCATGTCCTCCAGACCCTGCGCGCAACGCATCAGGTTGCCGGTGGCGTTCAAATCCATCTCCCACTCGAAGGCTCCACCCGCCGCGCCTTTCGCCGCGCCTGGCAGGCGCCAGGGCAGGATGCAGCGCGCCCGGCTGCCGCGCGTCAGAATCGCCACCGGCTGTCCGCCAACCGCGCCGGGCAGGTTCGTCGCGGTGTGCGCCACCGTCCAGCCAGACGCGAGCGCCTGGCGCGTTCGCTCAACCGCCTGGCCCGTGCCGCCGAACCACCGTCCGCGGCAGTTGTTGATGACGATGCCCTCCTCCAGGCTTGCCCAGGATGCCAAGGCAAGCGCCCCCGCGGCGGGCCGGCCGCCGGACGCACCGCCACAGGCCGCCGCCCGCACCCGCCCCCACAGCACGTAGCAGCGCCCGGCCGCCACGGCCAGCAGCACGGCGGCCAGGCAAAGCGCCAGCGCCGGTCCCCACTTGCGCAGGGCCGCCAGCCAACGCCTCACCATGTGGCCGTCAATTCGCATCACCGTTTCCTAGTCGCCTGCCCGATTGCGCGCTTCTTTTTGCGGAAGCACCGCAGTGTCCGCGTCGTCATTGATTTCGTAGACCAGCAGCCAGTGGAACCGTCCCTGTTGGCTGTCGCCGTCAAGTTCCTCCGTCAGATTTCCATTGCTGTCGACCATGTACGGCCGGTAGCAGTTCTCGGGCTTCTTCTTCGACATCTGCTCTTGCATCTCGTCCTTGAAGCCCTGGACCAGATCGCTGAGTCCTTTCAGCGCCGCCGAATCCGACCCCGCGTTCAGGATCGGAAAGACGCACCCCGTCTCCGATCCTGGCCGGATGAAGACGTAGGTCTGGCCCGTTGACAGTTTCTGCAGCAAGCCCGACGACGAGACCGGCATGCCAAAAGAGACGTCGGCGCGATACCACGTGAAGTCCTGGGTGATGTAGTTGACCAGAACCGTCACCAGGCCGCCGATCGCGTCCAGGACATTGTTGTCTTTGTCGTCCTTGTGTTTGTTGTCCGGATCTTTGTGGATGTCGGCGTACCCACTCTTGGCCTTTTCCGTCGAAACGGTACCATCGTCATTTGGTGTATTTCTTTGGTCCGCTTGCCCGTCGAAGAGCTTCTGGGCGCCAGTGGTAAACGCTTCGCTTTCTTTGTTCGCGCCTTCCGGATCCGACACGATCGCGCCGCTCCCCACCTCGCCGGCGCCGACCCGCACGATGCCCGTGCCGCGACCGGAATCCTTGAAGTGCCAGCGCCGCATCAGCAATGAAAAGTCATCGCTGGCAAAAACCTTTTGGCAGGCGTTCATATCCTCGCAGTGGGTGTAGAGCCACGCCACGGTGCGGTTGGCGGCCAGCAGCCGGTTGCGCTCCGACAGGACGCGGCCGAGCAACAGCACGAAGGCAATGAAGGTGAAGAGGAGAAGCTCCGCAAAGACCATCTCCAGCATCGCCGACCCGCGCCTGTTTATTTTTCTCGTCATCGCGTCCATGCTGCCGGGATTCTGTCTCGCGAGCGGCGCGTCCGGCGGCCGCGCCCTACCCTGGAAATCATCAATGGCAGATTCCCAGGCTGAGGGAATCCACCTCGTTGCTCACAATCGCCACCGGCACCAGCCGCACCCAGCCGTGGGTACCTGTTACCCGGAACTTGACCACGCGGTCGGTCTTCACTTGGACCGACGCCAGCGCCATGCTTCCAAGCCCCAAGTACTCGCCAGCGCAGTAGTCATGCACGCCTAGGCCATGCATCTTGGACCAGGCGCTCGTCTGCTTCCGGTACACCGGATCCTCCACACCCGCCATCGTCAGCCAGGTGCTGGTCGGCAGCGTCGTGTAGGAAGGCTCCACCAGTTCGCCCACCGTCGTGCCGGAGAGCGCCGACTGGTCGCCGTCCTGGCTGTCGTCCTCGGTCACGTACCAGCCGTGGTTCCAATAATCGTCACCGTTCGCCAGCCAAACGCCCGAAATCTTCGTTGGCGCCGAGAACTTCAGCAGCTTCAACCACCCATCGAGCGCCACGCTAAATAAAAGCGGCTTTGCCATCGTTTTGAACGCGTCGCCCGTCTTTGCATCCAGACACAACGGAAAATCCCCGAACGAAAGTTCTTCACTGACTCGCTTGACGACATCCTTGGCTTTATCCTGGACGTACTTCTTGACCTTGCTCTTGGCGGTGCCGGATGGATCCTTGATAAACTCTTCGATGGAATCCGAATCGCTTACGTCGGCATCGCTGATGTCAGCGTTGTCCTGGTCCTCATCGCTCGGCTCCCACTTCAAATGAAGCGTAGCCAGCCTGATGGAACTGTCTTGGATGATTGCCTCCAATTTGCCGCGCAGATCGGAGGCGAGATCGACGGCGGCCTGTTTCGCGGAGGCACTGTCGGCGATGGTTTGGGGAATTCTTGCGGTCAAGTCATCCCAATCGAAAAGTCCGGGCGACAGGCTGCACTCGAGCCCCACCGTGCACAGGTTGTCGCAGACCGCCGCAAAAACCTCGGCGAAAAACGGATGACGATCATCCCCTGACGGCTGCTCGTTTTCGGTTGCCCCAAGGCGTTTGACGATGTCGTCCAGTTCGTTGTCCACTGCGCCGACCGCCTCGTTGCCGAGTCCCTCGTCGCCAATCGTGTCGCTCAGGATTTTCCGTACCTTCATATCCACAAACTCGCACCCCAGCCGTTCCAGAAACTTGCCGGTGCGCAGAATCGAGGTGGCGCCATTGGCCTTGGCCATCTGCGACGCCCCGAGGTAGCCGATCACGGGGAAACCGGCCTGCGCCACCCAGCGAATCGGGCAGATGCCGAAGTGCGAAAGCCCCGAGGCGCCGATGAAGCCGACGATGGCGATGTTGCCCACAACCTCCGTCACCGGCGCGGCGGGGCTGGCCGAGGCCGCGCCGCAGATGCCGGCAATGGCCAGGCAGGCCTGACCGGCCGCGTCGAGCGTATAGACCAGGTTGTTCATCTCCTGGACGAAGTGCAGCCCGCGCACCTGCCATGTGCCGGCTGTCAGCGCGGCCGCGTCGGCGGCGTTCTGCGCCTCCATCTTCTCGTAGACCGTGAAGGAGAGGTTCGTCACCACGGTCAGCATCAGCACCAGCAGCAGCACGCAAAGCACGCCGACGAGCAGGCTCTGCCCGCCCTCGTCCCGTGCCAGCGTCCGCAGGCGCCAACAGCGCGCCGGCCGCTCTTCGTCATTCCTGGGTCGTTGGATTCGCATTCAGATTGTCCAATTGCTTCTGTGTTTCCTGATTCTTGATCTTGTGCCATTCCGCCAGCGCAGCCAGAACGTTCTCCCAGGTCTTGTCGAACCCAGCCGTAAGCGCGTCATCGGTCACGGAGACCTGCGTCGAAGCGGAACCGTAGCCCGACGACTGCGAAATGATGGCGCTTTCGTCTTTATGCCGGTCTTTCCAGGCATTCTGTTCGTTTGTCGCCTGCGTCAGTTGACTGGAGTAAACGTCGGGGTCAGCAAGGTCTGCACGGCCACAGTTTCTGATGGCTGTTTTGTCATTCGCAATATCCCGGTTCCATTTGGATATGCTCGTTGTATTTGGTTTCTTTTGTTTTTGTTCGGCTGCTATTTCGCTTTTTTTCTCTCCAATATCATTCTGCTTGCTGATGATCGTGTTCAGCACATCAATCTCTTGCTCGATCGCCGCACGCACCCTCATCCGGTACTCTTCATCTAGCCCGATCCACTTCTTGTAATCGGTCACGGTTACTGACGGTCCGCAGTCTTTCTGCTCTTTTTCGCTTTTCGTACTGTCGTTGATCCACGTGTTCCTGGACGCTTGAGTCTCTGCCGGCGGTGCGCCGGGCGAACTGGCCCGTTGCCAATTCGATGGCGGTTGGTGTGTATCCCACCTCCATTCCGTGCAGTCGGGCCGCTGCTTGGTATCGGTCAGCACGGCCCTGACCCAAAGGCATGTGGCGCCAAGGGCATCCAGCGCCTGTTTGATGGCCATATCGGCATTGGTGATCGCCGTCGTGTCGACCATGTTGGTGACGGGGCGGATTGTAAAGTTGCTCTCGACGTTGCAGACGACCGGTTCGATCGGGGCGGCGCAGGCGTTGTAGATCGGGATCGCGGCGTAATCGGCCTTGGCGATGTCGTTCGTGG
>Ga0316226_1002547_pt1 | contig 16867 bp, 25 predicted proteins | sample TBH18017metaG_FD_206009 | JGI IMG/M metagenome (GOLD analysis project Ga0316226, IMG submission 206009) | Freshwater microbial communities from Trout Bog Lake, Wisconsin, USA - TBH18017 | ecosystem: Environmental > Aquatic > Freshwater > Lake > Hypolimnion/Profundal zone | place: USA: Wisconsin... | reverse complement strand
AGAGAACCTTTTTAAGGTTCAGGACCAAGTCGGTGACGTCCTCGACGACGCCGTCAATGGTGGCGAATTCGTGGACGGCGCCATCAATTTTGATGGAGGTGATGGCGGCGCCTTCCAGGGAGGAGAGGAGGACGCGGCGGAGGGAGTTGCCGATAGTGTGGCCGTAGCCGATTTCAAAAGGTTCGGCAATGAATTTGGCGTAGGTTTCGGTGGCGGTGGACTCTTCTTTGGTCAACCGCTTGGGCATTTCAAAACGACCCAGACGTACTGGCATAATTTCCTTTCAACAATTGTAATCTGGCATTTCCGCCGTTCCCGCCGGCGAAGCAGCCCCTGTAATTGTTTTGTCCCCAAGGGCGGGACGGTTTCAGACGTTAGCGGGAATAAAATTCGACAACAGCCTGCTCGTTGGCAATGGGCTGGATTTCATCGCGAGTTGGAATCCGCATGACGACGCCCTTGAAGGCCTCCTTGTTGAGGGAAAGCCAGTCGGGCACGACTTTGCTGGTGGATAATTCGAGATTTTTGGTGGCCAACTGGCGCGAGACGTTGTTTTCGCGCACTTCAATGACGCTGTTGACCTTTAAAGGGAAGGAAGGGATGTTGACCTTGCGTCCGTTGACCTTGACATGGCCGTGGCTGACCATCTGGCGGGCGGCGGCGCGGGTGATGGCAAAGCCGAGATGATAGACGACGTTGTCCAGGCGGGTTTCCAGGATTTGGAGCATTTGTTCGCCGGTGACGCCGCGGCGGCGGAGGGCGCGCTCATAGACGCCGCGGAATTGGCGCTCCATCAGGCCGTAAAAGTAACGGAGTTTTTGTTTTTCGATGAGGCCCAAGCCGTAGTCGGTGTGTTTGCGGCGAGACTTGGGGCCGTGGACGCCTGGGCCGTAATTGCGGCGTTCCAGATATTTATCCGGTCCGAAAAGCGGGATGCCGAAACGGCGGCTGATGCGAGTGCGGGGGCCAGTGTAGCGAGCCATAGTAAATTAAGTTTGAATTAGACGCGGCGTTTTTTGCGGGGCCGGCAGCCGTTGTGCGGGATGGGCGTGACGTCCTTGATGGTCGTGATTTCCAGGCCGATGGCCTGCAAAGCACGGATGGCGGATTCGCGTCCGGAGCCGGGGCCTTTGACGCGGACTTCAATTTCACGCATGCCGTGGGACATGGCCTGGCGGGCGGCGTCCTGGGCGACTTGCTGGGCGGCGAAGGCGGTGCTTTTGCGGGAGCCTTTGAAGCCGACGCGGCCGGCGCTGGACCAGCCGAGGACGTTGCCGTGCATGTCGGTTATGGAGACGTTGGTGTTATTGAAGGTGGCCAAGATGTTGGCGATGCCAACGGTGATGTTCTTGGAGCCTTTGGCCTTGACGATTTTCTTAGCGTTGGCGTCGTCGGCAAGCAATTCAGCAGCGGTCGGCGCAGCTTGGGCGGCCACCGGGGCGGCGGGAGCGCCGGCTTCGGCGGCGGGTTTCTTTGCATCCGCGTCCTTGGCGTCGGCGGGTTTTTTCGTCTCGGCGTCCTTGGCGGCGACGGCGGGTTTTTTGGCCGCGTCGGCGTTTTCGGGTTTGCCCTCCTTTTTTTGGGGAGGTTTCTTGACTTTGGATTCTTTGGGTTCTTCAGCCATAATGGGAAATTAGTGGATGCCGGTTTTGGCGTTGGGATTGCGTTGGACACCGACAGTTTTGCGGGGGCCTTTGCGAGTGCGGGCGTTGGTGGAAGTGCGCTGGCCGCGAACGGGCAGGCCGCGCAAATGGCGGATGCCGCGGTAGCACTTAATGCCCTGGAGGCGCTTGAGGTTCATGCCCAACTCGCGCCGCAGATCGCCTTCGATGACGTATTTGCCGTCCTGGATGGCATGAACAATCTGGGACAACTGCTGTTCATTCAAGTCCTTGGAACGGACGGCGGGATTGATCTGGGCCTTGGCCAGGATGACTTTGGCATTGGACGGGCCGATGCCAAAGATGTAGCGCAAAGCGATGTCAATTCGCTTCTCGCCCGGGATTTCAACACCAACAATACGAGCCATAAAATGGAATTAGCCTTGTTTCTGTTTGTGGCGCGGGTTCGTGCATATAACGCGAATCACGCCCTTGCGTTTAATGATTTTGCAATTTTCGCAAAGTTTTTTGACTGATGCTCGGACTTTCATAAATTCATTCTCCCGCGGCCATGATGCTCCCGGTGGAGAGGTCGTAAGGCGACATTTCCACCTTGACCGTGTCCCCCAGGGACATCCGCTCGAAGGCCAGACGGCGCTTGCCCGAGACACGGGCGAGCAACCGATGGCCATTGGCCAGCTCGATTCGATACAAAGTTGAGGCCAGAATTTCCACTATCCGGCCTTCAGCTTCAATGGCGTCTTTGCGGGCCATGTTAAAATTTCCGGTTCGGCTTCGGTGATCAACACCGTGTGCTCAAAGTGAGCGGACAGTTGACCATCTTTGGTGACCACTGTCCAGCCATCATTGAGAACCACCACTTGGGCGGTTCCGACGTTGACCATCGGTTCGATGGCAATGGTCATGCCGGGCCTTAGTTTAGGCGATTGTTTCTCGTTTTCAACGTAATTAGGCACCTGCGGCTCTTCATGCATGGTGCGGCCTACCCCGTGGCCGACAAATTCGCGGACGACGCTGAAGCCGTTGGACTCGACATATTTCTGCACGGCGCGCGAGATGTCCACCACGCGGTTGCCGGGCACGGCCTGGGCGATGCCTTCGTACAGGGCCTGTTCGGTCACATCCATCAAGCGTTGCGCGCGCACGTCGCATCCCCCCACGGCGACCGTTTTGGCCGTGTCGCCGATATAGCCATGATAGGCGACGCCGATGTCCAGACTGACGATGTCGCCAAACCCGAGGCGGCGCGGACCGCCCATGCCATGGACGACTTCCTCATTGACCGAAATACATATCTGGCGGGGGAATTTTTGGTAGCCCAAAAAAGCGCTTTTGGCGCCGTGTTCCCGAATTCGCACCGCCGCAAAATCATCCACTTCCCTCGTGGTCATGCCCGGCTGGATGCATGCGGCGACCTCTTCGAGCACCGTGCTGGCCAATTCGCAAGCTGGACGCATCGCTTCCAAGTCGCGCTCGGTCTTCAAAATGATCATTTTTCCAGCCATGCGAGGTGCTCCGGCAGAAAGGCGCCGGGTTAAAATCGGCCCTTGATCCGCCCTTTCTTCAAGAAGCCATCGTAGTGGCGCATGAGCAAATGGGATTCCATCTGCCGCATGGTGTCGAGCATGACGCCGACAATGATCAACAGGCTGGTGCCGCCAAAGAATTGGGCGACATTTTGCTGGACGTTCATTTCGTTGCCCAAAATGATGGGGATGACGGCGATGATCGTCAGGAAAATCGCACCCGCCAGTGTGATGCGGCTCATGGTGCGATGCAGGAAATTGCTGGTGGCCTGCCCGGGACGGACCCCGGGGATGTAACCGCCGGATTTCTTCATGTCGTCGGAAATCTGGAGTTCGTTGAACTGGGTGGCGACCCAGAAATAGGAGAAGAAGAGGATCATCAACCCGTATAAAGACAGGTAAAGGAAGGAACCCCGATCCAACATGGAAGCCAGTTCGTCAAAAACCTTCCAATGGAACCTGCTCCCCAGGACGCGAAGGAACAAGGTGGGGACCATCAAAATGGCGGAGGCGAAAATGACGGGCATGACGCCGGAGTAATTGACGCGCAAAGGCATGAAGGAACTGCCGCCGGAGTACATCTTGCGCCCGACCATCCGCTGGGCGTACTGGACGGGTATCTTGCGTTCGGCCTGGGTGACGGCGACGACGCCGGCGATGACGGCGAAGAGGAGAATAATCAAGGCGATCAAATGGAAGAGGTTGTAACGGTGCTCGCCCAGCGCGCCGGTGGTCAAAAACATGTCAACCAGCCCCTGCCCCGCCGCGGGCAGGCGCGCGAGGATGCCGATGGTGATGACGAGGGAAATGCCGTTGCCGATGCCGCGATCGGTGATCTGTTCGCCAAGCCACATGAGCAACACGGTGCCGGTGGAGAGGATGATGGTGGTTTGAATGCGATACCACCAAATGGCATGGCTCATCATGGGGTTGATCAGGTTGCCGTTGAATCCCTTGAAAATCGTGCCGGCGTGCTCCCAGCCCACCGCCATGAAAAAGCCCTGTCCCAAACAGATGAACACCGTGATGACGCGGCCGTATTGAATGAGTTTGGTGCGGCCGCCTTCTTCGCGGGCGAGTTTGCTCAGGAAAGGAATGACGGCCTGAAGCAATTGGAGAATGATCGTCGCGCTGATGTAGGGCATGATGCCCAGGGCGCCGACGGCGCAACGCTCGAAACCGCCGCCGGTGAACATGCTGTACATCCCCAGAAGTCCGCCGGCGCTGTTCTTGCCCGCTGACGATTCAAAAAACCTGGCCAGTTCCGCGCCATCCAGTCCAGGGACGGGCACCAGCGAAGTCATGCGGCAAATTCCCAGCACCACCAGGGTGAAGATAATCCGGGACTTCAGTTCCGGTATCTTGAAGCAGTTGCTCAGGGTGTTGATGATGGAGGAGAACATCTATAGTCTCACTGGGCGGGTTTTTCGACCGGTTTGGACGGCACCTTGCCTTTTGACTTGGGCTTGGTTTCTGACTTGGGCTTGCCTTCGGGCTTGACCCCGGCTTCGGGCTTGACCTTGTCATCGGGTTTGGCCTTGTTTTCGGCCTTCGCGGGCAGCCTGGGTTCGATTAATTGACAGACGCCCCCGATTTTTTCAATTTTTTCGCGGGCGGAGGCGCTGAAAGCATGGGCCTGAACGGTTAGTTTGCGGCTCAATTGGCCGTCGCCGAGAATTTTCACGCGTTTTTCGGGGCCATTGGCCAGGCCGAGGCTGCGCAACGCGGCCTCATTGACCGTCGCGCCGTCTTCAAACTTGTTGAGGACCTCCAAATTGACCGGGATGTAACGCGTGGCGTACTGGGAGTTGTTGAATCCGCGTTTTGGGAGGCGGCGGATGAGGGGCATCTGGCCGCCTTCAAATCCGATGCGAATGGAACTGCCGGAACGGGCGGTCTGGCCTTTGCCGCCGCGACCGCTGGTTTTGCCGTGACCGCTGGATTCACCCTGGCCGAGGCGTTTGCGGCGGTGCGTGGCGCCGGGGCGTGGTTTAAGATCGTGTAAGCGCATAAAATCAGACTGTGGCTGGGGGTGGAACATCTGCCGCAGGCGGGGCGGCCGACGCCACGGGAGCGGCAGGAACAGCGGGAGCAACGGGAACGGCGGCTGGAACGCGGGGCTTCACTTCCAATCCGCGGGCGCGGTAAATGTCTTCGTGCAACCGGAGCCGCTGGAGTCCGGCCATCGTGGCCTTGACGACATTGGAGGGGTTGTTGGAGCCGAGGGACTTGCTCAATATGTCTTTGATTCCGGCAGACTCGAGGACGGCGCGGACCGTTTTGCCGGCGATGAGGCCGGTGCCTGGCGAAGCCGGGCGAAGAAGCACCTTGGCGCCGCCGTAGCAACTGAGCACCTCGTGCGGAATCGTCGCGTCTTTCAAAGAAACTTGGATCATTCGCTGTTTGGCCATGTCGCCCCCTTTGCGAATGGCTTCGGAAACCTCGACGGCCTTGCCCAAGCCGACGCCGATGCGGCCGTGTTTGTCGCCGGCGACAACCAGGGCGCTGAAACTGAAGCGGCGTCCGCCTTTGACGACCTTGGCGGAACGGTTGATGAAAACAACCTTCTCGCTCATCTCGGAAGCGCCGCCGGAATCCAACGCCGGGTCGCCGCCTTCGGGCGAACTGGATCTGGCGCGGCGCGGGCCGCGGGCATTTCCTCTTGAATTGCCAGAAGAATTTTTATTTATTTCAGCCACAGTATTCTTTCTTAAGGGTTAAAATTTCAAACCGCCTTCGCGGGCGGCATCGGCCAGGGCCTTGACTTTGCCGTGGTAACGGGCGCCGCTGCGGTCGAAAACCACCTGGGTAATGCCTTTGTCTTTGGCGGATTGGGCTGCGAGCGCGCCAATTTTCTTCGCCCCGGCCACGTTGGCGGCGAGCTTTCCCGGAGCCTGCGCCTTCTTGCCCTGGGTGGAAGCCGAAGCCAGAGTCACCCGCGCGACGTCGTCCACGAACTGCACCATGATGTGCTGGTTGGAAAAACGAACGCTCATGCGGGGGCGTTGCTTCGTGCCGGAAACTTTTTTGCGGATGCGCCAGTGGCGCAGCGTCGCCAGTTTTTGTTTCTTGTCGGTTCTCATGCTTATTGCACCGTCTTGCCTTCCTTGCGCCGGACTTTTTCGTCCGAATAACGAACGCCCTTGCCTTTGTAGGGTTCGGGCGGATAGTAACTGCGAATTTCCGCGGCGACCTGGCCCACCAATTGTTTGCTCGGCCCTTCGATGGTCAGCTTCGTGTTTTCCTCGACCGTGACTTTGATCTGGTCGGGTATGGGATATTGAATGGGGTGGGAATAGCCCAGGACCAGGTTGACCTTGCCGTTCTGGACGGCGGCCTTGAAGCCGACGCCCTGGATTTCAAGTTTTTTGACAAAGCCGTCGCTGACGCCCTTGACCATATTATTGACGAGAGCGCGGCTCAGGCCGTGCAATGCCCTGGCGGCGGCATCGTCGCCATCGCGGCTGACAAGCACATTGCCTGCTTCGAGGCGGGCCGATGTGCGGGCTGGCAGCACAAAATCCAGCTTGCCTTTTGGGCCTTCAACAAAGACCGACTGGCCTTTGATCTCGACTTTCACCTTCGGCGGCACGGCCACCGGTAATTTTCCAATACGCGACATAAAACGAAAAGTTCAGGCTTGGTTATACTGCCATGTTCACCACACTTCGCACAACAATTCGCCGCCAACCTTCTTGTGGCGGGCCTGGGCGCCGGTCATCACGCCCTGGGAAGTGGAGAGAATGGAGACGCCGAGGCCGCCGAGGACGCGGGGAATTTCCTGCGCGCTCATGTAGCGGCGCAAACCGGGCGTGCTGACGCGCCGCAGGCCCTCAATGACGCATTTGCGGCCGGTGTATTTGAGTTTGATCTTTATGGACTTGAAGGGTTTGCCTTCGACAACCACTTCCGCGACGTAACCTTCGCGCAGAAGAATGCGCGCGATGCTCTCCTTTAACCGGGAATGGGGCACCGTGGCCAGCGGCAACATGGCCCGGCTGGCATTGCGGATGCTTGTCAGCATGTTTGAAATCGGGTCGCTCATAAATATTTTACCAACTGGCCTTCGTCACTCCCGGAATCAATCCGTTCAACGCCGCCTCGCGAAAGGTCAGGCGGGAGCAGCCGAATTTGCGCAGATAGCCGTGGCGCCTGCCCGTCATCGAGCAGCGGTTGACCATGCGGCTGGGACTGGCGTTGCGGGGCAGCTTGCTCAACCCGGCGTAATCGCGCCTGGCTTTGAGGTCCGCGCGCAACGCGGCGTACTTTTTCACGGTCATCGCTTTTTTCTTGTTGCGTTCTATCCAGCTTTTTTTGGCCATAAAGTTTCCGGGCTTATTTGGTTTCCGCGAAGGGCATGCCCATCATTTTCAGCAGTTCCAACGCCTCTTCGTTCGTCGGCGCGCTGGTGACAATCGTAATGTCCATCCCCTGCGTCCGTTTAATCTTGTCCAGCTCAATTTCCGGGAAAATGGTCTGGTCGCCCACGCCCAGGGTGTAATTGCCGCGCCCGTCAAAGGAGCGCGGGGAAAGGCCGCGAAAATCCCGGATGCGGGGAAGGGCGGCGGACACCAGGCGGTCGAAAAACTCGTACATGATCTCGCGCCGCAGCGTGACGCGGCAGCCGATGGGCTGCCCTTCGCGCAATTTGAAATTGGCGATGCTGTGGCGGGATTTGCTGATGATCGGCTTGCGGCCGGTGATCATGGTCATGTCGCGCACGGCGTCGTCAATGGCGCCTTTTTCTAGGGAGGCGCTGACGCCCATGTTGACGACGATTTTTTGGAGGCGGGGTATCTGGTGGATGTTTCCATATTTCCGCTTCTCGCGCAGGGCGGGCCGCACTTCTTCGACGTATTTCTGGTAAAGTCTGGGTTTCATGCTCTTCAAGCTTCCGCAGGTTGGGTTGGGGCGGTCCCGCCGGCGCGGGCGTCATAGGTGGCGGCCAGCACGACGTTGGAAAGATGGATCGAGCCTTCGCGCTCAATGATGCCGCCCTGCGGATTGCGCGGATTTTTTTTGGTGTGCCGCTTGATCATCTTGAGGCCCTCAATGACCAGGCGCTGCTTTTTGGTGTTGACTTGGAGAATTTTGCCGCGCCGGCCCTTTTCAGACCCGGCGAGGACAACGACCTCATCCCCTTTTTTGACATGAGCTGTGGGCATAACTAAATAACCTCCGGCGCCAGGGAAATGATCTTCATGAACCGCTTGTCCCTCAATTCACGGGCCACGGGGCCGAAAATGCGCGTGCCGCGCGGATTGTTTTCCTTATCAATAATGACAATCGCGTTGCTGTCAAAGCGCAGATACGAGCCGTCCGCCCGCCGTATCTGCTTGCGCGTCCGCACGACGACCGCATCCACCACTTCGCCTTTCTTGACCGTGCCGTCCGGCGCGGCCTCCTTGATGTGCGCTTTGATGATGTCGCCGATGCCGGCGTACTGCTGGTTGCGGCCGATGACACCGATCGTCGCGGCGCGCTTGGCGCCGGTGTTGTCGGCCACGTCTAAGATGGAGCGAACCTGTAACATAAATTCTGGCTAAACGGCGGCGACGGGGGGTTCGGAGGATCGCTCCACCACCTGGGTCAGACGCCAGCGTTTCAACTTGGAGAGGGGCCGCGTTTCGCGGATCAAGACCAGGTCGCCCACCCTGGCTTCGCTTTTTTCGTCGTGGGCATAAAACTTGGCGTAGGCGGTGACCACTTTTTTGTATTCCGGATGGGGAAAACGGCGCTGGACCTGCACGACGATGGTCTTGGCCATTTTGGCGGCGATGACTTTGCCCATCCGCTCTTTGCGGTGGCCGCGCTGCGCTGGCGCTGTTTCTGGCAGTTTAGCTTCTGGCATAAGTCCCTTAGGCCGCCTTGTGGCGGAGTTGAGAAATTCGGGTTTCCAAGCGGGCGATGTCCCGGCGCAGGATGCGCAGGCGGGCCGGCTTTTCCAATTGGCTGCTGGCTTGTTGCAATCGCAAATTGAATATCTCCTGCCGCAGGTCGCGGCTCTTGGCGGCCAGCTCCTGCGGGCTTAAATCTTTGATCTCGGTCATTTTCATGTTTCGTTCAGCCCATTTGGTGACGGGAAATAAACTTGGTCTTGATCGGCAGTTTGGTCGCCGCAAGACGCATGGATTCGCGCGCCACCGCTTCCGTGACGCCGTCCACTTCAAACAGGACGTTTGCCGGACGGATGACGGCCACCCATGATTCCAGCGGCCCCTTGCCCTTGCCCATGCGCGTTTCCAGGGGTTTTTTGGTAAATGATTTGTGGGGGAAAATGCGAATCCAAACCTTCCCGCGGCGCTTCATAAAACGGGTCACCGCCACGCGCGCGGCCTCGATTTGCTTGTTGTGCAACCAGCACCGCTGGAGGGACTGCAAACCATACTCGCCAAAAGCCACCGTCGAACCGCGGTGGGCCAGGCCGGTGCGGCTGCCGCGGTGCATTTTTCGGTACTTCACTCTTGCGGGACTCATGGCCATAAGATTCTCTTTTCTCTAAAATTGTTCGCTGTTCCCATCCTCATGCCGCGACTGGGGCGACTGGGGCGGCTGGCGCAGCCGGCGCGGGTGGGGCTTCCTGTTTTTGTTTCTTTTCCACCAGGGTATCGCCCCGGCATATCCAACATTTGATCCCCAATTTCCCATACAGGGTGTTCGCCTCGGCAAATCCGTAATCTATGTTCGCGCGCAGGGTGTGCAACGGCACGCGCCCCTGGTGATACTTCTCAACGCGGGCGATTTCCGCTCCGCCCAACCGGCCTCCCACGCGCACTTTGATCCCCTCGGCTCCAAAATCCATCGCGACCTGCACCGCCTTTTTCATCGCGCGGCGGAAGGAGACGCGGCGCTCAAGCTGGACCGCGACGTTCTCGGCCACCAACTGGGCGTCCATCTCCGGCTGTTTGATTTCCTGAATGTCCACATAGACTTCCTTGCCGGTCATCTTGCTGATTTCCTCCTTGAGCTTGTCTATCTCGGCGCCTTTGCGTCCGATGACGACGCCTGGGCGGGCGGTGAAAATGGTGATGCGGCAGCGGGAGGCGGCGCGTTCCAGTTGAATCTTGGAAACCGACGCGCCTTCCAGCTTGGCCTTGAGCATGGCGCGTATTTTGCGGTCTTCCGCGAGGAGCTTGCCGAATTCTTTTTTCTCGGCGAACCACTTGGAGCCCCAGTCTTTGTTGACCGCGACGCGGAGGCCGATAGGATTTGTTTTTTGACCCATAGGTTTATTCGTCAGACAAAATAATTTTCACGTGGCAACTGCGTTTGATGATAGGCCCGGCGGAACCGCGCGCCTTGGGGGTGAACCGCTTGCTGCTTGTGGCCGTGCCGGCCACGGCGGATTTGACCCGCAGCTTCTCCGTCAGGAGACCCTGGAACTCAGGCTTGTGGATTTTCAGGTCTTCGGCGTTGGCCATCGCGGACCGGAGCGTCTTGGCCACGACCCGCGCCCCTTTGCGGGGCACGACCGCCAGGACCGCTTGCGCGTGCGCGGCGGGCATTCCTTGTATCTGGCGGACCACCTCGCGCATTTTCTGCGCGGACATCCGGACGTTGCGTGTGATGGCTTGGACTTCCATAAATTCTTTACTTCGCCTCCGCCTTGACCGTGTGCGCGCCGTGCTTCTTGAACGTGCGCGTGAGCGAAAACTCGCCCAGGCGATGGCCCACCATGTTCTCGGTCACGAACACCGGGTTGAAAATCTTGCCGTTGTGGACGTTAAACGTCAAACCCACAAAATCCGGCGTAATCATCGAGCGTCTCGACCATGTTTTGATCGGCGTCTTGGATTTGGCCGCCTTGGCCTCATCTATCTTGACTTGCAAATGCTGGTCCACAAACGGACCTTTTTTAATGGATCGTCCCATAGGTAAATCTTTGACGGGTTATTTTCGCTTCATGGGACGGCCATCGCGGCGCACCACGATGAAGCGGTTTGAAAATTTGCGTTTATGCCGCGTCCGATACCCCTTCGCCAGCAATCCCCACGGGGATGTCAATTGCTGCCAGCCGCCGCCGCTCTTGGATTTGCCGGCGCCGCCGCCATTGGGGTGATCCACGGGATTGCGCGCGACGCCGCGGCTGATCGGACGGATTCCCCGATGCCGGGACCGCCCGGCCTTGCCCAAAACGACGTTTTCGTGCTCGATATTGCCGACTTGCCCGATCGTGGCGTAACAGGTTTCATGGATGCGCCGGATTTCACCCGAGGGCAGCCGGATGAGCGCATATCCGTCGCCGCGCGACATGAGTGTCGCCGATCCGCCCGCCGAGCGAACCATCTGTCCTCCGCGACCCGGCGTGATTTCGATGTTATGAATCGGCAACCCAACGGGGATGCCCTTGAGGGGGAGGCAATTTCCCACTTCCGGCGGCGCCAGGGGGCCGCTCAAAATTTTCGCGCCAACCAGCAACCCAATGGGAGCCAGGATGTAACGCTTTTCGCCGTCCTTATATTGCAACAAGGCGAGACGGGCCGTGCGCAACGGATCATATTCAATCGCCGTCACATCGGCCTCAATGCCGTGTTTGTTGCGTTTGAAATCCACGTTGCGGTAAAACTGTTTGTGCCCCTTGCCAATGCCACGCGCCGTGACACGGCCATAATGGTTACGCCCACCCGATTTCTTGCGGATGCTGATAAGGCTCCGCTCGGGATAGTCCTTAGTAATCTCATCAAACGACGCCACAGTGATGTAGCGCGTCGAAGGCGTTAACGGCCTGAACGTTTTAACTGGCATAACTCAAAAAATATATGTAACGGCATCAAAGCGGCGACGGCCATCAATCCTGCGCCCAGCGGGGCGATCAGTTATCGGTCGCGCCTAAGCCGCCATTCCCGCCAAAATGGCGAAATGGAGCGTAAAAATATCAGAGCGCCCAAAGAGCGCAAGTGTTTTTTTAATTTATTTTCATGCCCGTTTTTTGCATGAAAACGGCCTTTTCGGCAATGCCCGTTGAATTCCTGCTTGATTTGTTGCGTCCTATCATGGATTGCTCTAGGAATACTCGATACAGTTCATGAACAAAAAAAATAATTTGCCGGAGTCTAATCGTCGGGACTTTCTTAAAAACACGTCGCTCGCCACCATGATGGCCATGATGGGCGGAGTGGAATTGCGCGCCGAAGACGCGGCCAAATCCACCCCCGCCCCCGATTCGGGCCTGACCAAAATCCCCCCTGCCCCGCCCATCAATGTCGGCGTTGTCGGCCTGGGTGATTGGGGCCGGCAAATTCTGGGCACGCTGGCCATCCTGAACACCGCGCGGGAAAAGCCCAGCGCCCCCGTGGCGGCCATTTGCGACACTTACCACGCCGCAATCCGCCGGGGCGGCAAGGACGCCCCGAACGCGCAATCCTACGAGGATTACACCAAACTGCTGGCCGACCCGAATGTCCAGGCAGTCATCATCGCCACCCCCACCGGAACCCACCGGGAGATTGCCCTGGCCGCCCTGGCTGCCGGCAAACACGTTTATTGCGAGGCCCCCCTTGCCAATACCATGGACGACGCCAAGGCGATTGCCAAAGCGGCGCGCGACGCGGTCAAACTGGTTTTCCAGCCCGGCTTGCAACAACGTTCACATCCGCAAATCCAATTCCTTTTGCCCTACATCCGTTCCGGCGCGCTTGGCAAAAATATCATGGTTCGCGCCCAGTGGCATGCGAACACCAGTTGGTATCATGCCGCGCCAACGCAGGAACGGGAAGACGCCCTTAATTGGCGCCTGCGCAACGCCACCAGCACGGGACTTTTCGGCGAGGAGGGCATCCACCAGATGGATACTGTCAGCAATTTTCTCAGGGGACGCCCCTCGGCCGTGACGGGTTTCAGTTCCATGATGCGCGCCAACGTGAATAATCGCGAGACGCCGGACACCGTCCAGGCTGTCTTTGAATATCCGCACGGCGTCCAATTTTTTCATGACCTGACGATATGCAACTCGTACGAGAAAACGTGCGAGGTTTACCTCGGCGACGAAGCCGCCATGATGATGCGGGACTTCAAAGCCTGGCTGTTCAAGGAGAGCAACGCCGCCCTCGGAGGATGGGAAGTCTACGCGCGCCACGACACCTTTTACGACGCCACCGGCATCGCCCTGGTTGCCAACGCCTCCAAGCAAACCACCCTCTCCGGCAGCGCCGAGTCGTTCCATCCGTACGAACACGAACCCCTCTACTACGCCCTGGATGCCTTCACGAGCAAGGCGGGCTGGCAAAATAAAGAAGTCAAGGAATACGAGGAATACTATCCCGACGCCGACGCGCAGACTTTGCTCGATCACCTGAAAACCGTGCCCGCCCTGACAAGCAAACCCGCCGCCAACTGGCAGGACGGCCTGGATGCCACCGTCATGGCCATTACAGCCAACCAAGCTGCCATTAAAAAACAAAAGATAACGTTTGAGAAAGAATGGTTTGAATTATGAGAATCCCCACATGGTCCGCCGCCGCCCTCGCGGTTTGTCTTGCTTCGGCCCTTCAAGCCGGCGCGCAAACCCGGTACAACACCCAGCCCGTCGGCAACTCCGTTCGTGTCAACGGCACCTCCACCGCGCACGACTGGGAGATGGACGGCAGCCTCATCGGCGGCTACATCGAATTCGGCGCGGGCGTCACGCTGGACAAGTCGCAGTCGGCCCCGGCCGGTCTTCAGGACGGCAAAATCCCCGCCACGGCTTATGTCCACATCCCAGTCGGCTCCATCCACGCCAAAGTGGACCACCTGCCCGAAGTCATGGACAGCTTGATGCAAAAGGCCATGAAAGCGGAAAATTTTCCAAGAATTGATTTTACCCTCAAGGAAATGACCTTCAAAGCCCCGCACACCGCCGGCAAACCATTTGACATGGAAGTTGCCGGGCAACTGGTGATCGCGGGCGTGACCAACAACGCCAGTTTTCCCGTGACCCTCGAACCTCTGGACGGCGGCAAGATCAAAATCAGCGGCAGCGCCCCGGTCAAGATGACCGCCTACGGCGTGCCCCCGCCCGCGCCCAACTTTGGGCTGGGCTTGATGCGATGCGGCGACGACGTGAAAGTATCCTTTGACTGGACGCTCAAGGAAAAGATCAAGGAAAAAAAGTAAACGCCCGCGAAGCCTGCGCCGGACAAGTCAAACCTGAGAGCGCCCCCAGCGGGGCGCTTTTTTTGGCAGGAGATTTGGAAATGGAAGGAGATGTCAAGGGAATGATTGACAGGGGAATAATTTGCAAATTATTTCTCCCATTCCCCTGACAAACATTCCTCTGACTGAGGTTGCGCCTTTTCGCGGCTTTTTACCAAACTCGGTCATGGGGAATTCTTTGGCCTTGCGCAAGATTGTGTGCGCTTAAACCAAAACGGCCTTGTAAGCCGTTCGGGAGCGAACCAACAAGCCGGCAGATAAAATTCGCGCATGGTTCAATCCAAAGGAGGATAAGTTATTCACCGCTCACGAGGCGCTCAAAGTCGGCTTGGCGGATGGCTTCTTTGAAACCACGCCGTCCGCCATTATTGAAGCTGTCGGTCGTTCAGGAAAATGTCGAAAAAAACACGAAGGCTGTTTGTTGCCTGCGGTTTGAATCCCGCGCCTTGGCCTGATGCGACATGATTTAAGTCAGTTGGAATGTTCACTGCGGAAAATAACCCACTCCTGCGAGTTTTCCATCGTGAAACGTCAACTCAACTTGCATCGGTCTCGTTAAATCCGGCGTCTTGAACTCGGCTCGCAATAACTCCGGCGTGTTCGTCAGCATGGAGGCATGAATCTCCTCCAACTGATGAACAACATCTTCCCTTTTGGCGCCCATGACAAATCCATCGCCTGATTCAAACACCTGAATCTCCGGCTCCCGCGATTTGTGCGCGATTTTGACGGCCACCACCGCGGCAAGCGGCATGGCCAACACTCCGGTTGTTATCAAGACGATTTTTTTCATGGCAAATAATTTTAGGATCAAGGTTGAACCGGCGGCCGTCGCGCCTTTGGCCGCGGCCGCGGTCGTGACGGATTTTGCCAGCGCCGCCGGCGCGGCGTGAACGGAATGGGCGGAAATCGCCCCGGCAATGATGGCCGTTGTCGAATTCACGCCGCGTTTGGAAAAATAGCGGCGCAGTTTTTCCAGGGCATGGTTGACTCGCTTGCCGGCTGCGTTTTCGCTGACCCCCAGCGCCGCCCCGACTTGTTTCAAATCCCTGCCTTCAAAAAACCTGAGCACAATCGCGCTTTGATCCTTCTCGCGCAACCCCGCCATCGCGCTGTCCAGCAGCGGGGCGATGCCGGTCCAGGCGGAAGAGTCCGGTTCGGATGGGTTCAACAAGGATTGCATGTACACCTCCTGTTCGCGACGCTGGCGGCGGCGTTGAGTTCTCAAGGCATCGGCGGCGGCATAATGCGCCGCGCGGCAAAGCCACGCCGGAAGAATCGTCTTCGGGCCGAGCGATCCAGCCTTGCGCGCCAGGATGATGAAAGCGGCCTGGGTAACTTCTTCCGCCAGATGGGCGTCACGAAGCTGGCGCAGGGCGGCCGAATAAACCAAATTGACATGCCGCGAGACCAGCGTGGCAAACGCCTCCTCGGAACCATGCCTGGCATAGTCCCGCACCAACTCCATGTCTCCGGTCGTCATCTTGCCAGTATATGGCCGCCAACCGGAAAATCCGCCGATTTATTTCAAGCCCGCGTGGCGTCAACAAGCTGGGGATATGGCGGAGATGGGGGGAATCGAATACCACGCAAAACACCGCGCCGCTTCTTTGATCTCTTGAACGACCATTTTTTGGGGGTTAGTCCGCCCCGGCGATCTCGCAAGGCGCCTTTTCCACCGCGCGAACAGGCTGCTTGCGCCCGCCGTGAACTTTTGGGAGAATGGCCTCACGCGTTCACGAAGTTGCCGGAGTGATGGAATGGCAGACATACAGGACTTAAAATCCTGAGTCCTTAAAAAGACGTGCGGGTTCGAGTCCCGCCTCCGGCACCATGTTAAATCAACCAAGACGCATCCCCTTGCCGCCCGGGCGCGTTGGCGGTTTTCCCCGCGGCATGACGCCCGGTTTGAAAATTCGGACGGTTTGGAGTAAATTATTCCATGAAAAAATGGTTTCTTCGAATTGGCTTGATCCTCGCCGTGTTGCTCATCGTTGCGTTTGCCGCGGCGGCGGTGTTTCTTAATGACATTGTCAAGAAGGGCGTGGAAACCGCGGGTCCGATGATCACCAAGGTGGATGTCAAACTGGACAGCGCGGCCATATCCATTTTTTCGGGAAGCGCGAATCTCAAGGGGCTGTTCGTCGGCAATCCTCCGGGATATGCAACCGATTCCGCCATCAAAGTGGGAGACATGAGCGTCAGACTCAAGCTGATGTCCGTGTTGAGCGGCAAGATCATTGTCGAAAGCATCAACGTTAAGGCGCCGGAAATCACCCTTGAAGGCGGGTTGAAAGACAACAACCTGGCCAGGATTCAGAACAACGTGAATGCCTTCTCCGGCGGCAGTCCGGGCGGCGGCTCTGCTGCGAATGGCGCCGCAAAGAAGAAATTCCAGGTGAACAGCCTTCTTGTCAGCGGCGCAATCTTGCGCGTCAAAAGTCCGCTGCTCGCCGGCAAAATGACATCGGTTCCATTGCCGGACATTCACCTGGAGAACATGGGAACCGGTCCCGACGGCGTGACGCCCGCCGAATTAACCGGCAAAGTCATGAACTCGTTGATGAAGCAGGTTATTCCGGCTGT
>Ga0316226_1002544_pt1 | contig 16890 bp, 11 predicted proteins | sample TBH18017metaG_FD_206009 | JGI IMG/M metagenome (GOLD analysis project Ga0316226, IMG submission 206009) | Freshwater microbial communities from Trout Bog Lake, Wisconsin, USA - TBH18017 | ecosystem: Environmental > Aquatic > Freshwater > Lake > Hypolimnion/Profundal zone | place: USA: Wisconsin... | reverse complement strand
TACCGTGACGCCCACATTCTGAGTGCTCCAAGTGGCACCGCCGTCGTGCGTCGCCAGGATTAGCGGGGCCGTCAGCCCGGGTGAGACGTAATAGTCACCCACCGCCCATCCGTCGGAGGGGTTGACGAAGCAGACCGAGTTGAGAACCGCGTCGGTGCCAGTGTCGCCTGGGTCCTGAGTGTTCCAGGTGGCGCCGCCGTCGACGGTGGCAAGGATGACGCAGTCGTGAAGGTTGTCGCCCACCGCCCAGCCGTGTCTGGCATCGACAAAGGTCACCGAGGTGAGCTGCGCATCACTGCCCGCGCTATTCACGTCCTCGGCCGCCCAGGTTGCGCCGCCGTCGCTCGTATCCAGAACAAGGGGTGAGGAGGCACCGGTCGTGGCGCTGGACGACTCACCCGCTGCCCAGCCGTGGCGGGCATCGACGAAGCTGACACCCACAAGGTACGCATTGGTGCCCGCGTCGCTTGCATCCTGACGGCTCCAGGTGGCACCGCCGTTCGTAGTAGCGAGGATGGCGGCACCGCCGCTGTCGCTGCCACCAACCGCCCAGCCGTGGCTCGCATCGACGAAGCCGACCGAGGCGAGGTCTGCTGCATTACCTGGGCCGCCCACGTCCTGAGCGCTCCAGGTGGCACCGCCGTTCCTGGTGGCAAGGATGGTGGCACCGCCATTTGTGGCAGCAAGGGGGGCGGGATCGCCGTCCTCTGCAGCGCGGGTGGTGGCATCCTCGTTGTCGCCACCACCTACCGCCCAGCCGTGGCTCGCATCGACGAAGCTGACCGAGGTGAGGTTCACATTGCTGCCCGCCCTGCTCGCGTCCTGGGCGTACCAGCCACCAGCGCCGCTAGACCGAAGAGCAAAGGCGCTGGCAGGCGACGCCAGCGCGAAGCCCAGCAGGAACAGCATCACGATGAAGGGCTGGTAGGGACAACACCGGCCGCGCCGCCGATTTCCAGACATTGCAGACCTCTCCACGTGCTGTCCTCCCCGCTTCGAAAGCATGGCGCCCGGCGTCACTACGCTGCCGTGATCGCGCAAGGCGCTACTCCCGCTCTGCGCAGCGTCGTCGCACGGGGCACCGCACGTTCCGGATTGCCCCCCCGTGTGCCTCCACACCCTACCCCACCCATCCTCTACCACTCCAGAACTGACGAATTGAGTCGCCACCGGCTTGTCGCAGGTCATGAAGACGTGTCCGGCCGGAGGAACCGGGCCCCATGCAGCCCTTCCTCCCCGCGCGCCGACGCGACGCCGACGCGACGCCCGGCGCTGAGGCGCGCCTACGGTCAGGCGAAGGCTCAGCGCTCGGCGAAGAAGTGCGCGACCCGGGCGGCCGCGTTAGCCCTGACGCTGAAGAAGTACAGCGGGTAGTCGAAGCCGTGCAGGACGCCCATGGGGAACCCGCCCGGGGTGTAGTACGGCGGGCCCTGCCACGGGATCGTGCTGCAGATCACGACGCCCTTGGCCTTGTCCACACGGGCGTCGGCGAGGTTCCTGAAGCGCCTGATCTTCCCCTGGGCGGTGAGCACCGGGGTGCCGGTCGTCGGGTCCAGTTCGATGGAGCCGGGGTTCTTGGCGGCGGGCGCCTCGGTCTGCCTTCTCGTCCAGGTGATCGGGTTGATGGCCAGGCCACCGGGCAGGAGGACCGGGTTCTTCCCCGCGACCGTGGGCGCCTCGGTGTTCCAGGAGACGATGACGCCGGTATCGTCGGCCCCCTGGGCGAACTTCAGAAAGGGGTGCTGCTTCAGGTAGCGCGGGGTGATCGAGTAGCCGACCACGTAGGCGGCGATCATGCGCTCGTACACGCGCGGGTGCGAGCCCATGTACTGCGCCAGGAGGTTGGCCATGACGTTGGACCCGAGCGAGTGGCCGACGAGGATGAACGGGCGGCCGTGGTCGAAGTGCTTGATGAAGTGCTTGAACGCCGCGATCCCATCCACGGTCGGCGCGCCGGCCACGACCTTGACCTGCTCCTTCTGGGGCATCTTCGCCCGTGAGGCGGCGTCGGCCTGGCGATAGTAGGGCGCGTAGATGTTGGCGACGGTCCGGAAGGCCGTGGCCTGACGCTGGAACGCCACCCTGGCGGCCGCCATCATCTGCGGGTCATCGACGGGGCAGATGAGCGGTCCGCCCGGGACGCGCTCGTACTCACTCGGATACAGGTAGAAGACATCGACCCGCTTCTTCTTCACGTTCTTCGCGGGCAGAGCGAGCCAGTGGGACCGTTGCTGATAGTCGGTGGGCTTCACGGGCGCGGCGGCGGCTGACGCCGCCAGGACGGCAGAGCACGCCAGCAGGGCGATGGTCAGAGGCAGAAGCTTGTGCGCGCGCATCCGACGTCCTCCTCGGGAAGATGGTCTCATCGCGGCCGACGGACCCGACTCCGGGGCCGTGATCCGGGGCTGAAGTCAGATGACGTATCGGCATCGGGAGCGGCGCACTTGAAGGCGCGAAGGCATCGGGGGAGGCTGACGCCGCCATGGCTGCCGCTTCGCGTGTACATGACGCCCCGCCCTGGCAGTCCGGCAAGCGGGGGTCCCAGGTCACAGGTTCAGGTGACGTGTGCGGCCAGGTGAAGTGCGTCGCGTGCAGCCCTTCTCAACGAGCTGCCGACGAGGAGCCGACGCAGCGCGGCCGTCTAAACCTGTAGCGCCTCGCCGCGGATCTGCTCGTACACCTGCTTCATGAGGTAGCGACTGACGGCGCCGCGGAAGTCCTGGTCGTCGAGGAAGCGCGCCGTGATCGACTCGTTCTGCTCCATGCGGCCGATGAACAGGCCCTCGAGGGCCTTGTCGAAGACCAGCTTGAAGGCGTCGAGGGGGTTGGCCGTCGCTGCCTGCTGGAGCGCCTCATCGGCGACGGCCTCCTCGCGGATCTGGCTGAAGAAGAGCTCGTCGGCCTCGGTGAAGCTGGTGCCGAAGCGTTCGTTGACCATCTCGATGAGCGTCGAGAGCTCGACCTTCTCGTCGCTGACCACGGCGGTGCCGACTTCAGTCGGGCCGTCGAGCGGCTCCGGCTGGTCGGGCTGCAGCGGGATCCCGCCATCGCTGATCTTCTGCAGGCGGTAGTACTTGAGCGAGACCTCGTCGTCGAAGTGATACTGCGGCCCGCTGTCCTTGCGCGGCAGCTTGGGAAGCAGGAAGCGCACGTAGGCGTAGAGCTTCTCGAGGTCGCTGTCGCCGTAGGGGATGACCTGGGACAGGAAGGCGTAGAGGTTGCGGAAGGCGATGAGCCGGCCGCGGAACTCCTCGCACTCCTGGGTGCCATCTTCGCTCGCGCTGCGCTCCTTGAAGCGCTGCACCGCCACGTCGAGCCAGGCGTTCAGCTTGGCGTGGTCGCCCGGCGTCTGCGTGCCCGTCGGGCGGAAGAAGACGCTGCAGAAGCCCTCGACCTCGTCGGAGTGGTAGAGCTGCGCGGCGTCGAGCTGCGCCTGCAGCGCGTAGAGCTGCTCGGGGGTCGCCTGCTCGCCGACCTCGGTGACCTCGTAGTAGGGCTGGAAGGAGTCGAAGATCTCCTCGGTGTCGTTGACGAAGTCGAGGACGAAGGTGTCCTGCTTGCCCGGAGCGATGCGGTTGAGCCGTGAGAGCGTCTGCACCGCCTGCACGCCGGAGAGGCGCTTGTCGACGTACATCGTGTGCAGCAGCGGCTGGTCGAAGCCGGTCTGGTACTTCTCGGCGACCAGCAGCACCTGGTAGTCGTCGCCGGCGAACTTGCCCGGCAGCTCCTTCTCCCTGATGCCCTCGTTCATCCCCACCTCGGTGAAGGTGAGGCCGACTGCGTAGGGATCCACCACCTCGCCGCTGAAGGCGACCAGGGTCTTGATGTCGGCGTAGCCGTGCTCGGCGATGTACTTGTCGAAGGCCTGCTTGTAGCGCACCGCGTGGAGGCGCGAGCTGGTCACGACCATCGCCTTGGCGCGGCCGCCGATCTTGTGGCGCGTGTGGGCGCGGAAGTGCTCGACCATCACCTCGGTCTTCTGCGCGACGTTGTGGGGGTGCAGGCTCATGAAGCGGGCGAGCGCCTTGGCCGCCTGCTTCTTCTCGACCTCGGGGTCGTCCTCGGTCGCCTTGATGAGGCCGTAGTAGGTCTTGTAGGTGGTGTAGGCGGCGAGCACGTCGAGGATGAAGCCCTCCTCGATCGCCTGCCTCATGCTGTAGAGGTGGAAGGGGACGGGCTTGCCGTCCACGCCGGGGCGCCCGAAGACCTCGAGCGTCTTGTACTTGGGCGTCGCCGTGAAGCCGAAGAAGGAGAGGTTCTTCTGCTTGCCGCGCGCGGCCATCGCCTTGATGACCTCTTCCTCGTAGTCGTCGAGGCCCTCATCCGCGGCTTCACCGGCGGCCAGTTCGGCAACGTGCGCGCCGGCGAGCACGTCCTTCATCTTCTTGGCGCTCTCGCCGCTCTGTGAGCTGTGCGCCTCGTCGACGATGACGGCGTAGCGGCGCTTGGGGAGCTCGCCGATCTTCTCGGTGACGAAGGGGAACTTCTGCAGCGTCGTGATGACGATCGGCGTCGCCGCCTCGAGCGCCTCTGCGAGCTGCTGCGAGTTCTCGTCGATGCGCTGGACGACGCCCGACTTGTGCTCGAACTGGTAGATGGTGTCCTGGAGCTGCTTGTCGAGCACGCGCCGGTCGGTGACCACGACGACCGAGTCGAAGACCTTCTCGTCGGCGCTCGAGTGCAGGCTCGCGAGCCGGTGGGCCAGCCAGGCGATGGAGTTGCTCTTGCCGCTGCCGGCCGAGTGCTGGATCAGGTAGCTGCGGCCGGCGCCGCCCTCGCGCGCGTCTGCCTCACACCGGCGCACGCAGTCGAGCTGGTGGTAGCGCGGGAAGATCATCGTCTCGCGCTTGACGGCCCGGCCGCCGAGCTTCCTCTCGTCTGTCTGCAGGTGGAGGAAGCGCGCGAGGATGTCCATGAGGCTGTCGCGCGCCCAGACCTGCTCCCAGAGGTAGGCGGTCTTGTGGCCGCCGGGGTTCACGGGGTTGCCGGCGGCGGTGCCGTTGCCGCGGTTGAAGGGCAGGAAGCGCGTCGCCTTGCCCTCGAGCTTGGTCGTCATGTGCGCCTCGTCGGGGTCGACGGCGAAGTGCACGAGGGCGCGCAGCTTGAAGCGGAAGATCGTCGCCTCGGGGTCGCGGTCGGTCTTGTACTGCCACACGGCGTCGCGCCAGGTCTGGCCGCTCATCGGGTTCTTGAGCTCGGCGGTGACGATGGGCAGGCCGTTGAGGGCAAGGACGAGGTCGATCGAGTTCTCGCCAGCCGGGTCGTACTTGAGCTGGCGGGTGACCGTGAGGCGGTTCGCCTCGTAGAGCGCCTGCGTCTCGGGGTTCATGCCGTGGGCGGGGGCGAAGTAGGCGAGATGGAGCTGCTTGCCGTAGCACTTGAAGCCGTGGCGCAGGACGTCGAGCAAGCCGCGTGCGGCGAGGGCGCCGAGGAGGTTGTCGAGGACGGTGGCCTCGGTCTGCGGGCCAAGGAGGCCTTCGAGCTTGGCCCACGCCTTCGGCTGCGAGCCGCGCAGGAAGGCGAACAGCTCAACGCGGTCAAGGGCAAGCTCCCGGTCGAACGCCTCGGGGTCGCCCTTGAGAAAGCCGCCATGCGTGAGCAAGCTCTCTTCGATGGCGGCCTCGAACGCGATCTCCTTGTGGTCGGCCGGCATCAGTTCGCCTCCAGGGCTTCTTCGGGGTCTCGGCGGTAGGCGCGCACGTCGATCTGGCCGGTGACGGCGGCGGTGATGAGGGCGGCGCGGTACTCTCCGAGGCACGCAGCAGCGCCAGCAATCCTGCCGATGAGCTCATCGAGTGAGCGCGTTTCGTTCACGATCAACCTAACGATGTCCCGCTGTTCGTGAGAGGGGGGCAGAGGTACCGGCAGCATCCGCACCTTCGCGATGGAAACGTCCTCGTAGGTCGAGCCCTCCTTCATCAGGCCCCAGTACTCTCGGACCATGCTGCTCCTCAAATACAGGACGAGGAACTGAGGCAGGAGTTGAACTCCGGTTTCGATCCGTGCGACGCCCCGCGACAGGTTGCAGCCGTCGAGTTCGCGCGGGACAACGTGAGCAGCACCGACCGATGCCCGAATGCCGAGCAGCACATCTCCTTCCCGAAGAATGGTCCGTGGATACGCGGCGGCAATCTCGGAACTGGTGTTCTGCAAGTGCGAGATGTCCAACAGCTCCCCACTGATGTTCGTTGTTTGAACGAATGGCACTCCCGCATCAAGGGGCTCTCCGGGTTGGACTATGCCATATGAGATTGTGGACATCGGCTTGATGCAGCTCTTGAGCGGGCGCTGGCTCCAATGGACGGGGACACTCCCCAGCCAACCGATGCCAGCGTCCTTCATCGGCACATTGAGGTCGAGGCCTTTGGTGACAGCGTGACTGATTAGGGCGGCCCGTTTCTCCTCCAGCAGCCCAATCAGGCGTTGCTTCTTGGCTACCAGCGAGTCGATGCCATCCGTCTCTCGATTCAGGAAGTCGGCGATGGCGCGTTGTTCGCGCTCCGGAGGAACCGGAAATACCGTCCGTCTCATCAGGTCGAGGTCGAGGCTTTCCACCGTCGTGCCCTCGCTTCGCCACCTCGCCAGAAGTGCTGTCTGTAGACCAGTCACCACGTAGCTCAAGTACTCGGCGATCCACGGGCCCCTCAGCCTCAAGACCTTGATGTCCTGATTGATGGCCATGTCCGTCCCGACGATCGCGCTGGGAAGCGTATGGCGCAGTATGCCGGAACGCATGACGAACACCATGTCACCGCACCGGGCCATGCGGGCGCTGCTACCGTTCAGGCCCTCCTTCGTGATGGCACGGCTGGTCGCGCGCACCCATCTTCCGCGCACGTCTTGGGAAGAAAGCCACGGGATGTCACCTTCCCAGAACGAAGGGTTGCCAGTGTCGGGTGTGCCTCCGCCGAAGAACTCCCCGGCAACCCGAAGCGGCGCGACCTGCCACGTCGCCGGGACACGGCCCAACAGCGACATGGTGGCGCGGGCGGTCACGTCGGTATCTCCCACAAGAACGTATCGAGCTGCTTGGTCGTGACCTCGAGGCCGGCCTGCCGGCACTGGCTCTGCAGCCGGAACAGACGCACGCAGAAGTCCCAGTACTCCGAGTCGGCGCCCTTCGGCTCGGCGAACGGCACGATGTCCTTGTCCCAGCGGACGAGCTTGCCCAGGTGCTCGACCGCGTAGGAGTCGAAGATGGGGACGGCAGGGTGGTGGAAGTGCAGGTACTTGGACGCGAAGGACCGCGGACGGCGCGAGCACTCGGGCAGCGCGGCGATCAGTTTCACCAAGCGTCCGTGCTGCTCGACGATGAGCGCCATGCCCTCCTCGCTCAAGGGTTCGCCGGCGAGGCGGATCGTCTCCACGATGTCGTCGACTTCCTCGCCGTGCGCGAAGAGGTAGTCGGCCGCGAGCATGAGCGCCTGCTCGCCGGGCGGCGGGTTGATGCAGCGCTCCACGCTGGCCGCGTAGGTGCGGCCGATGATCGCCACCTTGGCGACGACCTGGCCGCGCACGGTGTGCGCCGGATACTGACGGCAGACGCCGTAGAGCACGTCGTCGACGAGCGCCCAGTCGTCCGCGAACACGCCGGCCGCCGCGTCGAGTTGGGCCTGTGTCGGGACCTTGATCATGCGGCCGCCTCGTGCCCAACGTGACCCTCGGCGCAGTTTGTCATCCTTGGCGTCGACGTCGCGACGCGCCAAGCTGAGCACGGGATCGGCATGGCGCCACCCTCGCGAATCGTGTACGATGTGGAGAGAGTTAGAAGTGTGTACACACCTCTTGCGGAGATGCCGCCATGCCCGACGACCTTGCCGAACGGATCGCCAACAACGACTTCGGAGACGCCGACACCGTGACCACACGCGAGCTCAGGGACAAGCTCTCGGAGATCGTCGGCCGCTGCGCCTACGGCGGAGACCGCTTCGTCGTGAAGCGCCACGGCAAGCCGGTCGCAGCCATCGTCCCGATCGAGGACATGTACGTCGCGCAATACGTGGAGGATCAGCTGGATTCCGCCGACTACGCGCGAGCGCTGGAGGCGGGCGAGCTGGAGAAGACGCGGCCCTGGAGTGAGATCAAGGCCGAGCTCGGTCTGTGACGGACGCGCTTGGCCTACGTCGTCGACTTCACCGACGCGGCCGAGCGCGAGCTCAGGCGCCTCTCCCTGCCCGCGCGCGTCGGTGTCGCGCGGGTGCTCGAGCGGCTGGCTGCCAATCCGCGCCGGCCCGGGGTGCGCATGGTGGTCGGCCAAGACCACCTGTACCGGGCCAAGGCCGGCGACTACCGCATCATCTTCGCGATCCACGAGCGACGCGTGGTCATCGTGGTCGTCCGCGTGGCCCATCGGACACGCGTCTATCGGCACATGGACAGCCTGCCACCAGGCTGGGACTGAACCGGTGACGGTGGCGGATGTCATCCGCGGCGCGCCTTTGATGTCACCCGTTTGCGGCGCGGCGGGCCTTCCTGCACAAACGCTCGAGTGCGAGACTCGGAGCGCACGTGACGTGTCCGCCTCTGGGGAAAAGGTGTACCCTTGGTACAAAAGAGCAACTCCGTCTCTCTTGTAGCTGGAGGTACACCCATGGCCGACAAGCCCCCCGACAAGCCCGTCTGGGACTACGACCGCCGCGTCAAAGAAGGCGACTTCGGCGACGCCGGCTTCGTCACTACCAAGGAACTCCGCGCCAACCTCGCCGAGGTCCTGAATCGCGTCGGCTTCGGCGGCGAGCAGATCGTCGTCAAGCGCCACGGCAAGCCGTTCGTGGCCATCGTCGCCACCTACGACCTGCAGGCGTGTCAGGCGCTGGAGGACTACAACGACGTGGCGTACATGATCGAGATGGAGGAGAGCGGCGAGCTTGAGAACAGCGTGCCTTGGGAGCAGGTGCGCGAGGAGCTTGGGCTCGGCGAGTGACGATTGGCGTACACCGTCGAGATCACTCCAGCGGCTCGTCGACAGCTCAAGCGCGCAGCGCCTGAGCTCCGTGAGCGCTGCAGGACGGCGTTCGGCAGGCTGGCCGAGGACCCTCGGCACCGAGGGGTGAAAGCGCTCACGGGTGGTCACCTCGGCCGGCTCCGCGTGCGGATCGGCGATGATCGCATCGTGTTCGAAGTCGACGACGACCATCGCATCGTCTAAATCGTGGGAGTCGGGCATCGGGATCGCATCTACTAGCACCTGTGCGGCCATCATGTGCCGCCAGCCGCGCCGCTCCCCGTGATTTCCCCGAGCATGCGCACGATCTCCGTCTCGAGCTCGCGGATGTCGGCCTCGATGTCCTCCAGTGGCCTCGGCGGCACGTACACGTAGAAGTAGCGGTTGAAGTTGACCTCGTAGCCCACCTTGCCGAGGCCACTGTCCTGCGGGTCGCGCACGGCCTGGCTGACCCAGGCGTCGGGCACGTACGGCAGCACCTCGCGTGTCATGTACTCGCTCACGTCCTCGCCGAGCGGCACGTTCTCGGTGTCGCGCAGCTCGGGGTCAGGCTCGGGAGCGCCCTTGGCGTCGAGGCAGACGGGGGCGGTCTCGTCGCGCTCGGAGAGCGCCGCCAGGACCGCCTTCTTCAGCGGAGCATCGAGCTTGAGGCCGGAAGCCTTGGCAGCGCTCTTCAGCGCAGCCTCGAACGCCGGCCGCTCCTGCGTCGGCTCGCCGGACATGGCCGCGAGCATCGTCACCACCGCGTCCTGGTCCGCCCGCTTCTGGAACGCCTTCTGCTCCTTGAGCCGCTCGAGCCGCTCCTCGCTGACCGCGAAGTTCAGCTTCAGCGGGCGTTCCACCGTTATCTTGCGATAGCCAAAGTCCTCGTTGGCGAAGATCTTGCAGTGCTCGCCCGCGCTGAACTCGCCGTAGATACGCGTGATCGCGTCGACCTGCTCCTCGCTGATCTCGTTGCGCTTGTTGCCGAGGCTCTTGCGCATCTTCTGGCTGAAGCCGGTCGCGTCGATGAGCTGCACCTTGCCCCGGCGCTCCGGGCGCTTGCGGTTGGTGACGATCCAGAAGTACGTGCTGATGCCGGTGTTGTAGAAGAGCTGGTCGGGCAGCGCCACGATCGCCTCGAGCCAGTCGTTCTCGATGATCCAGCGGCGGATGTTGCTCTCGCCCGAGCCGGCATCTCCGGTGAACAGCGGCGAGCCGTTGGAGACCATCGCCAGGCGCGAGCCCTCGGGCTTCATCTTGCTGATCATGTGCTGCAGGAAGAGGAAGGAGCCGTCATTGATGCGCGGCAGGCCGGCGCCGAAGCGGCCGTCGTAGCCGAGCGAGTCGGCCTCGTCACGGATGAAGCGCTCCTCCGGCTTCCACTCGACGCCGAAGGGCGGGTTCGCCAGCAGGTAGTCGAAGCGCATGCCGGCGAGGCCATCATTCGTGAAGCTGTCGCCGAACTTGATGTTCTCGAGGTCCTGGCCCTTCATCATCAGGTCGGATCCGCAGATGGCGTAGGACTCGGGGTTGTACTCCTGGCCGTAGCACTCGAGGCGCGCCTGTGGGTTGAGGGCGCGCAGGTAGTCCTCGGCGACGCTGAGCATGCCGCCGGTGCCGCAGGCGGGGTCGCAGAGGGTGCGCACGATGCCCGGTTTGGTGAGGGCCTCCCCGTCGGGCTCGAAGAGCAGGTTGACCATGAGGCGGATGACCTCACGCGGCGTGAAGTGATCGCCCGCCGTCTCGTTGGCCGCCTCGCTGAACTTCCTGACCAGCTCCTCGAAGACGTAGCCCATCTCGACATTGCTGACCGCGTCCGGGTGCAGATCGATCTCGGCGAACTTCTTGACCACCAGGAAGAGGCGGTCGGCCTTGTCGAGCTTCTCGATCTCGGCCTCGAAGCCGAAGTACTCGATGATCTCGCGCGCCCGGCTCGAGAAGCTGTTGATGTAGAAGGCCAGGTTGGCGGCGATGTTGTTGGGGTCGTCCGTGAGCTTGGGGAAGTCCAGCCGGCTGGTGTTGTGGAAGGCCTGCTTGGCGGCGTGGTTGAGCACCGGCTCGACGTTGGCGAGCGGGCCACCCTTGAGGCTCTCGACCATGGCGAGCACGTCGGCCTTGGTCGGCTCGAGCACGCAGTCGAGGCGGCGGAGCACCGTGAGCGGCAGGATGACGCGGCCGTACTGGGCGGGCTTGTAGGGGCCGCGCAGCAGGTCGGCGACGCTCCAGATGAAGCTGACCTTGTCGCCGAAGCCGTTCACGCTGGCTCGCCCCTCCGGCAGTCACACATACGCACCCCTCCGTTCGGCGCCCCGATTGTATCGGTTGCCGCGGGCGGACGGTGGAACGAACCAGAAGCCCGGGCAGCGGCGGGGCCCGGCACATGTCTACACGACCTGTCGGGCGTCGGAAGGTCCTGCTCAGGGCCGGCTTGCCGCCTCGATGCCGACGCCGGTACAGCTCACATCGCCCCAGGTCGCTTCTGCGTCAGCCTCACCGGCGATCGTCGGCCGTTGTGGGAACGCTGCCGGTGGGGCACAGCTGCCGCAACATCTTCAGGTACTCGCGGTTACCTCTCTCCCTACGCCAGCGCCGCAAGAAGACCCAGTACCAGCTGTACAGCGCCATCGTACCGTAGCGAAACGTGGCCAAGTACTTGAGCCACTGGCGCAGCGAGTAGAAGCGCGCGTAGGCGCCCCAGACCTCGGCCTGCAGCTTCTGGGGTGTCATCTCGCGCGGCATGAAGACGACGTGCTGGCCATCGAAGAGGTCCCAGCGGCGCTCGAAGATGCGGCCCTGCGCGTCCAGGTCGTCGAACAGCGGCGTGCCGGGGAGCGGCGTGAGGATATTCAGCATCAGCGTGCTGATGTCGTGCTCGCGCGCGAACCGAGCCGTCTCGCAGATCGTGTCCGCCGTGTCGCTATCGGCGCCGAGGACGAACATGCCGTGGGTCTTGATGCCGTGGCGCTGCAGCGCCTCGAGGGCGCGGACGATGTCGGCCACGCTCTGCGACTTGTCGAAGCCGTCGAGGGTCTCCTGGCTCACCGACTCGAGGCCGAGCGCGACACGGTCGCAGCCGGAGTCACGCATGAGCTCGAGCAGTTCGCGATCATCGACCACGTCGGTGCGCACCTGCGCCGACCAGGGGATGGAGCGCCCACTGGCGATCATCATCCGCAGGAGCGTCTTGAGGCGCCGCTTGTCGGCGGCGAAGTTGTCGTCGTAGAAGAAGATGGACCGCGGCTGCTTGGCCGCGATCTCCGCCATGACGTCCTCGGGGCTGCGGTAGCGGTACCTGCGCCCGAACATCGCCGTCACGGAGCAGAAGTTGCAGGCGAAGGGGCAGCCCCAGCTCGTCATGATCGGCGTGGTGCCCCTCTGCTCTGAGGAGCCCGCAATAAGCGTGAGGTCGGGCACCGGCAGCGTGTCGAGGTCGCGGCACGGCTGCCGCGGCGGGTTGTGGACGGCTACTCCCGCCCGCGTGAACGAGAGGCCGGCGATCGTCTCGAGGTCGCACCTGCCTCGCAGCTCCGCGATGAGCTCGAGCATCAGGGCGTCGCCGCCCTCCCCGCGCGCGACGTAGTCGGCATGCGCAAGCGCCTCGTCGGCCATGAAGGTGACGTGAGAGCCTCCGACGATGGTGGGCACGCCGTGTGCGCGGACGCGGGCCGAGATCTCGTAGGCGGCCGGCGCGGTCGAGGTGGTCGTCGAGATCCCGACGAGGTCGGCGCTGAGCACGTCGTCCCAGTCTATGGGTGAGAACTGCGGACAGTAGATGAGCACGTCGTGGCCTGCCGCCTTGAGGCCTGCACCGATGAGCGGCAGGCCGAGGCGCGGCAGGAACGTGTAGGACCACATGTGGAGGTGCGCGGGAGCTGGTTCGATGAGGCGGATCTTCATGCGCGGACCTTTTCGTGAGCGGTGGCTGCAGCGCGATCGACCGCCCTGGGCATGGCGGGCGCGTGCGGGAATGACGGGGGGTGGTGCGCGGGAAGCGAGGGGGCTACGTCGATCTCCTGGAGACGGCCTGCCGGGTGAGTCCACGACTGCGATCCGCGGGCCCGGAATCCCCCGAAAGCGTGACGTCGACTCTCAGAGTAGAACAGAAGCAGGCAAAGACAAGTGCGTACCGTTTCGGCGTTGGTGGGACCACGCATCTGCACGTCTGGAGACTCGGGCCTCGTGGAGCTGCCGGGCGTCTACCAAACCCAGGCGCCGTGGGAAGTGCCTGCACACGGGATGTGTCGCCGACTCAGCGCCGACCGTCGGCGCCGGGCTCACAACGCCGAGAGTCGCTTGGCCGAGCGCGCGAGATGCAGAGCCGCTTTCAAGGTGCGACCGTCGGTTCGACCTTCAGTCGCGCGGCGCCCGTGCGAACGCCACTTTCACGACACCGTCGAAGCGACGCATCGGGACGAGGTGCTCGGGGCGCAGGCCGGCGTCTCGCACCATCGCCGCGAGCGTCGCCGGATCGTTGAACCGGCCGTCGCTGCCGCGCGCCAGCAGCCAGTGCAGCCAGCCGGCCGGAAGCCCGTCAGCCAAGGCGAAGACGCCACCGGGCGCGAGCACGCGACGCACCTCCTGCAGGGCCTTCGCCTGGTCCGCCCAGTGGTGGAACGACATCGTCGTGAACACGAGCTCGAACGAGGAGCCGGCGAAGGGCAGCTGCTCAGCAAAGCCGTGCACGAAGCGCAGAGAGGCACCGTCAGGAGTCGACGAGCGGGCGACGCGGATCATCTCCTCGGCGGGATCGATCCCGGTGAGTCCCGCAGCTGGGAAGCGCCGCGAAGCTCGCTGCAAGAGCAGGCCGGTCCCGCAGCCGATATCGAGGATCGAATGCGGATGCGGAAGCACTCGCGCAGCCTCCCGCAGAAGTAGCTCCTGGACCGGGGCGAAGAGCAGGCGCTGCAGCAGAGAATCGTTGTACTTGGCCGCCCGGCGGCCGAACCTGCCGACGTCAGCATCTCGCGGGGCCTGTGGCATCTGCGATTCCTCTCGGGGGGAGCGTTCGCTCATCGCGGGCCGCACCTTGTTCGCACAGTAGCACGATCACCCGGTCACCAGCACTCAGCCACGATCCGCAGCGCGGTCCGCGCTTGAGTACCACGCCGCATCGGTCATGCGAACCTGCGCCGCCTCAGTTTGTGCTGCACAGCGCGCTGCCACCGACTGCCAGCCGACGCAGGGGAATGCCACAGCGTCGTGTGGCGACCCGCAAGGTCGGACTGCCGATTCCGTGAAGTTGTCCAACCGGCGCCCCTGGGATGTCAGTTCGCGTCTGCCCCTGTCAGTTGTTGCCGTCAGTTGCAGTTTCGAGGCTGAAATGCGGTGGGCGGAAGAGGGCTGGAACGGCGCGAAAGGCCGATTTGTTGCCCATTATCGGGGGGTAGGTCAACAACAGGGGCAACAGGCGGGCGTTCGGTCGCCGCGGGGAAGATCGACGCGGGACCCCGGAAGGTGCCGGCGCGATGAAGAGCCGACGGCGCCGCGAGACGGGCTCACGCCCGCTCCGGCGGCACGTTGTCGGTCCAAACCCAGCAGCGCCCACTACCATCGCGTGCTGCCCTGTGGCACTATGGCGGCCGCTTTCGCCAAGCTGACACTGCTGCGTACCATCGCGTGCTGACGTGTGACAGGCTAGTCGGATTCCATTTGGAGTCCAGTTCCGACGAGACAGGCGCCGCAGGCACATGACCGCGGCAGCTCTCCACCTGGCCGCCAACACCTTGCCGCCTTTGCGGGCTCGTCAATGATCGCCTTGTCGGGCGACACCGCTTGGGTGACAGCGCATATGGGAACAAGACTTATTTGAAGTGAGTTCCGATCGAGGGGCCGCGAGATGGGGACTGTCACGAGAGACGTATCCGTGGGCTTCACGCAACGCAAGTTCCCCGCCGGCACACACATGTGCTTCGTGTACGACTCTGAGGCGGAGCGCCGCCGGGTCATTGCCGGCTACCTGGCCGCCGGCGTCGAGGCGGGCGAGCGCGTGGCCTACTTCGCCGACGCCGGCACCGAGGGCGCGATTCACTGGATGGCGGAAGCCGGGGTGGCCGCCACGGCGATCGAGGAAGGCGGCCACGTCCACGTGGCCGTGGCCGAGGCCGAGGCCACCTACTGCCCCGGCGGGCGCTTCAGCCCCGAGGTCATGTTCGAGACCCTGCGCGGGTTCCGCGCCGAGAGCGACCAGGCCGGCTACGACGGCGCCCGCGTGAGCGGGGAGATGACCTGGGCCCTGCGCGACATCCCCGGGCACGAACGCCTGCTCGAGTACGAAGCCAAGGTGACCGGCGTCCTCGCCGAATGCGAGGTCACCGCCATCTGCCAGTACGATGCCGCCGCCTGGGACGGGGCCACGCTCCTGCACGTGCTCCGCGTCCACCCCATGATGGTGGTGCGCGGCCAGGTCGTGGAGAACCCCTTCTTCATGCAGCCCGAGGACTACCTGCGGACCTACATTGACGCTCACTGAGAACGAGACCGGCGGGCGGCGCGCCGATAGCGCCGTCGACGCGCAGGTGCTCGGCCAGCTGCTCCATGCGATGCCGGTGCTCGAGATGCTTCCGACGGCGGAGCGCATGGCCGAGTTGCTGAGCGCGGCGCTCGCGGAGATCCCGGGGGTCAAGAGCTGCGCCGTCCGCCTGGGAGAGGCCGCGGCGCAAGGCGAGGTAGCTTCCGGCCCCGGTCGCTGGGCCGTCCCCGTTGAGACCGGCGGTGAGGTCTTCGGCGACTTCGTCCTCGAGGTGGACGACGAACCGGCACTGAGGCCGTATCTGCCGTTCGTAGTCAATCTCGCCGGGCAGGTCGCCCTGCTGACCGAGAACCAACTGCGACGCGACCGGCTCGAGGTGGCCCTTGCCGAAACGCGCATCAGCGAGGCGGAGAACGCGCGTCTCGCAGCGATCGTCAATTCCTCCGACGACGCCATCCTCACGAAGACGCTCGAGGGCACGATCCTAACCTGGAACGCCGGTGCCGAGCGCATGTACGGCTACGCCGCCGAGGAGATCATCGGCGAGTCAGTGTCACGGCTCATACCGCCGGATTCCGAGGAGCAGCTCGAGACGCTCCTCGACCACGTTCGCCGCGGTGAACCCGTCCAGCACTATGAGGCTGTGCGCGTGCGCAAGGATGGCACGCGCATCGACGTCTCCCTCGGCCTCTCGCCGCTCAGGGACGCCGCCGGCGTGCTTGTCGGTGCGTCGTCGATCGCCCGCGACGTCACAGAGCGGCGCGCGGCCGCCGAGGCGCTGCGCGAAGGCGAGGAGCGCTACCGCTCGCTCTTCGAGGGCCTGACCGAAGGAGTGGCTCTTCACGAGCTGGTCCTCGACGAGCAGGGATCGCCGCTCGACTATCGCATCCTCGCCGTGAACCCGGCCTTCACGGCGCAGACAGGCATGAGCGCCGAAGCGGTGTGCGGCAAGCTCGCCAGCGAGGCCTACGGGGGCGGCCAGGCGCCCTTCCTCGAGCGCTACGCCGGCGCCACTCTGAGCGGCGAACCGGCCCGCTTCCAGGAGCACTTCGCGCCGCTCGGCAGGGACTTCGACATCACTGCCGTGCGCCAGTCCGAGGGCCACTTCGCGACCTTGTTCGAAGACGTCACCGAGCGCAAGGCGGCCGAGGCCGACCTCCTGCGCCGCACCGCCCAGCTCGAGGCGGCCAACAAGGAGCTGGAGGCCTTCGTCTACTCGGCCGCGCACGACCTGCGCGCCCCGCTGCGCGCCATCGACGGCTTCAGCCAGATGGTCGTGGAGGACGCCGCCGACAAGCTCAGCGCCGAGGACCACGAGCACCTGCAGCGCGTGCGCTCCGCGGCGCAGCGCATGGCACGGCTGATCGACCAGCTGCTCGGGCTCGCGCGTGCCGCGCGCAACGAACTGCACGTCGAGGAGCTCGACGTGAGCGCCCTCGCCACGGCGGTGCTCGCCGAGCTCGCCGAGGCCGATCCCGGCCGCAGGATCGAGACC
>Ga0316226_1002537_pt1 | contig 16950 bp, 12 predicted proteins | sample TBH18017metaG_FD_206009 | JGI IMG/M metagenome (GOLD analysis project Ga0316226, IMG submission 206009) | Freshwater microbial communities from Trout Bog Lake, Wisconsin, USA - TBH18017 | ecosystem: Environmental > Aquatic > Freshwater > Lake > Hypolimnion/Profundal zone | place: USA: Wisconsin... | reverse complement strand
TGCTCCAGGGACATCCCGCCCAATGGAGCGGCGAACGGTTCACCGAGTTCACGCGCATCATCGATTTCCTGTCGCAGCAGGGCGCCTGCTTCATGACGCCGTCGGAGTGTGCGGCAGGGCTGCAGGCGCCACCCGGGCCGGCTTCGAACTCGGTCGTCTCGCCGACGCCCGCACGGTAGGCAATGCTATGCGCTGGTTTCTCTACAACATCCTGTTTGCGGTCGGCTACACGCTGATGATGCCCGGCTTCCTGCTGCGCATGGCGCGGCGCGGCGGGTACCGCCGCAACCTGCGCCACCGCTTCGGCCGCTATGGCGCGGTGACGCGCACACGTCTGGCCGGCGGCGAACGTGCCGACGCCGCGCGCCCCATCTGGATCCATGCCGTCAGCGTGGGAGAGGTCTACGTCGCGTGGCAGGTGATGCACGCCTTGCGCGCCAAGCGCCCCGGCGTGCGCTTCGTGCTCAGCACCACCAGTTCCACCGGCTGGCGCGAGGCGGAAAAGCGCATCGGGCCGGAGGACGTGCTGATCTACAACCCGCTCGATTTCCCCGGTTGCGTGCGCCGCGCGCTGGACGCCATCAAACCCCAGGCCTTCATCCTGACGGAGTCCGAGATCTGGCCCAACCTGATCCGCGCCTGCGGGCAGCGCGGCATTCCCGTGCTGCTGCTCAACGGCCGCATCTCCGACCGCTCGGCGCCGCGCTATCGCCGCATGCGCTTCTGGGTCGGCCCCGTCCTGCGCCAGTTTGCCGCGCTGCTGACGCAGTCGGATCTGGACCGGCAACGACTGCTCGACGCCGGCGCCGATCCGGCGCGCACGATCGTCACCGGCAGCGTCAAGTTCGACGTGGCTCGGCGCGATCCGGCCAAGGAGGCGCGCGCTGCCGAGCTCCTGGCGCGCCTGGACATGGGGGCCGGCAAGCTGGTGCTGATGGGCGGCTCGACGTGGCCGGGCGAGGAGGCGGTGCTGCTGGAGATCTACCGCCGCCTTTTGCCGCGCTTTCCCGAGCTCCGGCTGGTGCTGGTGCCGCGCCACTTTGAACGGGGCGACGCCGTGGCAGCCGCCATCTCCGCAGCAGGGCTGGTGTGCGTGCGCAAACGGCGCCTGGACGAGGGCGCGGAGCCGCCGGCCGTCGGGCCCGGGGCGGTGCTGCTGGTCGACACCACCGGCGAGATGATGGGCTTCTACGGGCAGGCGTCGATCGTCTTCGTCGGCAAGAGCCTGGCATCGCACGGCGGCCAGAACATGATCGAGCCCTGCCTGTGCGGCAAGCCGACGCTGGTCGGACCCTACACCGAGAATTTCCGGCCGGTCATGGCCGACCTGCTGGCGGCCGAGGCGCTGCAGCAGGTGCCGGACGCCGCCATGCTCGAATCGGCCATTGCCGCTCTCCTGGCCGATGCCACGGCGCGCGCGGCACTGGGCATGCGCGCGGTGGCGGCAGTCGAACGCCGACGCGGCGTCATCGGCCGCTGCGCGACGGTGATTCTCAAGACCATTGACAAGGCGTGAGGGCATAGGCTGTGGGTTGTAGACTGTGGGCCGCAGGCTGTGGGGGATAAGGACATGTTCGACGCTCAACACGCGACGCTCGACACGCGGGGTCGGGCGGTGGATGTTTTCTCCTGTTTCCCCACAGCCGACAGACCATAGCCGACCGCCTATCCCCATGACATCACCGCTACAGTCTCGTTCTTCTAATCCCGTGCTTTGCCTGGGACTGACTCCGGCCTGCCAGCGCACGCTGATCTTCGACCGCTTTCAACTGGGCGAGGTCAACCGCGCTCGCGAGATGCATGTCTCGGTTGGCGGCAAAGCGGTGAACACGGGGTTGGCGCTGGCGCTGCTGCGTCGCCCCTGCGTGGTCACGGGTCTGAACGGTGGCGCAACGGGGCGGTTCGTGGCCGACTATCTGGCCGCCCGCGGCGTGGCTTGCGCCTTCACGCGCATGGCGGCGCCGACGCGCACGTGCACGACGATCCTGGACCGCGCCAGCCGCGTCACCACCGAACTGGTCGAGGAGGCGCCGCCGCCCACGAAGGAGCTGTTGTCGCGCTTTCAGGCGACCGGGACCGCCCGGCTGCGGCGCGCGGCGATGGCTGTGATCTGTGGCACGCTGCCGCCCGGCACGCCCGAGGACACCTGGGCCCGGTTTGCCGCCATGGCGCAGCAGGCCGGCGTGCCGCTGGCGATCGACTCGCATGCGGCACCGCTGCTGCGCGCGCTGGCGCACGCGCCGCTGCTGGCCAAGATGAACGTGCGCGAACTGGAGAAGACCTTCAACTGCGCCTGCAACGGCGAAGCGGCCGTACGAGGCGCGGCCCGGCGGCTGACGGCGGCCGGCGCGCGCTGGGCGCTGATCACGCACGGCCCGCAGCCGGCCCTGCTGGTTGGCGCCGATGGCGCGGCGTGGCGCGTCACACCGCCCGAATTGACGCCGCTCAGTCCGATCGGCAGCGGCGATTGCGTCACCGCGGGCGTGGCGCACGCGCTGCTCGAGGGCGCGGAGCCGGTCGAGGCGGTGCGCTTCGGCCTGGGCTGCGGTTCGGCCAACGCCTTGACGCTTTGTCCGGCTGATTTCACGCCGATGCAGGCCCGCAAGCTGGCCAACGCGTGCCGGGTCGAGAGGCTGGCTTAGACGCGCGATTCGATCGTCGGGGCCTTGCACGCAGCGCGGTGTTCCCACGAAGAGCGGCAAAAGCGTTGATCCCCGCGCCGGGCGCTCGCTATACTGGCCACCATCTGCAACGGCGATGGAGTCTTTCGACATGGCATGCAAGAATTTGAATCTGCCTTTCAATGCGGCCCAGCTCGAAGCCATCACGCGCCGCTTTCCAACGCCGTTTCACATCTATGACGAGGCGGCCATCCGCGCCAATGCGCGGCGCCTGAAGACAGCCTTTGCCTGGAATCCCGGCTTTCGCGAGTACTTTGCGGTCAAGGCCTGTCCGAACCCGTACCTGATGAAGATCCTCAAGGCCGAGGGGTTCGGCGCGGACTGCAGTTCGCTGCCGGAACTGCTGCTGGCCGAACGTGCGGGGATCACGGGGGAGGAGATCATCTTCTCCTCGAATGATACGCCGCCGGCGGAGTTCGTCAAGGCGCGCCAACTGGGGGCGGTGATCAACCTCGACGACCTGTCGCATATCGCGGTGCTGGAACGCGCGGCCGGCCTGCCCGAACTCGTCTGTTGCCGTTACAATCCCGGGCCGCTCAAGGGCGGCAACGCGATCATCGGCAAGCCGGAGGAGGCCAAATACGGCTTCACCCGCGAGCAGCTGTTCGCCGGTTACCGACAGCTCAAGGCCAAAGGCGTGAAACGCTTTGGCCTGCATACGATGGTCGCCTCGAACGAGCTCAATCCGCAGTACTTCATCGATACGGCTGAGATGCTCTTCGATCTGGCGGTCGAGATCGCCCGCGACGTGGGCATCACCTTCGAGCTGATCAACCTGGGCGGCGGCATTGGCATTCCCTACCGGCCCGAGCAGGAGGCGGTCGATTTCGAGCGCGTAGGCGCGGGCATCCACAGGGCCTATGAAGAGCGGCTGATCGGGCGCGGGCATCCGCCGACCCGGGTCTGCCTGGAATGCGGCCGCGTGATCACCGGGCCTTACGGCTATCTGGTCTGCCGTGTGCAGCACATCAAGCAGACCTACAAGCGCTATGCAGGGCTCGACGCTTGCATGGCGAACCTGATGCGGCCGGCGCTCTATGGCGCCTATCATCACATCACCGTGCCGGCCAAGGGTCAGCTGCCGCACGACGTCTGCTACGACGTCACCGGTTCACTCTGCGAGAACAACGACAAGTTCGCCATCGACCGGCTTCTGCCGGCTTTGGATCCGGGCGACCTGGTGGTGATCCACGATACGGGCGCCCACGGTCATGCCATGGGGTTCCAGTACAACGGCAAGCTGCGTTCGGCCGAGTTGCTGTTGCGCGCGGACGGGACCATCGTGCCAATCCGCCGCGCCGAGACGCCGGACGATTACTTCGCCACCCTGGATTTTGCCGGGCTGGCGAACTTCGCCGTCTAGCAGGCGGCCGGTTGTGGCGTGACGCACGCGACCGCGGCGCGACGGGCCGAGATGGCGGCCTCGACACGGTTGAAGACGGCGATCAACTCTTCGGCCGGCAGCCGCCGCGCCAGCGCATCCCGGACATCGGCATGTTGCAGCGTGCGGCCCAGGTGGGCCAGCAGGCGCAGGTGCAGCCCCGCGTTCTGGCTCAGGAGCAGGAAGAGCGCGTGCACCGGCTGTCCGTCCGGCGCGTCGAAATCCACGGGTTGGGCGAGAAAGGCCAGCGCCAGAATGGATACGGGAAGGCCCAGGGCCGGGGCGTTCTGGGGGTGGGGGATGGCGACCCCTTCGCCGGTGGCGGTCGAGGCGATGCTCTCGCGCCGCAGGATCTCCTCGATCACCTGGTCGCGATTGACTCCGTCGGGAAGCGACAACCGCTCGACGGCCATCGTGATGGCAGCCATCTTATCGACAGCCGGCACGCCATACAGAATGCCGCCTCTGCTCAGCAGGCTGGCGACCGGGCAAGGATCCACTACGTCCATGCGCGCATAGTGTCCATGGAATGCGGGGCGGCGTCAAGGGCGCAACACAGCGCAGTCCGGGAAGATCCGGACAGCCTTTCATAAGCCCGAGGCGCACCTCGCTCAGGTGCGATAGTTCGGTGCTTCCTTGATGATCTTGACGTCGTGCGGGTGAGCCTCGCGCACACCGGCGGCAGTCACGCGGTACATGCGGCCGGTGCGCTGCAGTTCGGCGATGGTGCGGCTGCCGCAGTAGCCGAGCGTGGCGCGCAGGCCGCCCTCGAACTGCGTCATGATCTTCTGCACGGAGCCGACCAGCGGCACGATGCCCTCGATGCCCTGCGGCACCAGGTCCTCTTCGCGCACGTTGTCCTGGCCGTAGCGCTGCCGGCTGCCCCGGCCCTCCTTCATCGCGGCCAGGCTGCCCATGCCGCGGTAGATCACGTAGTGGCGCCCTTCGTGGATGATCTTCTCGCCCGGGCTCTCCTCGGTGCCGGCCAGGGCCGAGCCGAGCATGACGCTGTCCGCGCCGGCGACCAGCACCTTGGGCACGTCGCCCGAATGGCGCACGCCGCCGTCGGCCACGATCGGGATCGAGCCCTCCAGGGCCTGGGCGGCCTCGTAGACGGCCGTGATCTGCGGGATGCCGACGCCGCACACGACGCGCGTGGTGCAGATCGAGCCGGGGCCGATGCCGACCTTCACGGCGTGCGCGCCGGCGTCGCGCAGCGCCACTGCGCCTTCGCCCGTGGCCACGTTGCCGGCAATCACGTCGATGTTCGAATAGTGGGCCACCAGCCACTTCACCATGTCGATGATGCCCTTGGTGTGGCCGTGGGCGCTGTCCACCACGATCACGTCCACTTCCTCGCTCGCGAGTTGCTCGGCGCGGGCATGGTCGGCGGCGCTGACGGCGGCGGCCACGCGCAGGCGGTAGCGCGCGTCGCGGTTGTAGAGGGGGTGCTTGTTCTCGACCAGATTCTTGACGTCCGTGAAGCTGTAGAGGCCGACCAGGTTGCGCTGCTTGTTCACCAGCGGCAGCTTGCCGATCTTGTGGTGCATCATCAGCCGGTAGGCCTCCTCGAGCGAGGTGCCCGGCTCTGCCGTGGTCACGCGGGTGGTCATCACCTCGCTGACCGGGCCGTTGATGCTCAGCGCGAAACGCATGTCGCTGGAGGTGATGATGCCGACCAGGCGGTCCTGGTCGTCGAGGATCGGAAAGCCGCTGAAGGAGAGGTTCGCCTCGCGGCGCACCTCCTGGATGTGGGCCAGGGTGTCGGTCGAGCGGAAGGAGACCGGCTTCATGATCAGGCCGTTGAGGTGGTGCTTCACCTCGCGCACCTGCTGCGCCTGGGCCTCGGCCGGCAGGTTCTTGTGGATCACGCCGATGCCGCCCAGCATGGCCATGCTGATGGCCATGTGCGCCTCGGTCACGGTGTCCATCGCCGCGCTGACAAAGGGGATGTTGAGGCTGATGCGGCTGGTCAGACGCGAAGAGAGCGAGGTCGCCTCAGGCAGGAAATCGGCGTACTGCGTGACCAGCGTGACATCGTCAAAGGTCAGCCCCTGGCAGGGGAAATGGGCCATGAACTTGGCAACATGCGGGTTGATATGCATGCACGTCTCCTGAAGCATTGCTGTTGCCCACAGACTTATATCGCATCCGGGCCCGGCTTGCAAGAATGCAACGCAGGCGTGCGCGATTGCAGCCGCCCGTTCGACAGGCTATGCTGGCCGCCATGCCTATGCCTGCCAGATCCGTGACCGCGCGCTGCGACCGCCAACGCGCCACCGTGCGCCTGCGCCGGGCGACACGGCGCGATGGCCCGACGGTCGTGCGGCTGATTGCCGCGCTGGCGGCCTTCGAGCACCTGCCGCCGCCGACGCCTGCGGCGCGCGCCCGGCTGCTGGCGGATGGTTTCGGGCGTCGGCCGCTCTTCGAGACCTGGGTGGCCGAGGTGCCGGAGTCCGAGACGCCGGTCGGCTACGCCATCTTCTTCCCGACCTACTCAACCTTCCTGGCGCGGCCGACGCTCTACTTGGAAGACATCTTCGTGCTGCCGGCCTTTCGCGGACGGGGCATCGGCACGGCCTTCATGCGCCAATGCATCCGGCTCGCTCACGACCGCGGTTGTGGCCGCATGGAGTGGACGTGCCTCGACTGGAACAAGCGGGCGCAGGTGGTCTACGAAAAGACCCTGGGCGCGCGCCACATGTCCGAGTGGTATCTCTACCGCCTGGTGCGGCCGGAGTTGGCGACCCTCTTGCGCAAAACATCCGGCGCGCGCTCCACCCGAAAACACGGGAAGTCGCCGCGTCGGACTTGACCGAGGCCAGATCGCGTGGATAACGCAGCGATGCCCCGGCGATCGCATTATCAGGGCGTGCGCGCGACGGCCGTGGTCTCGCCGGCCTGGAGCGTGGTGTCGAGCACCAGGCGCTGTCGCCGCGCATGCGGCTGGGCGAAGCGCTTCTCCAGCAGGCGCACGGCCTCGGCGCCCATGCGCTCCAACGGAATCGCGGCCGTGGTCACGCGGATATCCCGGAAACCGCGCGGCACCGCGCCGTCGAAGCCGGCGACGCTCACGTCCCGCGGTACCTGCACGCCCAGGTCGCGCAGATGGCGCCAGACAGAAACCGCCATGTAATCGTTGCAGGCCACGATGGCGGTGAAGGGGCGTCTGGGCGGGTGGCGGCCGGACTGCGCCAGCAGCGTGTCAAGCAGGCGCACCGTGATCGGCACGCCGAGGGCGTTGGCTTCCAGGGAGACATGGGCAGGGGGCAGCGCGGCGCCGACTTCCTTGAGGGCCAGGCGCAGGCCTTGCAGGCGCTGCTGCGCGATCTCCGCCACTGGCCCGATGAAGGCGATGTGGCGATGGCCCAGCGCACAAAGGTGGCGGCCGACCTTCAGTCCGGCCTCGACGTTGTCGACGGTGACGACGTCCGCGCCCTCGCTGATGCCCTTGAGAATCTGGCCGTGGAAGCTCTCGTCGTCGTTGGCATCCTGCGGGATGTTGACCATGGCGCAGAGGATGTGCGTGGAACTCGGTTCGCCGCGCGCGCGCCGGCGCAACACCTCGGCGGCGTGGTTGGCCTCCAGCGAATAACCGAAGCGGTGCGCGGCGCGCAAAATCGTGGCCCGCACCTTCTCATCCACGTGCGGATGATTCCGCATCGCCCGCGAGACCGTCATCTGCGACACGCCCAACCGCCGGGCCAACTCTTTCTGGGTCACAGGCATTTTATGCGGCTAAGCCGGGCGGGCGGGCCGCTTGAGGCCGAGGTGCCTGGTGAAGAAGGCCACGGCCTTGTTGCCGCCCCAGCCATGCTCATTGGGGTGCAGGTCGAGTTCCAGCTTGTCGGCTGCGCCGGCGGCGGCGTAGATCCGTTCCACCTGGCGGTAGGCGGGCAGGGTGGTCTCGATGCGGAAGCAGGTGTCGCGCAGGCCGATGTCGAGCAGCAGCGGCCGGGGCGCCAGCAGTCCCTGCAGGTCCGGCAGGTCGACCAGCTTGAAGAGTCCGGGCGCCACCTGCATGCCGCAGTAGTTGACGTCGCGCATGCCGAAGGCCGCCCACTGGTCGCAGTAGCAGATCACCTCGGCGGCGCGCAGGCGCTTGTCGCAGAGGGAACTCCAGGTGGCCATGGTGCCGCCGCCGCTCAGGCCCATCACGCCCAGGCGGCGCGTGTCGACGAATGGCAGCGAGCAGACGAAGTCCGTGGCCATGCGGCCGTGCTGCACGTTGATGGAGAGCGAGGTCATGCCGAACATGGTGGCGTGGAGATAGAGCAGGTTGCACCAGTCGCGGCCGCCGGCCACGTTCGAGAGGTTGGGCTTGCGCTCGGGATGGCGCTCGCCGGCGCCGATCCAGTCGATGGCGTAGGTCACGAAGCCGGCCTTGGCCATCTGGAAGCCGTAGTCGTAGTTCATCTTGCGGACGTCGTTCTCGACTTCCGGCGAACTGCGGTCGCCCATCACCGGTTCCTTGCCATAGCGGCCGTGGCCGTGCCAGCAGAGGATGGCCGGGCGCTTCTCGCCGGGCTGGAGGTCGGACGGGATGTTGACCAGCAATGTGGCGCTGAGGAAGGGATGGACGTCGATGATCCAGCGCTGCATGCGCAGGCCGCGCTCACTCCACTCGGCCAGCAACTCCGGATTCGGTGGCACCATCTCCGGGAAGTCGCCCAGGCAGGAGAGCACGGCCGGCAGGGCCTGCGTCTGCCAGCGCGCAAACTGCGTCCGCGTGCGGCCTTCGAAGCGGTACCGCGGGCGCTGCTGCCGGCCCATCTCGATGAACATCTGGTGGGGGTTGAGATTCCGCACGCGCATGCCGCAAACTCCTGCCTGGTTTGGCGGTGATCTTCCCGTTTTCGTTGCGCCATGTCAAACGGGACAGCGGCTGCGCGATCACGGTTGAAGACTTGACGCAAAGCGGTCGAGCGCGTACATTTAAACCATGCGATTAGATACCAGTACAGATACTGGTCCCGCTTATCGTGTTTTGGCTGATCGGATTCGACGCGCGGTGCAGGAGGGCGCGTACGGACCCGGACAGCTGATTGGCTCTGAACACGAGCTGGCCCGGCGCGAGAACCTGGCGCGCATGACCGTGCGCCGCGCCAGCGCGGTGCTGATCAACGAAGGACTGATTGAACGCCGTCCGGGCAAGGGTCTCTTCGTGCGTCCCAATGGCGTCAGCACGCGGCGCGTGGAGATCATCGTCGGCAACTTGCAATGGGAGCCGGCTGTTCAGGTTTCGCGCGGGGCGACGGCGGTCGCGCGCGACCGCGGCATCCAGGCCCAACTCTACGACGCGCACGGCGATGCCGACCAGGATCTCGACATGCTGCGCCAGCTGCCGGAGTCGGAGGCTCACGGCGCCGTGATTGTCTCGCTGCACAATCCCCGCTTCAATGAGGCCGTCTGCCGGCTCAAGCTGAAGGGCTTTCCCTTTGTGCTGGTCGATCAGCGCCTGCATGATCTGGACGTGCCTTCGGTGACGGCCGACAACCATGGCGGCGGCTATCGCATCGGCCAGGAACTGCTGCAGCGCGGCCATCGCCGCATTGCCTTCATCGGCAACCTGGGCGCGACCACCGTTCAGGATCGCCTCGCCGGCCTGCGCGATGCCATTGCCGATGCCGGCCTGCCGTTCGACCGGTCGATGGCGGTCGATCTGGCGGTCGACCGCGATCCCTTCGGCGACTGGTCGGAGGCGATCGACGGCAAGACGCGCGAGACCATGACGCGCGCCAACCCGCCCACGGCCATCTTCTTCAGCTGCGATGCCGTGGTGCGCGCCGCTTACCGCACGCTGAGCAGCATGGGGCTCAGCATTCCCGGCGATGTCAGCGTCGTGGGCTTCGATGACGACCCCCTGGCCGAGTGGCTGACACCCTCCCTGACCACCGTGCGCCAGCCGTTCCATGAGATGGGGCGCGCGGCCATGGAGTTGCTTTGCCGCCTGATGACCACGCCGGGCTCGGCCGCAGACCGCGTGGCCCTGCCGGTTGAGTTTGTTCCGCGGAGTTCGATCTCCAATCCGAGGTGACCATGTTCCGATGCCGTTCGCTGCTGTTGTCGCTGACTGCCAGCCTTGCCCTGACCGGGTGGGCCGGTGCAGCCTGGCGTCTCAACCTGGCCAATGATGGCCGCCTGGTGTTGCTCTCCGGCTCCACCACCGTGGCCACGGTTGAACTGGCGGCCTTCAACCGGACCTGGGCTCCGGCGCATGCCCATCTGCAGGCCACGCAGGCCGACACGCTGACCTGCGATCTGCCGATCGACGGCAGCGGCAGCGTGGGCTGCACGCTGCGGCTGACGCCCGCGACCGGCGGCGGCGTGCGCTTCGATGTCTCGTTTGAGGCGCAGCGCGATGTGGAGATGAACGGACTGTTCGTCAGTCTCGACTGTCCGGCCGCGCTGGTGGCCGGTCAGTCCGCCCTCTTCGGCGAGGCGCCGATCACGATCCCGGTCACGTTCGATGGTCAGGCCGTGCGCCTCTGGTCGGGTCGAGCCGCCTCCGCGCGCCTGTCGCTGGCCGGACTGGCGCCGCTGGAACTGACCGCCGCGTCCCCCATGAGCCTGCTCTGCCAGGACAATCGCAAGTGGGGCGAGACCCTCTCGCTGCGCGTGCAGGCTGATTTGCCGCCGGGCGGAAAGCTGATGCGCGGGCAGACTCGCACGTTCTCGTTCGTGCTGCAACCGGCGCAGACTGTGGAGGTCAAGCTGCCGATGCCGGTGACCATCAGCGCTGGTTCAACGTGGATTCCCCTGCAGCCGGCGCTGGACATCGTGGCCGGCTCGGCGCTCGACTGGTCGACCGTGATTCCACACCATGCGCCTGCCGGAAGCCGCGGCTGGCTGCAGGCCGACCGCGACGGCCACTTCGTCTTTGAGCAGGACCCGAAGACGCCGGTGCGCTTCTACGGCATCAACTTCTGCTTCGACGCCCAGTACCTGTCGCATGACGAGGCCGACCGCATCGCCGACCGCCTGCTGCGCCTGGGCTACAACGCCGTGCGCATTCACCACTACGAGCGCGAACTGGTGGGCACCAACACCGATGCGCAGATCACCTTCCGCGCCGATCAGCTCGACAAGCTGGATTACCTCTTCGCCGCGCTGCGCAAGCGCGGCCTTTACGTGACGACCGATCTCTATGTCTCGCGGCCGGTGAAGCGCTGCGAGATCTGGCCGGGCGCGACCAACATTGTCGACGGCACGGAGTTCCGGCTGCTGCTGCACGTCAACGCGCAGGCCTGCGACTCCTGGCGCACGTTTGCCCGCATGCTGCTCGAACACCGCAATCCCTATACCGGCCTGCGCTACGTCGACGATCCGGCCTTGTGCCTCATCAGCCTGGTCAACGAGGGCAATCTGCCGAACTACCTGAGCCGGATTCCGGAGTCGCTGAAGCTGCCCTTCCAGGCCGAGTGGAACCGCTTCCTGGCGGCGCGCTATGCCACGCCGGCGGCGCTGGCCGCGGCCTGGGGCGCCGACCCCGGCGGCGATCCGGCGCAGAGCACGGTGACGCTCTGGCCCGAGGCCTTCTCCGACAAGCCGCAGGCCGCCGATGCCGCCCGCTTCTGCGCCCAGCTCGAGGCGCGCCTGTATGAGCGGCTCTCGTCCTTTGTGCGCAAGGACCTGAAGTCCCGCGCGCTGCTGACCAACCTCAACGGCTGGAACAATCCGCGCGCTTTCCAGAACGTGCGCGCCGCCTTTGACTATGTCGACGATCACCTCTACGTGGGCCATCCGTCGTGGGTCGGCAAACCCTGGTCGCCGCCCTCCCGTTGCGATGCGCCGACGCCGACGCTGCCCGCCGGTATCGGAGGCCTGGCCAACGCCTTCGTGCGCGTTCCCGGCAAGCCGTTCACCCTGACCGAGTTCAACTATGCCGCACCGGGGCATTATCGTGGCGCCGGCGGGCTGGTCTCCGGCGCACTGGCGGCGCTGCAGGACTGGGAGGGCATTTGGCGCTTCGCCTACAGCCACCGGCGTGCCGGCGAACTCGAGCCGTCGCCGATTTCGTATTTTGATCTTTGCCGCGATCCGCTCAACCAGGCTGCGGACCGGGCCATGCTGACGCTCTTCCTGCGCCAGGATGCGCAGGTTGCGCCGCACGGCATCGCCGTCGACTTGAGCGCAGGCGGCGACACCAACATCTGCCGCGGCGGGCGCGTGAGCCCCAATTGGAATGCCATGTCGCTGGTGACCCGCATCGGCACGACCACGGTCGCGCCGCCTGCCGGCGCGGGCTGGATCACGACGCCGGCCACCGGCGGCGCCTTTGATGTCGGCCGGGCCGGCGTGGTCATGTCCGACCTGCTGACGCAGCACGGCATCGCCGCCAGCAACCTGTTCAACACCCGCGCCGGCACCTATGCCGCCGAGACCGGCGAACTGCGCGTCAGCCGCGAAGAAGGCGTCTGCACCATCGCCACGCCGCGCACGGCCGGCGGCTTCCGTTCGGCTGCGGGCGAGATCAGTGCCGGAGCCGTGCGCATCCGCATCGAGGATGGCCCGGCCACGGTCTGGCTCACCAGTCTCGACGGCAAGCCCATCGGCGCCAGCCGGCATCTGCTGGTCACGCACCTGACCGACCTGCAGCAGGAGGGCACCCGCTTTGGCGAGGAGTCCATGCAGACGATGATGGCCTGGGGCACGGGGCGGCCGCTGGTGCATGCCGGACGGGCGACCATCGATTTGCCCGTGCCTGGCGGCGACGTGCGGGCCTGGGGCCTGGCCGTCTCCGGCGCGCGCAGCGGCGCCTGTGCCGCCACGCGCAGCGACGCGCGTTTGAGCCTGCCGCTGGACGTGCAGGGGCCCGATGGCGCACGCATGATGTACGAGATCGAAGTGGTGAACGGACAACGTTAGGCATGGTCAGCACATCCAACAGCCGTGTTTCGCCCCCGGCGGGCTTGCCCCGCCGGAGCGGGAGATCGGCATGCGCCCGGGAAGAACGCGGAGTTCCGCGCGTGGTCGCGTGCGAGGCCATGACGCTCCGGCTCTTCCTCGCGCAGACCCACGCGCCTTGCATGTTCCCGTTCTCAGGTCTCTTGGCTGACTCTTCGCTCCGGCGGGTCAAGCCCGCCGGGGGCGGTTTGGCGAAACGATGGCTACAGGCGGAAACACAATGATCAGGACTTCTCTGGCGACCCTTCTTCTGGCTCTGACGATCTGCCTGGCACGGGCCGATCCGTCTGCGACCAACGCCGTCAGCCTGCTGCCCAACGGCGATTTCGAAAAGGCCAACGAGGCGGGCGACTGGCCGGCCGGCTGGGGCCACCGCAGCGAAGGCAGCGGCATGACCTGGGAGCAGGAGCAGGGCAAGCGCTTCCTGCGGCTCGCCTCGCAGAAGCCCGGGCAGATGCTGATGCTCTTCCGCCTGATTCCGCTGAAGCCCGAAATCAAGGGCGTCAACGTGCACCTGCGCTATCGCACGGCCGACGTCAAGATCGGCAAGCAGCCGTGGTTCGACGTGCGGGCGATCGTCGAGTTCCTCGACGCCGAGGGTAAGAGCGTCAAGGGCGGTTCGCCGATGGTCTGCTCCTCCAAGGCGGCCGACTGGGTGGATCTCAGCCGCTCGTATGTCGTGCCCGAAGGCGCGGCGCAGATCAAGTTGATGGCCGGCCTGTTCCAGGTGGCTGCGGGGCAGGTGGACCTGGCCGCGTTGGACGTGACTGCCATGGATGGCGCGGCGGTCGAGACGCTGGCGAAGGAGAACGAGGTCGCGCATGCCAAGAACGACGAGAAGACGGCGCAGTCGGAGCGCAAGGTCGATGACCACCTGGCTGCGCTGCTGGCGGCGACCAGCAACCTGGTTGAGAACGGCGATTTTCAGAAGCCCAACAAGGCCGGCGACTTCGCCGAAGGGTGGGGGCACAAGAACGAGGGCAGCGGCTTCACCTGGGAGGAGGAGAACGGTCGCCACTTCCTGCGCCTGACGCAGCTCAAGCCGGGCGAAACCAAGATGGCCTATCGCTGCCTGCCGCTGCCGACCGCTGCCAAGGGGATCGAGATCTCGGTGCGCTATCGCACGGCCGATGTGAAGCGTGGCACGCAGATGCCGGGCGATGCCCGCGTGATCTTCCATTACCTGAGCGGCGGACGCAGAGGACACATGGAATCCGGCCACACGGTTTCCCCCGACCCTTCGCCGATCTCCTTCTCCGGCAAGGCCACCAACTGGACCGAAGTGCATGAGCGGGCGCTGGTGCCCGAGGGCGCCACCAAGTTGCAGATGATGCCCGGGCTGTGGTTCGCCAAGTCCGGCACGGTTGACTTGGGCGAGATCGCACTCAGGCCCATCAGCGACACCGATGCCGCCCAGATCGTCGCGGCCAAGGCCGCGGCCGACAAGCAACGGTCCGAGCGCGAGGCGATCATCACCCAGGAGGCGGCGCGTCCGGCGCTGACGCCCGAGGTCAAGGTGGCCGGCAACCGGGTGGTGAACGCGGCCGATGGCAAGGAGGTTTGGCTGCAGGGGCTGGCCTGCGACTCCATGGAGTGGGGCCCGGGCGAGAACGTCCTGTGGTCGATCCATGTGGCCATCACCCAGTGGCATGCCAACGTGATCCGCCTGGCGGTCAAGGACAGCTTCTGGTTTGGACGCGCCGAGGGCAACGCGCCCGCCATGCCGGCGGAGGGCTACCGCGCGACGGTGGACGAAGCCGTCAAACTGTGCGCCAGCCACGGGGTCTGGCTGCTGCTCGACCTGCATCGCTTCGGCGCGCCGAAGGCCGAGCATGCTGAGTTCTGGAAGGATGCCGCCGTCCGCTACAAGAACAACCCGGCGGTGCTCTTCGAGCTGTTCAACGAGCCCCACGGCATCTCCTGGGAGGTGTGGCGCAACGGCGGCAGCCTGAAGGGCAAGGAGAACGCGCACACGGACGTGAACGTCGTCGAGAACAACGAGAAGTCGGCCGGAGACACGTCTGTCGGCATGCAGGCGCTGGTCGACGCCGTGCGTTCGACCGGCGCCCGCAACATGGTTCTGGCGGGCGGCCTGGACTGGTCTTACAACCTCTCCGGCGTGCTCAAGGGATTTGCGCTGAACGAACCCGGCGGCGACGGCATCATGTATGTCTGGCACAACTATCCGTGGAAGGTGGGCTGGCAGGCCAACGCGCTGGACGTCGCAGAGAAGTTCCCGATCATCATGACCGAGGTCGGGGCGATCCGCGCCTGGGAAGACTTCTCCTTCATCGGCCCGAGCGAGCGGCGTCCGCTGGAGGGGTGGGCGGAGGACATGATCGGCTGCATCCAGAAGAACCGGCTGAACTGGACCGCCTTCAGCTTCCATCCCCGCTGCGGCCCGATGGTGATTTCCGACTGGGACTACACGCCGACGCCCTATTGGGGCGTGTATGTCAAGGATGCGCTGGCCGGCAAGACGTTCGAAATGAAGAAGGCGCGATAACCATGAGACGTTTCTCTCTGGCAATCCTGATGTGCGGTCTGATGGCGCTGGCGGGTCGGGCCGACCCTGCATCCACCAACGCCTCGCTGCTGCCGACGAGCACAACCGGCTTCCCGCCCGCGCTGCATGTCGTCGGCAACCACCTCGAAACGGCGCAGGGCAAGGTGATCTGGCTGCAGGGGCTCTCCGTGGACAGCCTGCAATGGGCGGCCGGCGGCGAGCACATCGACCAGACCATTCCCGTGGCCATCGATCAGTGGCATGCCAACGCCATCCGCCTGGCGATGGACGACAACTTCTGGTTCGGCCGCGGTGCCCACCACCAGACGCAGCACGACGGCGGCCTGAAGTACCGCGCCATCATCGATAACGCCGTGCAGTTGGCCGCCAGCCGCGGCGCCTACCTGATCCTGGATCTGCACGCCTTCGGCGCGCCGAAGGACGCGCATGTGGCGTTCTGGAAAGATGCCGCCCTGCGCTACAAGGACCATCCGGCCGTGCTCTTCGAGCTCTTCAACGAGCCCCACAGCCTGACCTGGAAGGTCTGGCGCGACGGCGGCAGCCTGCACGCCAAGGAGAACGCCCACACGGACGTCAATCCGACCGAGAACAACGAAACTAGCGACGCGGAGAGGACGCCGGGCATGCAGGCCCTGCTGGACGCCGCGCGCTCGACGGGCGCCAGGAACATGGTGCTGGTTGGCGGCCTGGACTGGGCCTACGACCTCTCCGGCGTGGCCAAGGGTTTTGGTCTGCAGGAGCGCGGCGGCAACGGCATCATGTACGTCTCGCACATCTACCCGTGGAAGAGCGATTGGCAGGGCAAGGTGCTGGTGGCGGCAGACAAGTATCCGCTGATCATCACCGAGGTCGGCTGTCCGCCGGACTACAAGGGATTTCAGTTCATCCCACCCTCCGGACGCCACCCGCTCGAGGGATGGTCGGAGGATGTGATCGGCCTGATCCAGAAGCACAAGCTCAACTGGACCGCCTTCAGCTTCCATCCCCATTGCGGCCCCATGGTGATTTCCGACTGGAACTACACGCCAACACCCTGCTGGGGCGTGTACGTCAAGGAGGCGCTGGCCGGGGAGACGTTTGAGATGAAGAAGATGCGGTAGGTTCATTGGGCAGGGATGCAAGTCAAGAGGAGGATATCATGACGAGTTCAGGATTCCGGAAGACACAACGCTGTTTCATGTTGGCGGTTTCGCTTTTGCTGGGCACGGTCGCCTCACAGGCGGCAGATTTCAGCTCATGGACGGCGGGTGCTCAGATCCAATTCACGGGCTATGCCAAAAACGAAACGCTGACCAACTTCCCTGCGCTGGTCATGCTGGGCACGAATATCACCGGGTTCAGCTACAGTCAATTCCTGTCCGGGTCGAACGCCGACCTGCGTTTTACGGACTCCACGCAGACCAATGAACTCAACTATGAGGTCGACACGTGGAACACCAACGGCATTTCGTCCG
>Ga0316226_1002536_pt1 | contig 16952 bp, 12 predicted proteins | sample TBH18017metaG_FD_206009 | JGI IMG/M metagenome (GOLD analysis project Ga0316226, IMG submission 206009) | Freshwater microbial communities from Trout Bog Lake, Wisconsin, USA - TBH18017 | ecosystem: Environmental > Aquatic > Freshwater > Lake > Hypolimnion/Profundal zone | place: USA: Wisconsin... | reverse complement strand
TGCCGTAGTGAATCGCAATGATCTACAGCATAACCCACGTTGCAAGGCGGCAGGTCGTTTTTTGTTTTAGGCCTTACGACTGACAACCATTATGTCTAACCCCCTCCCGCAAGGGGAGGGGGGACTAGGGCGGAAGATCATCACTAATCAGAATAGATAATCCGTCCCTTGATTCTGCGGTTCTTCGCCCTTCCCTCTGCGGTGGCATTATCGGCAACGGGACGGGACCATCCGAACCCTTCCGCCTGAATCCTGCTCGGGTCTATGCCGTAAGCCTGCACCAGGTACTTTTTGACCGCGTCGGCGCGCTTCTCGGAGAGCTTCCGGTTCAGCTCCTCGCTTCCCACGTTGTCAGTATGCCCTTCAATGATCCCCAGCATCTTGGGGAACTGCTGCATACTCTGGCCAATCTTTTTCAGGTTCTCGAGATACTCTTTTTTGATGTCTGCCTTGCCGGTGTCGAACTCGAAGTCGAGGCCGGCCTGCACGGAAGTCGGGTCATAATTGTCGGAAGCGTCCTGGGAACTGGCGAACATCTGGCGCAGCTCGGCAGGAGGGATGCTCTTGTCGTCGATCAGGGAGAGCATGTGATGCTCCAGCTTCGCCGTCTCGGACAAGTTCCTGATCATTTCGAAAACGTCATAGGTGTTGACCTGGCTCATGGTGGCCGGCTGGCCGTTCTGCGGGTCAAGATAGGAAGCGCCCAGGCCGAAGTTGATCTTCATCCGCTGCGCCTGCTGCGCATTGATGTTGCCGTAATTCGCCAGCAGCCCCAAGTCGTGTTCTATCACCTCTTTCAACTGGAGCGTCTGTTGGGAGCCGGGAGCCAGTTCCATCGGGCGCTCCAGGATGTTGTCGACGAACTTGCCGTTGTAGTACATGGACACCTTGTTCAGCTTGAGGGTGCGGTCCGTCTTGTTCATCAGCGTCATGCTGGTGTCCTTGATGGACACTTTCATGCTGCGGTCTTCGTTCTGGTAATTGGGCAGCAGGCTGTCGACCTGGCGGGCCATGACGTTGGTATTCACCTGCACCGCCCTCGGGGCCTCGTTGTAGTCGATGACCGGCAGCTCGATGTTGCCGATGTACTCTCCCGATTTGAAAATCATGCTGGCCTGGTTGGGAACCAGGCGGTAGGCGAACTGCTCGTCGGTCGACGCCACCATGTTTTCAACCTGGGCCAGCCGGTCCATGGAGCTGTCGCCGGGGGACTGGACGACGGCGTTTTCGCTATCCGGCAGACGGTTGGCCGCGCGACCCTCGGCTGCGGAGCCGGGCAACTGGTTCTCGCTCTTCGAAAGCTGGTTCATGGTGTGGCCGTCCGCTGCGGAGCCGGCCAGCTGGTTCTCGCTCCGCGCCAGGCGGTTGGGCGCGCCGGCTGCTGCTTCCCCTTCTGGGCTTTGGTTCTCGCTCTTGGCCAGACGGTTCATCGACCGGTCTGCTTCGGACCCGGGGACGGCATTTTCCGCGTGCGCCAGCCGGTTGACCGAGCGCTCCTCTGCGGAGGCGACCAGGTTGCTTTCTTTTCCCGCCAGTTTGTTGGCCGCTCTTTCAGGCGGCAGGTTCACCTTTTCCAGGTGATAGTATTTGGGGAGCTCCTTGCGGATCTCCTCCATCAGCTTGGTGTCGCCCTGGTAGAAACCGCTGCGGTCGTTCACCTGCATGGTGAAGAGCTTCTGGTCTGAAAGTTTGTTCAGGTAGTTTCTCACGCTCTCCTGTTTTTGCTCCGGAGTGCTCGCGTTGGAAACGGTGTTGACCCTGGTCCCCTCATACTGCCAGACGACTGTCGTTTTCTGGTCCAGGTTCTCCAGGTGGGCGATGTGGCGCAGCGGCAGGCGGACAACACCCTGATCCGAAGGCTTGAGATGCAGACTCTGCTCGCCATAGGCGACTTCCACCGCTCCCTTCGTGACGGGCTTCGTACTGCAGACTTCGCTGGATTTGTCCAGAAACTCTTTCGTCATGGTGCCCGGCGCATCGTTCGTCTCGGTGCTGTAGGTCGCCGGGCAGTCATCGAAGAATTTTCCGGTCTCCTTAAACCCCGACAGGACGTCGATTATGGGGTAGGTGCCGAAACTGAAGACGGTCAGCAGGGGATAGGCACCGATGAGAAATATCCCCTTGGCGGTGCAATTTTTTGTCGCGAAGCTCTCGCTCAGCAGGATCTTCGACTCCGTCTTGACGTAATCGGCCTGGCACTGATGTACCGACGCCGAAACAGTGTAGGGGTCTACCTGTTTCAGAAGGTACTCCGTTTTGGTGGTCCTTTTTTCCAGAACCGTCCTCGACAGTTGTTCTCCGGCCTGCTTGGTGGACGATAGCTTGGTTGTGGTGCAAGCCGACATCGAGCACATCAGGGTGACCGATACTACTACAGTACTTGTTCTGCGCAACATGTGTGCTGCCCTCCATTGACATTTGAATTTCAAAAAACAACGATCGACCCGCGCTGGATGGCCCCCCTCGACATCACGTCGAGGTGCCCTAACGGGTTATTTAATCTTGGTGAAAACGAAATCCCCGCTGACGTGCCCCGATTTGCCGAGCACCTTGAACTCGGGGGTCTGGTTGCTGCGGCCGGCCACCGGCTCCTTGAGCTGCCAGGCCACCAACTCCTCAGCGGTGAAGCGCTGGTAGATCGGATTTTTCAGCGCCTGCAGGAAGACGTCGGTAAAGACTGAGTGCCCTGCCCCGCCGGAATCGCTTACCGGCTCGTCGCCGCCCGAGGAGATGAGAACCCGGGACGGACCGACCATCATCTTCCTGAGATAGCTCTCCCGCGTGATCCCGTTTTGTTCCAGTTTCGGCTCAAAGGCGCGCGTTATGGTCCCCGAGTAGCAGGAGTCCGCCACAATCAGGGCCTGGTGCGCCTGCGAGCGCTTCAACTCGTCGGTAACGGTTCTCGCCTCCAGCCAGTTGCTCAGATCGTCCTTGTCGGCATCCACCGGCATCCAGTAGGAGGTCTCCGTCACCTTGTCCATCCAGCCGTGCCCGGCGTAGAAAATGATCAGGCTGTCGTTGGCGGTCATGCGGTTTTTGATGGCGTTCAGTTCCTTGAGGATGGCGGCCCGGGTGGCCTTCTCGTCCAGCAGCAGGGTCGGGGTGAAGTCGTACTGCTCCTGCAATTCCCTGGCGACCTCCTGGGCGTCGTGTACCGCCGTCTTCAGCTGGGCGATCTTTTGGTAGTGGTTGATGCCGATCACCAGCGCGTAGTTCTTGCCGCTTTCGCTACCCGCCTCATCGGCAAAGAGCGCTACCTCGTCGCTTTGCCGGCTGACCTCGAACTTCTCGAAACCCTGGTTGCCCGCCGTGTCGAGCGCCAGTACCGTGACCTGATTCCTCCCCGGCTTCAGCAGGATCTCCGCGGCGAAGTCCCCCTTTTCGTTCAACTTCGCGGCGACGCCGTTGACCGATACCGAGGCGATCCCCTTTTCGTCCGCCGCCCTGCCGGCCACCAGGAGCGTTGCCTCTTTGACTGCCGTCTGGCTGCCCCGTTTGAGGTCCGGACTGGAGATGACAATGGTGGGGGTGAGCGCAGCATTCTGGGCGCCTTGCGGAACGATCAGGATCCGCGCGGCGGTGCGCGCTCCCTGCGCGGAGACCGCCCAAGCGAGCAGGAAAGCTATAACCATCAGGTACCGGGACATCTTTGGGGACTCCTTGCTAATTCTCGCTCTCCGCGGGCATCAGGACCAGCCGGAACCCGATGCTGTTGGTCTTGACCGAGGGGGTCAGTTCGCTTCTGGCGCTGGTGCGCACATCCCTGGCGGGGCTCAGCCAGGATCCGCCCCTGACCACCCGGTTGCTCCCGGTATCCGGACCCTGGGGGGCCTGCTGCGCGGTGGCCTGGTATTCGTCCTTGAGATCGGAGACCCATTCGGCGACATTGCCGCTCATGTCGTAAAGGCCCAGGGCGTTGGGCTTTTTCTGCCCCACCGGATGGATTCTGCCGGCCGCGTTGCCCCCGAACCACCCCAGTTGGGCGGCAGCCGATCCGCCGCTATAGCGCTCGTGCCGCCCGCCGCCGCTCGCCGCGTATTCCCATTCGGCCTCCGTCGGCAGGCGGAACTGCCTGGTCCCCTTGAAGCTCAGCTTGGAGATGAAGTCGTTGACGTCGGACCAGGAAACGCTTTCCACCGGGCAATTCTTGCCGCACTGTTTGAAATAGGAGGGGTTACTTCCCATCACCGCCTGCCACTGGGCCTGGGACACCTCGTACTTGCCAAGGTAGAAGGAGTCCAGGCAGACCTCGTGCAGCGGCTTCTCGTCGTCGTCCCCCTCGCCGAAGCCGTCCCCCATCTTGAAGCACCCCCGGGGCACCGGGACGAACAGCATCCCCGTCACCGGATCGGCCACCTCGGGGCCGGGAGCCGCCGCGCTCGCCGTTTTCGCCGGGATGACGGCCTCGACATCCCAGGCCAGCTCGCCGTCATAGCCGGCAGGCATATCCTTTAACAGGTCCCAGGTGATCCTGCGCCCCACCCCGATCTTCACCCCCTTGCCGCAGTCGCCCTTGAGGGAGAGCTTTTCCATGGGATATTTTTCGCCTCCCAGTTCCAGGACCACCCTGACTTCGGACTCCAGCTCGCCCGGTTTCCCCGCCAGGTCGTAGGTGGCGTAGCAAAGGTTCCCCTGCTGCCCGCTGCGCAGGTTCTTCACCTCGGCGGCATGTCCGGGCAGGGCTCCCAGCAGTCCGGTCGCCAGCAGCAGGAAGTTTAGAAGACGCATGCTTTTCATCGGGCCGCCTTTTTGTTGCATTCCAGCCCGACGGAGACCACCGCTTCCTGGCAGACGAAGCAGGCGCCCTTGACCGGCTCGGCGCATTTCTTGCCGCATCCCCAGCTCTGGTCCTTGAGCCAGGCCCCGAAGCAGACCTCCTTGCCGCTTTCGCAGGAAATCTTCGAGGTGAGCGGCTCGTTGTAGTACCTGAGCCAGAAGGTGCCCCAGTAGTTGCCGGGATTCTCCTTGAGATAAAAGTCGATTTCGGGGCTGTAGCCGTCGTCGCAGGCGTCCACGAATTCGAACGTCATGGTGACCGTACGCCCCCCGCCTGAGCCGGCGCTGCCGGAGGCGAGCGCGGACGCGCTGCAGGCGAGGAGCAGCAATGCCGCCATGATAAAAGTTGAAGCTGCCTTCATAGTTTTTTCACCCTGTCCTGTTTCCGGTTTACTGACAGAAACGGTTGGCGCCCCGAGCCTTGAGCAGTTGCGCGGTGTCGCGGTCCTCGGCGGAAAGCTCTCCGGAGGGAAGCTCGCTCGCCAGGCTGTATTGCCACCAGCCCAGACGGTAGGCTCCCGAATAGTTCTCCGTGAGGAACTGCAGATAGGCTGCCTTTTTGAGGCCCCTCTGCGCCGCCGATCCCTCCCCCTGGTCGATCTGGGCCAGGGAGCCGGCAAGAAAGGTCGCCGGCCCCTCCGCGAGCACCGTGATGCGCCCGCCTTCGGCCGCGGCTCCGACCGGGATCCAGCGGTAGGACGCCCCCGGGACCATACCCAGCTCCTCCGGCTGCGCGCTCAGGGAGTGTTTTCCCTGCGGCACCGCGATCTCCCGCACCTTGACACCCGCGGCCGTGCTGACGGAGATCTTGCCGACTCCGGGGGTGCACCAGGAAAAGCTGACCGGCTGGCCCGGGACCAGAGTCGCCCCGTCCCCGGGAAGCATCGGCTGCGCCTGGAACGCGTCGCGGGTCACCGCACTGTGGGAGACGCGGCCGGCCCGGCGGACAAAACCGAGCAGGTCTCCCAGCATCGCAAGCGCGTTTTTCTGCTCGGGAGGGGTGAAGCGGACCCGGTACTGCCCGCTTCCCACCGGCTCCAGACGGGTGGACGCGGGCGCCAGCCACTGGATGCTCAGGGAGGCCGGGGCCTGCTTGGTCCTGATGATGTCTCCGGCCGAAATGACGGCGTCCTTGCGGCAGGGTTCGCTCCCCGTGGCACTGCGGATGGTGCAGTTGGGGTGGTCCTCCAGGAAGACGCCGATCTCCCCGGCGAGTCCTGCGACCGGCAGGGCGAACAGGGAAAAAAGCAGCAGGGCAGCGGAGGGAAAGCAGTGCGGTTTCATGGTCAGGCGCCTCCTATTTTGGTTCCTGTTGCGAGCGGGGTCGCGCCGGCTCCCCCAAGGGGCGCCTGCGTGCCGTCAGCCTGAGCTCCGTTCGGGTCGCTGAGGTCACGACCATGATCATGATTGTGGTCGTGATGCTTGCGTCCCTTGGCGGCGATCATGGATTCCAGGCTGTCGGCGCAGCCGTGCAGCCTCATCCCGACCACGGGTGCGATGAAGTTGAAGAAGAGCCCGAAGTTGCGATAGAGCCCCCAGCTTAACGGTATCAGCACGGCCAGGAAGATGATCGAAGTCAGTAACTGCGCCAGCATGGTATGGAACCGGAGAAAGAACCAGGCGGCGATCACGATGACGAGGGCCTCCATGGCGAACTCCAGCCAGTGGTTCAGATGCGCCGGCATGCGGTCGGTTGCGATGGTATTGATGGCGTTGCCCAAAAGGTACATGCCCGGCATCTGCCCGACCGGCGTGGCGAGGATGTCGCCGGTTTCGTAACTCGCGTTGCCGATGATTACGATCTTCCCGGTCAGCAGATCGGGCGACAGCCCGGGGCGGAAGTTGCCCGAGTCGCGCCTGGCCGGGGTCTGCGAGGAGATCAGGAAACGGATGCGCTGGGCGTAGGAAAGATGGTCCGATTCTCCCGCCTGGTACGCGGGGGGGGTGCCCGGGGCGGAAGCGACGCGCTCAAGAGGCGCCAGATGCACTGCGCCGGCTCCCAGTTCGACCTCCAGCTCCTCAGCGCTCCCTCTACCCTCTTGCCCCGCCGCGGCCAGCAGTTTCCGCGCGGCCCGATCCAGCTGGTCCTGGCTCCCCGTGTGCAGCGCCGTCGCCAAAACGGGGACGCTCCAGATGATCCTGTTCTGCCCGGAGCGGTCCCGGCACACCTGGTAGCAGTCCCAGAAACGGTTCAAGAGATCCACGTCGCTCGCCAGGACCGTCGGCAGCGCCGGATAGAACAGACGCACGCCATCCGCCGTTTTCCTTTCGAAGAGGTCCTCGCAAAGGTGGCTGCGCAGCTTTCCGTCGACGCCTATGCGGACCGGGAAGACGACCCTGGTGCGCGCGTTTTCCCGAAGCATCCGTCCCAATAGCCGCCGCAGCTTCAGATCGGCGTCCGGATGCTCGCGGTCGGGGCGGTCCAGCAGGATGTCGAGGACCACGACCGGGGCCCCTTTTTTCCAGGCGGCCTCGATGAGGTCGGCGACCTTGTTGCGTGGGGTGAGGAGCGGTTCGCCCCACTGCCGGTATTCGGCCGGGGTGATTTCCACGAAGTAGAGCGGATTGGAGCGTTGCGCCGAATCGGGTGCCTTCAGGAATTCGTACTTCACCAGCAGGTCGAAGGCGGCGTCCCGCATGCCTTCACCCCACTGGCTTTCTCCGGCGCACTCGAAGGCCAGGGCTATCAGGATGCCGACGGCCACGTTGACCCAAAAGTGCGACAATAATTTTCGATCGTGCCAGAAGTAGCGGCGCTGCGTCATCCGAGCACCCCGTCAGGGAAGGCGAAAGGCGCGCCGCTTGCGGCCACACGGGTAGCCGGCGCGTGGTGCCGGGTGCTAACTAAAAAGCAGTCAAACCGCATACAGATAACTCCTGTCAAACTCATACGAACCATTTCCACCGCCGCCGCTTTTCCGCAGCTTGCCCCGAGGGGGAGGCGCACCCGGGGGTTTCCCCTTGGCCGCATTGGGGTCCCGTGCGCACCGAACGCGTCGCTACCATCAGGCGCCTGCGGGCGGCGTTACCTGCCCGAACGACACTTTTTTCTTTTCCACCCGTACCCCGTACCGGCTTTTGCCGTACTGCCTGATGGTATCGATGCGGTAGAATGGCAATAAGGTCGGGTTCTTCAACTGCTCCTTGAGGTTCCGGTTGATCTTGCTGATGTGCTGGCGCAGCAGCTCGGTATCCAGTCCCTCTTCCCACTTCTCCAGCAGTTCATCCTTTTTGAACGGGTTGGCGAGGTACATCCTTTGGTAATCCAGCACCATCAGCTCCAGAGCCTCCCGATGGGCGAGTTCAGCAAGGGGGACAAAGCAGGAACTGCACTCGTGGCAGTAGGAGCGCGACAGGTCGCGGCAGGCAGGCTGCTTGAGCCGGAGAAAGGCGGCATAGATCATCAGCTGGGTGGGAAGCAGCTCAATGGCGGTGGTGCCGATGTAGATGCACCGTTCGGCGAAGTCAACCCGCAGGGGGCGCTGGACCGTTGCCGAATCGATGTGCGTCTGCCCCTCGGCGACCAGATTCCGGACGCCGCGGCCGGTCAGGGAAAACTTGTCGCGCAGGAAGATGAGCGGCAGCTCCACCAGGGTGATCTCGGCGTCATCGGTATTGAGATACCGGGGGTCGCCGTCGTGGGAATGGGTCCTGATCCTTTGATTGCACCTGGGCTTGTAAAAAAAATGCTCGTTCCCCTCGAACTCGGGTGAAACGAGCACGTGGTAAAGCTTGTCCCACTGCCGGGCAAAGAGCTGGAAGGCCACCCCCATGAAGTAGCTCATGCTCTTTCTCCCCCCGGAGAGTGAGCAGTGCAGGCGGCAGTTGGGCTCCGCCGACATCCTGCGCAGGAACTGGGCGATCTGGTCGCCGGCGATCTCGTTGGCCTCAACGGTGCGGAGGTCGTCGAGTTCGACATCGTTCTCATCTTTTATGACAAGAAAGGAGTCATCCGAGAGCTTGACGGAGGGAATGGCATACTCTGCACACAAATTTTCGAGAATTCCCTGCTCTATCAGAGTTTGCATCGCTCGACGTTTGCCAGGGGCGGTGGTGATTATGAAAATTTTATCAGGATAGATTGGCGGGTATTGCTGGGCGAGGGCATAAATAGTTTCGGTTATTATCTGCGGGGTAGATCCGGCAACGAAAACCAAAATTTCATTGAAAGCTAAACGCTCCATCAAGTAATCCTTAACATCTTGTTTACGGTACGTTAATAGCACACCACGCAATGCAAATCAGTAAATTTAATTTTTAATTTCATTAAACAAGAATTACTAACATGCCAGCAAACAATCGAATGACAGTTAAGTGACAATCAGGCGACAACGAGCTGCAAAGAAATAAAAATGCTACTACTACTGACCAGCCAACGACTGTCGGGGAATGGCGTCGACAAGAACGCGTTATCAATACCAGATTGTCAATCCCGAGATGCGCCTCGAAACATTTCGAAATCCGATCAGCGACAATCTTCCGCTTCCAAAAACTCTCCCTCCCCCCTTGCGGGGAAGGGTCGGGGTGGGGGGGAAGCAGCCACGAAGTGAGGTTACCTGTGAGTAAAACTCGGGATGCGGGCCGGACAGAGAAGACCGACTATGAGGCAGGGCAATTCGCTTGTTATTCCTTGTCGGAGGGTGGCAATGAGGCAAACCGCACTGTCACTCAAAAACAGGCTCAGATACTGGCAGGAAGCCAGGAGAGGGGGGCTTCCCTCCTGAGATGATCTCTGCGGTAGCGCTCGAAACGGTAATAGATTTCGATGATGACCTGCAGCTTTTCGACGATACTGGCATAGCTTAAGGTCTGGCGGCTGATGATGTAGCCGGTGAGCAGCCTGTCCCAGGAGATGATCCTGCGCGATTGGGCATAGGTCTTGAGCCGCAACCTCGCATCATGGAGCGCGAGGTGGAATTCATCGGTGCCGACATGGTCGCTCGCCGGGACGCTCTTGATGATGGAGCTGTACCAGTCCACGTCGAAGAGATGCAGGCCGTCATTGCGCCCCACAAAGTCACGGAACTCCTCGGTCTTGAGAAAGCTGTAGTAGTCGTCACGGAAGGAGTGGGCTTCGCCGCCGAATTCGATGCTGATGCGCACGTCCAGCGGAGTGGCGATCACCGAGGCCGATGCCTGGCGAATCCGGTCGCGCAGGTGGTCTTCGGAGTTCCTCCTCAGGTTCGCCGCCAGCCAGACGTAGCCGGAGGTCTCGTCGACACTGGAGATGATGTCCAACTCCAGGTTCGGATAGTCCTGCAGCACCCCCTGATTCAGGAACCCGGTGAGCTGCAGGAAATGCTTGCGCATGTGCATGAGATCTTCGAAGTCGTCCTTGTGGATCTGACTCTCGAACGGGCTTATCTCTACTTCGTCATTTTGGAAGTATTCCCTCACCGCCATCAGTGCATAATCGGCCTGAAGCAGCGGGATCTTGTCCTGTGCCAGGTACCTGTTGAAAGTAACGGGATCCAGCTTTTGCCAGACGAACTGCACCAGCTTTGAGATCTGTTTCCTCAGGAGCTCCTTTGCTTCGGGATCGTTGAAGCACTGCAGGGCATTGTCGGCATGGATCACGTAGCGGTTGCGTATCTTGCGGATCTCGTGGAGTTTTACTGACGGGTACTGGGACGGGTTGATCCTGGCGAGTTCGTCGATGGCATTGCAGATAAAATCGCCGTTGCAGGAGCGCTGCTGGCCGTGCCGGCTCATCTCGTCTTCGAGGTACTTCTCGAAAAGGACGGCCGCCACGAATCCCGCGTCGATGAAATTCCCCAGGCGCAGCAAACTTGCCGCATAGAATGCGCAGCGTCCGCACCAGTTGCTCGTTTCGGTCATCTGTCACCTGTCGGGGGCGGCAGCCGCGCCCGGGCGCAAGCGTGTCGCGGGATCATCGACCAGCGTTTGCTGGGCTCCATGCATGCCGGGGGATGTAGGTTGTGAAACTGCCTTTTTGTGGTTGCACTCGTAGATAGCATACAGTATGGGGCAAATCAGCAATTATAATTTTTGTTTTGTTTAACCATTTGACATTCGTCACCCATGAAGCTCAGCAATAGCCATAAAGACCTGCGGCAACGACTTCAATCGCGGCGTCGTCAGGGGCATACCGAGACCTGTGCAGTCTGCGCTGGCGGGCAACTATTGGAATAAGAAAGGAGATCGACACGAGCTGAAGTAATTGGACAGGCACTGCATAGCTGGGACAAAAGCGCAGCAAACCGGTAGGACAGTTGAAAAGGCCTTTTGTCAGGCATTGCATTGATGAAAGACACAAAATTGGCGATTCAAACGGGAACGCGTCGGGTGAGCCGGGCTTGCGGAGTCATCTGGCTGGATTCCGGGCAGGTAAAGATGAGTTGCGCTACCCTGCGCTATCGACCTGGCACAGTACCGCCGTCACGTTGTCGCTGCCGCCGGCTGTTTTGGCGCTCGCTATCAGGAGCTGTACCTTTTCGTGAACCGTCAGGCGCGCGCTGAGGATTTCCTGAAGCGCGCCGTCGTCCAGCAGTTCGGTGAGCCCGTCGGAGCAAAGCAAAAACAGGTCACCTGAGAAGACCCTGCCGCGGATCAGGTCGAAGCTGGGTTCCAGTTCGGCTCCGAGCGTTCTGATCAGCACGCTTTTCATGGCATGGTGCTGCATCTCCGCTGGCGAAATGAGGCCCTGCTCCACCATCTGCTGCACCAGGGAGTGGTCCCGGGTCAGCTGCCGCAGCTCGCCTTCCCGCAGCAGGTAGGCCCGGCTGTCGCCCAGGTGCGCCAGCAGGTAGCCGTCCCCGGCCAGCACCAAAAGCTCGGCGGTGCACCCCATTCCCTCGTGATCCGGATACCTGGCGACGTGCTCCATCATGCGCCGGTGCGCGAGCCGGAACACGTCCTGGAGCAGGGCGCGGGCCGCGTCGGCCGGGAGCGGGGAAGCCGTGCCGAAGACCTCGGCGACCGCCTGGACAAAGATCGCGCTGGCGACCTCCCCGGCGGGCGGTCCGCCCATGCCGTCGGCAAGGGCCAGCACCCCGGATTCCGGGTCGACCAGGAAGGCGTCCTCGTTGTTGGAGCGCCTTCCGACGTCGCTGGCGCCAAAGAGACGATAGGTGAGCATGGAGTCGGGTCCTCGCGGGCCGCTACGCACGGCCGGGTGCCGGCTGCTGCGGAAGCTTGCCCTAAGGATAATGATACCGCAAAGTGCGGCCGCCAGCTTTACTTACGACTGCCGTCATAATGCCGCAAGGGCATGTGTTGTTGCGGCCTATTTGGGGCGCGTGGATTGGGGAGGCTCTACCCGCGTCAGCCTACCTGCTGACGATCCGGTGGCCGAGCGCGACTATGCATTTGAGGGTTTCAGCGACCATTACCCGGTCCATTTCCTTCTCGCTCTCCGGAAGATCCTCATAGGGCACCAGGCAGGGATGCTCTTTTTTGGCGCTATCGCGCACCGGGCCGTAGACCCAGCCCTCGCTAAGACGCTGCACCGCCCAGACGTCATGGGCGTTTTTCGCCAGGGATTCGCCCAGCTCGCTCAGTTCCTGCGGGAGACGGACGGTCGAGGTATCGATTGGTCGCGGCTGGTATTTCATCAGCACCCCCTTTAATCCTGCTTATTGAAACGCCCGATGTTCATGGGCATTCCTTGCCATTGCCCCACAAAGATTATCCACCTCTCGTAGAGTTCAATCTTCCCGGTGTCAACGGGGAGCGCGGAGCGGGATATATTTCGTCATGGACTGTCCTCCCCGCCTGGTTCTTGCGCCACGCAAGAGAGCCCCCGATCGGCTGACGAACTAAGGTTTTGCGGCACCGGCCTTCTTGTCCCTGTTGACGATCAACCAATCGCCGTTTTCTATCAGTGATTCGCAGCCGAGTTGATAGATGATTTCCTGCCCTTTTGTTGGGTCGAAATTGCCTTGCCTATGATAGTGATGGATTTTTGCTTTCGCCCTGGCAAACAGATTCAAATATATCTTGTAACTTCGTATTTTTTCCAGTTCCGCATTGAAGTTGAATTTGTGCTCCACGAGAATGAATCCGATCGGTATGATCCCCAATAGGGTCGAAACGACATAGTGCTCTATTTCTTCATGCAGGAAGATTCCGCACAAAGATACTATGAACATGGAGCAATACAGGGCATTGCTGAAGTTCTCCTGGCGCTTTTCGGCTTTTATCAGTTTTACTTCCCTGTCCTCGTAAAACTCAGCCTGTTCCTCGATCCAGGTATCGATCACGAACTGGACGTTTTGCTGACCTTTGAGGTAATTGTTGAAAGCAATGCCTTTAATCGCTGAAGAAATCCAGAACATGTCACCCTGGTGCTTGTTGAGATAATGATCCGGGACCATCGAGCGGAGCCCGGCGCAGCGCCAGAAAAACTGCACCCGCAACGCCTCGGCTAAGGAGCGGTATTCGTTGTATTTACTTTGAACTGAACGCTCCTTGTGTTTCTCGTAAGCGCCATAACCCGCCGAGAGGAAGAGGAAGTAGAGGACCAGGGCAACAACGGGGTACCAGCCGTGCGCGTATGACAACTCGGCAAAGGTGATTCCGAGCACCATGGCACAGAAAACCGCAAAATAACTCTTGTGCTCGTTGCTGTACATGATTGACAGATGGTCCGCTGCACGGAATACGTCCCGTATCCTGTCTAGACATCCTGTTGCGCCGGCATCCGCTTCCAGGATTTCGCGCTGCAACTGACGCAACTCGACGGAGTCTTTTTGGAACATCTCCCCCTGCGGTGTTCCGGAACTCAGATACTCGTCAACGTCGAAGTTGAACTGATTGATCTTCCTGAGTGCCGCAGTGAAGCTCACCAGATGGTTCTTGTCCTCGGTATATTCTTCCGTCATCCCAACCGTGTTTCTCGGCTGCCCGCTGGTTGCCCTGTCCACCTGAACCCGCCAGACGATGCCGCTATTCTGCAGGTCGAAGAAACTGTCGGGCTTCAGGAAGTCGAGCTTCTCCGCTTCGACTGCGCCGGAAATTTTAAGCGGCAGCCCGTTCATCTCGCCGCTTTCCCGATACCTGACCACCTGCGCGGTGCCGCCGATGGCCTCCGAGGGGAGCCCGTCGTAAAGGGCAATCAGGATGTGGCTGTGCTTGGCCATGTAGGCGCCCACCAGCGCATACTGGCTCTCCCTCTGCTCGCCTGACTCGAGCAATCCCTGTTCGGAAACGCCTTCGACCAGGGGCAAAACGAAGGAGCTCTCCGCGGCAGCGAGCAGCCTGTTGAATTGGGCAGCCGACTCCTCCCGCTCAGGGCTGCCGTCCGCGCCGGCAAAGGTGGTCAGGTAGACATCTGCGGGCATCGGCAGCGGGACGATGATCGGAATGCCGCACTCAATCGCGATCTCGGCGACCAGGCGGTCCGCCCCGTCGGCCAGCGGGGTAAGCAGCTTGACCGGGGAACTGGGGTATTTCTCGAAGACGCGCTCCTTGATGAACCTGGTTACCAGATCTTTTATCTCCGGATACTGGCTCTTCACAACATTGCGGTGGCCGGTCACTCCGAGCATGATGGGTATCTTATAGCTGTTGCAGCTGGTCGGCATGTCGCGCTCCGGTTTGGCATCCGATGTATCGTTCATTTAGTTGCAAGGCAGTAGGGAAACCGGCACTGACAGAAGATTCCAGATTCGGACAGGAAAGTATTTTCACAAATTTCCATACTGGATCGAGACTACCTGGCTCCTGCTGCCTGCTGCCTGCTTACCCGAAATAGGTCCGCCACCGCGACAGATACAGCTTCCCGGAAGTCATGGCCGTAACCCGCATCAGGTAAAATCTGTTGTCCATCGCAAACGCGCTTTCGTCGACGAACCCCCTCATGTTTTCCGGCAGCGGATGGCTGTCGATCACCAGGTCTTCCCGGTCAGCGGCAGTCTTTTTATCGTACCGGACCAGCCCCCCCACTTTTGCCCGATGAATACTGGGAGCCGGCATGATGGACTGCGAAGCGTTAATCGTCTTCTCATACTCGACAAGATTCCTGCAAAACGATGAGACAGCGGCTTTCAGTGCCGCCTCGGAAGACTCAGCATCCGATTCTGCCGTATTTGAGCCTGCACCGGAAAACTGGTAGATGTCCACCGCGACTATCTTGTCGGACTCCAGATAATACTTCTCGATGACTCCCTCGAAGGGAGCAATCTGAAACACCTTCTCGGGCGTGTGCTTGCCGAAAATCACCGGCAGGTATTTTGAGACATTGGTTCCCACTGGCAGCTTTTCCACGACATCGATGCAGACAGACTCCCTGAGGAATAATTTCACCGAGTAGCCCGGAACGGGCCGGTAGCTTGCCAGTTCTTTTGCCTGTCCAAACTCCACATGCATGTCCTTGACTTTTGCAGCCACTCGGCCCAGCAGGCGCAGACACTCCAGCGAGAGAAGACGGCACCGGTAGGAAAGAGCAACGGGATTTTTGTCTTCAGCAGACTCCGGGTTCCGCCCTCGCGGCTGGCAATCTTTCATGCCGGTCGATTGAGCCAATTTCGAGGCGGAAGACTGACAATGGCTCAGGCTCTTCAACCATTTTTCGGCCATAGCGGTGGTCGTGTCGAAGACCTGCTTCGCCAGATCGGGCCTTTGAATGAACTGGGTTTCGTGCATCAGGTTCTGGATACTTACCGGGTGGATCTGAAAGGCAAATTTTGCCTGGCTTATCGCCTCGGAGATGTTGTTGTCCGATAGGTACTGGCAGGCCAGCTCGATCCGAGCGGCGGCAAGCCACGGCGTTATTTCGGTCGCCTTTAAGGCACTCGACAGCCCGGACCCCGGGTCGCCGGCCGCGTTAGCCGCCTTGGCAGCCAGCATGAAGCAGTCGGCGGCACGGATTTTCCTCCCGTCATGCTGGGCCATTTTCCCGGCTCGGGATGCAATGGTGAAGGCATCCCTGCAATCCTTCTTTCTCCCGGACTGCATCAGCAATTGGGCGAGGGTATAGGAGGCCCAGATGTCGAGCGGCTTGTACTCAAGCGCCTTGCGCAGGTGGCCAATGGCAATGCTCCTTTCGCCAAACCCGATTGCCTTGCGTGCCTCGGCAATTTGCTCTTGAGCGGCGACTGCGGCCGGATTCCTCAGCAGAGATTCCATGGTGGGAAAAGCCGAGTCCGAGGTCTCCTGGAAAAGAGCTTCTGAACTCTCTCCATCCTCAAACTTCCCTTCGAGAAAGGCCATGTCCTCGGGAGGCAGTCCACTGGAAAGCTCATCGGTTACGGAGCTCTCCTGTGCATCGATGGACAATTCGGTTTCGCGCTGAATCTGCATTTCGTGTTGGGTGGTTTTGTCGCGCGCATCGTGCAGATGCTTCCAGGCCCAGACGAATATCTGCTCAGCCAACTGGTGGGGTTCGCCCTGACAATCGAGAAAGCCGGGTGTGTGGTTTTCCAGGATCTCTCTTTGCCATCTGTCCAACAGGGGATCTTTGGAAAAGGGCGGGTTCTTGCTTTGATAGGACGTGCCGATGAAAAACGGAATCACCGTGGTATTCGAATCTTGCTCGATCGCCGTCCGGTATTCCAGATGAGTGTAGCTAAGCTCTTGCCCGGCAGGAAGTGAACCGTACGATTCACCCACCAGCAAAATCATCACCTCAGCCTGTCTGACCGCGTTGACGCAGTTTTCCAGAGGCGGACAGCTGCTGACCCTGCCGTCATTGAAGTCGACTGCTTCCAACGGGAATACCTTGAAGCTGTCGATACGTTCCCGCAATTGGGACCTGATCTCCGCGAACTCTTCGAATCTGGAGGCAATAAATACCTGGGTTTTCAAGACTGACATGACGTGTAGATCTTCCTATGTTTGAATTATTATGCTCTGTAGCTGTCACTGCAAACGGATCAAACCATGAAAAAGCCGTTAGCGCTCGTGTCGAGAACACCTGATTAGTGACAATCTTCCGCTTTCAATAACTCTCCCTCCCCCCTTGCGGGGGAGGGTCGGGGTGGGGGGGAAGCAGCCACGAAGTGATCACCTGGGCAGTCATGGCACCTTCCCCCTCCCCCTAACCCCCTCCCGCAAGGGGAGGGGGGACTATGGCGGAAGATCATCACTAACAAGGGGGGGACGGTAATCAAGAGGGCGTAATCTCGATAAATGTCCGCGCCGATGGTTGACGAATGATTTACACTGAGGGCAAAACGATGGCCGACCAAGATTTTCTTGATGAGGTGCCGCAATGA
>Ga0316226_1002528_pt1 | contig 17001 bp, 19 predicted proteins | sample TBH18017metaG_FD_206009 | JGI IMG/M metagenome (GOLD analysis project Ga0316226, IMG submission 206009) | Freshwater microbial communities from Trout Bog Lake, Wisconsin, USA - TBH18017 | ecosystem: Environmental > Aquatic > Freshwater > Lake > Hypolimnion/Profundal zone | place: USA: Wisconsin... | reverse complement strand
CGGCCATCAACTATCCCACCGACCTGATTCCCTACATCAAGCTGAACTCGGGCGGCAGCATCCCGATGTGTCCGGCCCAAGGCACCTATGCCTGCTCCAACGTCGGCACGAACCCGACCTGCACGGTCGCCGGCCACACGCTGCAGTAAGATTGATGCTCTGATTCCAAGGCTCCGGGGCGCAAGCCCCGGGGCTTTTTGCTTTCGCGCGGACGGCAAATTGGTTAATTAACCGGCGATGTCTCGTCCCCGTATCCTCGGCCTGCTGCTGGCGCTGGCCACGCTGCTGGCTTTCTGGCCGGCGACCCGGAACGGATTTGTCAACTACGACGACGACTTATACGTCACGCAAAATTCGCAGGTGCAAAAGGGGCTGACCTGGGATGGCGTCCATTGGGCGTTCGCGAAAATAAACGTCAGCAACTGGCATCCGCTGACCTGGCTCTCGCACATGGCCGACTGCGAACTGTTCCGCCTCAATGCGGGCGGCCATCATTTCACCAGCGGCCTGATCCATGCCGCCAACGTCCTGCTGTTGTTCGCGCTGATGCGGCGGCTGACCAGCCTTCGCCCAGATGCTTTGGCTCGGCAAGCAGATGAAATCTGGCCGTCCGCGTTTGTCGCCGCGCTGTTCGCGTGGCATCCGCTGCACGTCGAATCCGTCGCGTGGGTTTCCGAGCGCAAGGATGTGTTGAGCACTTTTTTTGCGCTGCTGGCATTGTTGAATTATGCGCGCTATGTCGAACTGTCCAAAGTCCAAAGCCCAACGTCCAAAAACTATTTCGCGTTGTGCCTCGCAATGTTCGCGCTCGGCCTGATGGCAAAACCGATGCTCGTCACGCTGCCTTTTGTCCTACTGCTGCTGGACTTCTGGCCGCTCCGAAGAATTTCAAATTTCAAATTTCTGCTGCTTGAAAAATGGCCGTTCTTCCTGCTGGCCGCCGCCGCCTGCGTCGTCACCGTCATCGCCCAGCAGGATGCGGCCATGGCGCCGCTGCAGCGGGTGCCGCTGGGGTTGCGGCTGGAAAATGTCGTAACGGCCTACGGCAGCTATTTGTGGCAGACCATCTGGCCGGTGAATCTCTCGGTTTTTTATCCGCTGCCAAAACACATTCCAATTTCAGAAGTCGCCCTCGCGGCGGCGGTTTTGGCGGCAATTTCAATTCTGGTCTGGGCGCAGCGCGTCCGGCGGCCGTATTTGCTGGTCGGCTGGCTTTGGTATTTGGGGACGCTCGTCCCGGTCATCGGGCTGGTGCAGGTGGGCGACCAGGCCATGGCGGATCGCTACACTTATTTTCCGCTCATCGGAATTTTTCTGGCCGCAACATTTTTGATAAAAGATTTGGCTGAACAGCGGCGGCTTTCGCCGCGCTGGCTGGGTCTGCTGGCCGGCGCAGTGCTGGCCTTGTGTCTGTTCGCGACGGAAAAACAGTTGGGTTATTGGCGCGACAGCCAGACGCTTTTTTCTCACGCCCTCGCCGCGACGAGGGATAATGCCCTCGCGCATCTCAACCTTGGCGAGGCTTTCCAGGAACAAAACCGCCCGGCTGAAGCTTTGGCCGAATACCAGGAAGTGCTGCGCTTGGCTCCGGGTCGCGAAGAAGCCTACAACAACATCGGCCGCATCTTGAGCGACCAGGGCAGGCCCGCCGCCGCGCTGGAGTATTGTCAGGCGGCCTTGCAGTTGAATCCCAAATCCCCGGCGCAGCACAACAGCGTGGGAATTATTCTGGCTGAGCTGGGACGCGTGGACGAGGCGCTGCGCCAGTTTGACGAGGCGCTGCAACTGAATCCAAACTACGCCCCGGCCTGTTTTCAAAAAGGCCGGCTCTTGCTCCGACAGGGCGAAGACGTCACGGCGGTAAAAAATTTGAACCAGGCCTTGCAGCTTGACCCGGACAATTTCCAGATGCTGATCTACGCCGCCCGCGTGCTGGCGGCGGATGAAAATCCGTCCGCCCGCAACGGCGCGCAGGCGCTGGTTTACGCGGGCAAAGCCGCCGCGCTGGCCGGAGCCGCACAGCCCGTCGTGCTGGACACCCTGGCCTTGGCGCTGGCCGAGGCCGGGCGATTTGACGAGGCGGTGGCAATCGAAAAGCAGGCCGCGGAGCTGGCCCGCGCCGGCGGCCAGAACGAAGACGCCGCCGCCATGCAGCAGCGGCTGGAGCTTTACAAAAAACATCAGCCGTGGCGCGAATCCTTCCGCCAGCCGTGAATTTTGTTGCGGTCAATCCATGCGTTTTTTATCGTCCACCCGGTTGACTGTTAAATTTTTTTGCCGGAAGCAGAAGTGTTGCGCGAGATTCATGAGTGCCATCCTTAAAACCCAGAAACTGCGCGTCGAGTTTCGCAGCCGCGAAATGCGCCAGGCCGTCAAGGTCGCCTTGGCCGGCCTCGACCTCGAAGTCCGAGCCGGCGAAGTCTTCGGCTTCCTTGGCCCTAACGGCGCCGGCAAGACCACCACCATGAACGTCCTGCTCGGCTTCGTGCCGCCCACCAGCGGCTCGGCCAGCCTCTTCGGCATTGATGTCCGCCAGCCGATCGCCCGCCAGCGCATCGGCTACCTGCCGGAGCTGACCTACTACTACAAATTTCTCACCGCCGAGGAACTGCTCCGTTTCTACGCGAAAATTTTTGGGCTGCCGCGCAGCGAAGCTGACAAACGCATTGACCAATTATTGAAACTGGTTGAACTCGAACACGCGCGCAAACGCCCCATCAAATCTTATTCCAAAGGCATGCAGCAGCGCGTCGGCCTCGCGCAGGCGCTCATCAACAATCCCGACCTGCTCATCCTCGACGAGCCGACCAGCGGCCTTGATCCATTGGGTCGAATGAAGGTCCGCGAAATCATCCAGCGCCTGAAGGACGAGGGCAAAACCGTCTTCTTCTCCTCGCACGAACTGGGCGAGGTCGAGACTGTCTGCGATCGCGTCGCCATCATCCATCAGGGCGAACTCAAGGCCGTCGGCAGTGTCCACGACATCACCGGCCGGCACGCGAGCCTGGAAAAATCCTTCCTTGAAATCATCGGTTTCCAAACGCAACCCACGCCATGAAGAACATTTTTGCCGTCGCCGGCATCGTCATCAAGGAGCTGTATCGCCGCAAAGATTTTTACGTCCTGTTCATCGTGACCATTTTGATCTGCCTCGTCATGGCGTCGGTCAACATTTTCAACGACGCCAAGATTGTCCGCTACCTCAAGGAAATCTGCCTGCTGCTGATCTGGATCTGCTCGCTCGTCGTCGCCGTGACCACCACGGCGCGGCAGATTCCGGCGGAACGCGAAAACCGCACGCTGCTGCCGCTGCTCGCCAAGCCGCTGACGCGGCCGCAGCTCCTCTTTGGAAAATTCCTCGGCTGCTGGCTCGCCTGTGGGCTGGCGCTGCTCTGCTTCTACGTTTTCTTCGGCGCGCTCTCGGCCGCCCGCGAACACCAGTGGCCGCTGCTCGACTATTTTCAGGCCGCCACGCTGCACTGGTTCATGCTCGGCATCGTCGTGGCGATGGTGCTGCTCGGCTCGCTCGTGTTCGCCGCGCCCTCGTCCAACAACACCATCTGCTTCGTCGTGATCGGCGGCATCTTGTTTGTTGGCCGGCACCTCGACCAGGTCGCGCTTACCATGCACGAACCGCTGCGCACCGTCGTTGATTCCATCTATTTTGCGATTCCGCATCTGGAACTGTTTGATGTGCGCGACCTCGTCATCCACAACTGGCCGCTGATTCCGTGGCTCTATTTTTCCCTCGCGCTGCTTTACGCGCTCGGCTACATGGCGGTTTTCCTCGCTGGCGCCTGTTTGGTTTTCCGCCGCAAGGCCGTGAACTAAAAAATGAATTCGCCGCGCACAATTTTTTTATTGCTGGTGGCGCTGCTGGTTTCCTGTTTCGGCCTGGCCGCGCATTTGCAGCCGCAGTTTGAGGCCTGGCGCGGCAGCCGCGCGGCCGGCGACATCTTCAACGTCGTGCTCGGCGACAGCCGCCGGATATTCGCCAATTCGTTTTATGTCAAGGCCGACGAGTATTATCACAGCGGCTATTACCCGACCATTTTCGACGACAAGGCCGCCTTCCAGACCGCGCACATGGCGGCGGACACCGGCGCGGTCAACGACAAAAACCACGGCGACGAGCACGGTTTCCTCGGCCCGCCGCGCGACTGGATTGACGCCTTTGGCCGGCATTTTTTCCCCGACCGCCACACGCACCTGGACGAAGGCGGCGCGGACGATGATTTGAGCGGCAGCGAAAATGTCCGCGAAATCCTGCCGTGGCTGAAGCTCTCCGCCGACCTCGACCCCGACAATGTCCAGACCTACACCGTCACCGCGTTCTGGCTGCGGATCCGGATGCACAAGGTCGCGGAGGCCGAGGCGGTTTTGCACGAGGGTCTCCGCAACTGCCCCGACAGCTACGACATCCTGTTCGAGCTGGGCCGGCTCTATGACGAAAGCTATCACGACACCGGCCGCGCGCGGAATGTCTGGAAACTCGCCCTGGACAAGTGGCTCAAGCTGGATTCCGATTCGCAAAAGGACAACCGGCTCATCTTCGAGCAGATCACCACGCACCTCGCCAAGCTGGAAGAGGACGCGGGCAACCTGTCCGAAGCCCTGAACTGGTATCAGGCCGCGCAAAAAGTTTCGGCCGCGCCGGCCGCCCTGCAGGCGCGCATTGACGACGTCCAGAAAAAGCTGCGCGCGTTCATCCCCGTCACGCCGCAGAAACTTTACTGACCGCGCAATTCCGCTTGGTCTTTCCGCCGCCGCTCTGCTTTAATTTCCACGATGAAAGCGCGCAAAGCCAAAATCAAGCGGCATACGTTGGAAACCCAGATTTCCCTCCGCCTCAATCTCGACGGCAAGGGAAAATCCTCGGTGAAAACCGGCATCCCGTTTTTCGACCACATGCTCACGCTTTTCGCCAAGCACGCGACAGTGGATTTGGATCTGCGCTGCGCCGGCGATCTGGCCGTGGACGCGCACCACACCGTCGAGGATTGCGGCCTCGCGCTCGGCCAGGCCGTCGCCGCCGCGCTCGGCGACAAGCGCGGCATCCGCCGCTATGGTCACGGCTTTCATCCCCAAAATCCGTTCACCGGCGAAGCGTATGTGCCGATGGACGAATGCCTCGCCCGCTGCGTCGTGGATTTCAGCGGCCGCCCGTTTTTGGTCTGGCGCGGGCTGAACCAGTTTTCGCAGAAAAAAATTTCCGACGCGGAAAAAAAACAGGACGCGTCCAGCGCGTTCCGCTTCGGCCTCGCGCGGGAATTTTTCCAGGGCTTCGCCAACGAGGCGCGGTGCAACCTGCACCTGGAACTGCTTTACGGCGACGAGCCGCACCACATCGTCGAGGCGCTGTTCAAGGCGTTTGCGCGCGCCGTGGACGCCGCGCGCCGGCACGACCCGCGCATCGTCGGCCAGTTGCCCAGCACCAAGGGAAAACTTTGAAATGTCCGGGCGCAACCGATGAATGATGCCGCCTTCATGCGCCTCGCCCTGCGCTTGGCGCAGCGCGGTTACGGCACCACCTCGCCGAACCCGATGGTCGGCGCGGTTTTGGTGAAAGGCGGCAAAATCATTGGGCGCGGCTGGCATCGGCGCGCGGGCGAACCGCACGCGGAAATCGAGGCGCTCCGCGACGCGCAGAAACGCGGCCATTCCCCGCGCGGCGCGGCGCTTTACGTCACGCTGGAACCGTGCTGCACGCACGGCCGCACGCCGCCCTGCACCGACGCCATCATTTCTGCGGGCATAAAAAAAATTGTCATTGGCGCAACCGACCCAAATCCAAAACACGCGGGCAAAGGGTTTAAGATTTTGCGACGCGCGGGAATTAAAGTCGTTGCCGGAATTTTAAGCGATGAGTGCGCGAGGTTGAACGAGGCCTTCAACCACTGGATTGTCCGCCGCACGCCGTTCGTCACCGTGAAAGCGGCGATGACGCTGGATGGGAAAATCGCGACGGCATCCGGCGAATCCAAATGGATCACCGGCGAAAATGCCCGTGCCCACGGCATGAAACTGCGCCTCGGCAGCGACGCGATCCTCGTTGGCATCAACACGATTCTGGCGGACAACCCAAGCCTGACGGTGCGAATGCAGAAGGCAGGAGGCAGAAGGCAGAATGAAAACCCGCTTCGCCGGATTATTTTGGATTCGCGGGCGCGGACGCCGGTGACGGCAAGAGTGGTGAATGACGATTTTGCGGCGCTGACGACGATTGTGGTTGGTCGGCACGCGCCGAAAAAGCGCATGGCCGCGCTGGCGAAAATGGTGAAGGTGGTCGTTGCGCCTTCAGCCAACTCAAAACTCAAAACCAAAAACCCAAAACTAAATTTGCGCTGGCTGCTGAAAAAACTCGGCGCGGAAAACGTCACCAGCCTGCTGGTCGAAGGCGGCGGTGAGGTGAACGCGTCATTTCTGCTCGGCGGCCTGGCGCAGCGCGTCGCGTTTTTTTATGCGCCGAAAATTTTGGGCGGGCGCGATTCGCACAAAGGCGTGGCCGGTGTAGGCGCAAAAAAGTTGAGCGAGGTCGTCCGGCTTCGCGCCGTCGAATGGAGCAGGCTGGGCGGGGATTTGCTGCTGACCGCGCGGATTGAATGAAGATTCGCGCGCGCGAAAAACTTGCAACCTTCGGCCTTTAACCGGCAACATTACGTTCTTATGTTCACAGGCATTGTTGAAGAAGCGGGCGTCATTGAAAAAATCACGCCGACCAAAAAATCCATCGAACTGACCGTGCGCGCGAATCTTTGCGGACGCGGCGTGAAGGTCGGTGACAGCGTGGCCGTCAACGGCTGCTGTCTGACGGCGGTAAAAATCTCCGCGCGCGGCAAAGCCAAATTGATCCAGTTCGACCTGTTGCAGGAAAGCTGGCAGCGCACCAATTTCCAGTTCGGCAAGATTGGTTCGCTCGTGAACCTTGAGCGCTCGCTGCGCGCGAACGGCGAGCTGGGCGGGCATTTCGTGACCGGCCATGTGGACGGCCTCGGCAAAATCATCAAGTGGGAACGCGCGGGCAAGGATCACGTCCTCGACATCGCCGCGCCGGCGGATGTGATGCGCTACTTGGTTTTCAAAGGCTCGGTGGCGGTGGACGGGATCAGCCTGACGGTCGCGAGTGTGCAGAAAAAAAGTTTCCGCATCTGGATCATCCCGCACACGTTTGAGGTGACGGCGCTGCGCGAGCGCAAAGTTGGTGACGCCATAAATCTCGAAGCCGATCTGCTCGGCAAATACGTTGAGAAATTTCTTTCCGCGCGGCGCAAAAAATAACCTGAGCGCCGTTTCTGGAAAATTTCACGGTTGACCCGCCGGCCTTTCACGTTTGAAATCCACGCATGATGTTCCGCACTGCGGGAAGACTCGTCTGGATTGCCGTTGAAATCACCGGCGCGATCTTCGACTATTTTTTTGACGTCGTCCTGACCGCGCCGAAAAATCTGCCCGCCGCCCGCGCCGCGTGGATGCAGCGCGCCGCGCGGCGGCAATTAAAAGTTTTCAAATGTTTCCCCGACGTTTCCGTCTCCATTCCGAAAAGCGGACTGCTCGTTTCCAACCATCTGGGCTATTTCGACATTCTGCTCATTTGCTCGGTTGCGCCGGCGGTTTTTGTTTCCCGGGCGGATGTGCGCGGCTGGCCATTGTTCGGCTGGCTGGCAAAACTGGGCGGAACCATTTTCATCCAGCGCGAACGGCGCATGGACGTTGGTGTGGCCAACCGCGAAATCCAGACGGCGCTGGACGCCGGTCTGCTGCTGGTGGTTTTCCCCGAAGGCACCAGTTCCAACGGTGAAAACATTTTGCCCTTCCGCGCCTCGCTGCTGGAGCCAGCCTTGCGCGGCGGCTATGAAATTTCCATTGCTTGCCTGCGATATGCATTGGACGACGGCGATCCCAAAACTGAAGTTTGCTACTGGGGCGACCACTCGTTTTTCCCGCATCTGCTAAACCTGCTGGGGAAACGCCGCGTCCACGCGCGACTGCGATTTGAAAAATTCAACTCCACGACCGACGACCGCAAGGAACTCGCGAAACAACTGCACGCCGCCGTTTCGGAATTGAAGGCGCAAAACGCAAAATAAATTCACCAGCTCACCGGCACGGTCAGTTTTTTGCCGAAGCGGTTGCTGTAATGAAGCTGCCGGTGCTGCACGCCGTATTCGTGGACGAGCTTGGTGATTTTCACGTCGTAGCAGCAATACTCCGCAATCTCCGCGAGCTTGCCCTGCTTGAACCATTCAATCGCCTGCAAGCCTTCCGCCGTTTTCTCCACGCCAAACGTCGCCGTCGCGATGGAATCCAGCGAAAGCCGGTGGCCGAGCTTTTCGTTCAACACGACGAGCATGTCGAGCGTCGGAAGCTGGGTCAGGTCGAGCGCGGAATAGCCATGCAGCACCTCGTAATCGAACCGCAGGTTGTTGAAGCCGACGATGAGGTCGGCGCGTTGCAACTCGGCGATCAAATCATTCACCTGCGGCTCGCCGTAGATTTTATATTCGCCGCGCGCCGTGCTGTAGGTCACGCCGATGCTCATGCCCATCTTGGAAATGTTGCCCCAGCCGCCAACCTCGTCGGCGGACTTCTGCGTTTCCAAATCGAAATAAACAATGTTCTTGGCCACGCCTAAATTTACGATTTACGATTCCTGATTTACGAGCCTATATTTCACCCATGGCTCTGACACTCTCCACCATGCTGCCGCTCGGCACGACCGCGCCGGATTTTCACCTGCCGGACATGGACGGCAAAACCGTCACCCTCACCGACTTTAAGGACAAGGCCGCGCTCGCCGTGATTTTCATGTGCAACCATTGTCCCTACGTCATCCACATCCGCAGCGGACTCGCGCAACTCGCGCGCGACTGCGCGCCGCGCGGCGTGGGCATCGTTGGCATCAATTCCAATGACGCAAAAAATTATCCTGCCGACAGCCCGGCCAAAATGAAGGACGAAGTAAAAACCGCCGGCTATATTTTTCCGTATCTTTATGACGAAACCCAAACCGTCGCCAAAAGTTATCGCGCCGCCTGCACGCCGGACATTTATCTTTTTGATCGCGGACGCCGCCTCGTTTATCGCGGACAATTTGACGCGAGCCGTCCGGGCAACGGCATTCCCGTCACCGGAAAAGATTTGCGCGCCGCGCTCGACGCCGTGCTCGTGGGAAAATCAACTTCGGAATTTCAAGTCGCCAGCATCGGCTGCAACATCAAGTGGAAAGTCGGCAATGAGCCGGACTATTTTTAGACACGGATTTCACGGATTTTCACGGATGGAAAAACTGGAAATCAATCCGTGTTAATCCGTGAAATCCGTGTCTATTCCTTCGGCAGTTTTTCCTCCACCATTTCGCAGAGCGCGTGGAACAGAACCTTTTGCGCCTCCTGAATCCGCGCCGTCACCGTGCCGGGCACAATCAGGTCAATCGTCGCCACGCCTTTCGTAAAACCGCCGTCGCGGCCAAGAATGGCGATGTTTTCCACACCTTTGCGTTTGGCTTCTTCCAGAGCGCGCAAAATATTTTTTGATTTGCCACTCGTCGTGATGCCGATCAGCACGTCGCCCGGTTCCGCGAGACCCCAGACCTGGCGCGCAAAAATTTCGTCGGCGTGATAATCGTTGCAGACGGCGGTCATGAACTCGCCGTTGGCCGTGAGCGAAATGGCCGGGTAGGGGCGGCGGTCGCCCATGAAGCGGCAGAGAAATTCCGTGGCCAGATGCGTGGCGTCCGACGCGCTGCCGCCGTTGCCGCAGACGAGAAGTTTTTTGCCGGAAGTCAGGCTGCGCAAAACGAGCTGCGCCGCGCGCCCCAGCGGCTCCTCTAGCACGGATAAACTGCGCAGCGTGGCGACGGATTCTTCAATGGCGCGTGACAGATGACTCATGCCGAAAGCCTAATTGCTGGCCGTTGAAAGAAAAGACGAAAGCGGCCGTCCCGGTTCACGGCCGATTCGTTGGTGTGCCGGAAGGCAAGGGCAGGGGCATGCCGGCGGAGACCGGCGTGCCAAAATCCGGCGAACCGTCCGCGTTCCAGGTGAATTTCTGCGCCCGCAGGTTGCGGTTCCAGCCGGCCCCGGAATATTTCGCCGCGTGATAGATGACCCAGTCTTCCGTGCCGTCCGGCGATTTCACAAAGCAACAGTGGCCGGGCCCATAGACGTCGTTCGTCCGCGAAAACACCGGCACCGGTTTCTTGACCCAGGCCCCGGCCCGCATCGGATCGCCGCCGGTGAAAGTCAACTGCCCCAGGCAATAGTTGTCGGCCCAACTCCCGGCGGCGGAATAGATGAGGAACAGGCGGCCGCCGTGCTGGAGCGCCTCCGGGCCTTCATTGATCCACGGCGGCCCGTTGCGCTTTTCCCAATCATATTGCGGCGTGGAAATGCAGACGCGGCCGGCTTTGGGGGTGAGCGGATCCTGCAGTTCGGCGAGGTAAATGCGCTGGTCAACATTGCTGCTGCCCGCCCAGCCGGACCAGATGAAAAACATCCGGTTGCTCAGCGTGAACAGGCTGCCGTCAATGGCCCAGCGGTCGTCGGGCAGTTTTAATTCGCCGCGAAAAACAAACTTGTCCTGCGGATTTTGCGTGGTGCCTTCCAGAACGCAGATGCGATGGTGGTCGTTGTTGCCATCGTCGGCGGCGACATAGATAAACCATTTGTTTTGGAGGTAATGGAGTTCGGGCGCCCAAACCTCCTTGGAATAGGGTTTGTCCGGTGGCGGTGTCCAGACGGTAATCCAGGGACTCTGGCCGATGTCCACCGGACTGGCCGCGCGCCCCACACAGACTTCCCGTCCCCGGCGGGATTGGACCAGAAAATAGTCGTCGCCGTGCCGGATCATCCACGGATCGTAGCCCGAGCTGGCAATGGGATTGGTGAAAGTCCCCGCCGCGTGAGACATCCCCGGGACAAGTGCCAGCAGCACCAAACAGAGTGAGAGCCGGGCCAGCACGCTTTCAAGCTTACGCATAAACTTCTGCGCCCATCTCGTCACGGACTCATTCGGCTTCGCGGCCAGGCGCGGCGGCGTAGCTGGCCCGATGATTTTCATTCTTCAAACAACGCCTGCGCGAACTGCTTCGCGTCGAAGGGCTGCAAATCGTCCGGCTGCTCGCCGAGGCCGATGAACTTAATGGGCAGGCCGAGTTCCTTCTGAATCGCCACCACCATGCCGCCTTTGCTCGTGCCGTCCAGCTTGGTCACGATCAGGCCGGTGAGCGGCACGGCCTTGTGAAATTCGCGCGCCTGGTTCAGCGCGTTCATGCCGGTGCTGCCATCGAGCACGAGCAGGACTTCATGCGGTGCGCCCGCGAGCTGCTTGCCGATGACGCGATGCAATTTCTGTAATTCCTGCATCAAATTATGTTTCGTGTGCAAACGCCCCGCCGTGTCAATGAACAGGTAATCCGCCTTGCGCGCCTGCGCGGCGGTGACGGCATCGTGCGCCACGGAGGCCGCGTCCGCACCGTAACTGCCGGCGATGACCTCGACTTTCAAGCGCGTTCCCCAAAGTTTAATTTGCTCAATCGCCGCCGCGCGAAACGTGTCGCACGCGGCGAGCAGGACGGATTTTTTCTGCGCCTGAAAATAATGCGCGAGCTTGGCGCTGGTGGTGGTCTTGCCCGTGCCGTTCACGCCGACGATGGAGACGACGCAGGTGCCGCCGGGGATTTCTTTTAGTTTAGGATTGTTCGCCGAAAGGCTTTTCTCAATCTCCGCCCGCGCGATGGCGAGGTAATCGAGTCCCGCCGTGCCCTGGGTTTCGTAGGCCAGCTTCACCGCCGCGACAATCTGCGTGGTCATGGCCAGGCCGAGGTCGGCGGCGATGAGCGCGTGTTCGATCTCCTCCAGCGACTCGGCGGTCAGCTTGGGCGAGCGCGTGACGATGCGCTTGAGTTCGTGCGTGAGCTTGGCGTGCGTCTTGGCGAGGCCGGCCTTGAATTTAGCGAAGAGGCTCATTTGTTAAATTGTTAAAAGGTTGAATTGTTAAATCGTGAAATGGCCGGCGGTTCCGATTCAACCATTTAACGCTTCAACAATTCAACATGTTTCGCCTTGAGCCGTTCGACGTGTTCGTAGGGCAGTTTGACCGTGCCGATGAGCGGCTGTTTCTTGCTGAAGCCGTGGCAGTCGCTGCCGCCGGTGACGAGCAGATCATATTTTTCCGCGATTTCAAGATAGCGCTCGCTCATCACGGTGGAATGCTTGGTGTGAAAACATTCAATGCCATCCAGCCCGGCTTTCACCAGGTCGGGAATGATGTCGTCCGTGCGGTTCAAGCCGGGATGCGCCATCACGGCAAGTCCGCCGGCCTGATGAATCAGCTCAACGCCTTCAAGCGCGGACATCTTGGTCTTGGGCACCCACGCGGGGCGGCCTTTCTTGAGATACTTTTCAAACGCCTCGTCGAGGTTGCCGATGAGTTTTTCCTTCACGAGCGCACGCGCGACGTGTGGGCGCCCCGGCGATTTGCAATTCGCCAGCGCAAAAACGGATTCAGCCTTGAGCGGGATGCCGAGCTTGTTCAGTGCGGCGCACATCTCATTGATGCGGTTCTGCCGCACGGCCTGAAACTTGCCGATGCGGTCGAGCAGCACCGTATTTTTCGTGTCGAGAAAGTAGCCAAGGATGTGAACCTCCGTGTCCTCGTGTTCGGCCGTTAGTTCCGCGCCGGAAATAAATTCCATCTTCACCTCCGCGCACGCCGCCGCCGCGCGTTCGCAGCCTTCGACGGAGTCGTGGTCGGTCAGCGCGATGCACGCGAGGCCGGCCTTTTGCGCGCGCAAAACCAGTTCCTCCGGCGTGAAGGTGCCGTCGGAAAACTGCGTGTGCAGGTGGAGGTCGGCGAATTTCATTTCGCGTTGCGCGCCGGCCGGAGAATTTCGCCGCGAATCTTGTCGAGGATGCCGTTCACGAACTTGCCGCTGTCCTCCGTGGAAAATTTCTTCGCGATGTCCACCGCCTCGTTGATGCTGACGACCGGCGGGATGTCCTGGCGATGCAGCATTTCGTAAATCGCGAGCCGCATGATGTTGCGGTCCACGGCGGCGATGCGGTGGAAATCCCAGTTCTTCGCGTGGCTCCGGATTTTTTCGTCAATCGCGTCGCGGTGTTCCAGCGTGCCGCGGATGAGCGGTTCGGCAAACAGCCGCAGCTCCGCCTCCTCGGCCGTGGGCGGCGGCAGCTCGGTGACTTCGCCCCACTTGGCGTGGCCGGATTTTTCGTCCTCGATGGCGGCGGCGCGCTGGGAATTCCAGAACGTCGCCAGCTCGAGTTCGAGGTTGTCCGGCGGGTTCAGGTCGTGCTGAAACAGGAATTGCACCGCGCGTTCGCGCGCTTCGCGTCGTTTGCCCATGCAAGCATGATGCCGCAGAATGACGCGGCGGGAAATGAAAAACTGCGTTTGAATGGCCGCAACGGAACCCAAAGAACACAAAATAAAATTCTTTTTCCCTGCGTCCCCTGCGTTCTTTCGCGGCCAATTTTGTTTTCAAACAGGCCGTTCCATTCTATTCTCCGCGCATGAGCAAGGTGACCAAACTGCTGCACACGCGCTACCGCGTGAACGACCTGGAACGCACGGTGAAATTTTACCGCGAGATCCTCGGCCTCGAAGAAGTCAAGCGCCACCGGTCGCCGCGCGGGTCGGAGCTGGTTTTTCTGAAGACGCCCGGCAGCGAGGAGCTGGTTGAAATCACTTTTTTCCCCGCCGGCGGTTCCGTGCAGGTGCAGCCGGATTTGACGCACCTCGCCTTCGAGGTGGACAGCCTGGCTGAATTTGAAAAGCACCTCGCCGTTCACGGCCTGAAATTTTCCGACGGCCCGACGACCAGTTCCAGCGGCACGACGTTCGCCTTCATTGATGCGCCCGAAGGCTACGAGATTGAACTGATTCAGAAAAACTGTAGCGGCGGTCTGTGACCGCCGAAACCAAAGACGGCGCTCACAGAGCGCCGCTACAACTAAAAACTAAAAATTCAAAACTAAAAATTATTTCAACATGAGCGTTCTCATCGTCGGCACCACCGCACTCGACTCCATCAAAACTCCCACCAAGGAAAACCCGCGCCTGCTCGGCGGTTCGGCCAGCCATGCGGCGGTCGCGGCCAGTTTTTTTTCGCCGGTGAAACTTGTCGGCGGCGTGGGCGAAGATTTCCCGCCGAAATACATCCAGCTTTACAAGAAACACAAGATTGACCTCGCCGGCCTCCAGATTCTGCCGGGAAAAACTTTTCACTGGTCGGGCGAATACGAGGTGAACATGAACAACCGCCGCACGCTCGCGACGGAACTCGGTGTCATCGAAACCTTCACGCCAAAACTGCCGGCGGCGTATCAAAGCTCGGCGTTCGTGCTGCTCGGCAACATTGCGCCGGCATTGCAGCTCTGTGTCCTTGACCAGATGAAGAAGCCGAAGTTCGTCGTGGCCGACTCGATGGATCTGTGGCTGAACATCGCGCTCGCCGATTTGCTCAAGCTCCTCAAGCGCGTGGACGGCTTTGTGCTCAACGACAGCGAGGCGGAATTGCTCACGAAGGAGGACAACATTTTCCTCGCGCTCAAAAAAATCCACAAGCTCGGCCCGAAATACGTCATCATCAAAAAAGGTTCGCACGGCTCGGTGCTTTCCGGCCCGAAAGGCGTTTTCATCTGTCCCGCGTATCCGCTGCACACCGTCGAAGACCCGACGGGCGCGGGCGATTCTTTCGTCGGCGGCCTGATGGGCTACCTCGCCACCGCGAAAGGTTCGATTGATGCGAACATCCGCCGCGCGATGGTTTACGGCAGCGTCACCGCGTCGTTCTGCTGCGAAGGTTTTGGCTTGAACGCCACGACGAAAGCCAAGCGCAGCGACATCGAAAAGCGCGTGAAGGAACTGGAAAAACTGACGAAGTTTTGAACAGCAAATATCATTTCAAATAAATGAACTCCAATTTAGTCATCCATTTGGCGATTTACTTCTTGATGGGTAAAATGCTTTGGAGACTTATCCTAAAAAAATCTGCTTACCCGGAATTTATTCCGCCGCGAGTTAAATGGTTTCATGCCCTTATTTTATTTTTTGTTCTAGCAAGTGTATGGAATTCTTTTTTCATGCTTTCCTGGTTATTACACTACCCCAATCAATTTTTTGACTGTCTTAATTCACAGCCGAACTCACTTGGTAAGCCGTTTGTAGGGGTCGCCATAATTCTACAAATTGTCACTGCTTTTCCGCTGGTTTTCGTATGCACTAAAATGGCCAAACGCAGGAAAGATATGCTGAAGTGGTATGTTCTGCTGTGGCCAATTCACTTCATCAGTGAAATCATTTATGCCAGCGGCCATGAACAAGGACACATTCGAAATGGGTCAATTATTTTCGGAGGAATCTTTTCGATTATTATCGGTCTGGCGACGGTGGCTTTCTATTTTCAGCGTTCTTCCAAAAGCCTGTTTGAAAACCAAAATACTGATACGGCCAAACTTGTTTGAAATTCAGTTCACAAAATTCGGCTCGAAGACTTGGCCGAGATTGTGTTTGCGGAGCAGCTCGCAGAATTTGGCGATGGCGCGCTTCTCGTCCTCGCCGAGGTGGAACTGGATGTGCCACTCAAAATAGTCGCGCCGGAAATCCTCGTCGAACTCCTCGCGCGTCTCGATGATGTGGTCGAGCGTCTCCATGCCGAAACGTTTTGCCTGCCGCAGTTCGCGGCGCAGTTCCGCGTTCTCGATTCCCCGGCGCAGCGCCCAGACCGCATAAACAAAGGGCAGACCCGTCATCTCCGACCACGCCAGGCCAAGGTCAAAAATTTCATGTTCATGTGGCGCGCGTTGGAATTCAATTGCCGGGTCGCCGATCAACAGGACGAAATCTTTTTCCTTCGCCGCCGCGTAATTTTCCAGCGGCGAGAATTGCGGGAACAAGTTTTTCTCCGCGAGCAAAACTTTCAGCAGGTTCACGCTGGTGAGCGACGCGGTGTCGCAGAAAATCTCCTGCGCCTCCGCCAGCGGTTTCTTGTGCGCGAGAATGACGCTGTAAACTTCGCCGAGCGAGCCGATGGCCACGCCGTCAAGAATGTCGTAGCGGTCATTGAGCAGAACTTCGGTGATGCTGACGAGCGCCGCGTCGAGTTCATCGCGCCGGAGCATTTCGGCCAGCTTGGACGGCGTCGCAAAAATAAGTTCGCCATCAATGTCGCGGGTGAGCGGCGCGGCGTTGAGATACGGCACGGAGCCGATGCGGAATTTTTTTTCGCCGTCCGCCATGAATTTACTTCGCCTCGATGGCGAGGTTGTCGCGCTGGAGCGAGCTGCCCTCGGCGGCGGCGAGGCTGGCGAGCGCCTGGTTGTAGTTGGCGAGCGAGCGGATTTCATCCGACCGCGCCTTGGTCAGCGCGATTTGCAGTTGCAGCACGATGAAGGTGGTGCTTTTGCCGACGGCGTATTTACCCTGTTCGGCCTTGAGCGCGGCCTCGGCGTAGATGCGCTGCTGCCGGGTGGCGTCCGCGCTTTCCCACGCAGACTCGGCGGCCTTGACGGCATTGTCAATCTGCACCATGACGTTTTGCTCAAGCTGCTTGAGCTGGAGCAGCAGTTGTTTTTCCGACGCCTTGCCGGCCTTCAACTGGTTGCGCGGGCCGACATTGCCCAGCGGAATGGTCAACTGCCCGCCGTAGGAATAAAACGGCCGGCTGGCGTCGCCCATCTGGTTGAACGAGTCGCGGTATTCGCTGCCGCTGCCGTTGAAGCCGTAGCTGCCAATCAAATCCACCTCGGGAAAAAGCTGGTTGCGATAGTATTTTAACTGGATGCCCTGCTGCTCGACGTTCAGGCGCGCCTGCACCAGGTCCGGCCGGCCGTTCATGCCCTTGCTCCAGCTGTCCTGCACGTCGAACAACTGGCGCTCCGCCGCCAGCGCCACGGTCGGCTCGATTTCCACGTCGTGCCACTGGGTGTAATTGTCCGTGAGCAGGTTTTTCAAGATGTTTTGGTCCAGGGACAGGGTGTATTG
>Ga0316226_1002523_pt1 | contig 17015 bp, 27 predicted proteins | sample TBH18017metaG_FD_206009 | JGI IMG/M metagenome (GOLD analysis project Ga0316226, IMG submission 206009) | Freshwater microbial communities from Trout Bog Lake, Wisconsin, USA - TBH18017 | ecosystem: Environmental > Aquatic > Freshwater > Lake > Hypolimnion/Profundal zone | place: USA: Wisconsin... | reverse complement strand
CTGATTCAGGCTGGCGACAAATTTCCAGTACTTGTTACTGCGCATTGTTGTTTCCCTTGCTCCCGGCCTTGTTCCAGCACATCCGCACGGCCAGCAGACCGGCCAGCGCCCAGCCGCACCATCCGGACCACCACACCAGCCAGCACATGCCAGCCAGCAGGATCAGACCGACCACCACGACCAAGAGGTAGCCGATCGTCGCGCCGATGCGTTCGTAGGTTTCGAGTTTCATGCCGGGGCTCCTTCTTGCAATTTCTCATCCCCCAGCACCGGCGCCACGGCCGCGATGTCCAGGAGGATGCTTTCCCACTCGGCGTCGCGGCTGCGCTTTTCGCGCACGGCCAGCAGGTTTTTGCCGCGACGGCTCTCGATGCTGTCGCGGATCAGGTCCATGGCTTCCTGCCAGCGCGGATGCTTGATCTTGAGGCGGAATAGACCCATCACGCGCGCCTGGCTCAGAAAGCCATCGCCGGTCGGCCTGAACACGCCCTTGATCAGCGCCGCCAGGTCCTCGTCGATCCCTTCGGCCTTCTCCTGGATGATCTCGTCGATGATCTCCTGGGCCACGCGCAGGCGGTCATCGAAGCGCAGTTCGTAGCGCGCGCTGCGGCTGGCCTGGATCAGGCCGTCGAAGGTCGTGGCCTGGAAGTTGCCGCGGCGGCCGAGTTTGCGGTCCGTGCGGCCCTCGGCCGCCAGATCCTCCAGGAGACGCAGGCGCGCCTCGGTGGTTTCGTACAAGGCTCGGATGCGCAGACGCTCCCGCGCCCAATCCTCCGCGATCTGCCGCACCAGCCGATCGCGCTGGCGGTCGTACCTGTTCACATAGCGCACAGGCACCGACTGCCCCTGCGCATCTGTCATGGTCTTTTCCGGTTTCATGTTTCCCTTTCTGAGGCTGTTAGCCTGCAGGCTGTTAGTCTGTTAGGTACTCACCTTCAGACTTCAGCCTTTAGCATTCAGCCCTCCTGAATCATCCTTGCAAGTTGCTGTTCTTGAGTCTCAACTCCTCGACGCTGAGAAACATCTCCCGCGTCGCCTCATATGGCCGCGGCAGCCGGATCACCGGCCGCGCGTGCCGCCGCGCCGCCTCGAACGCGGCGTTCGCGTATTGGCAAAGCAGCTTGCCCTCGTCGATCCAGCGCTCGACCGTGCGCGGGCACACGCTCAACAACACCGCCGCCTCGCGCAGGTTGCACGTCTGCTTCTCCGGCAGCGCGCGGCACAGCGCCTGCGCGGCCGACGCCTGGTCGTCTGCAGGCGGCGCGCCGGGCGGTGGCGCCGCGAAGGGAAATACGGTCTGTCCGGGAAGGTCGTTCATGGAAGTTTCACCGCAGAGACGCGGAGGACGCGGAGGTGGGAATCCTGGGTTCGCGGAGGTCACAGAAAAAAACCTGGTAAAGGTTGTGTCCAACCAGTCGGACATTGGCGCTGTTGCCAAATTCCGCCCGCGCGAAGGTTTCCGCGGCCTTCAGTTCTGTGCGCATATCAGTGCAGTCGTAATCGCACTCTTTTGCGGGCTGGCGAATGAGTTGCACGCGAAACACGTTTGCGCCCTTGACCGACCGCACCTTGATGTCTGCTTTTGTCTTCACGTTTTTCTCCTCCGCGTTCTCCGCGCCTCTGCGGTGAAACCGTTACTGTTCAAACCGCACCGCATACAAACTGTTTCCCAGCGGCCGTATGCCCGCCGCCTGTCCCCATTTCTTGTGCGCAAGATTCAGCGCTGCCAGCGCCTCCAGCATGCCGGTCGCGAGGCCGTGCCCGTGCGTCGGAAACGCGACGTAGCCGCGTATGCGCAAGCCGTAGGTGCTCGCGCGCTCAACCTTGATGTCCGCGTGTTGGAGGGTGGCTGTCATGGTTTCACCGCAGGGGACGCAACGAATCTCCGATGCCCAGGATGCCGGTGGTCTGCCGCTCTCGGGCGAGCATGTCGCAAAGGCGTTTGGCCGCCGCTTCCTGTCGGATCGCCTTCGGGTCTTTCGATGCCGCGCGCCATGCCTGCCATAGCCGATGCGCGCGCGACCACACCCGCTCAACCTGCAGCGCGATCCAGGCGGCGACCAGCATGGACACCGACACCAGGATCAGCGCCCAGCCCCAGAGTTCATGTGCTACGGATGTATTCATGGAAGCACCTCTATTGCGGTTTCATTTTCTGGAAAAGCGTGTGCTGCCACATAGGCGGCGGCGACGCGTTGCAAATCGGGATGCACGGTACCTGCCGTCACCCATAAGCTCTTGTCTTCCCAGCGCATGAACCCGATGTCCTGGCCGTTGAGAAAAAAACAGACGTTCCCGCTGTGAGGTAGCCACAAGGCCGAAAAACGCAAACAAGGAGTTTCTGCTGCGTTCATTCCGCACCTCCTTTGCCGCTCTTTCGCGAGACGATGTTTTTACAGAGCGCCGCAAACATTAGTTGCGTAGCACGCTCAACGGCAGTTTTCGGCGGACCCCTGAAGTCCATGTCTGGGAAAAACTTGAGCGACAACTTAACTTTGTCAGCGCCGCCGCCCGAAGTGAGAGTAATGACCACGCGCTGTTTCGTTGGCCGCTTCATTCCGCACCCCCAGCAGTCGCGATTCCCGAGCACACCAGCGGCGGCATCTTCTCCGGCGCGTGGTTTGCCCTGGCGATGATCCGGTCCTCGATTTCCTGGCGCCGCGCGTCGATCGCGGCCAGCACCGCATGGCGGCCTTTAAGCGCGTCCTCCAGCGCCCGCGCGACGAGGCAGGCCGCCAGACTGTTTGCTTGTGAGGCGTAATAACAGGCGCGGTCTTCATCCACGTTTTGAATTTGCAGGCAAACGATTGCGTCGGCGAACGACAGCAGCTTGCCTTCGTTCGGAATCGGCGTTGTGATGGCAGGCGCGTTCATGCCACACCCGCTTCCCGCAACTGCGTCCGGCGCTTGGCAATCGCGGCGATCACCGCGCTGCGGCCGTTGAGCGCGACCTCGCCGACTTCGGCGTGGTCCAGCGCGGCAGGTGTCTTGATGGCTCCGACGCGCGCGATGGCGCTGGCGGTGTCCACATTGGGCACCGCGTGCGCGAGCAGGGCATCGCTGAGTGGGATGGGAATCATGACCGCACCGCCTTTCCCAGGAGATGATCTACGATGCGGTCGCGCAGTGCGCAGCGGCACCATGCGCCCAGGTCGTGGCCGTCGCGATCCACCAGCACCAGGCGATACGCCCGCATGCGTTCACTGTTGACCATGATCTCCTTCATCTCCCGCCTCCCTTTTGCTTTCCGGTTTTATGTATCCCGACATCCGCCTTCAAAAATCCTGACCCGCCCGAACCTACAGTCTTCAGCCTTCAGCCTTTAGCCTTCTCCCTCAGCACCCGATGTGCGTTCGCCGCCACTCCAGGTAATTGCGCGTCAGCCGCCGGCTCTGCCTCCGTCCGGCGAGGACGTGGCGCAAATGCTGGCGCGACACGTGCAACGCTTTTGCGGCCTTGCCGATTCCCGCGATCCGCTCTTTGTTTTTCGTCGCCATCGGTTCTTGCCTCTCTGCCTGCGGCGGTGTACTTTCTCTTGGAACCCGTTCCAATCGATGAGGGCAGGATAGTTAGACGCGGTTAGACAGTCAATAGAAAAAGTGAGACGTTGTGAAAAAATCGTCTAACCCTCTTTTGGAGGTCAGAACGCGACTCGGCTTATCGATGTCGAAGATGGCCAGCGTCATGGGCGTGGCTAAGAACTACATTTACCTGATCGAAAGTGGGCGAAAGCCCATGACGGCAAAGATCGCTGCGAAGTTAGCCGACCTAGAACAAGAACTGAATACAAGAACAGAACCGCATTCGCTCTCCGAAGCCTCCACGCCTCCGAGAGAAAAGAATCTCTATCTGCGGGACAGCGACAAACTTCCGCGAACACAAGCACCAGCAGTCTCTAATTGCCGCTATCCCACCGACTGCGATCTTGTGCGCGAACTGGCGGACATGAAATCTGCGCTTGCGTCGCTTGCTGGCCAGGTAAATACTCTGACCCAACTGCTTGGCGCTTCGCTGGCGAAATCCGTCGAGGCGCCTGATAAACGAAAGGTCGGGTAAACCATGAAGACCCTTGTGTTGGTTGGTTGTCTGGTTGCGCTGACGGCAAACGCCGGTGAAGAGATCAGGTTGCGCAATGGCGGCCGCGTGGTCGGCACGCTCACAAATTATCATCCGGCCACGGTGGATGTGGTGATGAGCAATGGCGCGGTTGCAACGTTGCGGCTGGAGGATATTGTCGCCGAGCGCCTGGCAGGTTTTCCCGGCGAGGTCGGATACGTTTACGCCCTGGCGTTGGCATCGATCAAACCAAAGGACAAAGCGCCCTATGATCCGTTTTCCGATCAGCCAGCGCCAAAGGACGATCCGTTTGCCGTGTCTGCGTCGTTCCCGAAATCCGTGGCTCCGGCTGACCCGTTTGCCGCACCAGAAGTCGCGCCGCCCAACGATCCGTTCCGCACTCCCTGCACACTTGCGTATGTTCCGACGACCAACGCCTCCGCGCGTCTGACGAAACTGAGCGCGCCATTTGATGCGCGCGCGCAAACTGCACCGCAGGGAACTTCTGGAGGGTTGCGAAATGCTGCTCCACCGCAGCAAGTTCCTCCTGATGTCATGGCCGTGATCCGACGCAAGGCCGCAACGGACTGGCCGGATAATTTCAACATGCAGCAGTACCAGATCGGGCATGAAGCCGCCGCGTGGCTGAATATCAACGCAAAAGATTGCGGCGCTCTGGGTCGCTGATTTACGTCCGTTTTCAAAAACGACACGCGTGTCGTTTTTGATTCCACAAACCCCGTTTTCAAAACGCGCACGCGTGCGCGTTTTGATTTATCCGGCCCCGGCGGGCTTGTCCCGCCGGACCGAAAGTTCAGGAGAAAAGGCGTGCGCCTGATCCTTCTCTCCTGAACTTATTCACCCACGGCGCAAGGCCGCGGGGGTCGCAGTTTCTCCGATTCCCGCCCGATTTCAAAAGCGCCCCGCGCGGCGCTTTTGGTTTCTGACCCTCCGCGACCTCGGCGTCTCTGCGGTGAAAGCCGCCCCCCGCTGATCTTTCCACGCATGCACCCGCACGCTACGCACACGCGCGCGTGCTGTTGCGGTTTATCTTCGGCGCGTGCACCGGAAATGCCATAACGCCAGTCGCCAAGGAAATTTCAAAAACGAAACCGTTTCGTTTTTGGTTTGCCCCTCCTTTTCCAAAAAAGAAACGCTTTCGTTTTTGAAATCCCGCCCCTCCGCGCCTTTGCGCCTCTGCGCGAAAACCCTCCCGGGAGTTGCCGCATGACCGCCATTTCGGAAAATACCGTCATCACCGTCGGCGGCATCCTGCTGGTTGCGCAGTTGCTGCAAACGCTCCTATCCATCCGCGCACGCATTGCCCCGCAGCCGCCCAATCAGGAACTCGACAAGGACATTGCCCGCCACACCGAAAAGATCGGCGAGCACGAACGCCGCATCACCAACATTGAAGCGGCCCGCGTGGCCTGCCACCAAAACCACATCAAAGAACTGGGCGACCTCTACACCCTTGCCAATGCCGCCGCCACAGCCGCCACCACGGCGAACGAGAAACTCGATTTGTTGATTACGCTCACACGGGAGAACAAACCGTCATGATCGATCCCGAACTCTGCCGCGCCATTGGCACCGTGCTCATCACCTGCGACGGTCGCGCCGTCACGCCGCGCGCCATCGCCAGCTTCGTCAAGCGCTATGTCCGCACACACGCCAGCGTGGATGACGTCAACGTCACGCTCCTGCACCTGGAGACGCGCGGCGAAGTTCGCCGCGTAGCCGATCCCGACGATCCCGAACAGTTGTCCTGGTGTCTCACCGACGCCGGAAAACGTCGGTTCGCAAACTGACCTACAGCCTTCATCCTTCAGCCTTAACCAAATGCGCAAGGAAGCTAAAAAATCTCCGCTCGATGACCTGTCCGAGGCCACGCAAAACGAGCTTTTCGTTCTGCTCCAAAAGGGCACAACCTACGAACAGGCCGTCGAGTGGGTTCTGGCCACGCATGGCATCGCCACCAGCGTGCCGTCGCTGCAACGTTTCTGGAAACGCGTCACCCGCAAACTGATGAGTCGCGAAGTGTTCAACGCCATCGCTTCCGGCCGCGCGTTCGACCGCATCGTCGATGAGACGCCCATCGACACGCGCATGCGCAAGGCGCTCAAGACCGGCTTCTTTGAGGCCAAGGCGCGTGGCATCCCGGATATGGCGCTCGACTTTGCCAAGGTCGCGCTGAAGGCCAACAAGGACAAGCGCGATGCCAGCGAAAGCGATCGCCTGCTCGCATCTGAACGGCAGCGCGACGAGCTTCAGAAGACCGTCGCGGACCTGCTGGCCAGAATCGAGGCGCTGACCAAGGCCGCCGAGTCCAAGGCTCCTGTTGGGCTGACTGAAGAAGGCCGCCGCCAAGTCGAACAAGCCATGGGTGTGCTGTGAACGCATGCGATGTCACATACGAACGCGGCCAGGACATCCGTCCGGCCTATGTTGCATCCGCCTTTATCGGCCGTTGCAAGGTGTTTCCCAAACCCCTGGCAAACGGACGCGAGCCGACGTTCCTATCGTTCCAGGGCGACTGGTCGCACGATGAGCATCCGATGCTGCTGGCTGAGAAGTCGCGCCAGATCGGCTGGACGTGGGCCAGCAGCGACGGCATTGCACGCCGCCATGCGCTGCACGACTACAAGCTCGACACCTGGGGAACATCCCGCGACGATCTCCAGGCGCAACTCGCCGTGCAGGACTGCAAGAAGTTCGGCGACATCTACCACGCCGGCGCCGTCGATCTCGGCCGCGTGGTGCTGAACGACAAGGGCCAGTCCGCGCATGTGCTCTCCTGGGCGAACACGACGAAGTACTACTCGCTCTCCAGCAACCCGGACGCGCAGGCCGGCAAACGCGGCAACCGCGCGGGCGACGAGTTCGCCCTCAACCCGCGCAACCGCGAACTCTACGCCATCATGGAGCCGGGCGTGACCTGGGGCGGTTTCATCTGGCTATTCTCGACGCACCGCGGCAGCGCCAACTATTTCAACCAGCTTCTCCTGGAAGCCCGGCACAAGGACAACCCGAAGCGCTGGCGCGTCTATCGTGTGACGTTGCAGGATGCGCTCGACTGCGGCCTGCTCTATAAGCTGCAGAGCAAGCTCGCCGCCACGGATATCCGGCAGAGCATGGACGAAGCCGCCTACTTCGACTATGTCCGCAACAAAGCCGCGGATGAAGAGAGCTTCCTCCAGGAATATATGTGCGTGCCGTCCGACGATGCTTCGGCCTTCATCTCCTACGATCTCCTGGACGGCTGCAAGTACGCCGCCGATGTGTCCTGGGAAACCAATCTTACGGCTTCCACCGGCTCCCTGTATCTCGGCGTGGATGTTGGCCGCGTCAAGGACCTCACTGTGTTCTGGGTCATCGAAGATGTCGGCGGCGCGCTCCTCACCCGGCGCTGCATCACCATGCAGAATGCCACTTTCGATTCGCAGGAGGAGGTCTTCTACAAACTGCTGTCGCTGCCGAACCTGAACCGGGCGTGCGTCGACCAGACGGGCATCGGTCGTCAGTTCGCGGAGCGCGCCATCAGCCGCTACAGCCATCGTGTCGAAGGTGTCACCTTTACCGGGCCGGTGAAGGAAACGCTCGCGTATCCGCTCAAGGCCGCGCTGGAAGATCACACGCTCAAGATACCCGACGATCCGAACGTCATCGCTGATTTCCGGTCCATCCGCAAAGAGACCACCAGCGCGGGCAACGTCCGCTTTGCCGGCGACCGCACGACCAATGGCCACGCCGACCGCTTCTGGGCTGCCGCCCTGGCGCTGCACGCCAAGGGCTCCGCAACGCCATGTCAGTTCGCGCCGAAGCCGTTCGTCACGCGCCGCACCCGTCTGATTGCCGCGCGACGCGCTTCGCATCGTGTCGTCGAGGAGGCCACGGCATGAGCACCACGGTTGCCAATAAAATCATCCAGGGCGTGAAGGCCGTCAACCTTTTCCGCGACACGCTCAACCCGCTGCGCTATCTCCCGATGCCGCGCGCGATCGTGATGATGGAGCAGGCCCAGCGCGGCATGATGCCCGATCTTCAGTGGACCTATGGCGCCGAGGTCGGCATCGAGTCGACCGACGCCGATCTCATGGTCATCATCGAGCGCTCCATCGCGGCCGTGGTGGATGCCGAGTGGAAGGTCAAGCGGATCGAGCAGAAAACCCGCGGCTTCGACGCCGCGCTCGCTAACGAGCAGGAAGCCTTTCTGCGCGAGCACTACGAGGGTTGCCGCAACCTGCGCGAGGCTTGGGCGCACCTCGCCCTGGCGCGCTTTCGCGGCTATGCCCACGTCAATCCCCAGTACTCGGCCGCCGGCACGCTGGAGCGTCTCGAGCCGCTGGATCAGTGGAACTTCTGCCGCGACGGTTCGCACGGCGACTGGTACTGGAACGAGAAGGCCCTGCAGTGCGATGTCCGCAGCCTGGGAGAGAAAAACCGTCTCGCGCCGCAGGACTATGTCGCGCTCACCTGGCGCCGCAGCGTCAACCGCATTGCGCTGATCAAGTATGTGCGCCAGACCACGGCCGAGAAGGACTGGGATTTCTACGTCGAGTGCTACGGCCTCCCTGGCGTGTTCATCATCATGCCGGATCATATTCCGTCCGGCCAGGAGGAAGAATACCGGAAGTCCGCCGAGGATGCCGCCACCGCAGGCTCGGGCGCGCTGCCGCACGGTGCGGATGTCAAGACGCCCGCCGATGGCGCACGCGCCACGCAGCCGTTTCACGCGCGGCTCGAATGGCTGCAGAAGCAACTCGTGCTCGCCGGCACCGGCGGCCTGCTGACCGTCCTGTCGGAGAGCGGCAGCGGCACGCTGGCCGGATCCGTGCATGAGCAGGCGTTCCGGCAGATCGGCCGCGCGCTCGGAAACCGCATCAGCGAGGCGTTCCAGGAACAGTTCGATGTCCCGAATCTGCGCGAAGCTTTTCCCGGCAAGCCGGTGCTGGCCTATTTCGAGCTCCAGATGCGCCAGCAGAAGATCACTGCCGAGATCGTCAAGGATCTCACCGCGCTGGCGCTGTGGTTTGAGCTGGATCCCGAGGAGGTCTCGCGCGAGACCGGCTACACCATCAAGGCCATGAAGCAAATCGCCGCCCCCTCCGATTCCAAGGCTTCCGGAGGCTACGGCTCGTTCCTGGCTCGCGCCCGGTGCCGCAGTCAGGTTGCGCCCCTCACGGATGAAGCGTTGCGCGCGTCCTCCGAAGAGCTGCTGGCCAAGGCGCAGGCCAGCGATTTCCAGCCGCTTGCATCCGCCTTGCAAGAAGCCCTGCAGGCGCCTGACTTTGCCGCGTTGCAAAAGAATCTGACCGCCCTGCGCGCCAGACTCCCCGCGATTGCCGCCGCGCTCCTGACCAAGCCCGAGGCCGCCGCCGTCATGGACCAGATCATGACCGCCGGCCTGTTCAACGGTCTGGCCGAGGGCAAGGCCGGCCAGATCGCCATGCGGCGCGGATCAAAATCAGCGCGCTCCGGCGCCAGAAAGAGGAACACATGAAATCTCCCTGCTCCACGTTATCCCGCGCCATCTGCCGCATCTCTGAAGGCGAAAACGGCGCGCGCTGGTATCAGACGCTTCCCGAGCCAGGCGAATATCCCACACCGATCCACCTGGCCAACGGCACAGTCTCCGGAATCATGGTGATCGACCAGGCCGCCTACGCCGCCGTGTGCGCGCGCTTCCAGGAGGAATCGTCCGCTCCCGATTGGCCGGGCGTGCTTGTGGACCGCGAGCACACCAGTGAAACGCCGGATGGCGACACTGGCGCCATGGCGTGGGCGAAACAAATCGACGTGCGCAGCGATGGCATCTGGACGCGTTGGGACTGGACGTCCCTGGGCGAACCGCTCGCCACCGGCCACGTCTACGCCTACCGTTCGCCCGCCATGGATATCGCGCCGATCGACGATGTCGCCCGGGCGCAGCTGAATTATTCCAAATCCGCGTCATCCGCGAAATCCGCGGCGTTCCCGCCAGGTGTCGGCCGCTGGCGTCCCGTGGCGCTCTCATCCATCGCCCTGACCAACAAGCCCCATCTCGATCTCGCTCCGGCATTGGGCCGCGAGCAGTCACAACAAGGAAAACCCAACATGGATACCGCAACCACCCTCGTCGAGTGCCGCAAGGCGCTGAAGCTCGATGATGCCGCGGATGTCGTGGCTGCCGTCACGAAGCTCGTGTCGGACCACGCCGCCGCCCTGGCCAAATGCACTGCCGCCGAAACCTCCCTCTCCGCCGTCCAGGCGAAGCAGCTCGACGCCGATGCCGACGCCTTCGTTCTGCTGCACAAGGCGCGCATCAAGAATGCCGACGCCGTCAAGGTGCAGTTCCGCAAGGACCCCGAGGCGACAAAGGCGCTCTTCGGATCCCTGGAGGATGTTCCCGCCGAAACGCGTGCGCGCGCCCGCGTGCTGAGCCGCGCCGCGGCCTCCACGCCGGCGGACCGCGACACCGCCTCCGCCACGGGCAAGCGCGCCGCGCAGTCCACGTTGATCGCCACCATCGCCGCACGCGATGGCATCTCGCGCCGCGAGGCCATGTCCCTGGCGCGTCGCGAAAAGCCGGAACTCTGGCAGGAGGAGTCGGCGTAGCCAATCTCCGAACACGCCCGCCGCGTATTCGGCGGAACCTGATCCACAAACGTAGAACGAAGAAAGGTACATCATGAACAAGGTAGTCGGAACGGCGGGCTCGGTCTCGCTGGTTGGCAAGGAAGGGTACGCCGTCAAGCTCGATGCGGACGGCACCATCATCATCGTCAATGGCGCCACCAACGTGCCCGTGGGGGTGCTGGTGCGCGGCGCGGATGTCGGCTTTCCGGTCGAGGTGGCGCTGCCTGGCTCCATTGTGCCCGTGAAGCTGAGCGGCACCGTGAAACAGTTCGCGCACGGCGATGTGGCTGCGGACGGCTCGTTCGTCAGCTCGGCGTATGCGACCAACACCAAGGCCGTGCAGTTCATGGAACCCGGCGTCGCGGGAGACCTGGTCAACGCGCTGGTCCTTACCCCGAACGTGTCCTAAGCAAGGCTAAAAGCTGAAGACTGATAGCCAAAATAAACGCAAACGAACAGGCGAACAGCCTAACCCGCTAACAGCCTGATTTTTCAACCAAGAACGAAGAACCAAGTACGAGGAAACTCACATGCCCGCAATCACCAACCCCAACCTGCAGTTTCGCGAAGATCTGACCAACTTCGCCTTTGGCATCATGCCGGACTATATGAAAGTTCTGGCCGAGGCCAAGCGCATCGCGCCCATCGTGCCGACCGGCGCGCTGGCCGGACGCTATGCCCAGTTCAATGCGCAAGCCGGATTCGTTGCGCCCAAGACCAAGCGCGCCATCGGCGGTGTGACCGCCGAAGCCAAGGTCGCCGCCACGATGGTGGACTTCGTGCTGGACCCCAACGCCATCAAGATCTCCATCGACCAGGAGATCGAGGTGCCGCTGGCCGGCCAGAACCTCGCCATCGTCGAGGAGAGCAAGACTCAGACCATGCTCGCCCAAGGAACGAACTCGTTCGGGCAGGGCGTCTACAGCGCTCTGCTCGCCGCCGTGACTGCGGCTGCGAACTGGGGCAAGTGGAGCGATGAGGGAGTTGACCCGATCGACGAGCTCGATCAGGCCGGCCTTGCGATCGCCGCAGCCACGGGCATCTACCCGAACATCTGCGACATCACGCCGCCGGCCTTGCGCCTGCTGCGCAGCAACCCCAATACGCGCAAGCGTTTTGTGGGCGTCGCCGCGCCGATCCCGCTGGATGCCATCGCCGGGTGCTTCTCGTTCCCGTGCCAGATGAAGGTGCTCACCGGAATGGGCCTCGTGGGCGGCGGCTTCGGCAACAACAACGCGACGTTCTCGCCGCTGCTGGGCACGGCCGCATGGATGTATTACAGCAATCCGCTGGCAACGGGCGAAAACCCCTCGTTCGCGGCCACGCTGTCCATGACCCGCGACCTGATCTCGGGCGTGTACGAGTATTTGTCCGAGGATGGCACCGTCAAGTACCTCCGCGTCAAGTGGGCGTGCAAGACAGTCATCCAGTCCACCGCGCTCGCGCAGCGCATTGATGTGAAGTAACGAAAGGCTGCCAGGCTGAAGGCGGACAGAGGGCCGCCTTCAGCCAACCTTCTGAACCCTAAACTCTGAAAACTGAAACCTAAAACAAGGAATCATTCATGCACAAGCTCATGACCGTACTGCTCACCGCGTCCATCCTGGCGATCACCATCCCTGCGCGCGCCGGCGACGTACCGACACGCTCCGGATCGATCCTCACGAACGTCTCCAGCACGGCCCAGACCTATACCGTTCCGGCGTTCAATAATGGCCGTGTCGCCTCTGTCCAGTTCGTCAACGCCTCGGGCACGAACGACACGCTGACGGTGACGCATACCATTCCCGTGACTGCCTCTATCACCCAAACCAATACGCTCGCCTCTGTGCCCTTGCTGGCCAATGCGACGTACAGTACGACGTTTGCACTCACCAACGCGTTCGTCGTTCCCGGCGATAACCTGAACTTCCAGACCGGAAGCGTCACCGGCAACGTGATCGTCACCCGCATTGTATCGACTCCGTAGTCACCACCTGGTGCGGGATGCGTGTGGCCACGCACACGCCCCGCGCCGGGCGCTTTCCACAGACCAAGAACCAACAACGAAAAACCAAGAACGCTCTCCCCCTGACAGCCGAACATGAACTGGCTCGCACCAACATCAGCCGATCTTCAGCGCGCTCTCCTTCCGGATGAGTATGCCGCCGTTCAGGCGCTCTACACGGCAGATCCCGCGGCGCTGAACCCGATCGATTCGGGCGCGTCCTATATTCTCGAAGCCGTTCGCCATTTCCGTGACGCCATCCGTTCCGGCGGAAAGGTAGACATGGGGCCAGACGATACGCTGCCGCCGGGATGTGTGCGCCAGGCGCTGAACGTGGCCGCCTACAATTTTCTCTCCGCGCTCGGCACCAAGATCTGCGACGCTCGCGCCAAGCTTTACGATCACGCGAACGAGTACTGGAAATCCATCGCCACGGGCGAGGTCGTCTTCCTCGCTGATGGCGTGTCCGAAAATACAGCCTCCGCCATTCGTCCATCCACACGCCGCCGTCCGACGCGCCTCGATCCGCGCTGGCAGAGGGGACTCTAAACGTCATGTCGTGGCTCAACGACCAATCTCCCGATGGCACGCTAGCCGCCGACGATATCTCCCGCTTCGGTGTGATCGCGGCCTGCCAGGCCAAGATCGCCGCCATGCTTCCGCTCTGGTCCGCGCTTGCTCCGCTGGCAGACAAACCGCACTGCATCACCTGGCAGGACAAGGGCACGGTTGCCGACGATGTCAACCAGGCCATGAAAACACTCGGCCTGAGCATCATGGTGATCTTCCGCGGCGGTTCCAGAAAAAGCGCCTACAAGAATGCCGTCATGTTAAATCCGGCCAAGTTTGAGATTTCGATTCTGGAGATGCCGAAACTTAACCGCGGCGCCACCGGAACTAAAATCTCCGCCACGCAGGTCATGGCCGAGATCGTCAAGGCGCTCGCCGGCCAGCGCCTGGCGAATGGTCAAATCTGCGTCGGCGATGTCGCCACGCCCGACGATCTGGACGGCGCGCAGCACATCGTTATCCCTATCGAAACTGCTCTCTTGATTTCCGATACATCGCTACCTACGTCGTGAACGAAAGGCAACCTATGAACCCACCCTATGCTCCCACAGTCGACCGCATGGCACTTGTCGAGGGCGCCGCGCACATCATCTACGGCAATGCCGGCGTTCCGCCGTCTCCGCTCTACCTCTGGTGCGATGGCGCGGTGAACGTCAGCGAAATCGATGAGTTTCTCGACCGCAAGGCGGCCGGGTTCGGACGCTTCGATTCCACGCGCAAGGATGCGCGCATGGAGGTGTCTTTCAAGCCGTCCGGAAACCTGCCCGTAGCGGCATTGGCATTTCTGTTCGGCTCCCTGGGCACGATGCGGCAAAATGCCGACCTCTACGGAGCCGCCGATGTGCCCATCCAGGTGCATGCCCTGGACGGCACGCTCATTGGCCTCACGGCCGCCGCCGTGCATGAGCTCCCCACGCTGCTGCTGGGCGCCGCCAATGAGCGCTGGAATGGCAACTGCAAGATCGTCGGCGTGCTCGGCCGCAATCTGGCGCGCACCGCGCCGGGTGCGCTGCGCACGCGCCAGACGGGCGTCGCCTTCACCGCCGTGCCATCATCAGACGAATACACGCAGCTCCCCGTTCACGCCACCTGGGGAGAGAACACGATCGCCACGCAGACCGGCTGGAAGGTCTCCTGGAAGATCGGCGTCGGCCAGCGCGTGGATCCCAACGTCGGCACGTTCACCTACCGCCTGATATCCCTCGAGTGCGAAGCCCGCTGCCGGCCTTACATGCTCGACGATTCCATCTGGAACACGCCTTACTTCCAGGGCGCATCCTCCGCCATCGGCGCGGCGCGCGTCGGCGCAGATCTCCAGCTCGTCGAGGATGCCCCCGGCCTGAGCGTCGTGCTCAAGGGCGCGCGTCTCGAAACCGCTCCCGCCGCGTTCGATGAAAACAACCCGCGCCTGGGAGAACTCGTCTTTCGTTCCTACCGCGACCTTTCCGCCGGCTACGGTGCGCTCTTCACCGTTGCCCACACCGCGCCCTAACTTCCTAACAGTCTAACAGCCTACAGCCTTCCCAAATGACCATCTCCCTTACAAACGGTGCGACGGTGCAGACCTGGTGCGATGGCGTCGGCTATCGCGGCCAGGTGGGTTACATGATCGGCCCCACGCAGCATGACGGGCTCGCGCGGATGTTTTCCGTACAGCGCAAACAGCCGCTGCGCGCGCTGAACTCCATCCCACTGCCCCGTAACCTCGCCACCGGCGATCTGGGCTTTTCGGTCTACCGGCTGTTCAACTGCGAGCAGGATGCCCAGGAGTGGGCCTATTACACCTGGCCCGAGACGTGCCTGCGCTCCGGCATGCTGAGCCTGTACACGGCCGCCAAGCGTCATGTGGACCTCGCCAACTGCGTGCTCAGCAAACTCACATGCGTTCCCGACGGCGTCGCGGTGGAAGTTTCCTTCGCGTTCCAGTGCAGCGCCGCCACGCTCGTCATCGATCCATAGGTGCAACATGCCAAGCAAAAACAGAAATCAATCCTCAGGCGTCAGGCACCAGGTGTCAGTCTCCAATTGGCGCCTGACGCCAGCCGCCTGGTGCCTGCTCGCTTTATCCTTTAGCCTTCAGCCTTTAGCCTTCGCTGGTACCATCGCCGAACTCCGCTGGACCGTGGAAGTTTCCCGGCCGACTGCCACAACCGTGCCGCTGTTCCATGGCGAGACCGTTGACCTCTCGGTGCAGATGCTGCAGTTTGGCGTGCCGCTGGATCTGACCGGTGCGAGCGTGGTGCTGCACGCGCGCACCAACAACATGCCGGTCAACTTGTCCTATCAGGTCACTGGTTCGGTCGGCCGTGTCAATGCGCCAGGCGCATCGAGCAACGGCTGGATCACCGCGCGTCTGTGCGTCGATCGCGATCTACCCCCTGTTTCGAGCCTGGCGTTCGTCTTCAATGTGTCCAGCTCCAGTGGCAGCCTGGTTCGCGCCGGCGGCACATTCACGCTTTTCGGCACAGCCATGGGCAATACCGCTCTGGCAACGGCGATGCAGGACATCTTGCGTGTGCCAGGCCCACAGGGGCCGCAAGGTCCCATGGGATTCCCAGGAACAAACGGAACCAACGGCGCGCCCGGTCCGCAGGGACCGCAAGGCATCCAAGGGCCTCCCGGAACCAACGGCATGGATGGTGCGCCCGGCCCACAGGGCCCACAGGGTCCTCCCGGCGCGGACGGCGCGACCGGCCCGCAAGGGCCGCAGGGGTTTCCGGGTGAAAATCTCACGCAGGGTGATGCCCGGCGTGTGATTTCACAGGATTCCAACACACAGGTGTCGTGTGCGGATGGCTCTGCGTTTGTCACGCATGTCGTCAGCAACTGGCAGGTGGTGGGGCAGGCCGTATGTCCAACGCAGATTGTCGTGTTTGTTTTTGCGGGGACTAATTACAACCCGTCTCTGACGCCTGGAGACACATTTTCGACACTCGATAATATCCACTGGCTTTGGTCTGGCGGCAGTGCGTGGAGCATTGACAACCTGTCCGATTCGTGGCGGATTCACGGTCCCTCGTTCATGGAAGGTTACCTTGACGGTATATTTTTGTCAGACGCGTTCGGGTTCCACAGTTATTTCCCGGAGTGGGACACCATTTTTGGCAACGTCAAAACCAACGTCTATGGTTGGGTCGTCACGACCAACTCCACGCCGCTGGCTACTGTGGTGCCGTTCACCATCGGCGACGCCCTGCGGACAATCTCCTCGGACAGCAATTCGTGGATAGATGTGCGTGACGGCAAGCCCATGGTGCATCAGGTTATCTGTGCCCATACAAACTACATCACCAACATGGCCTTTGCTGTTACACAGTTTTTGCCACTGAATGCTTTTTATTCCAATAGTGCCAATCGTCTAAATGTCGGAGATATTTTTTATGGCGCTGATTGGGGATTCGCGTACAACTGGATGCCGCTAAATGGCAATGGATGGCGCGTAAATTCTCTCGGGGCGACGTTCGATACATCAACAAACTGGACCGTGATTTCCACGTCCGAAACAGGTGCGCAGGGAGACCCCGGCATGGTGCCACCCATACCAGTCGCAGTCTCCAGCAGCGAACTGATATGGACAAACGCCGGAAGGTTTGTGCTGGCCTTTGGTCCTTTATTCGTAACCACCAATGGCTACCCAACCATCACCAACGACATTCCGTTTTTGTGCGGGATCACAAATGTTTCGGTGGACGGAGTGTCCGCAGACCTCAATGGAAGCATTGCGCTGGACGGTTCAGTAGTGCCGTGTGTCGGCTACAACGAATACACGAGCACCCTGAACGAT
>Ga0316226_1002517_pt1 | contig 17045 bp, 13 predicted proteins | sample TBH18017metaG_FD_206009 | JGI IMG/M metagenome (GOLD analysis project Ga0316226, IMG submission 206009) | Freshwater microbial communities from Trout Bog Lake, Wisconsin, USA - TBH18017 | ecosystem: Environmental > Aquatic > Freshwater > Lake > Hypolimnion/Profundal zone | place: USA: Wisconsin... | reverse complement strand
AACGGACTCGCCCGCCCCGCCCATAGGCGCGCCCGCAACGCCCGAAAACAACTCAAACTGTCAAGACCAAGCCTCTCGAAAACCGGAAATGTCCCAAAAATCACCCACAAAAAGTGCTACAGACCCTAAGATCAATTTCCTGGATAAGGAATGTGTTCGTGGTGTAATCATCGTCTCCGGATTCAATCATAATGTATTCGTGCGGAAAGTCATGTGAATCAAATTTCCTTCTAACAGAACTAAAATCAATATCTCCATTTGCGCTTCTTAATTCAGTGCGCGTAATTCGGTTGTAATTTGTCTTTTCGCACTCAATTAAAATGAATTCCTTATCATGAGTTTCATTTGTTGACATAAACTCCAACTCAAAATCGTTAAGCTGCATTCCATCAACCATCTTTTCATCCAAAGAAACTTTAAATATCGGATCGTGCCCGGAGAGAACGCGCCGAAGTTTCGTCCTGTCTATCGATAGTTTTTTGTTCTCATCTCGCACCTTTTGCTTGATGCTGTCCATACTTGCAAGACTTAAAGCAAAGAAAACAGACACTTTTTCTTCAACAATCAACGCATCCCACGCATCTACTTCAGTATATAATGATTGTTGATTATTACTATTTACCTCATAACTCCGGGTGTCATGATTAGAGTATAACTTTACCTTGGAAATCGTGCCATTTGTCTCACTAATCAAATTAATATAGGATAGATCGTAGTTTGTCTTCTTGGCAGCCTCCTGCATGGAATATGCGCCAACTGCCTCATCTCGTCGATATAGAGAACCCGATTTCCACTCCTGAATTTTTGAGTAGGTTTTCCCGCTCAATGTTGTCGACATAAGCAACTGCACATCCTCCTTAAGCAGCCGCGTTCGCATGGGTTCCGGAACATGTTCAGCCTCAAGCACTTTTTCATGCCTGGCTTTTACAGAGTTAACGACTTTCCTAATCACTGCCTCGCTTGGTGGCGATGTCTCTATAGCATACATGCTTATGATTCGCATTTTTTTTGGCACCACTTTTGAAACAGATTCGAATAATTGCTGGAGCTGTGCTTCTGTGGGCACTTCCTTTGCGCAATCAATTGTGGCGGCCAATACAAACGCACTCGCTATTAATATAACCGATTTTTGGGTCTGTCGCACTTTTTGTAGGTGATTTTGGGTGGTCCCCGGGGTTTTGGCAAGCTTTTTTTTGACAAAGTTTTGCAATCGATGTTCGGGCGTCCCCGGCGCGCCTATGGGCGGGGGCGGGCGAGTCCGTTACGCGTGGCGCCCGGCGGCGACGCGAACTGGAGTTCGGAAGGCGGTCGCCGCCGCTCGCCGCCCCCGCCCATAGACGGCGCGAGCACCTCGCGGGTGGAAAAACAAATAGCTGATCCCACGAAATTCGAGTAGTTTGCCAGTTGCTAAACAGTGCCAACACTCGACAAGGAGACCAGCTATTCAACTGCAAGTTAAGACCGTTCTGAACGCCATTCAACCCTTTCCCGGATTTGTTTACCGGGACATCCGGCTCAAATTCAGTCATAGTCATAGTCATAGTCATTCATAGGTCATAGGGGTCAAACCGTACTGTTGGCTTGTTCATGTTCCTTTCTCCATTGATACAATGCCGCGTTGAGTGTTTGGCGCGTGCCCATGTGCAAGCGTCTGGATGTCCTCGATATTTGTATTTTAACGATTGACCCGCGCCGCTAGACATCGAGGGGTCGAATGTGTCAATCCTATGATGATGATGTTTTTCATGCCGTTTCATGGTTCCGACTGCGTCTGTTTTCCATTCCATTTCTCCGGCCTCCCTCCGTCCGCCGCCTTGCGCTCCAACAAACACCTGGAGCAGAGACAGTCAACAAGGGGACATTCTCTCGTAAGTTAAGAAGGGGACATTTCTAATAAGTTTGACACCGAAAAACCACGCGCATAGCCCACTTGGAGCCACAGATGGACACAGATGAACACAGATTAAGATTAGCGTGTTTAACCGTGTTTGGGCTTGTTTTCCTGGGGCAAAGGCGGACGAATGGGACGAATGGGACAAATAGGACGAATGGGGACAATGGTGAAGCCCGCCGCGCTTGTACACGACGGAGGGCAGCTTGCCGGGCAGCCGGCCTTTTCCCCATTATTTTCTTTGCAATATTTCAAAGTTCCCCGGCCATTGTCCCAAAATCCGTCCTTGCAAGCGCCATTGGCGCCGGTGTCATCATGGTGGAAATGACGGAATTTTCCTTGCGTTTGCGGGGGGGCGCTGGTATTTGTCGGCCAGTAGCTAAAATTATCAATCCATTACTTGAATGAAAAAACATTTTGTTGTTCTTGCCTCGGCCATCGTCGCTTTCACTCTCGTCGCGGCTCGCGCGCAGCCGGGATCGTCTCCGGCGCCGGACTTCGACACGGCCCTGATGAAGTTGTTCGGCAACAACTCGGGCTTTTCCGCGATCATGGATGTGCATACGACCCGCGCGTCGGGCGACACCATGTCCATGACGGGGAACATAGCCTTGCTGGATGGCAATTCGCGCTTTGAAATGGACATGGCGAACATGCAGGGAGGCCGGATGTCGGCGCAGACGGTCGCGCACATGAAGCAAATGGGCATGAGCAAAATGGTCGCCATCTCGCGCCGCGACAAGAAACTGACTTATCTGATCTATCCGGATATGCAGGCTTACATGGAACAGCCGACGCCCAAGACGGTTGCGTCCGTGTCGGATTACAAATCGGAGACGACGAAGCTGGGCCAGGAGACCATTGACGGGCACCCTTGCATCAAGAATAAAGTGGTGGTGACCGCCCCGGATGGAGCGATCCATGAGTCCACGGTCTGGAACGCGACCGACCTCAAGAACTTCCCGATCAAAATTCAAATGTCCAAGCAGGGCGTGAACACGGTGATGTTGTATAAAGACATCAAGATGGGCAGGCCCGCCGCCGGGCTGTTCGATCCGCCGGCGAATTTCAAGAAGTGCAAGGACATGATGAGTTTGATGATGAACCGCTCCGGCGGGATGCCGCCGAGGTGAAAATATCCGGGCGCCGATTATCAATCTTCTTCATGCCGCAACCCGTCTAAAACAGGTTTTTTTTACATTTGCAGTCCGGGGCGGAATGGTTAATTTAGAGTCTGCCTGTCCGATGGTGTAACGGTAGCACAAGGCCCTTTGGAGGCCTTTGTCATGGTTCGAATCCATGTCGGACAGCCATTTTTTTGCGTGGGGAACAAGTTTCCCAACGGAATGTTCCAACAGCACGAGTGATACTGATACGAATGGCGCTTCATGACGCTGACGACTAGCACGCGACGACCGCGCAATGTGGACTCCCCTCGCGCCGCGGCCATTCTTTATGGGGATTGGGGCACCAGCAAAGCCTACGTCATCGGCATCGCCTTTGCCCTGGGCGGATACAGCTCCTTCTGGCTGATCGCGGCCATGTGCGTTCTCACCGCCCTTGTCGGCGTTAACTACATGGCCATCTGCAAGCATTATCCCGATGGCGGCGGGGTCTATGCCAGCGTCCGCCATCGTTCGGAAATCGTATCCATTGTCGGCGCTTTTCTGCTGATTGCCGATTACATCGTCACGGCCGCCATCAGCGCTCTCTCGGCCTTTCAATATCTCCAAATCCCGCACCCGGAAATCTTCGCCGGCCTTTCCATCCTCGCCATTGGGGGCCTGAATTATTTCGGCCCCAAAAACACAGGCGGCATCGCTTTCCTCGTCTCGGTGCCAACCGTGGTCGTCGTCGTGGTTTTGGGCGCCTTCTGCATCCCGCACCTCGGAGAGGCCGTGCACAACCTGAAACCGCTCGAAGGAGGATTCGCCAAAAATTGGGGCGGCTTTGTCGGCGTGGTTCTCGCCTTGTCCGGCGTGGAGGCCATTGCGAACTCGACGGGCGTGATGAAACTCAACAAGGGCTGTTCCGATGCCAAACCCAACGTTTCTCGAACTTCCACCCCCGCCATTCTCTGGGTCCTCCTGGAAGTCTGCCTCTTCACCGCCTTGCTCAGTCTCGCCGCCAATGCCTTGGGCGGTCTGGCCTCCGTCCCCACCGAACCCGGCCAAATGAACGAGGTCAACGCCCCGGGCCATTCCGGCGTCCGGGATTACATGCTCAAATACATGGGCGAACAATTCGTCGGCGGCGCTTTTCACTCCCCCGTTCTTGGACATTACATGGGTCTGGCCGTCACGGGTGTGTTTGGGTTCCTTCTTCTTTCCGCCGTCAACACCGCCATCGTGGACCTGATAGCCATCTCCTACCTCATGTCCCGGGACGAGGAGTTGCCGCCCCAATTTCAACGCCTTAACAGTTATGGCGTCCCCAATCTCGGTCTCGTCATCGCCGCCGCGTTCCCCGCCCTCTTGGTTCTGACAGTCAAGGATGTGGGCGGGTTGGCGGACCTTTACGCCGTCGGCGTTGTCGGCGCCATCGCCACCAATCTGGGCGCAAGCTCCACTGACCGCAAATTGGCGCTGTTGACCAAGGAACGCATCCTGATGTTTGTCACCTTTCTCATCATGCTCGCCATCGAACTCTCGTTGTTTGTCGAGAAAGACCACGCCCGCAACTTCGCCCTGGGAGTTTTGGCCATCGGCTTCATCCTGCGGGGCCTTGCCGCCGAAAATACGCGGCGCAAAAAAGCCGAGGCCCAGGCCTTTGCGAGCCAGGCAGCCGTTGTTCCCCAGTCCAATCTCGCGCCCCTGGCCGCGCTTCCCGTCCAACTTCGCCAAGTCTCCGGCCCCCCCATGATGTGCGCCATCCGGGGCCTCGGCAAAACCCTCGACTTCGCCATCGAGGAAGCCCGGCAAACCGACCGCCCCCTTTACCTGTTATTCATCCGGACCGCGCCTGTTTTGACGGAGGAAGACTACAAGCGCAAATGGCAGGACGACCCGGAAGCGCGGAAAATCTTTCTCGAAGCCAGGAAAAAAGCCGGCGAGCACCCCGTCTTCCCTTGTTACGCCGTGAGCGACTCGATCGCGCACACCATTGTGGACATCACGGCGACCATGGGGGCCTCCTATCTTGTATTGGGCGCGCCGGAACGCCGCGGCCTTTCCCATCTTCTACGAGGCAACATCATCCGCGAAATCTCCGACAACCTCCCGGAGGATATCCATCTCATGGTCTACGCCTGACCCCCAATCCAAAAAACATTCCATTGACACCCCTCGCGGGATTGTTGTAAAAAGGACGCCATGAACGACCCTCATTCCTCCCGTCGTGATTTTCTCAAAGCCTCCGCCCTCGCCGGCTTGACCGCCTCCATCGCCGGATGTTCCGCGCCAAACCCGCCTTGCGGCGCCACGGCAACCGAGCCGGCGGCCTTGCGGGGCGGCGTCAGCGTGACGCGCCCGCGCCCTTCCGGCGGGAAGCCCGTGCATGATCTCACGACCCAGCCGTTGGAAAAGGTTCGCGTCGGCGTGATCGGACTCAATCGCGGCATGGCGCATCTGGACGCTTGTCTTGACATCGAATGCTGTGAAATCACCGCCGTATGCGATCTGCGGGACGACCGCGCCAAACACGCCGCCGCCGAATGCGTCAAGGCCGGCGCCAAATTCCCCGCCATTTACAGCGGCACGGAGCATGTTTGGGAAAAAATGGTCGAGCGCGACGACATGGATGTCGTTTACATCGCCACTCCGTGGGCCTGGCACGTCCCCATGGCCCTGGCCGCGATGCAACACGGCAAACACGCCTTCGTCGAAGTCCCGGCGGCCGTGACCGTGGAGGATTGTTGGTCTCTGGTGGACGCCAGCGAAAAAACGCGGCGGCATTGCGTTTTGCTGGAAAACTGTTGCTATGGGGAAACCGAGATGTTCGTCCTGAACATGGCAATGGAAGGAGTCTTCGGCGAATTGACCCACGCCGAATGCGCCTATCTCCACGACTTGCGCCAAGTTCTTTTTTCCCTCGGCGAGGAAGGCGACTGGCGGCGCGACTATCATTGGAAGTACAACGGCAATCTCTACCCAACGCACGGCCTCGGCCCCGTCGCGCAATACCTGGGCATCGGACGCGGCGACCAGTTTCAATCCCTGGTCTCGATGAGTTCCGCGGAGAAAAGCCTCACCCTGTATCGGGACGCGCAAAAGCCCAATGGCGGCATTCACGCCGGGGAAAAATATCTTTGCGGCGACATGAACACGTCCATCATTAAAACCGTTTTGGGGCGCACGATAATGATACAGCACGACGTCGTCAGCCCCCGGCCGTACAGCCGCGTCAACGCCTTGTACGGCACAGGCGGGACATTCATGGATTACCCCGCGCGCCTGGCCCTGGATAATCCCGGCAAACACGGGCTGAAAGCGGAGGACTCCGAGGCGTGGCTGGAGGACGGGGACATGAAAACAATGCGCGAGAAGTTCACGCATCCGTTGTGGCGGAAACTCCGGGAACGCGCCCGCGACTTTGGCCATGACGGCATGGATTTTGTGATTAACTGGGATATGATGCATCGCCTTCACGAGGGCCGGACGCCGGACAGCGTGGTCTATGACGCGGCGGCGTGGAGCAGCATCATTGAGCTGTCCTCCCGGTCCGCGGCCGCCGGCGCGCCCGTTCCCATGCCGGACTTTGGCCGCGAACTGTGGCGGACCTTGCAACCTTCCGCCATTGCCGGATAAAAGCAGCCACTTCCTCCACAAAACAGCCGGCCTGAAATCCCCGGAAAATTTTCCGCCGACACCGGCCTCCATCCTTATTGACATCGCGGCCCATTTCGGCTTTTTTTCTTTTCTCTGGTGAAAAAGAAATTATTCCACAGCATCGCCGGTTCCGTGACGGCGCCGGCGGGGTTTGTCGCAGCCGGAGTGTTTTGCGACATCAAGCGTCTCGGCACGGGCAAAGGCTCGAACAAGGGCCGGAAACGCGATTTGGCCCTGCTGGCTTCCGAGGCGCCGGCCACGGTCGCCGGGGCTTTTACCACGAATCAGGTCTGCGCCGCGCCGGTGCGGCTTTGCGTGGAGCGCGTTCGGCGCGGGGTGGCGCGGGCGGTGGTCGTCAATTCCGGCAACGCGAACGCTTGCACCGGGCCGAAGGGCCTCCTGGACGCCGAAGAAATGGCCAGACTCACGGCGGCGGCCTTGAACATCCCCGCCGCGGAGGTCCTGGTCGCCTCAACGGGGCGGATCGGCGTTTCCATGCCAATGGACAACGTGAAGAAAGGCATTCGGGAAGCCGCGGCGCGGGTGGATTCATCGCCGGCCGGCGGCAGCCACGCGGCGGAGGCCATTATGACCAGCGACACGCGGGCCAAGGAAGTCGCCGTTGAATTTAAAGTTGACGGGAAAACGGTCCGGATTGGCGGCATCTGCAAGGGCGCGGGCATGATCCAACCGGGCATGAGCCCGTCGGGCGCGCCGCCGGCGTTGCGTCCGCTTCACGCGACGATGCTCTGCTTTTTGACCACGGACGCCGCCATCGAGGCGAAGACGTTGCAGGCGGCGTTGAATGAAGCGGTTGCCAGGAGCTTCAACCGGATCACGGTGGATGGGGACATGAGCACGAACGACACGGTGCTTATTCTGGCCAATGGGCGGGCGGGTCATCGCCCGCTGACCGCCCGTTCGGCTGAACTGCCGGTGTTTCAAGCGGCGCTGGACCATGTGACTCTGGAGCTGGCCAGGAAGATCGTGATGGATGGGGAAGGGGTTTCCCGGTTTGTGACGGTTCGCGTTCACGGGGCGAGGACGTTCGCGGAGGCGGACTCCGCCGCGCGGGCGGTGGGCAACAGTTCGCTGGTCAAGACAAGCTGGTGCGGTGGCGATCCCAATTGGGGCCGCATCCTTTGCGCGCTGGGTTACTCGGCGGCGCGGGTTGTGGAAAGCAAGGTGGATATTGGGTACAGCCAGCCTGGGAGCCGGAAGGTTGCGTATTCGCTGCGCGGGGGGCGTCCGACGCGCGTCTCCTTCAAGGCGCTGTGCGCCATGACGGCGCCGAGCGCGTTTGATCTGCATATTCACCTGCATCTGGGCCGGGCGGCGGCGTTGCTGTACGCGTCAGACCTGACGGAAGCCTACGTGGATTTCAACAAAGGGGACGTGAGCGACCCAACGACGCTGGGCGGGTGAGGCGACATTTATGTTTCGGACAAAGATTGGAGAAGAGACGGAATTGGCGCTGATGGAGCACCGGCACGCGCGGGAACTGTTTGAATTGATCGAAGGCAACCGCGCGCACTTGCGGGCGTGGATGAACTGGGTGGACCAGCGCCGGACCCAGGCTGATGTGGCCAACTACGTGGCAACCAGCTTGAAGCAATACGCGCTGAATCAGGGGATTCACACGGGGATTTGGGAGAAGGGGAAGCTGTGCGGGATGATCATCATCTGTCCGATTGAATGGCCCAACAAAGCGACCCACCTGGAATACTGGATGGGGGCGGAGTATGAGGGGAGGGGGATCATGAGGGCCAGTTGCCGCGCGATGGTGGACTACGCTTTTGGGACGCTGGACCTGCACCGCCTGACGATTCGTTGCGCCACCGAAAACCGCCGCAGCCGCGCCATTCCCGAAGAATTGGGCTTCACCTTTGAAGGCATTTCGCGGGACGCGGAATGGGTGAACGACCATTTCGTGGATCACGCGGTCTACGGGTTGATCAAGGGGGACAAAACGTCCTGACAGATTTGGCTTTTCCCCGGCGGCGAATGCGCTAACGTGGGAATGTGATTGATTCTGACGCGAGAATGTCCGAGTTTCTGCCGGCGCTCCGGGCCGCGGAATGGGTGGCCATGGACACGGAGGCGGACAGTTTGCACGCCTACCCGGAAAAACTTTGCCTGCTGCAAATCAGCACCGCCGCCGGAGACAGGCTGATTGATCCCCTGTCGGGCATGCATATAAAACCGCTGTGGCCGGAATTGAAGAAACACCGGCTGATTCTGCACGGGGCCGATTACGACCTGCGGCTGTTGCGCAAGAATCATTCTTTCGTGCCGGATGCGATATTCGACACGATGCTGGCCAGCCGGCTGCTGGGGGAACGGGAGTTTGGATTGGGGAGCCTGTTGAAAAAGCATCTGGGCCTCACGCTGGACAAAGGATCGCAAAAGGCGGATTGGTCCAGGCGTCCGCTGACGCCGCGGATGGAGGCTTACGCGCGCAACGACACGCGGTATCTGAAACCGCTTGCGGATATTCTGGCCGGGCAATTGCGCGAAAAACAACGGCTGCCCTGGCTGGAACAGTCCTGCGACCGGCTGATCGCCGAGTGCGCGATTCCCAGCCAGCCGCAACCCGACCTTGTCTGGCGCATTCGGGGCAGCAACAAGTTGTCCTGCGCCAGCCTTGCCGTTTTGCGCGCCATCTGGCACTGGCGCGAGCAGGAGGCCCTGGCCGCCAACCGCCCGCCTTTTTTTGTTTTGAGCCACGAGACGCTCATCGGCATAGCCATTGCGTCCGTCAACCACGGCCAGATTGAACCGCTGCTGCCGCGGCATTTTTCCGCCCGGCGCAAGGATGGATTGGAGGAGGCAATCCAAAACGGATTGCACCTCCAGCCGGAGAAGCATCCGCAACCGATTCGTTCGCAATCGCGGCGGCAGAGCGAGGCCGAGCGGCAGCGTTTTTTGAAATTGGAAAGCCGGCGCAACCAGAGCGCGGCGCAATTGGAATTGGACCCCACCTTGATCGCCAGCCGCGCCACGCTGCTCGCGCTGGCCGCCGATTGGGATCGGCACAAGGAGGCATTGATGGATTGGCAGCGAGAACTCCTCAACCCGGATACTGATTGAATGAAAATGAACACCGATCAATTTGCCGTTCCGCCCGAAAAAAAGGTCAATCTCAAACATTGGCCGTCGCGCATCAAACCGTTCTACGGCTCCGAGGAGGATTATCAGGAACGACTCCAGGAGCATGTTCAGAGATTGAGCGCGACGCAGGAACTGCTCTACGCCCACAATCGGTATGCCGTGCTCCTGATCTTCCAGGCGATGGACGCGGCCGGGAAGGACAGCGCGATCAAACACGTTTTGTCGGGGATCAATCCCCAGGGCTGCCAGGTTTTCAGTTTTAAGCAGCCCAGCGCCGAGGAACTGGAACATGATTTTCTCTGGCGCACGACGTGCCGCCTGCCGGAGCGGGGCCATATCGGCATCTTCAACCGCTCCTATTACGAAGAAGTTTTAGTCGCGCGTGTCCACCCGGAAATCCTCCGGAGGCAGTTGCTGCCGGAGGAGGCGCTTGAGGACGGGCATATTTGGAAGCACCGTTTTCAATCCATTCGGGATTTTGAAAAACATATGTACCGGAACGGCACGCGCGTCTTCAAATTTTTTCTCCACGTATCGAAGCAGGAGCAAAAGCGGCGTTTTTTGCGGCGGATAGACGAGCCGGAAAAGAACTGGAAATTCAGCCAGGCGGACATTCAAGAGCGCAAGTTCTGGAAGGATTACACGCGGGCCTACGAAGAGTGCCTGGGGGCCACGAGCACGGAGGAGGCGCCCTGGCACGTCATCCCCAGCGATGACAAACCCAACGCGCGCCTGATCATATCGGAAATCCTCGTCCGGTCCCTCAAGGGATTGAAGATGGGTTCCCTGGAGCCGGACCAGAAGCGGCGGCGGGAACTGCTGCGGATTCGCAAGCTGCTCGTCAGGGATTGATGTCCGGGAAGAGCGCCGGGCTTGACGTTGGAGTCGGGAGAAATTAAGGTGGGGAAGGTTGGTGGCTATAGCTCAATGGTAGAGTCCAAGCTTGTGGAGCTTGTTGTTGCGGGTTCGAGTCCCGTTGGCCACCCCACTCCAACCAATCATTCCATTCAAAGACGATCCCGTTGGCCCGCTTTGCCGGTCAGGATTTCAGAGACGAGCAGCTTGGCGCGATACACATGCTCCAGGGCCTCGAGAATGGCGGCGGAATCCACCGACACGGCCCGCCCTTCGGCGTCCGAAAAGGCATAGTCCCAGGACAGGCTCTGCAAATTGCCGTCAAAGATGATCCCGACGAAATCCCCCGCGCGGTCCACGACGGGGCTGCCGGAGTTGCCGCCAATGATGTCGGCGGTGGAGATGAAATCGAGTGGTGTTTTCATATTGACGCTTGTTTTTCGCGCGGTCCACAGCGGGGTGAGGTTGAAAGGCGGGCGGCCCTTCATTTCCTCCGCTTTGGCGTAGAGGCTGGCGAAGGTCGTCATCGGCGGCGTTTCCAGCCCGGTTTCGCGGATGCCCTGGACCGTGCCGAAGGCCATGCGCAGGGTGAACGTGGCGTCCGGGTAGCCGGCGTTGCCGTCCAGGGCGTTGCGCGCCCGCGCCAGCGCCGCGTGGGCCTGGCTTTTGACTTCGGTTTGCTCCTCGAATGTTTTGCGCAAGGCCCTGGCTTTGGCGTCCACCGCCCGCGCCAGCTCGATCATCGGGTCGCGCGCCGCGTCCACGGCCGCCGCGCCGCCTTCATAGAGTTGCCGGCGGAAGGCGGATTGCCTGACCTTGGAGCCGTGGATCAGTTCCGCCGCGCGCGCGGGGGGCGGCTTGCCGTTGAGGACGCGTTGGACGAGCGGGTCATCCGCGCCCAATCGGCAGGCCAGAAACGCGAGCGAGTCGGCCAGAGTGAGCGTTTCGAGGTCGGCGTAAATGGGTTTGTCGGACAGCAGGGCCAGTTCGAGGGAGGCGCGGCCGGAATCGGAGAATTCGCGGAGGCGTTGGCCGTTGGGTTTGGGGCGCTCCTCCGCGGCGCGCAGGAGGACGCGGGCGAGGCGGAAGGTCTCGGAGTTGAAGCCCTGGGCGCCCTCGATTAAACTGTACTTGACGAATTGACCGCCGAGGATTTTCGACGCCGCCGCGATCTTATCGAAGGCGGCCAGGGCGTCCGCGCCATCGGGCCGTCCGGCCAGACGGGCCTTGAAATCGGATTCCGCCGCGGTCTTGGCGGCGGGGAGGGACGGGTCCAGAAGGCCGGCCAGTTCGCCGTCGAAAAGTTTGCGGGCGTTTTTCACGCCGAACAAGGCATCCTTGGCGCGGCGGGCGTTTTCCTCGCCGCGCGCGCTCCAGGAGTCCAGCAGAGATTCCCGCCATTTCAGCGATTCCAGGCGGAAGGGCAGGGCGGTGTCGCGCAGTTCCTCCAGTTCCGCCACCGTGAGCAGGCGGCTGGTGCGACCGGGGTTGCCGGAGACCAGTACAAGGTCGCCGTCGCGCGGACCCTGGGGGGAAAAATGGAGGAAATCGTCAATGCGGGCCGGTTGGCCGTTTTCGTAGGCGCGGAAGATGCAGATGTCCAGGTCGCAGCGTGGGAACTCAAAATTGTCGGGGTCTCCGCCGTAGAACGCCATTTGCTGTTCGGGCGCGAACACGAGGCGGACGTCGGTGTAACGTTTGTAGCGATAGAGGTGATAAGCGCCCCCCTGCCAGAGCGTCACCACGTCCGAGCGCAGGCCCGTTTGCTCCAGCGACTCCTTTTCGATTGCGGCGATCACACTGCGGCGCGCTGCGAAGGCCGCCGCCGGGTCCGCTTCCGCCGGCACGGCGGCGTTGACCCGCGCCGTCACGTCCTCAATGGATTCGAGCACGTTGAGTTCCAGGTCCAGGCATTTAATTTCCCCGGCCCGAGTGCGCGCGTAGAAGCCGTTTTTGAGATAATCCTTTTTTTCGGAGCTTAATTTTTGCAAGGCGTCCGCGCCGACGTGATGATTGGAGATGAGCAGGCCGTCGCGGCTGATGAAACTGCCGGACCCGCCGGAATTGAAGCGGATGGAGGCTTTTTGGAGGTGGCGCAGCCAGGCGTCGGTGGCGTCGAAGTGATAACGTTCGAGGAGTTGCCGGCGGGGCGGCTGATTGAAGAGCCATAAGCCTTCATCGCCGGGCGCGGCCAGAGAGGGGGCCAGGCAGCAAAGAAAAATGAAAAGGCGATTCATAACCCCAAGGACTGAAGCTTCACGGGGAAACCTGCCGGACTTCGACCGTTGAAGGAATGATTTCCAGCACACTGATTCCCGGCGGCACGGTCGCCTTTAATTCCTCCGCGCTGGATTCCCTGGCGTTGAAATTTGCCAGGGAAAGATTGACCCGGATGTCTTTCCGGGCCGCCTGAAGCACGACGGCATCTTTGCCGACGACAAACACGACCACTTCGTCCGGGGTGACGCGGAAGACGCGCTTGTCGCCGGGGGCGGTTTTGACCGAGACGGGCACACGAACGTAGTCGGGCGTCAACAACTGATTCATGTTCGGCTCGCTGTGGATGCTGTTATGAATAGCCAGCCAGATCACCGTCGCCAGCGCGACGGAGAAAAGTTTGAGCCAGAAATTGTGCAGGATGAGGCGGCGCAGGGACATTACGTTTTGGGCTGTTGCGAGACGATGGCGGGAGAGTTTTTGCCGGACAACTCTTCCGCGGGACGGAACAGTCTCAGGATTTTGTGGGATTTGCCGGGTTTGACGAGGACCGAGGTCAGAAAGGCGCGGAGCTGGCCGGAGGTGACGGCGCGCACCAATTGCCCCTTGTAAGCATGCGAAATGGCGCCTGTCTCCTCGGAGACGACCACCACGACGGCGTCGGTTTCTTCCGAAAGGCCGATGGCGGCGCGATGCCGCGTGCCCAGGGAAGGGTTCAAATCCTGGCGCTGGGTGAGGGGGAAGATGCACGCGGCGAAGGCGATGCGGTCGCCCTTGATAATGACGCCGCCGTCATGAATGGCGTTGTTGGGGAAGAAGATGGTCTCCAGCATTTCCGGGGTGGCCTCGCAGTTGACGGGCAGGCCGGATTCGGTGGCTTCCTGGAGGTTGATGGATTGTTCGATGGCTATGAGCGCGCCAATGCGCACCTCGGAGAGGCGTTCGACGGTTTGAATGATGACTTCGATGTTTTCGCGCTGCTCGTGGGTGGTGGCGAAAAGGGGATGGGCGCCGACTTCGGCCAGGATGCGCCGCAGTTCTGGTTGAAAGATGATGAGGATGGCGACGGCGGCGAAGGCGACAAAGGAACGGATGAGCCAGCTCAGCACCTCAAGATTAAGAAAATAGGCCACGACCGTCAGGCTCAGAACCAGGAGGACGAAGCCATAGACCACCGGCGCTCCGCGGGTGCCGCGGACGAATTTAAAGCTGTAATAGATGCCCACCGAGAGGATGGCAATCTCCAAGACGGCTTGCCAGCCGTGGAGCCATGCCTCATTGAGGGCGCGTAAAATATCCTGCATTTGTTTGCTGTTTCATCAGGGCCTCTGTCATCCGCAAGGCGCGCCGCGTGGCGGCCACATCATGGCAGCGAATGATCCCCGCCCCATTTTCGGCCGCCCAACACGCGCACGCCAGGGACGGCGGCAGCCGGTCCTGGACCAACCCGGCGCCGGAGGCCGCTCCCGTAAACGATTTGCGGGAAGCTCCCACCAACAACGGGCGCCCCCATTTTGTAAAGCGACGGTGTTGCGCAAGCAACCGCAAATTGTCTTCGACGCGTTTTCCAAATCCCAATCCCACGTCCAACACCACTTGTTCCGGATGAACGCCGCAGGCGAGGAGACGTTGCAGGCGGTCTTCAAAGAAACGATCCACTTCCGCCATGACGTCGTCATAAGAGGGATTATCCTGCATCGTCGCCGGCCGGCCCCGCATGTGGACGGCCACGTAGGCCGCCCCGCTCTCGGCTGCCAGCCGCCAGATGGCTTCGTCCTGGCGATTGGCGGCAATGTCGTTGATGATGGACGCGCCTGCGCGCAAAGCTTGGCGGGCCACGCCGGGTTTGACGGTGTCAATGGAAAGCGGAACCGCCGCGCCGGACAGGGCCTCCAGCACCGGGATCACGCGCCGCAGTTCCTCGGCTTCGCTGACGGAGGCGGCTCCGGGGCGGGTGGATTCCCCGCCAATGTCAATGATATCGGCTCCTTCCTCCGCCAGGCGCAAGGCGTGGGCGGCGGCGGCGGACGCGTCGTCAAAACGGGCGCCCTCGTAGAAGGAATCGGGCGTCGCGTTGACCACGCCCATGATCAGGACGGGGCGCGGAAACTCGAACGCAAACTGGCGCGCGCGCAAAAGCATGTTGGGGGGGGCGGCGCGGTTTGCGCCGGCGCGTTAGGCGGCGGCGTAAATCCTGGCCACCTCATTCCAGTCCACCACGCGCCAGACGGCCTTGAGATAATCGGCGCGGCGGTTCTGGTATTTGAGGTAATAAGCATGTTCCCAAACGTCCACGCCGAAGACGGGGCGGCCTTCGCAACCGGCGACGGCTTTGCCCATCAGTGGATTGTCCTGATTGGCGGTGGAGCAAACTTCCAACTTACCGCCGTTGACAACGAGCCAGGCCCAGCCGCTGCCGAAACGGCCCATGCCCGCCGCCTCGATTTTTTCCTTCAAGGCGTCAAAACTGCCGAAGGCCGACGCAATGGCGGCGGCGAGCGGACCGGAGGGGGCGCCGCCGGCATTTGGCCCCAGGAGCTTCCAGAACATGGAATGATTGGCGTGGCCGCCGCCGTTGTTGCGCACCGCGCCGCGAATGTCCGCCGGGACGGCGTCCAGGTGGCCGATGAGTTGCTCAACGGATTTTGCTTCGAGGTCGGGTTTGCCGGCGATGGCTTTGTTGAGATTGGCGACGTAGGCCGCGTGATGTTTGTCGTGATGGATTTCCATCGTTTGCGCGTCAATGTGGGGTTCGAGCGCGTTTTTGGCGTAGGGGAGCGGAGGCAATTCGTATGGCATAGTTATATCTCTCTTTCCTGTTATTTGTTCAACTCGTAACGACGCGTTCAATGAAGCATTGAATTGAAAAATTGCAAATGCCCTTTCACTTGGCCGCCTTCTGGCGCTGGGCGGCGTGGATGGCGGCGATGAAACCCTTGAAAAGCGGGTGCGGCTGGTCGGGTTTGCTCTGGAATTCCGGGTGAAACTGGCAGGCGATGAAAAAGGGATGGCTGGGCAGTTCGATGATCTCCACCAGATTGCCGTCGGGCGACGTGCCGCTGAAAGAAAACCCGGCCTTGGCGAAGACGTCGCGGTAGTCGTTGTTGAATTCGTAGCGGTGGCGGTGGCGTTCGTTGATGACGAAGGCGCCGTAGAGGGAGTTGGCCAGGCTGCCCAAAACCAGTTGGCAGGGCTGGCGTCCCAGGCGCATGGTGCCGCCCTTGTCGGTGATTTTCTTTTGCTGGTCGAGCAGCGCGATGACGGGGTGGGGTGTGTCGGCGTGGAATTCGGTGGAATGGGCCTTGTCGAGTTTGAGGACGTTGCGGGCGAATTCAATGGTGGCGATTTGCATGCCCAGACAAAGGCCCAGGAAGGGGATGTTGTGTTCGCGGGCGTATTGGGCGGCGAGGATTTTGCCCTCAATGCCCCGTTCGCCAAAACCGCCGGGGACGAGGATGCCGCCCAGGCCTTTCAATATTTTCTCGGCCCCGCATTTTTCAATCGTCTCCGCTTCGACCTTTTCGATCTCGATGCCGCAATCGTTGGCCACGCCACCGTGGGTGATGGCCTCATAGACTGATTTGTAAGCGTCGTGCAATTCGATGTATTTGCCGACGACGCCGATGCGGACGCGATGGCGGGGCGCCAGCAGCTTGCGGATGATCTCCTGCCAGTGGGACATGTTGGCTGGGGGGGTGTCCAAATGGAGGAGGCGGCAAACCAAGTCGTCCACCCGCTCGCGCTGGAGCATGAGGGGGAGTTCGTAGATGGTGTGCTCGACATCGGTTTCCTCGACGACGGCTTCCTGGGGCACGTTGCAGAAGAGGGAGATTTTTTCGCGCAATTCGCGGCCGAGCGGGCGCTCGCAGCGGCAGACCAGGATGTGGGGGGTGATGCCGATTTCGCGGAGCTTGGCCACGGATTGCTGGGTGGGCTTGGTTTTCAGCTCGCCGGCGGCCTTGATGAAGGGCACGTAGGTGACGTGCAGGAAAATGGCGTTGTTGTAGCCGACACTCAGGGCGAATTCGCGGATGGCCTCCAGAAACGGCAAGCCCTCAATGTCCCCAGTCGTGCCGCCGATTTCAGTGATGATGACGTCGGCTTTGCTTTGGGCTGCGAGGAGTTGAATGCGATGTTGAATTTCATCGGTGATGTGCGGGATGACCTGGACGGTTTTGCCCAGGTAATCGCCGCGCCGCTCCTTG
>Ga0316226_1002513_pt1 | contig 17064 bp, 13 predicted proteins | sample TBH18017metaG_FD_206009 | JGI IMG/M metagenome (GOLD analysis project Ga0316226, IMG submission 206009) | Freshwater microbial communities from Trout Bog Lake, Wisconsin, USA - TBH18017 | ecosystem: Environmental > Aquatic > Freshwater > Lake > Hypolimnion/Profundal zone | place: USA: Wisconsin... | reverse complement strand
CACGACGCACGCGCGACTGCGAAGCCGCTCCCCGGTTCATGCCCAACAATCACCCTCGCGCTTTGGCGAGGTTAGCTCCTCAGGATGACAGCATTCGGGGCGCCGTCCTCGCTCGTGCGCGCGGTTTGTAAACTTGTGGGTAATGGAAAGAGTCCTGTGCCGCCTTCACAGGCCAACCAATTCAGATGTCCACTGGAAACTCTGTCCGTCACGAGAGGCTCCGGCGTATCTCTTCCGCACAGAAGAGTGCGATGGAATGTGGCGGGAGCCGCTCTGAAGGGCGCCAATCGTAACGACGCTCCATCCCAAGGCGGCACAGGACTGCCGCACTCCAAGACGCTGGCGCGACTGCCATGCCCTCTGGATATTTCGCGCAACGCTTCACCCTCCAAACAACAGCACCCAGAGCACGATCCCTGCCTTTTCGACTTTCCCCAGGCGATAATCTTTGTCGAAGACCCGGAAACCGTCCCGCCGCAGCCTCTGCAAGATGCGGTGGTACACACGGCGCATGATCTCTGCGGCAGCCATGGAACGGCGATCTTCGGGAGCCAGTTCGGCCACGGCTTTTGCAAAGAACTCCCCGGCGCGCACAGCTTCGAAGGCCATCAACTCCCGGAAACGCGGGCCGCCCTTGCGTTGCTGCAAGTCCTCAGCGGTGACGCCAAAACGCTCCATGTCCTCCTGCGGCAGGTAGATGCGCCCGTCGTTGGCCAAGTCCGTGGCGACATCCCGCAGGATGTTGGTCATTTGCAACGCGTACCCCAGCTCAACGGCGTAGCGCTTTGCCGACGGGTTGCGATAGCCGAAAATCTCGATGCTCACCAAGCCAACAACGCTGGCCACCCGGTAACAGTACAGCCGCAGATCCTCGAAAGTGGCATAGCGAACGGGCGAGAGATCCATCTCGCAACCGCGGACGATCTCCTTCAACAACTCCGCGTCGATCTGGTAGCGTTCGATCATCGCGCGCACCTCGGCGGCCATCGGCGGTTCGCCCTCGAACGCTTCGCCGACGGCCCGCTTCCATTCGCCAAGCTGGCGTTGTTTCTCCGAGAGGGACCGCTCCGGCTCGTCGGCGATGTCGTCGATGACGCGGCAGAACGCGTAGAAGGTGGTGGCGGCCCGGCGACGTTCGGGCGACAGCGCGATGAACGCAAGCGCCAGGTTGCTCTTGCTGGCGCGGGTGATTGCCGCGGAGTCCGGCGGAGAAAGACTGGGAGGCGAAGCGGGGTTCACGAGAACAACCCTTTCGGCGCCCAGTCCCGCACCATGATACCGTCGGCCATTTCGATGGCACGCGTGCCGTAGGAGACCAGTTCGCGGCTGGTTGTGGTAAGCAACAGACAACAGCCAAACGTCCGCCGCGCTTTCGTAAGGAGGTTGAGAAACGAGATCAGCTCGTCGTCCCGCAAAACGGTGTCGATGTTCTCAACAAACACGGCGATCGGTTTGATTACCAGGGCGCGAGCGAGCGAAATCCGCAGTTGCGCCCAGAGCGGCAGACGGTCCGGGGGGCAGTCGGCGCACTGGAGCATGTCCACAAACCCGAGGACGTGGTCGGTGTGTTCGCGGGCTTCCTCGGGGAGGACGCCGGTGAGTTTGAAAAGCGGCATGGCGATGTTCTCGATGACGGTGAACGAAGGCAACAGAAAGGGAGCCTCAAAGACAAACCCAAAATGACGGCTGCGCACTTCCGAACGCCGTGTTTCGTCCCATTGGCGAGTCGATTCGCCGAGAACCTCCACCTCGCCGCGGTCCGGCGTCTCCATCAGCGCAAGCAAGCGCAGCAACAGGTTCTTGCCGCAGCCCGGTTGCCCGAAAAGAACGGTCATCGTGCCCGGCTCGAACTGGGCGGTGACCTCGAGCACGCGAGACGGGATCGAACCGATCGTGCGCGAACAACTGACGTTGCGTGCTGCCAGGGGAAAATCCATAGCGTCAGAAGGCCACCCAGTCCTCGTCTTGCGAGCGGCCGGTGTCCGCGCGCTTGTAAACGCACACCCAGCTCGCCAGCAGCCAGCCGGCGACAAACGTCTCGATCGCCGGAGCCGCGAGCGACCAGAGAATCCCCAGTGCGGTGCCCTCTCCCAGCCCCTGCTTCAACGCGTTGTTCAGGAAATGGAAAACGGCAAAGCTCGCCAGGGCGACCGCGAGAAACCAAAGCATCGCCACCGCGTTCTGGCGCAAGAACCGCAGATGGTCGCGCACGGCGCAGCGGAAGGACTCGCTGTGGAAGGTAAGCACGATCTGCGGAGTGGCGAAAAAGAGGAGGAAGACCGCCAGCACCGGTCGGGCGGCATGATCGACGTAATCGAACACGCTGGATGGCGCCACCAGGTACGAAAACGGCGGCACCGTGGAAAGGATCAGCGGCAGATGAATCAGGAGTGAACTGAGGGCCATCACCAGCGCCGCCCATTTCACGACGGACGAGAAACGACGGATGGCGAAATCGAGCAGGTGCTTTGGCGAGGCGTGAAGACCCCGCACCCAGACGTAAACCAGCAGGATGAGATAAACCTGGATGCCGACGCCCAGCAGGTATTCGAAGAGAAACGACAGCCAGTCCACCAGAAACGAAAGGGGCAGAAGCGCCGCGCCCGGAATGAACCGCGCCAGCGTTGGCAGCCCGGCATACAGAACCAGCGGCTTGGCGACCGCCGCCACCGCACAAACGGAGATGGCGCCGTAGAGCAGCCATCCCCAGCGACCGTACCGGTTCCGAAGCGCCCGGTTGAGCACGACGTGATGGCCCTGCCAGTTGACCAGCAACAGAAATGCCGCCACCGCGGAGAGCGGGAACGTGGTGACGATGCTGTTGAAAATCCCGGCGGTGCCTTCGACCGCGGGAAGCACGCTCGCCTTCAGCGCTTGCACCACCATGGGACGCGGCAGGAACCAGGCGTGCGACCACTGGAAAATGGGGCGGTCTCCCTCCGGCAGCATGTGTGCTTCGAGGATGCGAATGCCGAGATGAAATAGCGCGTAGGAGATCGCAAACACGCCGGGGATGGTCCACAGGGAGGGATAGCGTTGCAGGCAGCGAAACCCGTCGCGCAAGCTGACCCTGACCGGGTTGCCCGCAAGCAGCAAGACATACCCGGCGGCCGCGGCCGTCAACAAGAGCCAGTGTCGGATTTCAGGATTCATGGGACCAACAGTCGCCAGAGGCTATCATCGCAGAGGAGGAGCGAGATGAAAAGCGGAGTTACGGCAAAGGAATGAGGAAATACGCAGCGGGGCCGCCCGGAACCAGGGAGGGGTCGATGAGGCGATCGAAGGTGGCGAGACGCCCGCCGTGTTTGACGGCGAGGCCGAGGAGGTAGATGTCCGTGAGGGCTCTTGCGCCCGCCAGCGAAGGGAAGCTGCGGGCGTCCATTAGGGAGACGTCATCCGGCCAAAACTGATGGCCCGGCATCGCGAGGTATTTTGCGAACTGCTCACGCATTTCTTGAACGGTGGGGGTGGGCCCGGAAAGCGAGCCACCGGCGACAATGCGCAAGACGGCATTCTCCGTCAGCGGGCAGGTGGCCCAGCCATTGGCAAGCGCCTGCTTGAAAAACGCGGAGGCTCCCTCGTGAAACGGGTGATCCTGAACGATCAGGGCGATCAGGACGTTGACGTCGAGCAGGGAAATCATGGCCGGGGGAACCGGACGGAGCGGCTGTCATCCTTCGCCTCGGCGGCATCGATCAACTCCCGGTATGCCTCCGCTGGGAGAACCGCGCCGGTGCGTTTGAGAACGGGCAGGCCGAGAGCACCGATTTCAAAGGGGCTGTCGAAAGGGAGATCAGTGGGGCGATCCATGCCAATTTCGCGGCGGAGGGAGCGGACAACCAGGTCCTTAAGGGTGGTGCGGCGTTTGGCTGCGACTTGCTTGGCCTCAATGAGCAGATCGTCGGGCAACTCCAGAGTTGTCTTCATATGGGTGACGATATGGTTTTACGGGCCGTCTGTCAAGATGCCTAAAGGGTGTCATGAACTTTTGCACGGCGTCGATCCGAAGGGGAGCGCAGGCATCCTGCCTGCATCAGTCGGCATCTTGCCGGCGCTCTGGGGAAAACGTTCGACTGCATTCGGCGCCCATTCAGGCCTCCGGCAAGTTGCCGGAGGCGGCAGGCTGGAAGCCTGCGCTCCCCTTCGACTCGAACACTCAAAGTTCATGACACGCTCTAAAGCAAGAAGGGTTTCCGGGAGTACCTTATCTGCGAAAATCCGCGTAATCTGCGGAGCTTTTTCTTCCGATGCGCTCACGGCGGATCGCCACTATCGCATCATGGGGCTTAACCCGTTGCTTGCGGACTGACGCGGGTGCCGCTTTCCGGGCTTCCCTTTTTTTGCGGCGTCTTGTATGCATACCCTCGCTTATGATCCCGAAACAACCGACTGTTGTCATTGAAAGCCTCGAACCGCTCGTGGATTGCGGGCGTTACCCGATTAAGCGCGTGGTCGGCGATACCCTTACCGTTGAGGCCGACGTCCTCAAGGATGGTCACGACGTGGTGCGCGCCGTTCTGAAGTGGCGCAAGGAAGGCACGGTGGCCTGGCACGAGACGCCGATGACCTCGCTCCTCAACGACCGTTGGACCGCCTCCTGCTCGCTTTTCGAAAACGCCCCCTACGAATACACGATTGAGGCCTGGGGCGATGCCTTTGCTTCCTGGCAACACGAGTTCCGCAAAAAATTTGAGGGCGGCGTCACTTCGCTGGAGAGCGAAATCCTTGAGGGAGCGAAGATCGTGCGCAAGGCCTCGGCGCGCGCGGCAAATTCGGCGGACCAACAGCGGCTTGCGGAAATTGCGAACCTGATTGAGGAATCGACGCCCATCCACGTGGATTCCATCGCACACTGGAGCGAGTTGGAGGGGTTGATGCAGGCGTGGGCCGACCGCTCGGAGTCTTCCGAATACCTGCCATACCCCAAAGCGCTGGTGGACCGCGAACGCGCGCAGTTTGCCGCCTGGTATGAGTTCTTCCCGCGTTCCGCAGAGGGGCTGCCCGACCGCGGGTCCACTTTCCGGGAATGCCTGCCGCGCATCGACGACGCCCGTGCCATGGGCTTTGACATAATCTATTTCCCGCCCATTCACCCGATCGGACTCACCAAACGCAAAGGGCGCAACAACTCCGTGACGTGCCAGGACGGCGACCCCGGCGTTCCTTACGCCATCGGCAACCGCCATCAGGGCTGTCCCAACGGCGGCGGTCACCGGGATGTCGCTCCCGAGCTGGGCACGCTGGAGGATTTCGACTGGCTCATCGGCGAGGTGCATAAACGGGGCATGGAGATCGCGCTCGACTTCGCCATCAACTGTTCGCCCGATCACCCCTACGTGCAGGAGCACCCGGAGTGGTTCTTCAAACGCCCCGACGGCAGCATCAAATATGCCGAAAATCCGCCCAAGAAATATGAGGACGTTTACCCGCTCAATTTCCACAATGAAAACTGGCGGGGCCTGTGGGAGGAACTGACCGGGGTCATCCTTTTCTGGTGCGGACACGGCGTGAAGATCTTTCGCGTGGACAATCCGCACACCAAGCCGGTTTCATTCTGGGAATACCTGATCGGCACGGTGCGCGCGCAATACCCGGACGTCATCTTCCTCTCCGAAGCGTTCACCCGCCCGAAGATGATGAAGGTGTTGGGCAAGGCCGGTTTCAACCAGAGCTACACCTATTTCACCTGGCGCAATCACAAGCAGGAATTGACGGACTACTTCACCGAACTCACCCAGACGGAGATGAAGGAATATTTCCGGGGCAATCTGTTCACGAATACGCCGGACATCCTCCCGCATTTTCTCCAGCAGGGAGGCCGACCCGCGTTCATGATCCGCGGCGCGCTGGCCGCCACGCTGTCTTCCGTTTACGGCATCTACAGCGGGTTTGAGTTGTGCGAAAATGCCGCCATCGAGGGCAAGGAAGATTACTACGACAGCGAAAAATACCACTTCAAAGGCCGCGACTGGAACGCCCCTGGCAACATCAAAGCGTTCATCACCCGGCTCAACCGGCTCCGCCGCGAGAACCGCGCCCTGCACCAGTATTCCAACCTTCGCTTCTTCCAATCCGACAACGAGAACGTGCTCTTCTACGGGAAAATGACCGAGTCCCGCGACAACATCATTCTCGTCGTGGTCAATCTCGACCCGTGGAACCGGCAGGACTCGTTTATCCATGTGCCGGTGGAGGAATTCGGCTGGATGGAAAGCGACACCTACCAGGTGCATGACCTGCTCTGGAACGAGCGGTACCTCTGGCACGGGCGCAAGAACTTCGTTTCGCTCGATCCCCACCAGAAGCCGGTGCATATTTTCCGGGTTCGCCGGTGGATCAGCCGGGAGCAGGATTTCGATTATTTTTGGTAACGTGCCTCTCGATCCAATCTGCGGAATGACGGTGGACGCCTCCAGCCCGATCCGGGCGGAGCGCGACGGCGAGACGTTCTATTTTTGCTGCGAAGGCTGCCGGAAACGCTTTCTTGCGCAGACCTCGCCGCAAGACCCGGACCACGCTTGTTGCGGGCATGCGGCGATGGAGCCCGGAAACGGCGCCACCACGGGCATGTATGTCTGCCCGATGTGCCCAAGCGTGCGCCAGGACCGTCCCGGGGATTGCCCGATTTGCGGAATGCCGCTCGAACCGGAGACCGTCGCAGCCGGACAACCGGAGGACACCGCCGAACTCGACGACCTGACCCGGCGGTTCTGGATCGGCGCCCTGTTCACCGCCCCGCTGATCTTTCTGGCGATGGGGCCCATGCCGATGCAACGGCACGCGCATTTCGGCGCGGTCCAGTTTTTCTTGAGCAGTGTGGCGGTTCTGTGGGCGGGATTGCCGCTGCTGCGCCGGGCGTGGAGGTCGCTGCTCAGCGGAAACCTGAACATGTTCACGCTTATCGGAATGGGCGTGGCGGCGGCATACGCCTTCAGCACTGTGCAGTTGGTGGCGCCCGCGCTTTTACCGGTCGAACTGCGCAACCGCTTCTATTTCGAATCGGCGGCAACGATCACCGTCCTGGTGTTGCTGGGGCAGGTTCTGGAACAGCGCGCGCGCCGGCGAACGGGCGGAGCTGTCCGGCAGCTTCTGGCACTCGCGCCGACCACCGCGCATCGGGTGGAAGCCGGCGGCGAACACGACGTTCCGTTGGCGGAAGTGCATCCCGGCGACCGGTTGCGGGTGCGGCCCGGCGAGCACGTCCCGGTCGATGGCGTGGTGGAGTCCGGGGAGAGTTACGTGGACGAATCGATGCTGAGTGGCGAACCGAATCCGGTTCGCAAATTGAGTGGCGAAAAGATTACCGGCGGAACAGTCAATGGCAGCGGCTCGTTGGTCATGCAAGCCGAGCGCATCGGCAGCGAAACGGTCCTGGCGCGCATTGTCGAAATGGTGGGGCGCGCGCAACGCAGCCGCGCGCCGATCCAGCGCCTTGCGGACCGGGTCGCCGGTGTATTCGTGCCCGCGGTCGTTGCCGTTGCGTTGCTGGCATTCGCCGCGTGGCTGGTATTCGGGCCGGAACCGCGCCTGAGTTACGCTTTGGTGAGCGCGATCTCCGTGCTGGTCATCGCCTGTCCGTGCGCCCTTGGGCTGGCGACGCCGATGTCAGTGATGGTCGGCGTTGGGCGCGGCGCGCAAGCGGGCGTTCTGATCAGGGACGCCGCGGCTCTGGAGGCGCTGGAGCGGGTGGACACGGTGGTACTGGACAAGACCGGGACGTTGACGGAGGGCAAGCCGCAAGTCACCGCATTGGTTCCCGCAGAGGGCGTTTCAGAAGAGGAACTGCTGCGAGTCGCCGCATCGCTGGAACAAGCCAGTGAACACCCGCTGGCCGGTGCTATTGTGCGCGCCGCCCGGGAGCGAAACGTCGCGTTCGAGGCGGTTGCCGATTTTCTGGCGACCCCCGGGGCCGGCGTCCAGGGAACGGTGACCGGAATGGGGCGCGCAACGGCGGGAGCCGCTTCGTTCATTCGCGGATCGACCGCGGTTTGCTGCGCTCTCAAGCCGCTGGAGGAAAGCGCGGCGGGCCTGGCCGGACGGACCACGGTTTTCGTGGCGCTCAACAACGCGCCGCTCGGGCTGATCGCCGTATCCGATCCGATCAAAAAATCGACGCAGGAAGCGGTGTGCGCGCTGCATGCGATGGGGCTGCGCCTGGTCATGCTCACCGGGGACAACCGCGCGACGGCGGAACAGGTCGCAGGCATGCTGGGCATTGACGAATTTTCCGCTGAGATGTTGCCCGGCCAGAAGAACGCGCGCGTCGCCGAACTTCGCAAGGAGGGGCGCCGCGTGGCGATGGCAGGCGACGGAATCAACGACGCGCCGGCGCTGGCACAGGCCGACGTCGGAATCGCGATGAGCACCGGTTCGGGTGTCGCCATCGAAAGCGCCGGCATCACGCTGCTGCACGGGGATCTGGGCGGGATCGCCCGGGCCATCCGGCTCAGCCGCGCGACGATGCGGAACATTCGGCAGAATTTGTTTTTCGCATTTGTTTACAACGTCGTGGGTGTGCCGATTGCCGCCGGGGTTTTGTATCCGGTTTTCGGCGTGTTGCTCAGCCCGATGATTGCCGCGGCTGCGATGAGTTTGAGTTCGGTCTCGGTGATCGCGAATGCGCTGCGGCTGAAGAGAGCGAAGTTGGGATAGAGCGCGATTCCCAAGAACGAGGACAGGCCGGAAGCTTGCGTTGAGAGTTCAGAGGAACGCGCCAGCGTCTTGGACTGCGGCAGCCCTGTCTTCCATTACCCACAAGTTTGCAAACCGGCCGCACGAGCAAAAACGGAGCCCCGAATGCTGTCATCCTGAGGAGCTAACCTCGCCAAAGCGCGAGGGTGATTGTTGGGCAAGAACCGCGATTACACCACGCGCGCTCGTTACAAGGCTCCTGCCTTGTAACGCACTCTGTCCCCCGAGGCTCCAGCCTCCTTTGGCGGGGTGCCCGATAACTGCGTTGGTGAGGCTGGAGCCTCGAAGACACTGCATTCCCAGGCAGGAGCCTGGGAACGAGCGCGCGCTTCTTGCCTCCCAACGCCCGCGTGCAACCGGCAGGTTCATTGGCAGCTTGCGAAGGATCTCGCGGAGGCGGACGGACGTAATATCGACTTCAAGCGAGTTCGACACTGACGGCATCCCCAGCAACGCTCTCAGCTTCGAGAATAGTAAACGCTGGCATAGCGCTGGTCGGTGTGTTGTGAGATCCTTCGCAAGCTCAGGATGACAGCTAATGAAGCGTTCCGACTCTTCGGAAGCGAACCGCGTAAACGCAGAATAATCTTCGCGGAACTGCACCATCTCCGGGAATGGCAGTGCAGACCTCAAAATCGGCGCCCATCTGCGAAATCTGCGGTTTAGCAACTTGAAGAGCAGGTTGGTATTAATAGTGTGCGATGGCATTGCGCTGTGATGCAGGTAAACGCATGGCGAAGAATGTGTCGAAGATGCCCGCTCCGACCAGGTTGAGCTTGGTTTGCAAGTCATCGATGAATTCATGGAGCCCGCCCCTGATCACATCGTCCACCCCCACATACGCAAAGTCCGAGCAAAGCTGCCCGAGCAACCGTTCCGGGCTGGAACAAAACTGGCCCAGCGGCGTACCGGAGATCGCGTGCAAGGAATCGCGGGCGTTGCTGAGGCAGAACCGCACCGCCCGCGGGAACTCGTGATCGAACAACAAGAACTGGACAATCTTCTCAGGCGAAATGCGCCCGTATTTCTTGCGATACATCTCGAACGCGCTGGCGGAGCGCAAAAGCGCCGCCCACTGGATTTCATCGAAAGGACTGCCGACATCCGCCACCGAAGGCAGCAGAAGAAAGTATTTCACGTCGAGAATGCGCGAGGTCTTGTCCGCGCGTTCGGTCATCCGGCCCATTTGAATGAAATGCCACGGTTCACCATGCGTCATCGTGGAGTCGGTGATCCCGCAGAAGGTATGGCTACTCTCTTTGATCCGGGTGAAAAACGGGTGCAATTTCTCGATGCCACCCGAGTGCCGGGCGACGTCATCGACGAACAAATAGAAGGTGTTGAGGTGCTCCCACATCTCCGAAGAAATGATCTCGCGGGTGGATCGGGCGTTCTCCCGCGCCGCACGCAACGCGGTGAGCACGGAGTTCGGATTTTCGCAATCGAACGTCAGAAACCGAATGACGTGCTCCTGAGTCGCCGTCCCGTAGCGTTTCAAAAAATCGTCCTTGTCGCCGGTGGTATTGACCAGAGGCATCCATTGCTGGTCTGACGGTGTCTCCAAAAGCAGATTGAGGTTCACGTCGATGAAACGGGCAACGTTTTCCGCCCGCTCCACATAACGGCTCATCCAGAATAAAGACTCGGCTACGCGACTTAACATGTTCATTGCTCCTGCGACTGGCGGGCTGCGATTTCGCACGGTTCGTGTCCCTTGCTTTCCGGCGAGGGATCGCCGGCGAGCACCCAGGTGTCCTTGGTTCCGCCCCCCTGGGAGGAGTTGACCACAAGCGACCCCTTGCGCAAGGCGACCCGCGTCAACCCGCCCGGCTGCACAAAGATCTCCTTGCCGTAGAGAATATACGGACGCAAATCCACGTGCCGGCCCTCCAGACGTCCATCGCACAGCGTCGGCGTCCGCGAGAGCGAGAGCGTCGGCTGGGCGATGTAATTGCGCGGATTGGCCTTGATCCTGGCAACGAAATCCTGCCGCTGTTCTCTGGTGGAAGCTGGCCCGATGAGCATCCCATATCCGCCGGATTCATTGGCGGCTTTCACCACGAGTTCCCCGATGTTTTCAACCACATACTGCAAATCCTTTTCCTCCGAGCAAAGGTAGGTGGGGACGTTAGGAATGATCGGCTCCTCGCCCAAATAGTATTTGATCGCCCGCGGCACGTAGACGTAGACGGCTTTGTCGTCGGCCACGCCGGTGCCGGGTGCGTTGGCGAGCGCCACGTTGCCCGCGCGATACACCTTCATCAGACCGGGCACGCCAAGCATCGAGTCGGATCGGAACACCTGCGGATCGATGAAATCGTCATCGATCCGGCGGTAAATCACGTCCACCCGCTCAAACCCGCGGGTCGTGCGCATCCAGACGAAATTATCGAACACGACAAGGTCGCTGCCCTCGACGAGTTCAACCCCCATTTGCTGCGCCAGGAAGGAATGCTCGAAATAGGCCGAGTTATACATGCCGGGCGTCAGTACCACCACGCGCGGCGACGCCGTGCCGTCCGGCGCAAGATGTTCGAGCATGTCGCGCAAACGATGCGGATAGTTGGACACCACCCGAATCGGCGACGCGTTGAACACCTCCGGAAAGAGGCTTTTCATCAACCGGCGGTTTTCGAGAACGTAAGAAACCCCTGACGGGCAGCGGATGTTATCCTCCAGCACGTAGATCTGCCCGTCGCGATGCCGCACCAGATCGGTCCCGCAGACGTGGCACCAGATACCCCGCGGCGGCCTCAGCCCGATGCATTGCTTGTGAAAGCCCTTGGAGGACTCGATGACTTCGCGCGGGATAACTCCGTCCTTAAGGATTTTCTGTTCGTTGTACAGGTCGTCGATGAACAGGTTCAGCGCGGTGATCCGCTGCCTCAGTCCGCCCTCCAGACACTCCCATTCCTGGGCCGAAACAATTCGCGGGATCAGGTCGAACGGAAGCGTTTTTTCCACCCCGCGGTTGTCGCTGTAAACGTTGAACGTGATTCCAGACTCGACCAGCGCCCGGTCCGCCGCCCTCTGGCGAGTCTCCAGTTCGGTGGACGGAAGCAAAGCGAGATTGCGCGCAAGACGCTGTGCCGCCGGACGGGGCGACCCGTCGTCAAACAGCATTTCGTCGAAAAAATCGCCCACTTCATAATCATGGAGGTTCATCGAAAAAGATCGTTCAGGTTGTTTGCGGTGCCTCTAAGCATTTGCAGTGCCATTACTCTAAAAAAGCGTGTTCATTTCGCCTCGGGAGAAAGGGCAACCCTCATATCGCCGCAGTCCGCCCTTTTGATCGTGAGAAAACGAGGCGTTTTTCCTAAAACTTTGGCGTTTTATGCGCAGGATGCTTGAAATGCCGCTCCAAAAGGCGTTCCGGGGCGCGTTTGTCCTCTCAAAGGTGTGCCCTGGGCGGGGATCTCGTCCCATCAAAATATTTGCCTCATGGCGGCCGTAGGGTAAGATCGCGCTGTGAAACTGCTTATCCTCTGGGTTATTCTTATTAGCAGCATGGCGTCTTGGGCGGGCGCGCAGGATCTCGTCGTGTACGACGATGCACTGGAGAACGGATGGCAGGATTATAGTTGGGCGACCGTGAGCTACACAAATACCAGCCCCGTTCATTCCGGGAGCAAGTCGATCAGCGTCAAGGACCCGGGAACGACCTATGAGGCACTATATCTGCATCACACCGCGTTCAACCCGTCGGCCTACCAGAGCCTTTCCTTCTGGATTTATCCGACCGCTTCGGGAACCAACGCCTTGCAGGTTCAGGCCACGTTAAACGGCAATCCACAGACCGCCGTGTCGCTTACATTCACGACGGCCCAGGTGAATCACTGGCAACAGGAGACAATTACGCTGTCGAGCCTTCATGTGTCGGGCAGCGCAACCTTCGATGGCTTTTGGATTCAGAACATCACCGGCGGGCCGCTCACATTTTACATAGACGACATCTCGCTGCTCGCTACGCCGCCGCCCAACCCGGTGCCGGTCACCGTCGATGCGCAAAGTGTAATTCGCACCATCGACGACCGAATTTTCGGGATGAACATGATGATATGGGATTCGAATCTGGGCGGCTCGGCAAACGCGAATCTCCTGACGACAATGAACACCCGGTCGCTGCGTTTCCCCGGTGGAAGCGATTCGGACGACTACGACTGGCAGACCGACCGGCTCGTTTCCAACGGCTCGTATCAATGGGCGAGCCACGCGGGCACCTTCGCGGCTGTCACGGCGGCACGCGGAGCGCAGGCATACGTCACCGTGAACTACGGAAGCGGCACGCCCGAGCAGGCAGCGGCTTGGGTGGCGTATTACAACGGGAGCGCGTCGAGCACCGGAACCATCGGGACCGATTCCAAGGGGCGGGATTGGAAAACGATCGGTTACTGGGCTTCGATTCGCGCCGCCTCGCCCCTTGCGACCGACGACGGCTACAATTTTCTCCGCATTTCGCATTCCGCCGCGTTCGGCTTTCGGTACTGGGAGCTTGGCAACGAATGTTACGGCAGTTGGGAAAACGACCTGCATGGCGGCAGCGGCAGCGGCCTTTCCGGCGTCGCTCACGACCCCTACACCTATGCGCAGGCGTTCCAGTCCTTCTTCAACAAGATGCTCGCGGTCGATCCAACCGTCCGAATCGGCGTCGTGGCGACCCCGGGCGAGGATGCCTATGGCAACGGTACGCACGCTGTCGCCAACCCGAACGAAAGCAACTCGCTGCACAGCGGTTGGACGCCCGTTGTCATTGCCACGCTCAAATCGCTCGGTGTAACGCCGCATTTCCTGATTCACCACAGCTACCCTCAGAGCCCCGGCGCCGAAAGCGACTCGGTGCTCCTGCAAGCCGGCGCAACGCTCGAATCGGACGCGACGAATCTGCGAAAGATGATTACCGATTACGTTGGCGCAACCTCCGGCAGCGCAATCGAACTGGCCGTGACGGAGTTGAATTCCGTCACCACGAACCCGGGCAAACAAAGCACGAGCCTTGTGAACGGGCTCTTCCTCGCGGATGCGCTCGGTCATCTCGCGCACACGGAATTCAACACCTGCCTCTGGTGGGCCGTGCGCAACGGTTCGAATACCGGCGGAAACAATAGCGCCGCCCTGTACGGCTGGCGCGCCTACGGGGATTACGGCGTCGTTGCCGCGGGCGATGTCTCGGGCACGCCGGTTAACACCCCTTTTCCGCCGTTTTACGCGGCCAAACTGCTCACCTTGTGGGGACGCGGCGGGGATAGCGTCGTCACCGGAACGACCAGCTACGCCCTGCTTGCCGTCCACGCCGCAAAGATTGCCAATGGCAGCCTTGCGCTGCTCGTCATCAACAAGCATCCCAGCGCCGACATTACCGCTCAGGTCGCTCTCGATAACTTCACACCCGGTTCCGCCGTTGCGCCGATTTCTTCCTATACAAAGGCAAACGATCTTGCCGGCGGCGATCTCACCACAGGAATCGCAAGCGTTCCGAGCGCCACCTTTACCTATACGTTCCCCTCGTATTCGATGAGCGTTCTGGTGGTGAAGGGCCAGTTCGAGAACTGGCGCGAACAAAAATTCACAACATCGGAATTGGGCAATTGGACAATCAGCGGCGATGCCGGTGAGCCCTCAAGCGACGGCGTCTCCAACTTGATGAAATACGCGCTGGGGCTCGACCCGAAAACGCCAACGGCATCGGGCCTGCCCGTTCCCGGGAGGACGCCCCTCAACGGCAAGACCTATCTAACGCTGACTTTCACAAAGCAGCGCGCCCTGACTGATATTGTCTACAATGTTCAGGTCTCCAGCGATCTGCAAATCTGGCAATCCGGCTCTCTCTACACCGTGCGCACCGATAATGGCACGACCGACACGGCGGTTTTTCGGGATTTAACGGCGGTCGAAGACGCGCCACGCCGTTTCATGCGCCTTAGCGTTACCCGTCAGTAATTTTTCTTTCCACCGACCTGCCCCTCGACCCGCTGACATTCAAACAAGCTGTCCATACCGTGGGAGTTTACAGCTACCACTTCTGGATAGCCGCCATGACTCCGCGATCCCGGCGTTCCGGAAACCAATATCTTCACCGTAAGAGCGAATACTACCGCAAGCAGGTTCGACGCAATATCGCAGCCTCAGACCTCCTGACCTCTTTTGGAAAGAACGGCCGAATTGAAGAATGAAAATGAGCCCAACGCCGGCGCGGTCCGAAATGGATGACCCAAAAACGGCAGAGGAGGCTCGCGCTAGCGTCGTGGACTGCGGTGAAGTGCCCTTTCCGTTACCCACAAAACGGAAGCCGAGCACGGAAACCGGAGCGGCCCATATTATTTGCAAACTTGATTGGCTGCGTCCTCATTTTCGATTCTCAAATTTTCCATTTTCGCCGTGCCGCCCGTCCCTTTTGCCCTTGCAAAGCGTCCGCCGTCCCCCGATAATACGTCGATGAACTTGGACCTGAACAATCTCCTCGAAGGCTGGCCCCACGAGCCGGGGCAGATCCGCGTCCGCAAAATCCTCGGCATCGACGGCCGTGAAAAACTCCAACTGCGCATCGATCTCGGTCTGATCCAGATGGAGGTGTCCGGTCGTCCCGACGGACAGCGTCCGAACGGCTGCGAATCCCTGCTGGAATGGCATAAGGAACGCGCCGCGGAAGCCGAGAACGAGGGCAAGACCTGGGCGCTGACCGGGGAAAACTGCTGCGAGCTTCAGCAGGAGGGCATTCAGTATTATCATCGTTACATCTCCCTGTTTCAACTGGGCGACTACGCGGCGGTCATCCGGGACACGCAGCGCAACCTCGACCTGTTCGATTTCGTGGCAAAATATGCCGATCGCGAAGAGCATTCCTGGGCGTTCGTCCAGTTCCAGGCGTATGTCATGATGATGAACACCCGCGCGCGCGCCTCGCTCGAACTCGACCGCCACGACATCGCCGCCGCCATCCGGCAAATCGAACGCGGCCGGGATAGGATCGTCGAGGCGATGCAGGAGCGGCCCGATAATTCCGGCCCCTATCCCGAAGTCGAGTTTCTGGAGGAATGGCTTAGCGAGCTCAAGAGCAAACGGCCGCTGACCAAGCTCGAAACCCTGCAACTCGAAATGGACCGGGCGATCGCTTCCGAATCCTACGAACGCGCCGCGGAACTGCGCGACGCCATCCGCGCCTTTCGCGGTCCGGAAATGGTGTAGAGTCGTTCCGGTTTGCGGGCAACGGGGGGATCAACCTTGGTTCGGCAGTTGAAACCGCAGATTTCGCAGATGCACGCAGATGAAAGACAGCCACATCGAAGCGTTCCTCGCCGCTCTGGAAACGGAGCGCAACATGGCGGCGCGGACGCTGAAGCTGTACCGCCATGCCCTCGAAACGTTCCGGGCGGGGGGCAGGCGTCCGCCATGGCTGGAATGCACGGCGGACCACTTTCGCGCGTTTCTCTTTGAACTGATGAAGGCCGGGACGGCGCGCGCGACGGTGCGCCTTCACTTTGCGGCGCTGCGCACGTTCTACAAATTCCTGGTGGAGCGCTTCGGGCTGAAGGAGAGCCCCCTCAAGGAAGTGCTGCTGCCGAAAGCCGAACGGAAGCTGCCGGTGGTTCTCTCGATCAAACAAATCGACGACCTCCTCAACGCCCCATTCAAAGCCGGGCCGACCCTGCACGCGCCAAAATGGCTGCCCGCCCGCGATGCGGCCATCATGGAACTCTTCTACTCCTCCGGTCTGCGCGTCCAGGAGCTGGCCAATCTGAACGTCGCCGACATCGACACCTACTCGGAATCGGCGCGCGTCCTGGGAAAAGGGCGCAAAGAGCGCATTTGTCCCGTGGGCGTGCCGGCGCTGACAGCCATCCAGCGCTACCGGCATGAGGCGCGCGTGCAGAGCGGGGCTCTCTTTATCTCCAAGCTCAGGAAAAGGCTTTCGACGCGCAACATCGCCGCGATGCTGGAGAAATACGTGTTGCTCGCCGGCCTGCCGCGAGGCATCACCCCGCACAAGCTGCGGCACACGTTTGCGACGCACCTGCTGGATGCCGGCGCCGACTTGCGCAGCGTGCAGTCGCTGCTGGGGCACGCCAGTCTTTCCACCACGCAAATCTACACGCACGTCTCGGTGGAACGCATGAAAAAAGCCTACGAAGCGGCGCACCCGCGGGCGTGACGGTAACGCAGCGGGCGCGGGACAAATTTCGGTTCTGAAAATATCGCAGTATCCGGTCGGCATTTGTCCACTTTTGCCCGAGTTCCTGAATAGCGACTTGGGTGTTGTTAGGTATGAACCGAGGACATCGGTAACAGACTGACCGAGGACATCGGTTACACTAAGCTCGGGGCTTATGCCCTGGAAAAATGAGTTACCGATGGAACAAAAACAGCGATTTGTAAGTT
>Ga0316226_1002507_pt1 | contig 17104 bp, 7 predicted proteins | sample TBH18017metaG_FD_206009 | JGI IMG/M metagenome (GOLD analysis project Ga0316226, IMG submission 206009) | Freshwater microbial communities from Trout Bog Lake, Wisconsin, USA - TBH18017 | ecosystem: Environmental > Aquatic > Freshwater > Lake > Hypolimnion/Profundal zone | place: USA: Wisconsin... | reverse complement strand
CAGGATTGCCGCCAAGGGCCAGCGTGCCGCCATAGAACTGATTCGTCCCGCCAGTCATGTTCCAGGCCATGATTTTGCCGGCAGTCGCGCCGATCGTCACGGCGGCATTGGTGGCGGTCACTCCGTGACCGGTCGTCAAACTGCCCGCGTTGAGATTGAGTGTGGCATTGGTGCCAGCACAAAAGACATCCGCCTGGACACTCCCGCCGTTCATGGTGAATGTCCCTTTGGGCGCCGTGCTGAGGGAGAACGTGCCGGTTCCGGCTGTGTTTGTGACCACCAGGTTGCCACTCGAAAGGACGACCGTACATGTGCGCCCGGCGTCCGCCGCCGCGACAAACTGACCGGGCACGTACCAGGACCAACTGCCGATGGCCAGCGTGACCGTGCTTCCCAGCGTGCTGATGGAGGCGTTGGCGGTGGTTGCATCCGCCGTCCAGTTCACGGAGGGATCGGTGGCGGCGTTCGTGAAACTGGCGGTGTCCGCCGTTCCTGGTACGATCCCGCCGTACCATTTCGCGGGGTCTGAGAAGTTGCCGGCGGTGCTGCTGTTGGTCCAGTACATCGTGTCCGCCCGGCCAATAGAACAGGTGCCCGCGAACAGGAGGGCGGCGAGGAGGGTCGCCAGCGGGCGACGCGAACAGGATTGCGTCTTCATGATTGGATCCCTTTCCTTGCCTGATCGTCGTGGCGAGCCACGATGCGACCCGCTACCGAACCATCATCCCGCGTGCCGCCGCCACGGCGGAGCGCAACGCGTCCAGCCATCCCCATACCCATTACCTTGAAATGATATACCTCAGCGTGCTTTCTGACGATTCGCAATGATTGACCAAAAACGGGAAACCGTTGTACTTTTTCACGCGGCTCGCGCGCTCAACAGCCGGCTGCCAACCGGGCGCATGCGCGGAGTCAGCGCGCCCACATGGCTCGCCATTGCGCCAGGGGTACGACCGGCGGCGGCGGAGCGGGCTTGGCCGCCGGGTCAGCCAGGGGGGTCAGCAACACGGCGATGCGCGTCTCGGTCACGCCGCTCAGATGGATCGCCAGCTTGCGCGTGCCTTCATTTGGGTCTTGCTTCTTTGGCACCGGCGATGTCGGCAGAGGCTGGGCCTTCATGACGACGAAGCGCGCGTCCGGCGGCGCCAGAAGCCGGACAGCCACCGCCTTGTCCTGCTTGCGGAGCATGGCCGTACGCCCATCCTCGCTGAGTGCGATCTCCTTCTGCGTGTGCATGAACCACCAGACCTCGGCGGGTTGCATGGTCTGGATCTCGTCCTGAACCAGGGCCTGTTGCCGGTCGAGCAGCGCGAAGCCGCGCTCAACCCGCCTGGCATGCCGGGCGTAGGCGGGCGTCAGATCCATGATCGCGAACGGATCTTGCGGACCGCTCACGAACTGCGTGATGCGCGTGGCGGCCAGCGGATCCTGATCGGGGTCGAGCCCCGGGTTGATCACCAATGTGTTGTGCCCCTCGGCGCGGGCGCGGTAGTAGGTCCAGCGGGCTGTGTGCGTATCGAACCAGCCGGGAGCGGAGTAGCTCTCGGCGCCCTGTTGCATGACCCAGCGGAATCCCAGGGCATCGAAAACGAAGCTGCCGCAGGAGAGGTGCGAGTGGTTCGATTGATTGTCGCCGGCACGCGCGGCGAGGAATGACGCGTGTGGATCCTGCCAGGAGCCGCGGAAAGTGGCGGCCTCGGCCTGGCGGAAGTCATGGTCCAGCGCCGGGGTTGGCGCCGGCTTGGCGACGAGTGCCGGATCGTACCAGAGCATGTTCAGCGGCAGATAGTCATGCTCGCGCGGTCCGGGCCGCACCAGCCGCTGCTGATGCCGCGCCCACTCGGGTCGGTCGAAGGTGCTGGCCAGCCAAAGGAGCTGCGGCCCGCGCACCGGATCGGGCGGGGAGTCGCCGTAGTTAAACGCCAGGTCGAACGGGCCCATGATGTGCACGGGGAAGTCGCCAAGCACGCTGACACCCTCGATCTTCGTCAGGCCGAAGTCGGTCCCCAACGCATCGTGCAACGCCGCCATGACCAGCGTCGAGTAGAGGTTCGCATAGCACCAGTAGTTGGGCGCCTCGGGGCTGGCGCCATCCGGCGCGAATTGAGCCACGGCTCGCGGCAGCGAAAGCAGGCCATCTCGCAGCAGTCTGCCGGCCAGTTCCGGCTCTTCGTCGGCCAGCGCCAAAGCGCCCAGCATGACGCCGCCATTGCAGACCTGGTTCCAGTTGAAGGTGACGCGATACCAGCCCCATTTGAGGCGGTTCTCATAGGTGTCCAGCGCCGGGTGCAGGCCTTTGGCGAGCATGGCGCGGCGCAGAATGGCGCGCTGTTCAGGCGTCCAGAAGGCATAGAGCCAGTCGTAGGCGACGGCGAAGCCGGCCGTCACTTCCGCCGTGTCGAGCCAGCTGGCCTGATGCCAATCGGGAAAGGCATCCAGCGCCTCGAGTTCGCGCCAGACCCGGTCGGCATAGCGGCGTTCGCCCGTCAGGTGGTACATCATCGCCAGATTCTCGACGCGCGCCGGCGTTCCGCGTTCGGCGGATGTCACGGCTGGCCGGTTCGTGGGGTCGTAGCGGGGCGGGTTGGTCGCCAGGTCGGCGTCCGCATCCTGTCGCAACATGGCGCTCCACGCCTGCAGCGTCGCGTCCTGCTTGAGGTTCGCCCGGAGCTGCTGGAGCCGTTCGGCGGTCAGAAACAGGCGCGGATGTCCCGGCCGCAGCGTTCGGAGAATCGCCGCAGCCGGCGGCACCTGCATGATGGGCGTGCTGCCTGACCGGTCCGCACCGGCGGGCGCGGCCGCCAGGGCGGCGATCTCCTGGAGCGGCAGGACGCCCGCGTAGATCCGCAGATCGTCGATTGCGCCGCGATAGGGGAAGCCCTTCTCCGGGAAGCGTCCCACCACCAGGCTTACCGGCTTGACGATTGAACGGAGGACGCGGCTGTCGGCGGTCACGGCGACGCCGTTGACGAACAGGCGCGCCGTGCCGAAACGGGACTGCTCCCGGGCTGGCGTGCCGGTCGGGGCGTGGCCCAAGTCCACGGTCACGGCCACGGCTGACCACACGCCCTCGGGCACCGCGCCCGCCGGACTGCGGGTCTCCAAGCCGTTGGAACCGAAGGCCAGCGTGCCGTCAATCGTGGGAAAGGTGTTCATCGTGAACTGGAACGTCGCGTCGTTCGTGGCCTGCCCGCAACTGGCGACCAGCGTGCGCATGTTGTAGAGCCCGTCGAACGCAGGCTTGACCCACAGGGCGATGGTGAACGTCTCGCCCAGGGTCACGTCGGCCATTTCGATGCGATCCTGGTCGCCGTCCAGCCAGACCGCCTTCCGCCCGACTCGGCCATCAACGAATTGCGGGCGCCCGATGAGCCTGCCGTGCGCCGTGCCGACCGCATCGCTGGCATCGTTCTGCTCGAAGTCATAGCGATGCAGGAGCGCGCCGGACGCAGCAGGGAGCCCGTCCGCCATGGCCATGGCGGCAGACAGCGCGAACAAGGCGGACCAGGCGAGGCGGTGCGTCATCATGATGCGACCCTCTTCTTTTCACGGCGCGTCCGCCTGGCAGACTTGCCGCAGGCTCAGGCTGGCGGGCGTCCATTCTCGTCCGCATTGTGATGGTCACGAACGGTGCCGTCATCGGCGTCGTTGCGGCGGGCCAGCCGCAGCGTCCGGAACAGCGAGACGATGTCGCGGACCGTGCCGATCGTGAACCAGATCGTGGTGATCACACCCAGCACGACCGGAATCCAGATGCCCGCGACCCAGGTGAGCTTCAGCCACCACCAGTTCGACTGTCGCCCGACCAGCAGCCACCAGAGCAGCATCCCGATGGATAGGAACTTCCAGGCCAGGGCGTAAAAAAAGGTGCCGATGGCCAGCGCCTTGTCGCCACGCGAATACTCGGCGTCGATGCCGATGAGCTGGCCCCAGCGGAACCCCGGCTTCGTTGGCTGACGCGCGGGCTCCTCGTCGGCGATGGCGTAGCGGCCGCGGTGCAGCATGCGGTCCATGTCGAAGTCCTCGCGGCGCGTCAGGAGCGAGACCACGATGTAAGCGACCAGGGCGCAGAGCGCGGCGCCCGTGGAAAAGGCCTGGCCGTTGAACGGGCACTTGTCCGGGTGGGCAGCCAGGAAGAGCGCCACGTCGCCATGGCCGGCCCAGCGCAGGAAGTGAGGCTGCAGGGTTGTCCAGAGCGGCTGGAGCAGGTTGAACGCCAGGGCCAGCGAGGTGCCGACGATCATGGCGGCCCATGCGCCGGCGGTGGTGCCCTTCTTCCAGTAAAGACCGCCCCACACGATGGCGCCCACGCCGCCGAGGTAGATCGCGCCGATCAGCGTCATGATCATCATCAGGTAATCGGCCGGCTTGTAAAGCAGGCTGAAGACGCAGGCGAAGATGCCGACGCCCACGGCGGCGAGGCGCAGTCCGATCAGATGGGCGCGCGGTGCCAGGGGTGTCTGGCGCAACGGCAGGATCACGTCCTGCAGCAGGGTCGAACCGAAGCTGTGCAGTTGCACGCCCTGCGAGGAGAGCAGGCCGAAGAGGGCGATGGCGCAGAAGGCGCCCTTGACGCCGGGCACCAGCAGCACGCCCAGCGCCATCGGCATCTGCATCTGCGTCTGCAATTGGGTGCTGCCGATGTGGCTCAGCCCCTGCGCGACGAACGCCCGCTGGACGGCGAAGTCAGGGTGGTGCATCACCGTGAGGGCGCCAATCGAGAGCAGCGTGGTCATCGCGCCGGCGCCGTACCAGCGCCAGGTTGCCAGGATGCCCGCCATCTTGCCCTCGTGGGCGCTCTTTGCGGCAGCGTTGAATCCCTGCTGCCAGGCGCTGCCGCGAAAAATGTAGAGATTGAAGACGATGGCCAGCAGCACGTACCAGCCGTTGAAGTCCGGATGCCCTGAGATGTCGAAGGGATTGATATACGAACGCCCCGGGGGGCCGGAGGTCAGGACCTCGTTGATCTGATTCGGCTTGAGCGCCAGAATCACAAAGGCCGAAACCACGAGGCAGAAGACGCCCGAGATCAGCCCCTCGACGCAGTCGGTCACCATCACGCTGATCTGCCCGCCGGTCAGGGCCAGAAACAGCGAAAGCCCCATGAGCGCCACCATCAGGACGCCGAAGGTGGGCACTTGCGCGCCGCACAGCGTCAAGTGCTCGGGCAGGCCGCAGAAGTAGACGAAGAAGCGCGCGCCCACGGCGGGAACCATGCCAAAGCCGATCAGGCCCGAGACCAGGCCGACGAAACTGGTGAACACCCGCATGCCCTTGCTGTAGCGCACCTCCAGGAACTGGTGAAAGGTCAGGCAGCGCGTTTCGCGGAAGCGGTAGGTCACCACACCGAAGAGCGTGAACATGAAGACGATGATGCCGGTGAAGTTGAACCAGAACTGAAGCGAGAAACCGACCTGCGAGAAAACTTCCAGCGCCGAGACCATGGCCAGCACGGCCGAGCCCATCTGGCCGAGCGAGGTGCAGATCAGGTAGCGCCCCGCGCAGCGGCCTGCGGCCAGGAAGTCGGCCACGCTGCGCATCAGCGGGCGCAGCACGAGGGCCACCGTCACCACGGCGACCAGCGGCACGCAGATCATCGCCACGTCGAGCGGCGCCAGCGTCATGGGGCAGGCGTCTCCTTCTCGCGCAGGGCGAAGTCGTCAAAGTCGACCGTCGCCACGGCGGCGTTGCCCGAATGGATCCAGAGGTTCAGGCTGCAGGTGTTCGGCGGCGCCACGCAGGAGAGCGAGTAGGCCTGCCACTCCGGCTTCTCCACCGTGCCCCCGCCCGGCGCAAAGGGGATGGATACGATGGTCGTCGTGCCGGCCGGAGGTTCGATGCGTTGCATCGCCACATCGCAGAAGAGGAAATAGACCCCGATGCTGGTGCCGCTGATGCGCCGCGCCCAGAAGGTCAGCTCGTAGGTCTTGCCGGCTTGCGCACCCAGGCGCTTGCTCTCAAGCATCGAGCCGTCCGAGACGCTATTGGTGTCGATGATGCGCAGTCCCAGGTGTCCCGTGTGCGCGGCCTCGGGCAGCACCTGGCTCATGGGTCCGGCCTTGGAATTCTTGCTGTTGACCCAGCCCTTCAGGCCGTCTTCAAAACCCGGATTGGGCAGATCCAGCTGGCGTGTGCCGTGCTCGGCGGCGGCGGTAACGGGTGCGACGCGCACGCGGGGCGCGCGGCCCATCTCCGTCGCCAGCAGGTCAGCCTGCAGGATCACCGCCAGTTCGTTGCCCATGGAGCGGTAAAAGGCCGGCAGGTTGAAGTGGCGGTTGTGCTGCGCCGCGCTCAGCGCGCAGCCTGCGATCACCGGCGCCTGGGACGGCACCAGGACCGCCAGATCTTCGCGGTCAGCCAGCCAGCCGGCCACAGCCAGGCCTGGCGTGGTCAGGGGCACGCAGACGTTCTGGCGGCTGCCGCCCATGGCATCGAGCAGCCAGGTGCGTTGGTCCACGCGCGGCAGTTCCATGTTGGCGAAGAGATTCAGCAGGCGCAGGATGCGCGCATCGCGCGAGACGATGTAGAGGCGGCTGGCGATGTCCATCTGGAGTTGCAGATAGGCCGGATCGAAGCCGGGGTCGCCCGCGCCCTTCTCGGCCAGGTAGCCCATGCCATCTGCACCGTCTTCGCGGGTCGGCTGCTTGACGCAGGCCAGGCCGAAGCCTTTCCAGCGTCCCGTCTGCGGCGGGTTCAGCGTGAAGGCCAGATAGGTCTCGAACGTCTCCTTGTAGGTGGCGTCCTGTGTGGCGAGCCAGGTCAGGTAGAAGAGCTCCACCCCCATCAGGTTGATGTTGCCGTTGGTGTACCACTTGGTATCGCCGTGCTTGACCATGTAGTCGGCTTCGGCGGCCAGGGTCTTGCGCCAGCGCGCGCGGGTGGCCTCATCCAACGTGTCCTTCAGCGCATCATAGGCTGTTCCGAGTTCGACGCCGAAGAACTGCGTGCCGGGAAGACCCGCATCGCCAAAGCTCCCTGCCGGAGTCTGGTTGTCCTGAATCAGCCGGTCGAAGGTCTCAATCGCCACCTGCCGCAGCCAGGACCGGTTGTACATGGGCGTGGCCGGGTCGAGGGTTTCAAGTCCACGGACGCCCATCCAGTGCCAGAGCACGGCGGCGGCCGTGCCGGCGCCGGCCTGGTTCGCCCCTTCCTTGGCGCTGTTGGGAAACACCCACTGCCCCTTGTCGAAGTATTGGGTGTCGGCAGCGGAACTCTTCTCATACAGGCCGATGAGGCAGGTCTGGATCAGCCGGGCGGTGTTGGTCACCACGGCTGGATCGGCGCCGGCCGCAGCCGGCGAGGTCGCCGCCCGGCCTGGGGATGTCAGGCAGACGGCCGTTGTCAACGCGAGAGCGATCCACGTGATGCGGTGGTGTGTCATGGTCATGCTCCTCGAGAAGATCACGGTTTGCGCGGGGCTTCCGGCGCGGGCTTCTTTTCCAGACGCGCCGCATCGGCTGCTGCGTGCATCATCGTGGCGAGATCGGAGTCCAGACCGCGCCCTCAGGGTTGCGCGGCGCGCGCCGCCTCCAGCATGGTCGCCAGGTCGAAGCCGTAGCCCCGATAGGCATAGGGGTTGTTCTGGTTCTGGAGGGCGTTGTTCAGGTAGACCGCGGGCACGGCCTTGCGCATCTGGTCGGGGAGCAGCGGCGCCAGGTCGGCCCGGCCGCCGAGCCACGCCAGCGACGCAACGCCGGATGTGGCAAAGGGCATGAAGTCCGAATGCCGGCTGCCGTAGAGACAGTCCAGGATCATGGTCTTGCGATCCAGGTGCGGCAGCAGCGCGTTGCACAGCAGGTTCATGACGCGCAGGACGCGCGGATCGCGGGATTGCTGATAGAGGCGCGCGACCGTGCTGAGCTGCAGCATGCCGTAGTTGCGGTCAAAGCCCGGCGCGCCCGCGGCTTCGGTGATATAGCCGGAGCCATCGGAGCCGTCGTCCTGGGTCGGCATCTTCAGGAAATACAGGCCGTAACCCTTCCAGCGCGCCTGGCTGGGGGAGAGCACATGCTTCCATGTCAGCTCGAAGAGATCCTTATATTGCTGCTCGCCGGTGGCCTGCCAGACGGCATAGATCCAGGCGGCCTGGCAGAGGTCGACGTTGCCGTTGACGTACCAGCCGTCGGTGCGCTTCCACGGGGCGCCGTTGGTCAGCGCCGGATTGGGAAGCTGGCCGATGTCCTGCATGCCCTGCACTTCGAGCCTCATGGCGTTGAGCCAGCGCTGGCGCGTCGGCGCATCCAGCGTCTCCTTCAGGATGCCATAGGTGCTGGCAAACTCCACGAACAGGAACGTTTCGTGCGAACCGGGATCCAGGATGCGTCCGTTGGGCTGCAGCCGCTTGGCGATGCAGGTGTCGAACGTCTCGACCGCCACCTGGTGAAGCCACGCCTGTCGCGCCTTGGCGGCGGCATCCATCGATTCCGGGTGCGCCTGCCGCCAGGCCCAGAGCGCCGCCGCCATGCCGGCGGGTCCGGTGCTGCAGGCGTAGCACGGGGTGCCAAAGTGCCATTCGCCGTTGGCGTAGTACGTGGTGTCGGTGCTGGAGCTCTTCTCCGACAGGGCGGTCAGCGACTGATCCATGGTCTCAATCAGGCTGCGCACCACCGCGGGATCGGGCTGGAGCAGAGGCGGCGCCTTCGCGCCCGGTTTCACGATCAGGGCCGGATCATCCGGCTGCACAAAGGTGGCGGTGCCGTCGGGCGTCCAGGCCGTGACATGCCCGGTGGTGTTGGTGGGTTCGGCCTGGATCCGAGCAGGGGACCAGGCGCAAGCCAGAATGAAGGCGCCGATGCGGATCACGATCGGCCCGGGCATCATGGTATGACGATTCATGCGTTCACGATACGTCGCGCCATGCCCGACTGTCATTGGTCACATCCATGAATGCATTGTACTTTTTCAGCCTGGCGCGCGGGCCAACCCGCGAGCTTGCCTGCGTGCACGGGCTGCTATAGTCGTTCCTTCACCCAGTCATGGACGTGGGTGTGGCGCTCGAAGGGCATGAGTTCCACGTCCTCCGGCGCGTACCGCTGCTTGCGGCCGAAGGTGCGCAGGGCGAACTGCAGCGGGGTCTGGCCGGTGCGCTGCTTGAACCACTTGCAGAAGTGGGAGGCATCGGTGAAGCCGCATTGGTCGGCCAGGACCTTGACTTCCCGGACGCCGCTCTTCATCAGCCGCTGCACGCGATTCATGCGGCAGCGCAGCACATAGGTCTTGGGCGTGCAGCCGAAACGTTGTCTGAACAGGACGGCAAAATGGGAGGCGCTCAGGGCGTGATTCCGCGCCACCGCCTCCATGCGGAGGTCTTCGGTGCAGTGGCTTTCCAGATAGGTGGCAGCGTCGTCGAGCGATTCGGCGTGCCAGGCTGCCGGCAGTTGTCCCCGCGGGCGTACCAGCGGCGCAGCCGCGCGCTGCTGGCAGCGCCGGACGAGGAGCAGCAGTTCGGCGATGGCCAGCCCGATGCGCAACTGGCCATCCTCGTGGTAGGTGACGGTCTCCTGCTGGATGCGCTCCAGGATCGTCAGGATTTCGCCCTGATAGGCATCGAGGCGCAGTCTCTTCAGGCTGGGCAGGCCATTGAGCAGGGGCAGTGCGGAGCGCGTCGGCAACGAAAAGCCAAGCCAGGCCAGCCTGGTCGGCGCATCGGTTGGCTGCTGTTCGTGGTGAACCTGATTGGGGGGGATCAGGACGGCCTCGCTGCTTTTCAAGCACAACGGAGGTCGCCCGGGAAAGGTCCAGTTGCAGGACCCGCTCAACACGATGCCCAGCTCATGGAACGGGTTCTTGGGAGGCCGGAACAGGATCGACACCAACTGGAATGTGGGCAGGACGATCGAGGGCGGTGCCATGGTGTTCAGTGAAGCACAACAGGCGGCGTAACGCAACGCCAGCCGCAGAAAAGACCATGCTTTCGGGATTTTATCCAATGACGCCCGGACGCGGCCGGGATACCCTGAGCACGCACTTGTGACGGAGGGGCACCGGATGACATCGCATGAGGAGCCGGCTACGCAGCCGGATTGGGAGAATCCGCGCCTGGTTGGCCACAATCGCCGGCCGGCACGAGCCAGTTTCGTGCCATATGGTGATCCGGATGCGGCGCTGACGGGCGACGCTGCGCAATCCCCGTGGGTGCTGTCGCTCAATGGCGACTGGCTGTTTTGCTACGCGGTTGCGCCCTTTGCCGCGCCGGCAGCCTTCGAGCAGCCGGCGTTTGACGCGCGGGCGTGGGACACGCTGCCGGTGCCGTGCAGTTGGCAGATGCGTGGTCATGGCCGCCCGCACTACACCAACTTCGACTTCCCATTCCCGGTCGATCCGCCTCGCGTGCCCACCGAAAACCCCACCGGCTCGTACCGCCGCACTTTTGCCGTGCCGCGGGGCTGGGCGGGCAAGCGGATCTGGCTGCGCTTCGAGGGCGTGGACTCCGCCTTCCACCTCTGGATCAACGGCCATCCCATCGGCTTCAGCAAGGGCAGCCGCCTGCCGGCTGAGTTCGACATCACCGACGCCGTGCAGCCTGGCGACAACCTGCTGGCCGTGCCGGCGGTGCACGCCGCCGACCTGTGCGTCCAGACGACGTACGAGCCTGCCACGCAGGCGGCGACGCTCTCGGTGCGCGTCGCCGTCGGCAACCGCAGCGGCGCGGCGGTCTGCGGGCATCGTGTGAGTCTGGACCTCGTGGACGCTGAGCATCGCCAGGTGCCGGCTGCCGCAGCGGCACAGCCGCTGGAGATGTCGGTAACGGAGGAATCCACGGAACGCGTGTTCAAGGTCTCCTTGCCGCACGTCGAGCCGTGGTCGGCTGAATCACCCTATCTCTACACGCTGCGCGTCACGCTGCTGGACCAAGCGGGCCGTATCCTGCAGGTGATCCCCTGCCGTGTCGGGTTTCGCACCGTCGTTATCCGTGATGGTCATTTGCTGGTCAACGGCGTGCGCGTGATGTTCAAGGGCGTGAACCGTCACGAGCACGACCCCGACGGCGGTCGTGCCGTGCCGCTGGAGGCCATGCGCACCGACGTGGAGTTGATGAAGCGCCACAACGTCAATGCCGTGCGCACCTCGCATTATCCGGATGACCCCCGCTTCTACGACCTTTGCGATGAGTACGGCATCTACGTGATCGATGAAGCCGACGTCGAATCGCACGGCTTCATCCGTACGCCCGACCGGCCATGGCCCACCCAGGATCCGATCTGGCGCGACGCGCATGTCGACCGCATGGCACGCATGGTTGGCCGCGACAAGAACCACCCCTGCGTGGTGATGTGGTCGCTCGGCAACGAAGCCTTCTTCGGCCCCAACCACGAAGCCATGGCAGCGTGGGCGCGCCGGGCCGACCCGACTCGGCCGATTCATTACGAAGGCGATCGCGAACTGAAGGTCACCGAGCTCTTCAGCGTCATGTATCCGCCGATCGACAAGTTGATCGCCATCGGCGAGGGGGCCGAGAAGATCGACCTGTACGACTTCCACCTGACGCGCGAACAGTATGCGCACAAGCCCGTGATCTGCTGCGAATACGCGCATGCCATGGGCAACGGTCCCGGTGGCCTCGCCGAGTACTGGGACGTCTTCTATCGTTACCCGCGCCTGCAGGGCGGATTCGTGTGGGAGTGGATGGATCACGGCATCCGCGCTGTGCGCGGCCCGGACGGCCTGGCGCGTGTGGCGGGGGGGGAGAAGTGTTCAGAGACCAGTGATCGGTGTTCAGTGTTCAGTGTTCAGGGTTCAGGCAGGACGGTTCCGGACGAATCCGGTGTGAACCACCTCAAAGACCGCGTCAAAGGTCCAAGGGATCTTCCCAACCTGAACACTGAACACCGAACACTGGATACCTTCTTCGCCTACGGCGGCGACTTCGGCGACCAGCCCAATGACGCCAACTTCGTCATCGACGGTCTCGTCTTTCCCGACCGCACGCCGAGCCCGGGGCTGATCGAGTACAAGAAGGTGCTCGAACCGGTGCAGGTGGAGGTGATCGATCTCGCCACGGGACGCTTGCGTCTGCGCAACCGGCGCGATTTCAGTCCGCTCGACGACCTGCGCCTGCTCTGGAGCGTTGTCGCCGATGGTGCGGTGCAACAGCGCGGGTCCATGCCCGTACCGGCCGTACCTGCCGGCGGCGCGGCTGAAATCGTGATCCCGTGGACGCCGCCGGCGCTTTCCAATCCATCGGCCGAGGCCTGGCTGAATCTCTCTTTTGTGCTGGCGCAGGATGTGCGCTGGGCGTCGGCCGGCTACGAACTGGCCTGGGCCCAGTTCGGCCTGCCCGTGACGGCGCCGCGTCCTGCACCGCGCCCCGCGCACACCAAACCGGTGTCGGCGTGCCAGACCGCAGGTCACCAGATGACCGTGACCTACGATGGCGGGCGCCTGGTGTTCGACACGGGCTTCGGCCGCCTGAACAGTTGGGAACACCAGGGTGTGCCGCTCGTTCTTGCCGGCCCGGCTTTGACCTTTTGGCGCGCACCCATCGACAACGACTGCTACATCGCCGCTGAATGGCGCAAAGCTGGCATCGACCGGCTGCAGCAACGGGTCGATGGCGTGACCTGGGCGCTGCAACCCGATGGCGGGGTGAGTGTGCGCGTGGCGGTCCGAATCGCTCCGCCGATCTTTACCCGGGCCTTCCAATGTACGTACGTCTACATGATCGCGGCGGACGGCTCATGGACCCTTGAGATCGAAGGCGTACCGAGCGGCGACTGGCCCACCTTCTTGCCGCGCGTCGGTGTCGAACTCACGCTGCCAACCGCGCTGGGGTGCGTGCGTTGGAGCGGGAGGGGTCCTGGCGAGTCGTATGCCGACAGCCGCCAGGCAGGGCGGTTTGGCGTCTGGCAGGCGACTGTGGACGAGTTGTGGACGCCGTACGTGCGCCCGCAGGAGAACGGCAATCGCGCGGATGTGCGCTGGATGACCGTGACTGATGCACGCGGCGCAGGGCTGAAGGTGACGGGCGCGCCTGCGCTGAACTTCAATCTCCACCGCTTCACAACGCATGACATCGAGACGGCGCGCCATGCGACCGATCTCGTGCCGCGGGCCGACCTGACGCTGCATCTCGATCACCGTCAGCACGGCCTCGGCAGCAATGCGTGCGGCCCCCAGCCGCTGCCGGATGCCTGCCTGCGGCCCGAGGCATTCCGGTTCGGTCTGTCCTTTGCGCCGTGCATGCGCGCGTGAGACTAGAAGAAGATCGGTCGTCTTGAAGAGTGCGCTCTGATTCATATTGTCCGCAGATGACGCAGATTTCAGCAGATTGAGAGTCTGCTGGCTTGTTGCCACGCAACAATCTGTGCAATCTGCGTCATCTGCGGACGGCTGCAAACCAGAGAGCTCACGTCCAGAACGTTCCTTTTGTCCCGTGTCGTCCGGGCGGCACGTGCGACGGCGGCCGAACTAGGGGCGAGCGGCGGCGCTTCGCTGGCCAACGTAAACCCCGGTGCTCGATTCGACGTAGACCGTGCCATAGGTCTGACGGTCACCGCACATGTAGGTCCAGCCGTTGGGATAAGGCCGTTCCATGTCGATCCTGATCCAGTTGACGCCCCGATTGTCCGATCGGAAGATGTGCTCCTGGGCATCGCCATCAACCTTGCCGATCAGGTACAGCGCAGGGGTCGTGCTGTTCGGGCCTTTGCCGATGGCAAACATGCCGGAGTGCTTGATGTTGCCGAGTTTGAGCCACGCCGCTCCGCCGTTTGTTGAGTGCCACAGGCCCGAGGCCTTGGCCGACAGCCACAAGTCGCCCGCCCGCGTGAAATCGGGAACCAGGTTGGCGTTGGGTTCCCGCGGCAAGCCGGAGAAGCGCAGCGCGAACGTCGCGCCGCCATCGGTGCTGCTGTAGAACGAGCATTTGTCAAAACTGTAGATGTAGAACGTGTTCCCGTTCACGCGGTCTGAACAAAGCGGCGTCATGAACGAGAAGATGTTCCAGCCGGTGTAAGCGGCCTGGTTTGGCGGCAGGCCGGCGCTGGCGTGCCAAGTGGCGCCGGTGTCGGTGGAATAGGAAACGCCCCAGCCGGTGGCATGTCCGGTGGCCCACACCAAGGTCCGGCTGTCGGCCGAGACGGCAATGCGTCCGCCGGCATTTCTGAAACCGTCCGGATTGTTGGCGAAGTTGTGGAAGCTGGCGCCGCCGTCGGTCGTATAGCCGCCATGGCCCGGGCCGTCCCAGGTGATCTCTCCGACGAACGCGGCGAAGTTCGGATCGGCTTCTTCAAAATCCGCGCCGCAGAGCTGAAGCTGGGAGCCGTAGCGCCGCAGCGGGATTTGCGTCGGCCAGTTGGTCAGCGACGTGTGACGGAAGCCGTAGACATCGGCCGTTGAGTTGTAAAAGAGCGTCGGTCCCGCCGAGGGGCTGACCATGCCGCAGGTGCCGACCGTCTCTTCATGGCCGGCGGTTAGACTCTCCCAATGAACGGTCTTGGCGTAGATGTTGGTCGTGCGCCAAGTCATGAAGCAGTCGCTCTCCCAGACCGTGCCCGGGCGGAAGGGATCAAAGCGCAGGTTGCTGCCGCCCCAGCCGAACTGGGACTGTGACGACGGGTTGTACCAGTCCGGCGTGGCATGCACGGATTGATTGGAACCTTGCGCGGCGACGTAGGGCCACGTCGCGCCGCCGTTGGTGGAATAGCAGGGGGTATAGTTGTGAAACGCGAGGATGTTGTTTCTATTGAATGGATCAACGGCGATCGAACTCCAGTAATTGTTGTCCAGCGCCGCCGGAGTAATCATGCTCCACGTGCCGGTCGCGCCGCCGGAATATTTGCTCAGACCGGCGGCCGTGCAATAGAGGACGCCGATTGGATCAAGTGCCGCGCACGAAATATTTGTCGGTGCGCCGGGCATCGCATCCCATGTCGCGCCGCCGTCCTCCGTCTTGCAGAGGGCTGAACCCAGCGGCGACAGGTAGACCCGTTTCGTGCGGGTCGGGCCGGGGAGCGTGCCGGAGGTCGGGTCGATGATCACCATGACATCGCCCGACGGGCCTTTGCCTTTGCCGAGTTGCGTCTGGTTGCCGCCCGGTGCGCTGGCGAGCCGGACCCAGTTGCTGCCGCCGTCCACGGTGCGCCAGAGGCCGTTGCGCGCGCCGAAGTAGACCACGTCACGGTTCGCCGGGTCTACGGCCAGGCGGTGGTTCCAGCGCTGATCGCCGTTGCTGCAGTTTGGAAACAGGTTCGTACAGGCGGACCACGTGGCGCCGCGGTTCGTGGATTTGATGATCACGCCGGGACTCCAGTCCGTGGACCCCATCGCCGCCCACACGGTGTTGCCGGTCGCATCGGACGGGTCCACCGCAATCGCATCGCAACCCATTGGCGCCCCATAATAGTTGAGCGTCGGGAGCCACTTCTGCGCATCGGGGTCCCAACGATCCACGCCGCCGACATCGGCGCCGATGTAGATGACGTCCTTCACCTTGGGGTGGATGACAAGGATGGGGATGCTGCCGCCGCCGCCGATGGGCACCTGGCCCCAGGTATAGGTCTCGGCGGCTTCTGCGCGCACGACGTTTGGCTGTGCCCATGCGCAGATCGCGGCAGCCGGCAGGAGCAGCCTGCAGCACACGGATAAGGACAGGTTCTTGACGGTCTTCAGCATTGTTGATTCCACCCTTTTCATTCAGGCCTCAACGATGCGGCAGCCAAGGCCGGGAATACTCTCGCCTTCGACCAGCCGCTCCTGCGCCGAGAAATTGACCCGGATCGCCAGGCCGTTGGCAAACACCGTCTCCTCCACGTCATCGGCCAGGAAGCAGTGGGAGAGCATCTCGCTGGCGCCGATACGCGCATGCCAGCGGTCCACCATGCACGACTCCTGGAAGGCGGAACGGTTCCGGTTCCACTCATCGGCCGAGGAGAAGTACCAGCGGAGCTGATGGCCCCAGAGCATCTGGGTGAGCCATTGCCGGCGCTGCTCGGGCAGGGACGCGTCGGCGTCAGCTCCGGTATAGCAGAGCGCTGCGTCGTGGAACACCAGCGGCCACAGCGGGATGGATTCGCCGGGAACCCGCGGATGGTTGACCAGCAGAAAATCGGTATAGGGCACGCCGAAATCGGCGCCGTACTCGCTTCCCAGGACGATGCCTTGTTGCTTGAAATAGGCGAGTTGTTCAATCTTGCAGGCTTCGTCCTGCGCCCGGCTGAGCGTGTTGCCGGGCTCGTAGGATTCGTAAAACTGGACCCCGGTGGTCGTGTCGACATAGAGGGCGCGCAGCGCGAGGGTTCGGAGCTGCTCCCAGTTGCGCCGGACATACTCCAGACCGTTGCGTGAGTTGAGCATGTAGGACTGGCCGCCGGCCCAGTAGCCGCCCGGCATGGGCGCCCCCGACCGCAGTCGCACGACGCCATGGGGCCAACTCGGCGACTGGCGGTAGATGTCCTGATAATTGTCGTGAAGCGCGCCCACCAGCGGCGGCGGCAACGCCATCAGCGCCCTGAGTTCGTCCATGGAACCGAGGGCCGGTTCCGGAGGCCAGACGTCGGGATGGGATTCGTCATAGCCGCCGCGAATCCAGCCGCAGAGCGCAATCAGCCCGCGCAGCGTGCAAGCCTGCCGCATCTCCTCGACCAACTTCATCACGGCGGCATGGGTCAGGTTGACCTGCAGTCCAGCGCGGCCGGTGCGGCCGGCATCCGGCAGCGGTTCAAGGCGCTCTGCGGCGCGTTCCGGATGCACGGGCTTCGCCTGCCAGAAGAAGACGGCGCGGCCGCCCATCAGGTCGCCAAGGGACGGTGCGGCCTGCAACTTCTCCGTGAGCGGGCGAAACAGTCCTTTCGCCACGGCATAGGCGCGGTAGACCTTGGTCAACGCCACGTAATTGCCGTGGACGAAGCGGTAACGGACAGTGCGGGGGCCGCTCCACGCGCCCATGGATTTCAGCCAGCCGGTCGTGGCACTCAGGTTGGCGGCCAGAACGCCCGCGTCCTGATAGCCCTCATCCACGATGGCCAGCCAGCCGTGCTCGCCGCGGAGACCGCCGAACCAGCGCATGTTCAGGTGGGAGGGAAAGACCCAGAAGTGGCGGCTCGCCAGGGGCTTTCGAACCCAGCGTCCGATGCCTTGCGGCAGCACCAGGCTCTCGGAGGCGATG
>Ga0316226_1002502_pt1 | contig 17119 bp, 10 predicted proteins | sample TBH18017metaG_FD_206009 | JGI IMG/M metagenome (GOLD analysis project Ga0316226, IMG submission 206009) | Freshwater microbial communities from Trout Bog Lake, Wisconsin, USA - TBH18017 | ecosystem: Environmental > Aquatic > Freshwater > Lake > Hypolimnion/Profundal zone | place: USA: Wisconsin... | reverse complement strand
TGCGCAAGGTCTGGTTGCGCCGGGTGCCGGCGGCGACCCCGGCGGTGGACACGGCCTTGCGCCATCTGGGCCGGCCGGGCCGGCTGCGCTGGCTGAACGGCAGACGATCCGGCGACGATGCGTGGGACGCCTACGAGGCGCCGGCCGGCCAGCCGCTGCTGAACCTTATCGCCGCGAAACAAGATTGGGAGCAAATCCGGTTCTGGCTGCTCGACCTGGCGGCGGAATTAAAAGCGGGCGAAAAGGACTGGTCCCTGCCGCCGGTCCTGGGCCTGGACCGGATTTGGATCACCGCCGACGGCCATGCCAAGCTCCTGGATTTTCCCGCTCCCGGCATCCGGCTGCCGCGCGCGACCGAGCCGCCCCAGCTTCCCAGCGTGCAGGCGTTCTTCCGGCAGGCGGCCGTCTCCGCCCTCGAAGGCCGGCCATTGACCGTGGAACAGGCCCATGCCTCCGCCCTGAAAATGCCGCTGCCGCTTTACGCGCGCGACTTTTTCCAGTGCGTCGAAACGGAACCGAATGCCGGCCAGATTTGGGCGCGGCTCAAGCCGCTGATCGGCAAAGTGGCGACCGTCACCCGTCGCCGGCGCGGGGCGATGCTCGGTCTGACCCTGGCGGTTCCGGTGTTCACGATGCTGGGCATCATGCTGGCCTGCTTTTTATTGATGCACAGCTCAACATTCTTTGAACTGTGTGCGCTGGACGGAGCGTTGACCGAGGTCAAGCCGTCAGCAGTGAAGTCCGCAAACGCGGCGGGCCAGCCGCCATTGGCAGAGGCGGAAAACCGGAAGCTGGAAACCTACATTGCCGGGCGCTTTCGGCCGCTCATTACCAACGCCGTCGTCTGGAATGGTTCCCTGGCCAGGATGTTGATCCTTCCCGAGAAGAAAAGTCGCGCCGAGAACATTATCGCGGCGCATCCCCAAACAACTCCCGCTGAGTTTGCGGCCGTAAAAACCGAGGTGGAATCGCGGTTCCATATTTTTTCGACGGTGCCGGCCCAATTCTTTCAAGATGCCAAGGTTCGCCCCAAAGTTTTCAGCTGGCAGATCCAATTCACTTTTGCCATGACGTGGATGTTCATTGCCCTGCCTGGTTTGGCGGCGGCGCTCCTGTTCCGGGGCGGACTGGTGATGCATGGCCTGGGCATTGTCGTGGTGGGGCGGAACGGGCGGCCTTCCCGCCTGCGAACCTTGTGGCGCAATTTCATTGCATGGCTCCCGTTTTTCCTCTCGCCGGTGCTGGGCTATGCGGCGGATGGATTGCTTGGCCCCAAATGGGGAACGCCGGCGGTGGCGGGTCTGCTGGCCGCCCTGGCTTTGCTCTCGCTGCTGTTGCGCCGCAGCTTGCCCGACCGGCTGGCGGGAACGTGGCTGGTGCCGGGCGGCGCGATTTCGGATGTGGCCGACCTGCATTTCCCGGCCAGCACAAAATGAAATGACATCATCCTTCGGAGCTGGGGACTGGCGATTGTTCCTTGGATTCCGATTGTGTGGACAGCATCAATTTCGTTCCCGCCCAATTTTCGAGGCGAATTGGTAGGTTCCGGAACCAACTTCAAGGACAACCCGGTCATTTTCCCGCCGCAGAAATGACACGCCGTTCGCCTGCGCCACCGGCTTTCCGCTCTCGGTGATGGATTCAAAGTCTTTCGCCGGCAGGTAAACCGTGGCCGTGGTATTTGCGGGGATGGTGATTCGCAGATCAAATTGCCCGGCGGCCTGACGCCATTCGCTGCTGATGCGGCCGTGAACAGAGTCATAATTTGCGTTGACCCAAGTGAGGCCGCCAACAATTTCCGGCTTGATCACCAGCGTTTTAAAACCCGGCGAAGCGGGGCGGATGCCGGCCAGCGTTTGATAAAACCAGGCGTCCAGATTGCCAGACTGAATCAACAATGCCTCGCTGTTCATTCCCGGATCGCGCGTGTCGCAGTCCCAGCGTTCCCAGGTCGTGGTGGCGCCCTTGGCGAGCATATAGCCCCAGCTGGGACGGGTCGTCTGCGTGGCAATGGTCCAGGCGACGTCGGGCCGCCCGATGTCGGTGAGCGTCTGCATGAGCCACTGCATGCCGATGAGACCCACCGACAGATGGCCTTGGTGTTTGACCATGATGTCATCAATCAAATTGGCGATGACGCCCTCGCGCTGCCCGTCCGGCACCAGCCCAAACTTCAGCGCCAGCACGTAGCCGCACTGGGTTCCTCCACGGTAAACGTGCGTTTGCGGATTGAGAAAAGCGCGGTTGAACGACGCTTTCAATTTTTCAGCCATGTCAGCGAAGGTTCGCTCATCCTCCGCGTGTCCCAAGGCTTTCGCCAGCCGCTCCACGATCCGGCAATTATTATAATGATAGGCCGTGGACACCAATTCGCGGGGCGTCGACCCATATTCACCAACCTTACCGTCCATCGTGGAGGCATCGCACCAATCGCCATAGCTGGTGGCCTTCAACGTGCCGTCAGGCAGTTCATGTCGCCGCATCGCCAGCACCCACTTCTTCATGGCGGCGTAGTGCGTTTCCGACACGCGCCGATCGCCATAAAAATCGTTGAACCAATCCGGAATGATCGTAAAGACGCTCGCCCATTCCACGCCATCGCCCATCGTCCAATACATCGCGACATCCGGAATGGAACCATCGGTGCGTTGCGCGCGCCCGACATCATCCATCCATTTGGTGTAAAACGGCGCGACATTGAAATTATACGCCTCGCTCTCCGCGTCCTTGGCCGGATCCCCCATCCACGCCTGCCGCTCGTCGCGGTCCGGGTCAAGCGGTGCGGAGCGCAGGAACATCCGCATCCCCCAGCGCTGGGCGGAGTGAATCCGGTTTATCAAATCGTTTGAACATTCAAATTCACCGGCGGGTTTCACATCGGTGTGAATGACCAGTCCCTCAAAATTGTCCACGGTCGGTGTGCCCGGAAAACCGGTCACCTGCACCCGCCGGTATCCCTGCCCCTTGAATGCCGGATTCCAAACCTCCGTGCCCTGTCCCTTGAAGGTGTAGACATCGGTAGCTTTGGCTCCCCGGTTGTCCGCGGTCTTGAGTAGCCCGTCGGGCAGCAGACTATACGCGCTGATCAGACGGACTTCGGTGCCGCGCGCGCCGCGCGCCTTAAGCCGCACCGTGCCATAGAAATTCTGCCCCATGTCAACAATGTAGATTCCCGGCGCCGGATTGGTAATAGCGACCGGATGAATGATCTGCGTCACGCGCATCGGTTCGATTATTTGGGCCGTCAAGGCGCCGCCGGGAGCGTTCACCACCTGCGCCGCCCCCCACTGCGCATCGTTGAACCCGGCCCGAGCCCAGCCGGGCATTTCCAGCCGGGCATCATATTCCTCGCCGTCATACTCGTTGTTGGCGCGAATCGGTCCGTCCGTGGTCAGCTTCCACTGTTCATCACTGACCACTTGCGCCGTCGTGCCGTCGGTGTATTCGATGTTCAGTTGCAACCGCAGCTTCGGATAGCCGAAGGCCTGGGTCGCTATCGGCACAATGAGGCGCGGCGCAAAAAAACGCCCATTGCCCAATATGACGCCGACGGCATTGTTACCCCGCTTGAGTTGTCCGGTCACATCGAACGTCACATAGTAGGCGGCCTTCGCATAATCGGACAGCGCCGGATCCATCGCATCGTCGGAAACCTTCTCTCCGTTCAGATAAAGGTTGAAAAAGCCCAGTCCGCAGACATAGGCCGTGGCCCGCCGCACTTTTTTCTCCACGGCAAATTCGTGTCGCAAGTAACGGGCCGGCAGCCGCCGGTCTTCGTCGCCAATCGTTCCCCAAGGTTGCATGCCATAGTCGCCCAGCGGTTTGGCTTTCGCCCAGGCTGAGTCATCAAAAGCCAACGCATTCCATCCGGCATCAGAATTTGTTGCCGACTTCCAACTTCCGTCCGTATCCAGCGCAAAGGTATTGCCGGCTTCAAAAACAACCTTCAGTCTGCCAACCAATCCGGCGGCGTTCGGCCCGTCCCCAATGTTGCGCGCCTCCACCGCCAAAACATTCTGCCCCGGCTTCAACAGCTTGCCGATGGCAATCATTCCCGGCACCTTCCAATTGTCGCTTTTACCGGCTTCTTGTCCGTTCACAAATAGACGAAACTCATTGTCGGCCGTCATCGTGATGGTCGCCGCCGTCACCACCTGATTGGCCGGCAATGCGAATTCACGACGAAAATAGCGGGTGCCGACCGGCGCGCTGTCCGCCGGATTGCCCTCGGAAAACCAGATCCATTTTGCCCCGCCGAATCCGTTGGTGTTTTCGGCCTGATCCCAGCCAATCCATTTTCCCTGCCAATCCTTGGCTTCCAGCAGTCCCATGCTCCACATCGCGGGCGCGCTCCAGTCCGATGCCCGGCCCCGCTTGTCCCAGACCCGGACCTTCCAGAAACATTGCCCGCCTGACGCCAGCGGTTTTCCAGAATAAGCAAGGTTGACGGTTTCATCGCCGGTCACCTTGCCGCTGTCCCACAAATTTCCGGGCTCTTTCTGGAGCTGCTCCCGGCTGTCAGCGACCTGAATTTCATAGGCGGTCTGCCCTTGATCGCGTTCCTCGGATCGCACCTGCCAGCTTAGGCGCGGCCGCGCCACATCCAGGCCGAGCGGATTGGAACGATATTCGCATTGCAAATTGACCGGCGCCATGGCGGCGGCCAGCGGCGGCACACCGGCCGCCATTAAAACCAGAACGATCAGGGCTGGCCGCAGGAGCGTTTTTTTTGAAAGGAGCTTGGGGTTCATGAATCAGTTTTTGGTTTGCCCAGGCAGTGCGGACGGAAACAGGTTCATCCGGCCACGGGGCGCTTTTTGGAATTGAACCATGTTTAACCGGTTTCACCAATAGAGAGAGTGGCTAATTAAGTGGAGAATCTGGCAAGCCCCAGACCGGAATTCGCACCGAGCCTGCCGTCACGCTTCTCGCACGACCAGGAACACGTCACGCCCGGATTTTATTCCGTGGTTCTTCAAGGGTCACAAGCCACCGTTAAGCTGACTGCGACCGCGCGCTGTGGTTTTCACAAATACATTTTCCCGGCGCGGAGGATTCGCACATCGTTTTGAATCTGGTCCATGATGCCGGCAACAATCCGGTGGTAGCCTTGCTCAAAGTGGAAGGCAATGGCACGATTAAATGCGCCCGGTTTTGCCAGTTCAGCGCGGGCAGATTTCCCGCGCCGAAATGTGCGTCAAATCCGCCACCGTCCAGTCCGCCGCGCAGGGTTTCAGTTCTTCCAGCTTTGCGCCGCCCGTCGCCACCGCCAGCGTCTTCGCGCCGATGAACTTGCCGCAGCGCACGTCGAACGGCGTGTCGCCGATGACGACGATTTCCTGCGGCTGCAAATCCTTGCCCAGCACGCGCCGCCCGCGTGCGAGCGCGGCGGCGGCGATATGGTCGCGCTCCTCATGGTCGTCGGCGAACCCGCCAAACTGAAAAAGCTCCCACAGGCCGAAGTGGCGCAGCTTGATTTCCGCGCCAAGCCGGATGTTGCCCGTGAGCAGGCCGAGCGCGGGCGGCTGCGGCAGCGCCTGCAAATCACGGATGAATTCGCCGACGCCCCGGCACATTTCGCCGCCGTTTTTTTCGAGGATGTGATGCAGCCAGAAAACGTAGTGCTCGAAGAACAGCGCAAAATGTTCCGGTGACTCGGCGAGGCCGTGGATGCGGAAAAATTCGCGCACCAGGCTGACGTCCGTGCGCCCGGCGAACCGCATTTTCTCGGTGCCATGATGCAGGTGGAAATGCCGCGCGAACGTCTTGGTGAACGCCGCCGTGCCCGCGCCGCCGGTGTGGACGAGCGTGCCGTCAATGTCGAAGAGGACGAGCCGAATCATGCGCGCGCAAGTTAATCGCTGCGGCGCGCGGTGGCAACGAACTTCACCGTTTTTGGTTGTAGGCCGGCTGCGAAAACTTTTCGCGCGCCAAGTCCGCCGCGCGTTGGTGCAATCCCGCGCCCGGCGCAAACTCCGCCCACGCCACGGCGAACTGGTCTTCCGCCACGGCGCGCATTGCCGCTTCAAAATCCGGCCGCACCAGCTTCACCGGCGGCTGCACCGAGCCTTGGATCAACAGGCCGAGCTTGTTTCGCCGCTGTGCCGCGCCCGCGATTTTTTTGCCGTGCCACAACAGATCAGATTTTTCGTGGCCGACAAAACATTGGCCGGGCAGGGTTTTCTTGCAGCAGGGCGCGAGTTCGGTTTCGATTTTTAATTCCGCAAACGCCCGCCGCAGCCAGTCGTGGATGCGCCGGTAGCTTTCTTCGGCCTTGAGCGAATGCCATTCGTGGCCGGCGGGGAAAACGGCGCTGTAAGTCCAGTCCGCATCATGCGGCACGATGCCGCCGCCGGTCGGCCGCCGGATGAGCGGACGCAAATGCGTGGCCGCCGCCACTTCCGCAAATTTCTGGAAATAGCCGAACGTCGCCGCCGGTTCCGTCCAGCCATAAAAACGTAGCACCGGTTTCTGCAAACGCGGCATGGCTTCGAGCAGCGCCTCGTCCACCGCCATGTTGAACGCCGCGTCGCACTTGCCGGAGTTGAGCAATAGCCAATTCATTGAAAAGAATACATAGCCACAAAGGCGCAGAGGACACAGAGAAAACTGTTTAATTGGATACTCTGTGCGCTCTGTGTCTCTGTGGCAAAAATCATTTCTTCACCCCAATCTGCGGGCAGAGTTTTTGGGTTTCGCAGTTTTCACAGTCCGGCTTGCGCGCGTTGCAGCGGCGGCGGCCGTGCCAGATGAGCCAGTGGCTGAACAGCGTCCAGTCGTCTTGCGGCACGAGCTTCATCAATTCCCGCTCCAGCTTCACCGCATCGGTTCCTTTCGCCAGCCCAAGCCGGTTTGCGAGCCGCGTGACGTGCGTGTCCACGACCACGCCGACGTTGATGCCGAAGGCGTTTCCCAAAACGACGTTCGCCGTCTTGCGCCCGACGCCGGCGAGCGCGTGCAGTTCGTCCATCGTGCGCGGAACTTCACCGCCGAATTTTTCCACGAGCGCGGCGCAGCAGGCCTTGATGTTCTTCGCCTTGTTTCGGAAAAAGCCGGTGGATTTCACCGCTTCCTCGATTTCTGCCAGCGGCGCTTCGGCAAAATCCTTGGCGCTGCGAAATTTCTTGAACAGCTCCGCCGTGACCAGGTTCACGCGCTTGTCCGTGCATTGCGCGGAAAGAATCGTGGCGACGAGCAGTTGCAGCGGATTGGAAAAATTCAGTTCGCAGTGCGCGTTGGGATAGACGCGCTTCAACGCAGAAAGAATTTTCTGCGTCCGTTCAAATTTGTCGGCGGTGCTTTCGAGCGGCATCGGCAGGATTTTCGCACATCGCCGGAAAATAAAAAAGCCCGGACGCGCGCGTCCGGGCTGTGAAAACCTGGCAAAACTATTTTGCCGGAACGGCGTTGGTCGTCGCGGCGGTCGTGGCCGGAACGGCGCTGGTGCCGGCGGCGGCCTTGGCCTTGTTGAGCTTGTCCTGCTTGTCCTTGGCAATCTGTTCGCGGACCGACAGCGGCGGCGTGCCGTATTGTCCGTCCGTCCAGCCGTAGAGCCGTCCCTGGCTGTCGTTGAGGAACGCCCAGACAAACCAGAGCGCAAACGCGACCGCCAGGATTTTCGGCCACGCCGAAGGTTTCTCCGCATATTTGTCCTCCGCGCCGAACGTCGCGCCCGGCGGCAGCGCGGCCACGCCGGTGAGCGCGCCGCCAAATGGCACGTTCATTTTCGCCTTCGCGTTCACGGCCCAGCCGTTGGCGTCGAGGATCGGGCCGAGGTTGCGTTTGCGCAGTTTCAGCCACGCGATCGCCATGGACGGCGCGGAAACCACCAGCATGATGCAGGCGACCACCAGCGGAACCTGCCACTGCTCAAATTTCCCGAGGAAAGCCAGGATGCTGGCGAACGCGGTGGCCAGGGCGCCGATGGCCAGGCTCAACAGCGCGATGACGCTCGGGTCAAACGCCGGCTTGGCCGGCGCGGCCGGAGCCGCCGCCGCAGCGGGTGCGATGGGCGCATTGGCGACGGCGGCCAATTGGGTGTTGGCGGTGGCATCAGCATCGGCGGCCTGCTTGGCGGCGCGCTCCTCGATCATGCGGACGAGTTTTTTATATGGCGACCAGAACGCCTGCCGGATGCTGATCGGGTTGTCCACGATTTTGGTGATGGTGGCGTCCCAGTCGCGGCCGGCGCGGTCGTAAAAAATTCCGTTGCGGCCGACCATCAGGTTGTCCGAATCGCCGCCGGTGAACGCGGCGACGATGGACAGTTTTTCGCCGCTGCCCTTGCGCGTGCAATCGCAGTAGGCGAGATACGTTCCCGCCATGCCCGCCATCGCCGCGTGCCGGCCGGCGTCGTCCACCGAGAGGCACAAGTCACAGCTGCGCTGGTCGAGGTAAAGCGTGCCGGCCTGAAAAATGGCCTTGTCCTTGCGCCCGTAAAAATCGGCGAAGTTGACGAAGTTGCGGCAGAGCTTCGCGAGGTCGCGATGATAATGAATCAGCCGGTGCAGCCCGATGACGGCGGTGGAATTGCCGGCCTCGGCGGCGTCTTTCGCGATGAGCGCGGTCAAAGTTTCCTTCGCCTTGCCCGCGAGAATTTCCCGCGCGCGCGCGAGGCCGATTTTCTCGATGGAGCCGCCGGTCTTGCCGGCATTCCACGCGTCGAACGCGGCGAGCTTGCCGGTGAGCGCGTTCCAATCCGCCTCCGTCAAAACCGTCCGCGCGCCGAGCAGCGGCACGATGGCGTTCGCCTGCAACGCGGCAATCGCGCCGGCCCACGCGGGATTAATGCCTTGCGTGAGCGGCAGCGGCGTCGTCGCGCCGACTTGCGCCAGCGGCAGGCCGGCGATATCCGCGTGGTTGTTCGTCAAATCTTTCGCGCCCAGCACGGCGTAATCTTTTTCATCTCGGTTCAGCGCGTTGACGGAACGCGGGTCAAACGCCGCCAGCCGGCCGCGCGCAAAATAATCCTCCACCTTGGCCTTCACCGCCTTCACGGCGGCGGCGGCGGCCTCGGTGTTCACGCCGAGCGGCAGCACCGTCGCGTCGGCCTCCGCTTTTTTCCACCAGTCGGAATACGCAGCGGCCTCGGCGAAAAACTGGTCCACCTTGGCCTGACTGACGCCGGGCTTGCCGCTTACGTCGGCATCCGCGCCGAGGCAGTTGATGATGTCGGCAATCACCGCCTTCGTCGTGTCGTCGCTCGCAGAATCCGCCGGCACGATGCCGTCGCCGTTGAACGGCTTCGCGGCGAACGTCGCGGCGGCGGCGGCGGCTTCGTCAAAGGTGACTTCGCCATCATCGGCCTTGCCCAAAACCTGCCGCGCAAAATTGGCGATCAATTTTCCTTCCGGCGTGGCGTCGTTGATGGCGGCCGGCTTGAGCGTGGGGCTGCCCTTGAGCAAATCGTCGGGATTTTTGAACAGGCCGCCCGCCCACTTCGCGGCGGCGATGAGTTCCGGCGCGCGCACGCGGCCGTCCTTGTCGGTGTCAATCAGCGCGAGCGTGGTCTTGTCAAACTCGACGCCCGTGGTCGGGCACGCGAGCGCGACCCAGAGTTTCTGGTCAAGCTGGTCGAGGCTGGTGAGGTCGGCGCCGGAGCCGATGACAACCTGGTTGAACCCGCCGGCGCGAAAGAATTTCCAAGCATGAGTTGTGGCCATAATTTTCCTTTGTCCTGAATTTATGCGGAAAGTTTAACCACGAAGCCGCGCCGGCACCAAGAAAACTTTTCGTTCCAGATTTATAAACGGCAAAAGCGCGAGTTCAAAGTCCGGGGCGAATCAGAACTCAACCACCACATCTTTGCCGAAAGACAACCCAGCAACTTCCGCAGCAAGTCGGATAATAGTTTTCTTGAGAACATTATTCAGATTCGTTGCAACAAACCAGCCGTCTGGCAATGTTTCGCGCATTTCGCGAAGATCTTCACGGTCGGGATAAAGTTCTTCCGGCGTGCGTGCGATGTAGCGGCGTTTGCGGCCTTGCGCGTCGGGATGTTGCGAGCATCGTTCCAGAAAAGTTGGATTACCCTTCGCCAATTCTCGAAGAACAATAACCATCGCATCTTTGGCATTTTGATAATTGTGCGATTTGCCGAGAACAATCAGCTTCCCACGCCGGGTTGATTCGCCGTTTGGTGTTGAAGCTGTCGGGCGAGCGTCAACTTTTGTTGACTGCGGAGTTTCGCGCCGAGCAGTTTCGACAATAATTGGCTTCCCAAGGCCGGCAAGGAATTCAGCAACCTCGTCGTTATCAGGTCGGACTCCAATTTTTGATTCAACCGCACCCGCAACGAGATCAACCAAATCTTCATCGCCCTTTTCCACCAACTCGCGCCATGCTTCTGGAATGGCGGCTTTCGCCTGCGAGCGGCGGTTTCGGCTGCGATATTCTTTGCGCGCCGTTTCAAGCGCTTCTCCAGATTGAACTCTCGAACATTCAAGGTAGCGACGAAGTATTTCAGCGGCTTCGGCTGATGAACGCTCATACAAATCCAGCTTGTAAACTCGTCTATCCTCGTAACTGCCTTGCTCTCCGGGCAAATAAAAACTCCAAGTTCTGCCATCGGTGAGCGTCACGAAAGGAACTCCGGCGTGAAAAGAATACTCGAACACCTGCCGAACCGAATCTTCGGCCTTGCCGGGTTGTTTGACTTCAATGAAGTCGGCAGGCTTTGATGGCGGATGGCAAAGAGCGAAATCAACACGACCTTCGCCGGTTTGGAACTCTGGCCAAACGACGGTCGTGTCCCAAGTATTCCAGCCAAGTTCTTGAAGAACTCGAAGAACAATGCCTTGAGAAATTGACTGTTCGTTCAGAAATCGGCCTTGCCGAAGACGAATTACGATGTCGTCCAGTGTAGTTTCGAGTGACATATATTTTTCGTTTTTAATACAGCCATTTCCCAATCTTCCCCTCCTCATCCAGCGTCACGCCCTGACGGCGGAACGCCCAGCACATGTAGCTCACGCTCACGAAATACGACGCCGGCACGCGGTTCGCCACGCAGATCTTCACGCCCAGCAGCGTCGTCTTGCCGCCAAAACCCATCGGGCCGATGCCGAGTTCGTTCGAGGTTTTCAAAATGTCCTGCTCCAGCGCGTCCAGCTTCGGCTCGGGATTGCGGTCGTCGAGCAGGCGGAGAAACTGCGTCTTGCTCAATTCGTAGCCCGTCGCGCGGTCGCCGCCGATGCACACGCCGAGCACGCCCGGCCCGCAGCCTTTGCCCTGCGCCTGCAACACCGCGTCGAGGATCGCCTTGCGGCAGCCGTCGAGATCGCGGTTCGCGTGGAGGCCGTCGTCCGGCAGCGAGTATTGCGCGCCGACGTTTTCGCAGCCGCCGCCCTTGAGCGCGAGCTTCACGGAAATTTCCGGCGAGCGATGCTGGTGAAAATGAAAGCTCGGCGCGCCCGGCCCGACGTTTGTGCCGTCGTTCTTGCCGGTGAGCGAATCCACGGAGTTCTGGCGGAGAAAACCTTTTTTTGTCGCGAGCTTCACGGCTTCACGCGCCGTTTCGGCGAACGTGATCTGGTCGTAGCCGACCGGCACGTCCACGAAAAACAGGACGCTGCCGGTGTCCTGGCAGATGGGCTGCGACTTGGTTTTGGCGAGCGCAATGTTCTGGTCAATGATCTTGAAGGCGTTGGCGGCGAGGGAATTTTTCTTCTCATTCTCCAGCGACGTCAGAATCGCGCGGTGAACGTCGTCGGGAATCTCGGCAGACGTGCGGCGGATGAGTTCGACGAGTGAATCAAGGAGTTGGCTCATAAAAGTATGCGGACAGCGTAAGACCTCGCGGCGAAAGCGTCAATTATCCGCTCATAATCCTTAATCCTAATCGTAATCTTAATCGCCGGGAAAACCGATTAAGATTAGGATTACGATTAGGATTACGAACTAAACAACACCCACCGGCACAAGCCGGTGGCGGCTGCATCAACGCGTTAAATTTTAATGCCCGGCTTTTTTCTTAGCGATGGTGTGCGTCGCGTGGCCGTAAAAGGCCTCGGCGCATTCCATGAGCGTCTCGGAGAGCGTCGGATGCGGATGCACCGTCAGCGCGATGTCCTCGGCGGTCGCGCCCATCTCCATGCCGAGCACCGCCTCGGAAATCAGCTCGCCGGCGCCCGCGCCGCAGATGCCCACGCCGAGAATCCGGTCGGTGTCGGGATCAATCAGCATCTTCGTCACGCCGTCCGTGCGGTCGAACGACAGCGCGCGGCCGGACGCCGACCACGGGAATTTGGCGACCTCGTATTTCACGCCCTTTTCCTTGGCCTCGGCCTCGGTCAAACCGCACCAGGCGAGTTCCGGGTCGGTGAAGACAACGGCGGGAATGACAATGTTTTCAAACACCGTGTCCTCGCCGTGGATGTTTTCCACCGCGATGCGCGCCTCTTTGTGCGCCTTGTGCGCGAGCAAAATGCCGCCCGCGATGTCGCCGATGGCGTAGATGCTGGCGTCGTCGGTCTGCTGGTGATGGTTCACTTTGACAAAGCCCTTCTCGTCCAGCACCACCTTGGTATTTTCCAAACCGAGGTCGGCGCTGTTCGGCACGCGGCCGACGGCGACGAGCACACGGTCGTAAAGTTCGGTGAGTTTTTCGCCGTTGAATTCGGATTCAACTTTGATCTGTTTGCCGGCGGTGGACATTTTCGTAACGCGCGCCTTGAGCCGGATTTCCTTGAAAGATTTCTTCGCGTTTTGCACGACCGGCCGCGCGAGATCGGGATCAGCGCCGGCAAGAATCGCGTCCAGCGCCTCGATCACCGTCACCTTGCTGCCCAACGCGGAATAGACAAAGCCCAGTTCCATGCCGATATAGCCGCCGCCGACCACGAGCAGGTTTTCAGGAATATCTTCGACTTCGAGCGCGCCGGTGGACGTCATCACGCGCGGGTTGCCGAGGTCGAACGCCTTCGGCATCGCCGCGAGCGAGCCGACGGCTAGAACCGCCTTGTCGTATTCCACGAACTGCTGGCCGTGCTCCGTCTCGACGCGCAGCTTGTTCGAGCCTTGAAAATAGGCGCGGCCGGTGATGACCTGCACGCCGCGCATTTTTGCGAGCGTCGCCACGCCGCCGCCGAGCTTTTCCAAGATGGATTCCTTCCACGCGCGCAGCTTGGACAAATCCAGCGTCGGTTCCGCGAACGTGATACCGCGATGCGCCGACTCGCGCGCGCCGACAATCTGGTGCGTCGCGTAAAGCAGCGCCTTCGAGGGGATGCAGCCACGGTTCAGGCACACGCCGCCGAGGCGTTTTTCGCGCTCGATGAGGATGACTTTCTTGCCCAAGTCCGCCGCGTAAAACGCCGCCGCATAACCGCCGGGACCGGCGCCGACAACCACGATTTCAGTTTTGATCGAATCCATACAAATTAAATTTTTACGACGGCTTCGTCGAAGTTTTCAAACGCTTTCACCAGGTCGACCGTGAACCGCGCGGCGCTGCCGCCGTCAACCACGCGATGGTCATAGCTCAACGCCACCGGCGTCATCAGGCGGATCTCGACTTTGCCCTCGCGCACGACCGGCTTCAGCGCGCCGCGACCGAGGCCGAGGATGGCGACTTCGGGCAAATTAATAATCGGCGTGAAATGCGCGCCGCCAATCGCACCTTGATTCGAGATGGTGAACGTGCCGCCCTTCATTTCGTCGGCAGTGATTTTCCGGTCGCGCGCTTTTGCGGCGAGCGATTCCAGTTCCTTCGCCAGATCGAACAGGGATTTTTTGTCCACGTCGCGAATGACCGGAACCATCAAGCCTTGATCCGTGTCCACCGCGATGCCGAGGTGGATGTATTCCTTTATGACGATTTCATTCGCCACCTCGTCGAGGCTGGAATTAAAAATCGGATGCGCCTTGAGCGTGGAAGCGACGGCCTTTAGCACGAATGGCGTGAGTGTGAGCTTGACACCTTTCGCTTCGTAAGCGGCAGAGTATTGTTTCCGTAACTCGCCGAGCTTGGTGAAATCAATGTCGTCAAACTGTGTGACGCGGGCGACGGTGTTCCAGCTTTCGCTCATGCGGCGCGCGATGACCTTGCGCAGCGGCGTGACAGATTTTTTGGTGACCGGCCCCCACTGCGAAAAATCAATCTGCACCGGCGCGGGCCTGGCCGGCGCGGCTTCCGCAACGACCGTCGCCGGGCGCGATGCCGCGCGGATCAGGCGCGCGATGTAATTCTTCACGTCGCCGCCGGTGATGCGGCCGCCGGATTCGCTGCCGTGAATTTTCCGCAAATCAATGCCGAAATCGCGCGCCGCCTTGCGGACGGACGGCGAGGCGCTGGGATTTTCGTTGACGATTTCATCCGCCGATTCAGCGAGCGGTTCATCGTCCGCTGCTTCCAGCACCGGCGCAGCCTTGGCCGCCGTTTTTTTGGCGGCGGGCTTCGGAGCGGGCGCAACCGCCTCGGGAGCCGCCGGAGCCGGAGCCGCGCCATCGGCGATGGTGATGATTTTCTGGCCGACGCCGATGCGGTCGCCGTTTTTGACATGGATTTTTTCCACGACGCCGGCGCCGGTGGAGGGAATGGAGGCCACGGCCTTTTCGTTTTCCAGCTCCATGATGGGCTGGTCCTTGGCGACCGTGTCGCCTTCCTTCACGAAAATGCCGACCACGACGCCGGAATCGGCGCCTTCACCGAGCTTGGGAAGTTTTACATCCATAATTGAACCGGCAGTCTGCCGCAGAAGAGCGCGGTTTTCCAGCAGGAAATTTCTTGCCGTCGTGTGGACAAATTTTGTCCTGCCCGCCGGCTCAACCCTTGTAGAGTGTGAAGGCGCTGGCCAGCACCAGCAGTTCGGGATGCGCCGCCGCCATCTTGGGCAGCACCAGCCGGACGCGCGAACGGTATTCTGCCAGGTGCTCGGTGAGCGGACGCAGGTTTTCCACCTTGTCCCAGTGAAGCTTGTTCAAATCGAGCACGAGGCGGTTTTTACTGCGCGCCAGCGAATCGCGGAGCCGTTGTCCCAATCCTTCCGCATCCTTGGCGGACAGCGCGCCTTCGAGCCGCATCCAGACTTGTTTTTTCGCGTGCTGCAATTCGACTTTGACGGAAAAATTCGGGCTGGCCATCTTGGCGTGAAATTCCTCCCACAAATGAAACTTGCTCCAGCTCTTTTCCGGCAGGCGATACGCCGTGCGCTGCAATTTCGGATGCTGGAACAAATCGAATTTCAGGGTGAACGCCGTCCACGCCGCCGCGCCGACGGCCATGACGGACTTGATTTTTTGCGCAAGCGGCGGCCGGCCGAGTTCCGCGTGCAAGCGCCGTTCCAGGTCGCCGATCCATTTCCGCACGGTGGCGTTCGGACCGAACAATCTGCCTGCGAGAAACACCGGATACGCAAAACGCAGTTCGTCCGCGTAGTATTGCGCCTTCTGCCGCAAGACCGGGTTCGGCGAATCCTTGAGTTTCAGGTAGCCGAGAAAACGGCCTTCCAAAACGCGGTAAATGCTCGGGCCGAGCCGCTGGAAATCCTGCTCGAAACACCACGTCTGGATGTCTTCAATCTGCTTCGGCGACAGCGTCGGATGCTTGATCATCGTGCGGAACCCGTCGGCGCGGCGATAGAACAAATCCTTGTCCGTCGTGTAAACATCCTGCAACAGATTTTCCTTGATGATGCGTTCGTAAAACGGCGTGCCCGGCACCGGCCCGTAAATTAAATACTGCCCGAGCGCCGGCTTGAGCTTCATCAGCCCGTCCAGTTCCTGCGCGACGATTTCCGGCGTCTGATAATCAAACCCGACAATCATCGAGGCCAAAATCGTGATGCCGTGCTCGCGGAATTCGGTGAGAATCTCGTCCACCGGACGGCCCTGCTGCTTCGCGTAGCCCGACCGCGTGCCTTCGTAGCCGATCCAGAAACCGTCAATGCCCATTTCCAAAATTTCTTCGACGGTGTATTGGCTGATGGCCTTGATGCTGGAGAACGCGAAGATGGAAGGCTTTTTCTTGTTCTGCAAAACGCAGTCGCGGAATTCCATCGCCCGCTTTTTGTTCAGCAGAAAATCCTCATCAATGATCAAAAACACCAGGTCGGGATCGAGGTCGAAGTAGCGTTCCACCACGTTGTAGATGTCGCGCCCGGTCGGCAGCAGCTTGATGTGCTGGCGCGAAAAGAAATGCGAGGTGCAGCAGAAATCGCAGCCATTCGGGCAGCCGAGGCCGGCGAAAATTTTTCCCGTGCCGGAAACTTCCCAGCCGAACACCTTCAGCTTGCTCACAATCAACGGCTGTTTATAGGGCATCGGAATTGCCGGTTCCTCCAGCAGCCGGCGCATGAACGTCACGCCTTCCTCGCGGCAAAAATAATCGCCATACGGTTTCAGCACCTCGTCTTTCAGCACCGTGCCGTAGCCGCCGAGGACGATTTTGCTGTTCGGCGCGTATTTGCGGATGAGCGCGACCGTCTCCTTCATCTTGTGCATCAGCGCCATGATGAACGAAATGCCCACATAGTCGTAGCCCTTCTTGAGTTCCTTGATCAGCTCGCGCTTGGACGGGTATTGCAGCACCACCGTCGGCACGTCCAGATTTTCCGCGATGTAGTCCAGCCCGAACTGCACATTCACCGTGCGCGGGCTGAAAATACCCTGCGCGCGCGTGACCTGCCGGTAAAGGAGTTCGTAACCGACGGACGAGGCATCGCCAAACTGTGGTCCCATCGGACGGCAGACGCTGGTCAACAAAACTTTTTTGATCATGATTTTTGAAACGGTTTTCTGCGGACAAGATGAAATCGCTGCACGGCGCTCGGAGGAGGCTGGCTGGGACGGTAACAACTCGACTACAAACAATCTCTGCCGAATGCCGCCGGAAGTCAAAGCGGGAATCCGCTTATTTCCCTTGTAATGTAAGCATATTTTGCACAAACCCAATCATGTGAATTTGCCAGATGTTGGAACCGAAACTGCTTGTGCATTTTCCGAAATCGCGACGCCGGCAGCCTCTTTGGATTTTTGGCGGCAACAAATTCTGCGGCCTGCGATTCGATAATTTCAGCGGAACGACAGCATCACCTTGCTGCCGTTGCGGCGCAGTTCGCCCTGCTTGAGAAACAGCCGCGCCGCCGTCACCTTGCCGCTCGCCAGCAGATAGGCCTGCACC
>Ga0316226_1002498_pt1 | contig 17143 bp, 14 predicted proteins | sample TBH18017metaG_FD_206009 | JGI IMG/M metagenome (GOLD analysis project Ga0316226, IMG submission 206009) | Freshwater microbial communities from Trout Bog Lake, Wisconsin, USA - TBH18017 | ecosystem: Environmental > Aquatic > Freshwater > Lake > Hypolimnion/Profundal zone | place: USA: Wisconsin... | reverse complement strand
TCGGTCTGCACTAGGCAGTAGCGCTCAAAGAGACGGATTACCTCCCGAAACAGTGTCTCCGGGACTACCTTGTCTGTGCGATAGAGTGCAGACAAACGCGCATATACGTCGCCGACCATCACAGGAACGAGGAAGCCGTCGACCTCGTTCATTCGCTCATGATACATGATCCATAAGCAGAGTAAGAGTCCTGTTTCGGTTTTGTCCAAGCGTCGCCGCAGAGGATGTGACTGCGCATCGTCCTCGAGCACGAGCTGGATAATAGGAAATTCCTGTTGCGCTCGCACGCCGAGTCCCCCAAAGCGAAAATAGGATTCGATGATAGGAATGTTTCGTTCCGACCAAACGTAGAGTTCCGTTGCTTCAGGATCATCTCCGCCACCAAAATCGGCGATGACGCCGCGCGCTTGAAGCTGACGAATGGCACGCTCGCATAGCTTGCGATCATGATCGGCCAGACTGGGAAAAATTATAGACTCTGGAGATTCAGCTTGCATGGGCATTATTTTAATGGGTTCGTTCAAGTATGAAGCGTTCAAGATACCAATCGCCTGCGGCGGCGTATCGGGTGGCTCCATTCGTGTGGTCTGCCGGGTGCACACGGAAATTCGTGCGAGTTGCGTTCGCGTAGCAAAGGCAAGAGAGCACGTCGACAAGGGTATCATGATCGCGAATCAAGAGTTTGGCGGAGTCGATGCGATCACCTGGACGTTTCAAGATGCGTTCTATGAAAGCGCAGGCGCGTCGCTGAGTGATTGCTTTCCGCCGAACCTCGCGCAACTGCCGCAGAATTTCTTCATTCATGCAGCGCTGTGGCCGACGCGCCGGCATGGGTGGCTGATTGTCCGAAAGTCGTGGCATGCGCCAGAGTGAACTCGTGCCCCACATGAAACCTAGCTCTGGCAGACGCGGCATAGCGAATTTTTCTGCGGGCAACACCTGCCACCATTTGCGACCGGCAATCTGGTCGGCGACTTCCGATAGGCGCGTGAGGGCCACTTCAAGCTGTCGCGAAGGGATTGATTGTAAGTGGCGGAATTTCGCCAACGAAGCCGCCAGAAAACGCGAAGCCCAGCGCTCGATCTGCTGCGCTTCCTCCCGCAGCCCTCGTAAAGTGTCGGCAAGCTCGTGAAAGAGGTCAATCACCTGCAATTGAGCCGCCGCGAGATCGGGCGCTTCCTCGCGGGCCACGCATTCGATCGCCATGCTCTGGAGCAACTCGCCTGAATAGGTCAATTCCTCAAGCCGGCTCGCGGCCGCATCGCCGCGTTGGAACAGCAACGGATTATTCAGCTCCCGGAAATACTGGGTCTTGGTGAGACTTTGTAGCTCAACGACCACGAGTTCCAGATTACGCCGTCGTGAAAGTGTCTCCGCCTGTTCCCGCGTAAACCGCCGAAGCAGATTTTCAATTCGGCGTAGCACAAGCATTCCCTTGGCACAGCGGTTAAGCATGTCGCGTAGTGTGGCATAAGGTTTTTCATCTGCGACGCCAAACGCCTGATTGGTTGGAGACACAATCGCGTCAATAACCGAACGGAATGTATCGGTGAACCTCGATGATGTGTGCAGCGAAGCTCCGCTGATTTCGCGTAGAAGAGCAAGTAGTGCTTGGGCGTTGGAATCCAGCACTAGCGTCCGCTTCCGCAGATTGTGCTTAAATTCATCTTCCAATACCCACCCTGCTTCGATGAATTGCGAAAGATGATAGTTTGCGCGATAGGAAGGATCACTCCATTCCGTCGCTGATTCACCATCGGGCAATGACGCTAAGAATGCCGGATGGTCGACTAGCGCGTCCTTCAGCACGTCAACGGCCTCAGAACGGGGAATACTACGGCGCCCGCGATCAAAGCTGTCGGCAAGCCTGGCCAGCAAATCGATCGACAGTTCGCGGCCACTACCGACTAGAGGCTGAAAAAAGCGCGAACCGACTGACTTCGAGAGTTCCTCAGAAAGAAGATTCATAGGCTGAATGCGGGTGATGTCAGATTTATTAAATCCGCCCGCAGCGGGGGGGCGAGAATGGAGCCAATGTCGCAAAAAACGGTCGATGGCCTTGGTTGTGCGCCAGCGGGCTTAAGCCTAGAGAGAAGCCATCGGACAGTTTCTGATTATTCCCCGTAGCCATATTTATGTCGATTGTGCGCGGAAAATCCGGCGGCGTCAATTCCCGGCTGCAACGGACTACGATGCCCGCAGGCCGACTGCGACCATGCGCTGGCCGACCTGCAAACCGATTTGGCCACGAGCGCATTCTCTTTGGAGCGGTGATTCACAACTCGTCAATGGTGAAGCCATGGCTCCAGTCTCACCGAATGAAACGACGAATAGACAAAAATCCGCGCGAAATTACTATTTAACGCTGGAGGTGGATGTCCCGGAATTCAGCGCCTAGGCAATCAAACTTACGGGCAAACAGATCGGCAATCCTATGGTTAGCCGTGGCGAAGAAAACTTGGCGGTCGCCAAGGATCACGAGGTCGCGAAGAATATCCAAGAACGATAGAATATTGAGGTCGTCGACATGCGCGACCGGATCGTCAAAAAGGAGCCACGGCGCTCGGACGCCCACACTGCTGTTCATACTGAGAAAAATGGAAAGGGCTAAGGCGGCGCGTTGACCGGTGCTGATCTCGCTCACCGAGGAAAGTGAGCCTGACTGTCGCTTAAGTTTCACCTCTCCGTTGAACTGAACGTCGGAAAACTCATGTGGAGCATGAATGCGCGAAAAAAGTGTGACAAGCTTATGGTATTGTGTCCCGCTAACCTCGCGAAGATATGCCTCCTTGTAAGAACTGCCCAACAGTTCGTCGAGGAGTTTGATGGCTTCCGTGGCCCGGGCCTCCCGGGGTTCAAGTATTGTAATGGCTTGCTTGGTTTTCGATGCACTCTTGGCTAGGCTTTGCTCCAGATCATCTTTCTCTTCCACCCTCTTGAAGGCTTCGTGGATACGTGCAACAGACTTGGCAAACATGCCGAGTCGGGCAGCAATACTCAAAAATTCATCCTTCTCCTCAAAATCGACAGCACGCTTGGGGCTGCGAATGGACGACAAAACATCCGCCGCTGCGGTGTGCCTGCGTTTGATTTCTACATCAGGCTCGCCTAGAAACTTATCGCCCAATAGCAGGACGTGCCAGCGACGAGTTTCCGCAGTGTTCGCTTTTTCGAGTTGAATGAGTTTTTTGACGCTCACTCGGATCGCGTCGAGCGTCTTCGCTCTTGCCTCCCGAAGTGCGCGTAATGAATCGGGTTTATCCAACTTGATCCGAGGCAGGTTAATTTCATGGACGGCCGTTTCAAGTAGCTCGTCTAGTTCCCACTCTGTGAAGCCAGCTGATTGCAGGCGTTTTTCACTCGCATGGAGAGTATCGAGCATCTTTTTGTTGCTCGCGATTAATTCGGGCAATTTAGCAAACTCGCTGAGCGCGACCTTGGCGGAGCGGGCAGAAGCTTTGGTTGAGGTTCTCAAGATTTCTTCCGCCTGCTGAAGCCGCACGAGAGTTTCGAGGTTTGTTTGCCAATCGGTGAGTTCGGTTTCTTCTCGAGCGATTTGTGCTGTGAGTTCGCCCAAAGGCGATTCGAGTTCGGGCGTAATTTTAAGAGAAGCTAAATGGGCGCGGAGGTCAGCATGCTCGGTGCCGCATAGCGGACAGAACTTGGCGTCCGGACTGACTTCGCAGAAATGCTGTCCTAAACCTTTGATTTGTTCGACCACCGTCTTGATTTTTCCAAATTGATTCTGCAACTCCGAGGTTCGACTTTTCAGTTGGCCGAGATTGCTGCGGCGCTTTGTAACTTCGTTGGTTTGCAACTCGATCAAATCGTTAAATGATGACGTGCTTTTTTCAAACTGCCTGACGTTCAGACCACGCACGAGGGCAGCCGCTTCGCGTAATCGGTCGAGAGTTGTCCGCAATGCAGCCGTTTTTTTCATTGTGCCCAAAAGAAGGAAAGCCGCAGGCTCGTCATGGTAGCGAGTTAGCTTATCAATGACCTCGAGTTCTGTTTCCAATGTTTGCGCGCGGTCACGATCTTCCTCCAACCGTTCTGCGTTTTCTTGGGATGCCTTCCGTAATTTCTCTACGGCGGCTGTCGCTTCGGCGAGCGTATCTAATTCACGTTGTAAGGCCGCCAATGTCAGTCGCGGCATCCAGAAAATACGACTCGTGGTCATGGCGAAGACTTCTGATTCGGCACTAGCCGCCTCTTGCAGCGTCTCGATGGCCGGAAGAGTGATTCGCGTGGGAAATGTTCTCCAGCGGGCATCTGTCGCCTTCGCTTTTAGTTCCCCGGCGAGAGTTTCGCGCGTATCCTTGATCGCTCGGATTCTAGTCAAATCTACGAGCATCTTGCGATGATTCGCGCGATGCGCCTTCAACTCTTTCTGGGTGCTTTGGAGATCGCGCTTAAAGCGTTCGTGGCTTTGGCGCATCCGTTCCTCGATGGAGTTGGCAAACTGTCCGAGAAAAAGGGTGTTGATCGCGGCCTGAATCTTCTGCCCGCTTGACTCACTCGAAAGTTGGACTGCCGCATCGGTATCGAAGAAGTTGAAGCGAGCGAAGTTTTCACACAGCCGATTGCCTTGGAGATAATATCCGCCATACCACGACCGATCTCGATCGCGATAAACTTTTGTAGTTGAGGCGGGGCAAACGGAGGGAATATTCTGGCCAATGAACTGAAGCTTCAATTTTGCTTCCGAGGGCACAGAGCCCTGTTGGCGGCGATTTTCGCCACACACACATAGTTCAATAGCTTCCAGCAATGAGGTCTTGCCGGCACCGTTGGGTCCCCGAATTAAGTTTACGCGACCAAAGTCAAAATCTCGTTGATGGGGATGTAGCCGGAAATCGCCCAATTCCAACCGCTGGAGAAATTGACCATTCTCGACGGCACCTTCGAGAATGGGGGCCGTCGTCGTCTGACTTGGAGGCGTCGCTCGCTCAAGATAGTGCCGGATTGTTGGCGCGTAATCCGCGCTCGGATCGGCTATCCCGGCTAGACCTGCGTCGCCCAGCGCCTTTACCCAGCGTGACGCGATATCTTGCGTCAGTTTCGTGGCGTGAAGGGTAGCGGATAGTGGGGTTTCCAGTTCGACTTTAAGCATGGCCGCATCCCGCACACGTTTTCTCGCGAACGTCCGGTCCGATTCAATGGCTGCGATTCGCGAGGTGCTTAGGCTCCGGTAAGTCGCCGATTCGAGGACAAAAGTGAGATAGTAGTTCCATTGCATGGAGCCCTCGTGCTTATAAAAATCAGTCGCGATGCGCTGTTGCACGAACGCTGCGAGGTTGAATTCCGGTCGAGCAACCGACTGGCTAAAATCAAAATAATAAATGCCGAACGGAAGTCCTTTATGCCGGCGCTCGGCTCGGATGGTATCTGGTCCAATTTCCTCCAAGCTCTGGAAATGGTCACGCAATAATTGCAAAGTAGGAATTTTGTTCATTGTGTATCTCCCTTGATGATTGAAGTAGTCGGCTCCGAATCTTCGTCAATCGTCGGAACTGGTGGCAAAGCTAAATTGAGAGTGCCCTGACCGTTTCGATACCATACCACAAGCCTTCGGGCCATGTCGTTGCCACCCCATTGCTCCACGATGCGGTCATATACCAATCTTGCATAATCGGACGGCACTTGACCAAGGAACACAACTGTAGCTGGTGCTTTCTGTCCGCTCAGTGATTCGAGATTGAAGCGATAGCCAGTCGCACTTCGCGGTGGAACCATGCCGTTGTCGCCGACTAGATCTTGAATGTTGGACGGATAGTTGCTCGCATTGGCCAAAATTGCGGTCTGAAGTTCAATGAACCGGCCTAAATGGAGGTGTCTAAAATCTACCGAAGCCTGGGTAATCTCGTGAGTAAAGGTCAGGCGTTTGGATCGCTCGTCTGATTCGGCCTCGAACGAGTGCAAGTTCGTTACGTGGTGCCACCCGGCTTTTTCATTGGGTGTGGGCACGTTTCCCGACGAAAGCATGAAGAGGCGCTCGCGATCCACGACCGTGTGGGGCGCGGCCGTGCAATAATTGCAGTGTGGACCAAATGTGTGGCAAAGTGCTTGGAATCCGTCGCTGGCGGTTGCGTCGACCCAAGCGCCAGCCGCATTATCCCAACCCAACAACGCCAGCATCTCTGGTCCGGTGCGCGCAGCCTCTACCGCCGGAACATCCTGAAACACTTTCGGCACACGAAAACGAAATATGTGCTCGTTGAAGTTAAAGATGTTTAACTGTGTGTGGCGCGCACGCCAATAAGCGAAATGGAGACCAAGTTGGTGGTTATTTTCTATTCTGCCATCTGGAAATCTGAAATTAGGCGATTTGGAATAGAAAGTGGAACCACCATATGGGCTGCTTGCGATGCTAGGTAAGGAGAAGTGTCTCGCCCAATTTAACGTGAGCACCTCAAACCTCTCAGCGTTTCGGCCAAAGAGACCACCGCGATAAGCACCAAAATCAACATTGATCGGATTTGGGTTAAGCTGCGGATGAAAAATTATGTATGGGTGGAGGTCGAAGCGGCAGTCGTGTGCAGTAGGTGGATTGAAAATCAGCGCATCCGAACAGAGCAGAGAGATTAACCGGATGTTATCCTGCGGGTTACGCCATATATGCACCAAATCCCCGCATATAAGATTGTCTCGTTCAAACGTGTTGCCGCCCATAGGCTCGTGTTTGAACTGAAGAACAACGATTAAGCGTGGTTCGCCGGCGAGTGTTTCAGTCCGGGCAATGTAGGCCAAAACATTGAGAAATCGACCTGATCCGTTTGGTATTGGTTCGCAGACCCACTCCACTTGTGGGTGGTCGTCAATGGTCTGGCGTAGCTCGGCTGGCATGATTGCTTCACATCCAAAAATCCACAGCTTTCCCGTCGCAGGCACACGAGAGGCGACAATAGCGTTCCGCAGCACCTCCCAAGGGAAAGAATATTCGGGGCTAACGACGAGGTCGCAATTGAATTGTCGCGCCCGGTCTAGGAAGGTCGAAAACTTTGCGAAGGCTTGGTTCCGGTCAGCATGGCCAACGAATTCTGGGTTTGCGGCGTTGGGACTGATGGCCACTGCACCCGTTGGCTGGATAGCGAGTATCTCGTAGAGTTGGGAGTCCGGGCGTAAAACATTGAGCGTAGGAATTCTTAAATTCCTATCAGCCAAGATTTGTTGGACATCTCTAAATTGAGCACACATGGCGTCGCCTCGTGCTAGTTGGCGTTGTTCACCGGCGGCATCCCGAATTTCCAGCGCACGTCTGACCGCAGGTTTTCGCCGTCCCAATCGATCATGTTGAATGGCGAGTTAGTGAGATCGAAGGTCCTTCCCGTTGCCTGGGAAGTCGGTTCCGTTTTGCCGTCCTGATTTTCTGAATTCATAGCCATGTTGCCCGTTGAGTTATTACGGCGATGCTACGCCGATGCCCCGGCAGGTCAATGGGAAATTTTCCACTGGTTTGACCCGGTATTGAAATGCCTAACCTATTTTCGCCATTGCGGGTGGATAAAACAAAAAATGTTTTGGCGGCGTGATTGTATCCAACCACTGGGCTTAATGTTTGGCCTTGTCAGCCGCCCGCTGTTCGTAATCTTCCAACGATGGTATTTTCATCAGCGCCCGTTTCGCATACGCCCGATGCACCGCCTTGCTGTTGTGTCCAAGAGCCTCCTGTGCAAACCGTTCCGGGTAGCCGACGGTTTTGGCGCGTTCAGCCCAAGCGTAGCGGTAACTGTGGAGGGTCACGCCCTCAATCCCCAGCTGCCGGCAACGTGATTTGAATTCCGTCGCCCGGTCGTTCGCCCGCACGCCCGACAGATACGGGAGCAACATGCCTTCGCCGGGCAGATCCTTGAACAAATTCAGCGCTTCGCCGCCCAAATGGACGAGCACCGGCACGCCGGTCTTTTTGCGGACAAAGCTCACGGTGCTGTTCGTCCAGTCCACATCCTCGCCTTTCAAGCCGGCAACGTCACCCTGGCTGGCACCCAGATGCCAGCACAACTGGTAAAGCATTTTCCGTTCGGGATTCACTTCGGCGGCGATGATCCGCTGATGCTCCTCAAACGTGATGGCGCGTTTCTCCTTGTAGTGGATGGCGGGCCATTGCCGGCGGGGGATGACCATCGCCGGCAGCCAGTTCATGTCGAGGGCGAAGTTGTGGATCTTCCGCAGAAACGCGTTGGTGGAAACCTTGCCGGCGCGCAAGACCGCCAGCAGATGCTCGGCCTGCGTCTCGATGAGGATGCGGTGGCGGATCAGGTCAAACGCCTTGTCCTTGGCGGCGGATTTCCAGCGCACCTGGGTCGAGCCGGACTTGATGCCGATGATTTCATCCAGCACATGCTGCCAGGTGCGCACCGAAATCATCGGGTCGCTGTGCCGCAGATAAACGCGGGCGAGGCTCAGGTTCATGGCGGGCTGCTGGCCGGCCTCGTTCAAGGCCATGAGCAGCCGGGCGGCCTCGGTTTTGTCCTTGGTCTTGAGGCTGGTGAAGGTTTTGGTGGTGTTGTCAAAGGCGTAGTAAACGCTTTTGCGGCGGAGGAAGAGGCGATAACGCGATTTCATGTTCATGCGTCATCCATCCTACCTTTGGGCTGATTCCGGCGGTTAGCCTATTCTGAACCAATAGTGGCCGAATAGTGAAACAATCGTGACCGAATGGTCAAAACTGTTAGCCAAACCGTTAGCCATTGGCCTTCTCACTTTCCTAAATCCATGCTGCACACGCAGTTAGGACTGGAGGCGAGGGTCGGAATCGAACCGACGGATGAGGCTTTTGCAGAGCCCTGCCTTACCACTTGGCTACCCCGCCGTGAAAGGGCGCACAAATTAAATTTCTTTTGCCGTCCGCGCAAGTTCAATCGTGGTTCATTTCGTCAATCCCAAATTCCGCCGCTGTCGCCAAAGCTCCTTCGGCTTGAAAATTCCCGCCGGCGTGATGAGTCCGGTGATGAGTTCCGCCGGCGTCACGTCGAAGCCGGGATTGCGCGCGCCGCTCGTCGGATTCGCTACGCGGACATATTCGCGCCGGCCGGTTTTGGTCACGCCCCACGCGCCGAGGACTTCGCTTTCGTGCCGGTCTTCGATGGGAATGTCAAAACCGCGCTTCAAATTCCAGTCAATCGTCGAGAGCGGAATGGCGACGTAAAAAGGAATTTTATGCCGCGCGGCCAGAACAGCCTTCGTGTAGGTGCCAATCTTGTTGGTCACTTCGCCGGTGCGGCCGAGCGTGCGGTCGCTGCCAACGATGACCAGGTCAATTTCACCGCGCTGCATCAGGTGGCCGGCGGCGTTGTCGGCGATGATTTGGTGGGAAATATTTTGCTGCGCCAATTCCCACGCCGTCAAGGTCGCGCCCTGCGAGCGTGGCCGGGTCTCGTCGCAGAAGACGTGGAACTTTTTGCCCTGCGCCTGCGCGGCATACATCGGCGCGGTGGCGGAACCAATGTCTACGAACGCCAGCCAGCCGGCGTTGCAATGCGTCAGAATTTTCATGCCGTTGCGGATCAGCTTCGCGCCGTGCGCCCCGATTTCGGCGCAGTGGCGCACGTCTTCGTTCGCAAAGTCCTCGGCGGCGGCGAGCGCGAGCGACTGCTGTTCGGCCACGGTTTCGCCGCGCGCCATGTGGCGGCGCACATCGTTCATGGCATTGACGGGATCAACGGCGGTCGGCCGCGCATCGGCCAGCGTTTGATAAACAGTTTCGACGTGCGCGGAAAATTTCTTCAGGTCGCCGCCACGAAAGGCGAGCGCGCCCTGTGCGAGGCCGTAGGCCGCCGTTGCGCCAATCGCGCCCGCGCCGCGCACGACCATGTCGGTGATGGCGCGGGCGGTCTCGCGGAAATTTTTCGTGCCGACAATCTTGAATTCGTGCGGCAGCAGCCGCTGTTCGATGAGCCGGATGGAATTGGTTTTCGCGTCGAAGCTGACGGTGCGGAAATGTCCGGTGCGACCGTGCAGGGTGACGTTCATTTGCCTTTATTAAGCCGGCGGATTTTTTCCTTCAGCTCCAGAAATGTCGGGTGGGCGCGGAGCTTCTTCAGGTCGGGATCCTTGGCGAGCCATTTGAAATCGCGGTAGCCGAGCGCGATGGCCTGGTTGAGTGCGAGCATGGCGCGGTCAAATTCGTCGGTGAGCGAGTAGCTGCACGCGAGGTTGTAAAAAACGAGCGGGTTGCCGGGTTCGAGCCGGGCGAGGCGTTCGTCCACGTGCAAACCCTCGGTGAAACGGCCGCGCTGGGTGTAGTGGTCGCCGAGCAGTTGCAGGGCGTCCACATAATCGGGATCGCGGCGCACGAGTCCTTCCATGAATTGAATCTTGGTGTCCAGCTCGCGCTGTTCCGCGCTGTTCAATTTCTTCTTGGGGCTGTTTTTGGCCGGCATACGACGGACGGATTTTTTCCAACCGCGCGGGGCAAGTCAAGCGGTGGCTGAATTATTTGTTGGCAGTTTTCCAAGCGAAGGTCTTAAATTGGTGGCGGGACCTGCTTTTATGAAATGCTTTGTCACCGGCGCTTCCGGCTTTATTGGGTCGAACCTTGTCCACGAACTGCTTTCGCGCGGGCATCGCGTCAAGGCGCTGCTGCGGCCGGGCGCGGACGAACGCGGTTTGCAAGGGCTGAAATTCGAGCGGGCGACGGGCGACATCCTTGACCGCAGATTGTTGGAGCGCGAGATGGAGGGCTACGACTGGTGCTTTCACGTCGCGGCCAGCTACGCGCTCTGGATGCGCAATTACGCGCCGATGTATGAGGTCAACGTCGAGGGCACGCGCAACGTGCTCGCCGCCGCCGGCAAGGCGGGCTGCCGCAAAATTGTCTACACCAGCACCGTCGGCTGCATCGGCGTGGCAAAAATGGTGAATGGGAATATCACGCCGGCGACGGAATACGAGGTCGTTGCCGAAGACCAGATGACCAATGACTACAAGCGGTCGAAATTCCGCGCCGAGGCCGTGGCGGCCGAAATGTTCCGCAAGGCCGCGCTGCCGGTCGTCATCGTCAATCCCTCCGCGCCCATCGGGCCGGGCGACGTGAAGCCCACGCCGACGGGCCAGATCATCGTGGATTTTTTGAACGGCCGGATGCCCGCGTATTTGGAGACCGGCCTGAACTGGGTCCATGTCCGCGACGTGGCGGTTGGCCACATTCTGGCGGCGGAAAAAGGCCGGTTCGGTGAGCGCTACATTTTGGGCAACCAGCAGGGCAACTGGACGATGAAGGAGACGCTGGCGGTGCTGGAAAAAATCACCGGCATTCCCGCGCCCAAAACAAAAATTCCCTACTGGCTCGCGCTGCGCGTGGCCGAGGCGAACGAGCTGCTTTCCTTTGTCACCGGCAAACCGCCGCGCGCGCCGGTCGCCGGCGTGAAGATGGCGAAACACAAGATGTGGTTCAATCCCGACCGCGCGATCCGCGAGCTGGGCCTGCCGCAGACGCCGCCGGAGCAGGCCTTCGCCGATGCCGTCGCGTGGTTCCGCGCCAACGGCTACGTCAAAAAATAATTTTGTTTTCATCTGCGGCCAAAGTTTTCTTGCCATTTGCCCCGGCTTGTGAAAAATTTCACGAACATTTATGGCACACGTCAAATTGCACATACCCGGACCCGTCGAAGTCAGCGAAAAAACCTTCAAGGCGTTTTGCTCGCCGATGATCGGCCATCGCGGCCAGGGCTTCAAAGACCTCTACGCGAAAATCCAGCCGCAGCTCCAGCAGCTTTTTTACACGAAGCAGCTCGTGTATCTTTCCACCTCGTCCGCGTGGGGCGTGATGGAAGGCGCGGTGCGGAACCTCGTGCAGAAGAAAGTCCTGAACTGCATGTGCGGCGCTTTCTCGGACAAATGGTTTGATGTCTCCAAGAAGTGCGGCAAACAGGCCGAGGCGCTGCAAGTGGAATGGGGTTCTCCGATTCGCGCCGAGGCGGTTGACAAGAAACTCGCCACCGGCGAATTCGACGCGCTCACTTTGATTCACAACGAAACTTCGACCGGCGTGATGTCGCCGCTCGCGGAAATCGCCGCGCTCAAGAAAAAGTATCCCGACGTGATGTTCATCGTGGACGCCGTCAGCTCGCTCACCGCGCTGCCGATCAAGTTTGACGAACTCGGCATTGACGTGCTGCTCGCCGGCACGCAGAAGGCGTTCGCGCTGCCGCCGGGACTTGCGGTGTTCGCCGCGTCGCCCGCCGCGCTCGCCAAGGCGGCGACGGCCAAGGATCGCGGATACTATTTCGACTTTGTTGAGTTCCAGAAAAACGCCGAGCAAAGCATGACGCCCAGCACGCCGAGCATCGGCCACGTCTTCGCACTGTCGTCCAAGCTCGACGATTTCTTCGCCGAAGGATTGGACGCACGTTTTGCGCGCCACAAGAAAACAAATCAGATGACCCGCGACTGGGCGGCGAAGCACGGTTTTGTTTTGTTCCCGGAAAAAGGTATTGAATCCGTCACGCTCACCTGCGTCAGCAACGGCGCGCGGCCCGGCGGCAGAACTGTTGATGTCGCGAAATTGCAGAAACTCGTGAAAGATCAGGGCTTCCTGATTGACGGCGGCTACGGAAAAATCAAGGGCACGACGTTCCGCCTCTCGAACATGGGCGACGAGACCGAGGCCACGATGAACCAGCTTTACGCCGCGCTCGACAAGGCGATGGTGCAGCTTTGAGGTGCGAGCCGCACCGGCAATCATTGCGGACGGCCACCATGCAAATCACTTAACCGGCGATTGCGCGAGCAGTCGCCGGTTTTTCTTTTCGCCGAACCACGCTTCCGCAAAACTAAACCGTGCAAACCGATTCCGGCTACCAGCTCGTCCGCCTGAACAACGGCATCTGCTCCGTGCGTTCGCTGGCGGATGCCGAGACGTTTCATCCCGTCGTCGGGCCGGTGGCCGAGGCGCAGGCACTCTACGTCAACCAGCTCCGACTCCGCGAGCGGCTGCAAAATCACGTTGGCGAATTTGTCATCTGGGATGTCGGCCTCGGCGCGGCGGCCAACGCGCTCACCGTCCTGCGCGCCACGCGCGATCTCGCGTGCAACATCCGTCTCGTCAGTTTTGACCACACGCTTGAGCCGTTGAAATTTGCGCTGAAGCACACCGCCGAACTTGGCTACTTCGGCGGCTACGAAAATCATCTGGAAACATTTTTGCGGGAACATCGCGTGACGTTTCAAGACGGCGCGCAGGCGGTGAACTGGGAATTTCACCATGGCGATTTCCCAAAGTGGCTGGCACAAACCGTGGCGGCACGCGGGGCGCCTGCCGCCACTCCGCCGCCGCACGCGATCTTGTTTGACGCGTATTCGCCCGCGCGCAATCCGGCGATGTGGACGCTGCCGCTGTTCACAAATTTATTTCAACAGCTCGACCCGCAGCGGCCGTGCGCGCTGCCGACGTATTCGCGCAGCACAATCCTGCGCGTGACGCTGCTGCTCGCCGGATTTTTTGTCGGCGTCGGCCACGCCATCGGCGAGAAGGAGGAGACGACGATTGCGGCGAATGACCTGAGCCTGATTGCCGAGCCGCTCAACGCCCGCTGGCTGGAACGCGCGCTGCGCTCCGACAGCGCGGAGCCGCTGCGCGAACCGGTTTACGCCCGCGCGCCGCTGTCGCCGGCGACGGCGGAAAAACTGCGGCGGCACGGGCAGTTCGATTGATGTTTGTGGAAACAATTCCATTGACTGTTTTATGGGAAATCCGTAAAACCAGCGGCGAAAGGAAACTTAAAAACTAATATGAGCAATCCCTATGTAATCAAACGTTGGCAAATCTCTTCGCAGCCTATTGATGAGGCAAAAAACCATGTGGTCATCGAAGGCCGGGCTGGCGGGCTGATTTCCTGGCTGCTTTCGCTTGTTCAAATCAGTCCCATTGTGAAAATGGAAATCAATGGCGAACGGATTCTGTTTAATGAGGGATCTCTGGAAGGAAGCAACACCCGAATAATTCCTTTGGAAAATATTTCATCCACTTTTTATGGCTACGCCAAACCTTGGAAAGAAGCTTTGGTTTTAGGAATTGTGCTGGGAGCTGTAACTTTTGGCATTGGTGCGATAATTGGTGTGATCTACTACTTTCTGAACAAGCACCTCACAGTTGGCTTCGTCGAAGTGAGCGGTGTTTACAACCGCATTGCTTTCAAGCGTTCTGTTATTGAAGGCCAGAATATTGATGAAAACCAAGCCCGTGCTGTGGTTGAACTCACCCAGCAACTTATTGATGCCCGCAAACGGCCAAGTGCAGCCACGGCTTGACATATAATTCACTTGATTTCAGGCCGCCGTCGCGTCTCCGGGCGCGCGGCGGCCTTTTCATTTTGACGGTTCCCGGCCAGATGTTTTCGGACGGCCGGCGATGGATGCGGACCGGCCGTGTCTGTCTCCCGTGCTGATTTCCGGGCTTGCATTAAGGCGTCGCCGGGAATAATGATTGATCAAAGCCAAAACGTAAGGGGTGTTTATGAATAAACTTCGTTGTCTGGGAATGGCGCTCATCACCTTCGGCCTCCTTGCGCCGGCCGGGCTCGTGCGTGGTGCCGGGCAGACCCTGTCGGCGGCGGAACCGGCCCTCGGGACGAATGGCATCGGCGGCGGATTTCGGTTCGCTGTCCACACGCTCAGCTTCGAGATGGGCGCCGTTGGCGGGGTGAAGATTCTGGGCAGCACCCAGACTCATAACCTGGCGCTCGCCAGCCTGGCCTACGGCCGGATGCTGGGGCCGGTCTGGGGCGCCGACCATTGGTATCGCGGCAACTGGGAGCTGCGCCTGGAACTGTTCGGCGGTTCCCAGTTTTCCCCGTCCCAGTATTATCTCGTCGGGCTGACCCCGCATCTGCGCTATGACTTTGCCACCGGCACGCGGTGGATTCCGTTTCTGGATGCCGGCGCGGGGGTGACCGCCACGGACATCGGCAGTCCCGACCTCAGCAGCACCTTTGAGTTCAACATTCAGGGCGGCGCGGGCCTGCACTGGCTGGTCGGCGAAAATTGGGCGGTGACGGCGGAAGTCCGTTATCTCCATGTCTCCGACGCGGAGATGACCAGCCCCAACAACGGCGTCAACGGCGTGATGGGGATGGTTGGCATCACCCGCTTCTTCTGACCGCCGGGGATTTTTTGAACTTTCGCCGGCGCGGGAATTTTCTACACTGTCCGCATGAACGTCTTTGTCACCGGCGGCGCCGGTTATATCGGCTCCGTCTGCACGGAGGAACTCCTCAATGCCGGCCACTCGGTCACGGTCTATGACAACCTCACCGAAGGCCACCGCTCGGCCGTTGACCCGCGCGCGAAATTCATCTTCGCCAAGCCGGAAGAGGAGGGGAACATCCTCGCCGCCGTCAAGTCGGTGAAGCCCGACGCCATCCTGCATTTTGCCGCGTTCGCGCTCGTCGGCGAGTCCATGACGAATCCCAAGAAGTATTTTCACAACAACTTCGTCAACGCCCTCAAGCTCGCCGACGCCGCCGTGGAATGCGGCGTGAAAAAATTCGTCTTCAGCTCGACCTGCGCCACCTACGGCCCGCCCGACCGTGTGCCGATGACGGAGGATTTGCCACAGCGCCCGATCAATCCCTACGGCGAGAGCAAGCTGATGTTCGAGAAGGCGCTCCTGTGGTATCAGCAGATTTACAAGCTGGAGTTCATCGCGTTCCGCTATTTCAACGCCGCCGGAGCGAGCGAGCAGTTCGGCGAGCATCACCGCATCGAGTCGCACCTGATTCCGAACGTGCTGTTCGTCGCGCTCGGCCAGAAGCCGCAGGTGGAGATTTACGGCACGGATTATCCGACGCCGGACGGGACGTGTATCCGCGATTACATCCACATCAAGGATCTGGCGCAGGCGCACATTCTCGGCCTGCAGCCGGGCAAGAGCGGTTTCTTCAACCTCGGCAATGGTGACGGCTATTCGGTGAAGGAAGTTATTTCCATGTGCGAAAAAATCACCGGCAAGAAAATCCCGGCGATTGAAAAGCCGCGCCGCGCGGGCGACCCGCCGCGCCTCGTCGCCGCCGCCAACAAGGCTTATACCGAACTCGGCTGGAAGCCGCAGTATCCCAAGCTTGAGGACATCGTGAAGACGGCGTGGGCGTGGCACCTGAAACATCCGACGGGCTACGCGGATTGAGCTGGCAGAATATGGCCGCTTTTTGTCAACCGCCGTGTGGCGGGGACTGGCCGGAAGCGGCAGACTGTCGGCTAAACATCTTTTATGATCGCAATCTTGACCGGTCTGCTCGCGGGTCTCATCCATGTCTGGACGGGGCCGGATCATCTGGTGGCCATTGCGCCGCTGGCGGTGCGCCGGCCGGAGCGCGCGTGGATTCCCGGGGCGCGCTGGGGGTTCGGCCACTCGGCGGGCGTCGCGGTCATCGGCCTGCTGTCGCTCTGGCTGCGGGATTTGATTCCCGTCGAATGGCTTTCCTCGTGGGGCGAACGGCTCGTCGGCGTGATGCTCTTCGGCATCGGCCTCTGGGCGCTGCATCAGGCCTTCAAGAACAGGCTCCACGCGCACGAACACGAGCATGACGGCGACCGTCACGTCCATATCCACACGCACCAGCACGGGCACGCGCCGCAAAAGGCGTCGCCGCCGCATCACCACACGCACGCGGCCTTCGGCATCGGCACCCTGCACGGGCTGGCGGGCAGCTCGCATTTCCTCGGCGTGCTGCCGGCGCTCGCGTTCCCGACCAAGGCGCTGGCCGTCGCCTACATCGTGTCCTTCGGCGTGGGCACGGTGATGGCAATGGCGGTTTTCTCCTGGGGCATCGGGCGGATGGCCACGCGGTTCGCCGGCCAGGGACAAAACCTTTACCGCGGCCTGATGACCGCCTGCGGCGTGGCCGCGCTCGGCGTGGGCGTCTTCTGGCTGGCCACGAGTTTCCGCTGAACAAATGTGCTTGCCAAAGCCGGCCGGTCACAGGCATTTTCTGACATGGCAGCGACGCGCAATTCTCCTCTCGACGACAACTTCTACAAGGCGGCCGATCCTTTCTTCGCCGCGAACAGCAAGATCGGCCTGACGTTCGACGACATCACGCTGGCGACGCTCTACTCGGACATCCTCCCGCGCAACACCCAGCTCGACACCGTGCTCGCCGACGGCCTGCAGCTCAACATCCCCGCCATCTCCGCCGACATGGAC
>Ga0316226_1002496_pt1 | contig 17157 bp, 10 predicted proteins | sample TBH18017metaG_FD_206009 | JGI IMG/M metagenome (GOLD analysis project Ga0316226, IMG submission 206009) | Freshwater microbial communities from Trout Bog Lake, Wisconsin, USA - TBH18017 | ecosystem: Environmental > Aquatic > Freshwater > Lake > Hypolimnion/Profundal zone | place: USA: Wisconsin... | reverse complement strand
TCTACGGCTGGCGGTGTGACGGCGGTGGAAAATTCCCCGAGACCGATCCAGCCACCACCTGGTCTACGGGCAAAAACATCATCTGGGAAACGCCCCTGTCTTCCTGGGGCAACGCTTCGCCCGTTTTGGCGGGGAACAGGATTTTTGTCTGCGCGGAAACCGATACGCTGGTCTGTGTCAACGCCGCTGACGGCCGGATTCTCTGGCAAAAGGTCAATGGGTACGCGGATGTCATGACGTCTTCACAAACCGCCCAGGCCCGGGACAACGAACAGAAGTCTGAGGGGACCCGGAAAGATCTTGTATTGTTGCTGAAGGAGCAGGACGATCTGATCCGGCAGCGGCAGACGCTGCAGCAAGCGTTGAAAGATCTGACCGTCAAAATCAAAGACAATCCCGCGGACGCTACGCTCAAGCAAAGCCAGGACGAGAAACAGAAGCAGGCTGCGGTCCTGGCGCAGCGTCTGGGTGAAAAAGACCGGACGATCCGGAAACTCAAACAGGAGCTGATCGCCTTTCCCGAATGGTTCCTGCCCGACACGCACGCCGCGAATGGGTATTCGTCGCCAACACCTGTGAGCGATGGAAAGAATGTGTATGCGCTTTTTGGCACGGGTGTCGCCGCATGCTACGACCTGGACGGCAACCGCAAGTGGATACGGCTGGTCGAGAAGCCAATGCATATCCAGGGCCACAGCGCGTCGCCCGTGTTGTGTGGCAATCTCGTGCTGGTTCATGTGTTGGGCCTGAATGCCTTGAATGTCGCCACCGGAGAGACGCTGTGGAAAACAAAGTCAACCCCGGGCTTTGGCACGCCGCTCTTGACCAGAATTGGCAATGAGCCCGTGATTCTCACATGCAGCGGCGACCTGGTGTGCGTCAAGGATGGGAAAGTGGTGGGCACGAATTTCTGCGGCGTGTCATTTTGCGCGCCCGTCATCCAGGACGGCGTGGTTTATTCGACGAACGAAAAACTTGCTAAAGCCACCCCGCTGCCCACGCAACTGCCGGCGACACCCGTCAAAGGCGAACCGCGTTGGCAGGCCAAGTTGAAGGCTGGACGGTATTATGCCTCTCCCGTGGTTCACGATGGTCTCGTGTACGCGCTTTGTCAGGACAACACGCTCACCGTCCTGGATGCGGCCAAAGGCGATCTGGTGTACGAACAAAAACTGCCGCTGGGCAGCGGATTCTGCTTCCCCAGTTTGGCCGTGGCCGGGAAGTATGTGTTTGCCGGCGGCGACGCCGGCGTAACGATCGTTTTTAAAACCGGGCGGGAATACAAGGAAGTTGCCAAAAATCTATTGCTGGAGGGCTCCGCAGCAGAGAAGTTCCGCAGCAGCCTGATATTCAGCGGCAAGCGCATGTACCTGCGCGGACTTGCCAATCTGTACTGCATCGGTGAATAGCGGTCATCTGACGTTAGGCTGAACCCAAATGATTACTGCAAAATACACCATGAAATATACGCCGATCCTGTTTGCAACTCTGTTCGCAATCAACTGTTTAGCGGAAACCTACGGCTTCCGGCATGATGGCAGCGGCAAATTTCCCGAAGCCAATCCGCCCACCGTCTGGTCAACCGACAAGAATGTGGTCTGGAAAACACCGATGCCGGCGCCTGGCAACTCCTCACCTATCCTGGTCGGAGATCAGATTTTTGTCTGCGCCGAGACCGATACGCTGGTTTGCGTCAACGCCACAGACGGCAAGATTCTTTGGCAGAAAGCGTGCAATGGGTATCGTGACGTTTTGACCCCCGCACAAGCTGCCCAGGCCAAAATCGACCAGGCAAAATCGGATGAACTCTGGCCCAAGGTTGATTTGGGTGGCCGCGAGGTGAACAATCTGAATGTCAAGATTCAGGCGGCGCAAAAGGGGATTCAATCGGTCGAGGCGCAACTCAAGGAAAAGCCCGGCGATCCCGGCCTCAAGCAAAATTTGGACGCAAAAACCAAGCAGCTGGCGCCGCTTAAACAGACATGCGATGAAAAAAACGCCTTCATCAAAAAAACAACCGCTGAAATTGAGGCCTCTTGGGCCATTCCGGTCAACGACGGAACCGCGCATGGTTACGCGCAGACAACACCCATAAGCGATGGGAAGAACGTCTATGCGTGTTTCGGCACCGGCGTCACCGTCTGCTACGATTTGGCCGGCAATCGCAAATGGATCCGCTTTTTGGCCAAACCGTATGCACATGGAGGACAGCGGCAATCGCCCTTGCTGTTCGATGACAAACTGCTGGTCTGCAGCGGTAAAATGTTTCTGTTGAACGCCTCGGAGGGCAAGGATATTTGGAAGAACGACTTTTGGGTCGGTCCAGGAACTCCCGTGTTAACCCGTATCGATGGCGAAGCGATGATCGTGGGGAATGAAGGCTGTGTGATGCGCGCCAGCGACGGCAAACTTTTGATACGAGGTTGTTATCGTGATTGGCAAAGCCCTGTGGTTCAGGACGCTGTAATCTATCTGACAACCCGCGAAGGGTCTTGGGCCTTGAAACTACCGGCGCATGTGCCGCAAACTCAGATTCCACCGGAAAAGATCTGGGAACATAAACCCATGCCAAAATCCTACTATACGCCGCCCATTGTGGAGAACGGCCTTGTTTATGCGCTGGCGGAGAAGCGCGTTCTGACGGTGATGGACGCCAAAACCGGCGCCACGGTATATGACCGGGAACTGCCCTTTCCCGGCAAAGGCTGGTCCAGTGGCGCCATGACCCTGGCTGGAAAATATATCTTTGCCAGCAATGCCGACGGCACCACGCTTGTGTTCGAGGCGGGCAGGGAGTACAAACAGGTCGCGTGCAACGAACTTAAACTGGAAGATTTCCGTTCCACGCTGGTCTTCCGCGGCAAGCGCATGTATGTGCGAACGCCAAAGGATCTCTACTGCGTCGGCGAGTAGTTGTCAGTTGCTTAAAGCCGACCCGAAGACCTCTTCTCGCACTTGCGGACGGCTCGGCGAGCCGTCCCTACCTGCAGATCAACCGTCGCGGGAACTGGGGCGCCGGTGCCGCTCATCTGGTCTGGTAATTTTCCAAAGAGGCTTGGTATTCGCGGGACAGCGGGAAGACCTGGGTTAAAGAAACAGCGACAACAGGGACGCATGTTCCCGGCAATCTGGGGCTCGATCCCGGACGGTTGAGCACCATGGCGCTGGGCAAAGGCAGCGGAAAGGCCGGCGATGCGCCTTATTCCGTTTATTATGTTTATTTTGCCGCCGACCGGGGGGTGCCCGCCAGAGATTGCGGCATCTTCCGCTCTACAAATGCGGGCGCGACCTGGGACCGCATCGCCTTGCACCCCTACGGACTGCTGATGCCGACAATGATCAATGCCAGCTGGGAGACCTATGGGCTGGTCGGTGTTGCCATTGGCGGGCAGGGCTTTGTTTATGGAAAACCGAAGAAGTCCGGCGGAGCAACGCCAAAAGATTAATGCCAAAATCTGCCTGCTTGTACAGGGACGGCTATTTTGATACTTATTAACGGTTTCGGCGGGTGGTCCCGCTGAAATCGTCCGTCGGCGCCGCACCTGGTGGTGTGGAGAAACTCCGGCGGCAGGCATGTAACAACCCAACAACAATCACGACAGGGCCGCACGTCTCTTTTCGGCCCTTGATCCAGCCAGTCGCCGGCCAATGAGTCCCTGTTCCCGCGGCAACCTGCTGCATGCGGACTTTGACGCCCTTCCACTGCTGAAACCACCGGCACCCCTGTCGTTATCGGATCCCCTCACATGGCAATCAGGAAACCCATGGCCGCAGTCGCCAAGACCGGCCCGATGTATGACGCGATGAACGCCGCCCTCGCGGCGACCATGAGCCAGTTCACGCCCGGCACGATCGTCAAGGGCACCATCAGTGGCATCAGTGGCAACGAAGTGATGGTCGACATCGGCTACAAGTCCGAAGGTGTCGTCCCGGCAAACGAGTTTGAAGACATTTCCACCGCCAAGGCTGGCGACGTCATTGACGTGCTGCTGGTCGAGCTCGAAGGCGACAATGGCATGGTCATGCTGAGCAAGCGCCAGGCCGACGACAAGCTGCGCTGGGATGCCGTGCTGACCAAGTATCACGAAGGCGCCATCGTCAATGGCGTCATCAAAAGCCGCGTGCGCGGCGGCCTGATCGTCAACATGGACGGTATCGAAGCCTTCCTGCCCGGTTCGCAGGTCGACATTGCCCCGGTGCATGATGTCGAGCCATACATCAACCAGACATTCGAATTCAAGGTCATCAAGATCAGCGCCGAGCGCCGTAACATCATCGTTTCGCGCCGCGAGCTGATGGAGGACCGCCTGGCCAGCAAGAAGCGCGAACTGCTCTCTTCCATTTCCAAGGGGCAGCGCCGCATTGGCCGCGTGAAGAACATCACCGACTTCGGCGTGTTTGTGGACCTCGAAGGTCTCGATGGCCTGCTCCACATCACTGACATGAGTTGGGGCCGCGTCAAGCACCCGTCCGAGATCGTCAAGCCCGGTCAGCAGATCGAAGTCGTGATTCTTGACGTGGACCTCGAACGCGAACGCGTCTCCCTGGGCCTCAAGCAGGCGCAGTCCAATCCCTGGGACAACGTCGAGCAGAAGTACCCCGTCGGCAGCCGCCTGCGCGGCAAGGTTGTCAACCTGGTGCCCTACGGCGCATTCGTCGAGATCGAACCCGGCATCGAAGGCCTGGTGCATGTCTCCGAATTCTCCTGGACCAAGCGTGTGGCCCGCGCTTCGGACATGCTGTCGGTTGGCGATGAAGTCGACGTGGCGGTGCTCAGCATCAGCCCGGCCGACCAGAAGATCGCCCTCGGCATCCGTCAGACTTCCGCCAACCCCTGGGACACGGTGCAGGATCGCTACCCGGTCGGCAGCCGCGTTAAGGGCAAGGTCCGCAACTTCACTTCCTACGGTGCATTCGTCGAGCTGGAAGAAGGCATCGACGGCATGATCCACGTCACGGATATGTCGTGGACCCGCAAGATCAACCACCCCAGCGAAGTGCTGCAGAAGAGCCAGGAAGTCGACGCCATCGTGCTGGAAGTCGATCCTTCCGGTCAGCGCATCAGCCTCGGCCTCAAGCAGGCCAGCGACGATCCCTGGAACACCATTGCCGCCCGTTACACGATCGGTCAGATCGTCAAGGGCAAGGTCTCCAAGATCGCCTCGTTCGGTGCGTTCGTTGAACTCGAGGATGGCGTGGACGGACTGGTCCACATCTCGCAGATCAGCGATCAGCGCGTTGAAAAGGTCAAGGACGCCATCAAGGTCGGCCAGGACGTCGAAGCGCGTATCGTCAAGATCGACCGCGAAGACCGTCGCATCGGCCTGAGCATCCGCGCCGTGACCATGGGCGAAGCCGAGGTCGCCGAGCTCACCCGCGAACTCAGTCAGACCGACCTCAAGCCGGGCGAAAACCTGGTGGGTCTGGCCTCCGCCTTCGACGACGCCTTCGCCCAGAGCGAGGAATGGCGTCCGGGCGCAGCCAAGGAAAAGAAGGACGAAGAATAAGAAGCAATCCGACTGTTATTCGTCGGAAAGCCAAGCGCTCGTTGTGGCGAAAGCCACAGCGGGCGCTTTTTTAGTGCTCAGCAAGTTTCGTTAGAATCTCCTCCACGAGTTGGGGTTGGTCCGTGCCTTTGGAGTTTCGAAAAGCAGGAGCGCTGCCCCGCCTTTGGCCTTTCTCGCAAGGGCAGTGGCATTTTTCGGAGTGCGGCGGCAAGCGGTTTGCCGCGCGACGCCGCTTTATACGGTACGGGAGAAAAGCGGCGCCGCCCGTTGGTTGTCGCCACACTCCAAATCGTTTTTCAGGCTTCATGAATCAGCCATGCTGCCCCGCAGCACGATTGATTCCAGCCAAGACATCAACGATCATACTTAACCTGTGTTCATTCCAAACAACTCTCGACGACTGGCGAATGCGTTCCGGTGCGCCAGCCTTACAGGAAACAGTAGTCCAGAGGCCTGCACCACTGGTTCATTGAACAGCCCGGTATACCTTTCACGGGCGAAAGGGCAGCGATGTACCTCGGTACCCGACTCTTCTGCGCCTGCAAATGACTTCGACGCAGTTGAACAGCACCGACCGGAATATCCCATTGCGTAACTACCGTTTCCTTGTGAATCCCATGGCAATTCGCTACCCTGCTTCCACCTAACACCAACCACCTAGACCTTTCTCATGAGCACCATCATCCTCGATACCCTCAAAGCCCGCGGCCTCTACGAAGACCAGACTAGTCCGGAACTGGACGCGCTGCTGCAACAACCGACGACCATGTACATCGGCTATGACCCCACCAGTTCCAGCCTGCAGGCCGGCAACTTTGTTGCGATCATGGCCATGGCGCATTTTCAGCGCGCCGGTCACAAAGTGATTGCGCTGGCCGGCGGCGCCACCGGTCTCATCGGCGATCCCTCCGGCAAGAGCGCGGAGCGGCAGTTGCTGACCGAGGAAGAGGTGCGCCACAACCTCGAAGGGATCAAGGAGAACCTCTCCCGCTTCCTCGATTTCAATCACCCGACCGTGCCCGCCAAGCTGGTCAACAACTACGACTGGTTCAAGGACTTCACCTTTATCTCTTTCCTGCGCGATGTGGGCAAGCACTTCCGCATGACGCAGATGCTCGGCAAGGAGAGCGTCAAGAAACGCATGGCCTCCGATGAAAGCGGCATGAGCTTTACCGAGTTCTGCTACCAGTTGCTGCAAGCCTACGACTTCCTCTGGCTGCACGATCACGAAGGCTGCCGCCTGCAACTCGGCGGTTCGGATCAGTGGGGCAATATCACCGCCGGCACAGAGTTGATCCGCCGCGTACGCGGCACCGAAACCTTTGGTCTGACCATTCCGCTGGTGTGCGACAGCCAGGGACGTAAATTCGGCAAGAGCGAAGGCAATGCCATCTACCTCGATCACCGCAAAACCTCCTACTACGATTTCTACCAGTTCTTCCTGCGCACCGCCGACGCCGATGCCGCGCGCTACTTACGCATTTTCACCTTCCTGCCCTTGGAGCAAATCGCCCAACTCGAGGAACAGGTCAAAACTTCGCCCGAAAAGCGCGATGCCCAGCGCGTGCTGGCTGAGGAAGTCACCCGCTGCGTGCACAGCGATCAAGGCCTGAAGATCGCCCAGCGCGCCAGCGAAGTGCTCTTTGGCGGCTCGCTCGATGGTCTTTCGCTGACCGACCTCCTCGGCATCTTCGCCAACGTGCCCTCCGCCGAACTGCCGCACGATGACGTGGTTGGCAAACCGGTGCTGGACGTGGCCGTGGCCGCCAAACTTTTCCCCAGCAAAGGCGAAGCCAAACGCATGCTGCAACAAGGCGGCCTCAATCTCAACAACCAGCGCGTGACCGACGCTGGGCAAGTGGTTGCCGCCGGCGACCTGATCGAAGGGCGCGTCGCCGTGCTGCGCGCCGGCAAGAAAAATTTTCATCTGATCAAAGTTGTGTGAGTTTGAACACTCATTGAATCTACGCGATCGCGTGCAACGGTTTCGAGGCGTCGTTCCTGTCGGCGGACGACAAGTCACGGCATCTGGCTGCGATCGACGCGAGCCGGACAAAACCATTTGTCCACGACCCGGCAGCGTTATCCATCGATTTGAAATCTTAGCGAACCGCGCCCCACCGGAACCCATCCGGCAATCATGCAATTGAATCATTAAAGATGTAAACTTTTTGCTGATGCGTACCGCCATCCGGCATTTACGAAGGAGCAGGGCCATGCAGCACAGGTTCCGGGCAACCGGTTCAATTATTGCATCTGCGGGCATCGTGGTGGTTTGTTTTGCCGTCATAGGGTTGTGTGCCGACTGGCCTCAGTTCCTGGGGTCTGGCATGAACCAGGTCGAAGGTCCCAGTTCTGTGCCGCTCGCGCGGACATTTCCTGCAGGGGGTCCGCCCGTGGCCTGGTTCATGCCCAACGTGGGGGAGACCTTTGGCGCCGGGATCGTTGTTCGCGACGGCCGGGTATACATCACCGAACGTGAAATGAAAAAGGGCGTTGATTCCAACGTCAATTTTTCAAAATACGCCACAAACTTCCCGGGAGCGGATATCGTCCGCAGCCTGGATTTTTCCACCGGCGCGGAGTATTGGCGTTACACGCATCCAGTCAACGGTTCTGGAAACAGCATGGGGCTGGCCGCGGCGAGCACGCCTACGGTTGACGAGACTCGTGTCTTCGTGACCGGACCACAGGGGTGGATCTACTGCCTCGACAAACATACCGGCAGGGAAATCTGGAAACGGGATTTGGCGGAAGAGTATGGCATCTGGATTTATAGCTGGAACTACACTGCTTCCCCGGTGATGTACAAAGATCTGATCGTTTTGACGATTCCGGGCGGCCTCCAGGCGAGCGTAGTCGCGCTGGACAAAGCCACCGGCACCACCCGCTGGACCACGCCGCCGCTGCCGCCCAACTACGCGACTCCCTATGAATCCGTTTATGGCACAACGCCCGCGCCGGCGCATTTTGGCGGCGTCGACCAGTTCATCATGATTCATATGCGCCGTTCGGTTTTCAGCGTGGACGCCAATACCGGCAAATGTCTGTGGAGCGTTCCGGCAACATTTCAGTGGCTGGAATGCAACCCGCTCATCCTGGAAGATTCCCATCAGGTGTTGTTGTCCGAATGGCATTGGCCGGCACTCGGTGGGCTTCCCAGAAAAGGCGCTAAAGGCGACCTGGCCGACTTTATCGCCGGCGGTGGTGACCCCCATTATTCTAATAACTTCCGGATTGCGGTTGAGCGAGGCACGAATGGTTTTACCGCCAAACGGTTGAATATCCCGGAAAACGGCCATATTGGTTTGTACTACCCTCCTGTCCGTTATCAAGGGCATGCATATTGTTTTAAAAGTCCTGGAGCCCACGGAAAGGACATTGCGACGGTTGCCTGCCTGGATCTTGCAACATGGAAAACCAACTGGACGATCATGAACCTCAAGTTTGAAGGGGTTCCGATCCTCACGCATGACGGTACGATTTATGTCGTGGGAAAAAATCTGAGCATTGTCACGCCGACTGCCGATCATTTCGAGCCGCTTTACAATGGCTTGCTGAAAGATGGCGGCGCACTGTCGGCGCCCGCCCTGGTGGATGGCTATCTGCTGGTCCACAACGACAAGAACACAACCTGTTACGATGTGAGCGAACCCGCACGCTTCAGCCGCCCTGCGAGAGCGTCAACTACCGCCAATGGAACCACGGATAATCTTGCCGGTCTGGGCGCCGTTGAACTGTGCAACCGGTTGAGCGCGTCGCTGCTGGCGGACCGCACGAACGCCATGAATACATTGATACAACTCTCCGGCACGACGGCGCCGGCGCTGCTCCAGGCCGCGCAATCGGACGATTGGCCCAAACAATCCTCAGCCTGCGCCGTGCTGCAACGCATCGGGCCGCCGGCCAAAAATGTGGCACCGGATCTGGCAATCCTCGCGCAAAACGCCATCAAGAACCGCGAATGGGCGCTGGCGGGAATGGCGCTGGACGCGTTGAAGGCCGTGGACGATTCGTTTGCCCGGAAAGTTGTGGCAGATCTCGCCGCAGCGTTGAGGGATCCGGATATTGAGACGCAACGACACGCGCTGCAAATGATCGCGCATCTGGGGGCGATGGCCGGTGCTGTTGTTGATCCCGTGCTCGCACTGCACGGCGGACGGGAGCATACACTGGCGCGTTCGTCCATTATTGCGTTGGGCTACATGACCTCCGCGACGGACAAGGCCGTTCCGGCGCTGGTCAGCGACCTTGATCAACCGGATCTGAAATCCTACTTGGCCCTGGCGGCGCTGCGGTTGATGGGGCCGCCGGCAAAGCGCGCAACGACGGAAATTCAAGCCAAGATCGCCAAAGGAAAAAACAAGACCATCGACAAATTGCTGGAGGACACATTGCTGTCGCTAAACCCCGCAACGACACCGACACCTTAAGAAATCAAACATGAACACTATCGATCGACGATCCGTCCTGCGTCTGTCATTCCTGTTGCTTGCGACGATTGGAACGGCGCTTGGCGAGACCAACGCCACCACGAACATCCCCGCCATACGGGTGGTCAATGGAATTACCACGCTGGATCTGTGGGACATCAACCTGACGGACGATGACTTGATGCGCCTGAATTTGACAGGCGTGCAGAGTCTGCACATTGGATCCAGAAGAAAGGGTGTTGTGCAGGTGACCGACGCGGGGTTGGCACATCTGAAGGACTTGAAAGGGCTGCAATCGCTCACTCTTTTCAACACGCCCGTGACCGATGCGGGGATGACACATTTAAAAGGACTGACAGGGCTGCGGGACTTGAGCCTCTCATGCTGCAAGGTGACCGACGCGGGGCTGGAGAACTTGAAGGACCTGGTCATGTTACAAACTCTAAACCTCGACGGCACACAGGTCACGGGTGTCGGGTTGAAACATTTGAAAGGGTTGACTGGTTTACAGAATCTGAATTTTCATGACAGTAACTTGTCAGACGAAGGAATGGAAGGCCTCAAGGATCTGAAGGGTATACAGACGTTGTATCTTGGGCCGCAAACCGGCGGCAAGTTGACGAGTGCCGGACTGCTGCAAATGAAAAGCTTGAAGAATTTGCGATCCCTGACCAATCCCTGGTGGAGCGTGACGCCGATGAAGGATTGCAGGTGGCTGGAAGGCCTAAAAGATTTGACGGAATTGCAGATGCTGGCTCTTAATCGAACGCCAGTGAAGGACGCAGACTTGGAAAACGTAAAAACCTTCAAAAAATTGCAAGTTCTGAACCTTAACTACACCCAGGTGACGGACACGGGGCTGGCGCATCTGAAGGGACTGAAAGAACTGAAAAACCTCTCTCTTGCCGGTGCACTGGTAACAGACTCAGGTGTTGCGGCATTGCAGAAGGCGTTGCCGGAGTGCGAAATCAAGCGCTGACGGCACTCTGCTGGCGCGCCGTTCAGAATGTCCAGCTGCTCAAAAAGTCGTGTAATTCTTTGTCAGCCGGTCCTTCATAAGATGGCTCGGGCGCTCCACGTGGTGCTGGCCTCCGACCTGCTGGACTTAAGTAGCAGACCAGAGAGGGCTGCCTCACGGGTGTTCTGGCGGGGGCATCACGGACAGGGTGTCGGCTGTGGCGACCTTGACGTTACCCCGGCGTTCTGGCACGCTCGAAATTATGAAATCGGCGGGCGAAGATAAAATCGATTTGCTATTGATAAACGCCAATGTCGTCACGCTGAACGCCAACCACGACATCCAACAAGCGGTCGGCATTGCCCATGGCCGGATCGTCGCAACCGGCGCCGCAACTGCGCTGCTACAACACGCAGGATCGCGAACAATCATCCACGACCTTGAGGGCCGCACCGTACTGCCTGGCTTTTTCGCGGCACATGACCATCTTGTGCAGTATGCAAATCTTCGTGCAAGGCAAGCTGACCTGCGTTCGCCTCCCATTGGCAAGGTTCGCTCCATGACGGAATTGCAGTCATCCTTGGCAGCTCACGCGCGACGCACCCAGACGGAAAAATGGATCCAAGGCTTTGGTTATGATGACACGCTTTTGCAGGAAAAACGTCATCCGACACGACATGATCTGGATGTAATTAGTACCGATCGGGCGGTCCTGATCACGCATGTCTCCGGACATATCGTCGTCGCCAACAGCAAGGCGCTTGAATTAGCCGGCATCACGCGTGACACGCCGCCGCCTCCGTCAGGCTTGCTCCATAAGGATCCGCAGACGGGCGAACCGAATGGCATTCTCGAAGAATGCGGACAACTGGTGAGCCATCAAGTACCGATCCATACGGATCCGCAGGGCTACCAGTCACTTTTACCTGCGCTTCGCGAGTATGCCGCAAAGGGGATTACAACCTCGGTGTTCGCAGGCGCATGGCCCGGGGCCATCTGCACCTTGAAAGAAGCGCTGACGAAGGACGATCTATCATTACGCGTGATCCTGATGCCCTTTGCCACGGATCCTGAAATCGACGAGATTCTGCAGGGGATCGATCGCGACTGGTTGCGTGGTGGCGCGACAAAGATTTTTCATGACGGATCCATCCAGGGCTATACCGCTTATTTGCGCGAACCGTACTTTCGTACGCCAGCCGGGTTGGCCGCAGGTTATCCCGGTTACGCCGGACGTTCCCGCGAAGAACTGACAAAGCAGGTAATCGCACTGCACCGTGCCGGAAAGCAGATTGCGATCCATGGAAACGGCGATGCGGGTATTGATGACATTCTCGCAGCCTATGCTGCTGCGCAGCGAGATTGCCCACGGCCTGATGCGCGACACCGCGTCGAGCATGCGCAGATGACCACGAAGGATCAGCTCGATACGATGCACCGTTTAGGAGTTACCCCCTCATTTTTCAATGCGCACGTGTTTTACTGGGGAGATCGGCATCGCGATATTTTTCTCGGACCGGAACGTGCCGCTCGCATCAGCCCGCTTGCCGGGGCCATTGAACACGGGTTGCGTTTCACGCTTCACAACGACACACCGGTAACGCCGCCTGATCCTCTTTTCCTGGTCTGGACTGCTGTCAACCGGTTCACCACGACTGGAACCATACTCGGTGCAGCACAACGCATCTCCGTGGAACAGGCCTTGCGTGCAGTCACCATTGATGCGGCATGGCAGAATTTCGAGGAAAACAACCGTGGCACGATCGAGCCCGGCAAACTCGCGGATTTGGTCATTCTGGACCGTAGCCCACTGACTATTCAGCCGGAAGCGATTCGCGACATTCAGGTTTGCGAAACAATCGTCGGCGGAAGAACCGTGTTTGCGGCTGCATGATGAACAAGGCCCGACCGCGTAGTGCAGGCATCCGGCCTGCCGGAATGGCAACCGAGGTGCACTGGTTCCAAACGAAATAGAGGCCTGCTTGGCAGGTCGACGCGGTCCTCCGCGAGCCCCAGGCACAAGTCGGCCGCTGCAGTGTCGAGGACGACGTCGGGCCGACTGGCATACCCTCTTTAATTTTCTTTAAGCGCCTTTCCGAAAACCTCTTCTCGCACTTGCGGACGGCTCGGCGAGCCGTCCCTGCCTTCCGAAGCACGCGTAGAGCGCAACACGTGAGGATATGTTCTCGGATAGGCTCTAAGGCAATTCGCGGACATTTTTTCGCTATTGCCGGAGGCCTCTTCTGCGCACGCGCGGTAAGATTTTTGCGATGCGCGCTTATCTTCAACTCGTCAAGATTCGGATCGTTGCCTTGGTGCTGGTGGTTTGCGCCATGGGGGCGCTGGCAGCCAGTGGCGGTCATTTGCAGGCGAGCTTGTTGTTTTGGACGTTGCTGGGAACCGCTTGCCTGGCCGGTGGCGCCGGCACGCTCAATCAGTTGCTGGAGCGCGAGACCGATGCGCGTATGGAGCGCACGCGGCTGCGGCCGCTGCCTGCCGGCAGGCTGACGCCGGGGCGCGCCTTGGGGTTCGGCGTGCTGCTGACGCTCGTCGGGTGTGTGATGATCGTCCTGCAAATCAATGTGCTGACCGCCTTTCTGGGACTGCTTTGCGTCTTCCTCTACGTGCTGGTCTACACGCCCATGAAGCGGTTGACCTGGCTCAGCATGTTGCCGGGCTCGGTTGCCGGCGCCATGCCGCCGCTGCTGGGATGGAGTGCGGTCACCGGCCGACTTGATCTGGGCGCATGGTTGCTTTTCGGCATGCTGCTCCTCTGGCAGCAGGTGCATTTCAATACCGTGATCTGGATGTTTCGCGACGATTACCGCGGGGCCGGACTGCCGGTACTGCCTGCAATTGCAAACAACGGGCCAGGTGTTTTCCGCCTGATTGTGACGGCTGCGGTGGTATTGCTGTTGGTTTCGTTGCTGTTTGAACGGATGTGCCTGTGTGGCGTTTATTCCCGCTGGGGCGCGTGGGCAACCGGTGTCGGCGTATTGGCGATCTGCCTGTCTTGGGCGCGCACGCCTTCGCTCACTTCGGCCCGCCTGCTGGTGGTGACGTCGGTCGGATACTTCCCGGCGTTGCTGGGGTTCCTCTGCTGCGATCTGTGGCTTTGAACCTGATGGGCAATGACACGATATGAAGATGGAACGGACATCGGTTTTTCACGCAACGTCGCCCCAAACACACGCGATTGCGAAACTTTTTTATTTTGACCTGGCGATTTCAGCGCTGATTTTCCTGCTTGTGACGGGGCTGGTCGTGTTTATCGCCATCCGCTTCCGCCGCCGCGCGGACGCGGAAATACCCAGGCAGGACCTGGGCGATCCGAAACTGGAAACGATCTGGACGGTGATCCCGGCGCTGATCCTCGTCGGTCTGCTTGTTGCCACGGCATACACCATGCACCGCGTCAACCCTCCGGTCGGAGAACGTGCGCCGGACGTCGTGATCGTTGCGCACCAATGGTGGTGGGAATTTCGTTATCCGCAGGTGCGCGTGACGACAGCCAACGAACTGCATCTGCCACTGGGGGCGAACACCTTGTTACGTCTGGAATCCGCGGATGTCATCCACGACTTCTGGGTGCCTGACCTGGCGGCCAAGTCAGACGCCATTCCCGGCCACCCCAGCTTCGTATGGCTCACGCCGGAGCGCGAAGGGATCTTCCTCGGCTCCTGCGCCGAATATTGCGGCATGTGCCATGGACAGATGGGCATCCGCGTAATCGTCGAGCCGCCCGAGGTGTTTGCGCAGTGGCTGCAACGCCAGCAGCGCACGCCGGCCGCACCACCGAACGATGCCGCGGCGCAACGCGGCCAGCGCCTCTTTCTCGCGCACACGTGCATGAACTGCCATACGCTTGCCGGCACCGCTGCCCATGGCGTCATCGGTCCGGACCTGACGCATCTCGCGGAACGACAAACACTGGGCGCGGGTGTGCTGACCAACGATGCCGTGCGCCTGGCGCAGTGGATCGCCGAGCCGCAGCGCTTCAAGGAGGGCTGTCACATGCCGAACCCAAGGCTCACGGACGCAGAAGCTCGCGACCTGGCGGCATATCTGGAGGCACTCCAGTGAGCGTGAGCAAAGCCAGCGCGATTTCTCTTCCGGAACCGCCCTGGCCGGCAGTTTACCGCGGCTTGTTGAGTTGGGTCACTTCGGTTGACCACAAGCAGATCGGGATCATGTACATCCTTGCGGCGGTGCTGTTTTTGCTCGTCGGCGCGGGCGAAGGCCTGACTATGCGGCTGCAGTTGATGCACCCCAACAACCCCCTGCTCTCGGCCCAAACCTACAACCAGATTTTCACCATGCACGGTACAACCATGATTTTCCTGATGGCCATGCCGTTGCTGTTCGGCTTCTCGGTCTACCTGCTGCCGTTGATGATCGGCGCACGCGACATGGCCTTTCCGCGTCTCAACGCGCTCGGTTTCTGGCTCTACTTTTTTGCCGCGCTGATGTTGTACTTCAGCTTTATGGCGGGAGGCGCGCCGGCGGCAGGCTGGTTCAGTTACGCGCCGCTGACGGAAGCCTGGTATTCCTCCACGCCCGGTATCGACTACTGGGCGCTGAGCCTGCTGATCGCGGGCGCTGGTTCCGTGGCCACGGGCATCAACATCCTTGTCACGACGCTCGCGTTGCGGACACCCGACATGACGCTGCAGCGCGTGCCGCTCTTCGTCTGGATGATCTTTATCAACGCCATCCTGGTAATTCTGGCATTACCGGCATTGAATGCGGCTCTGGTGATGATTCTGCTGGATCGATTGCTGCATGCGCGGTTCTTCCTCACATCGGGGGGCGGTTCGGCGCTGCTCTGGCAGAATTACTTTTGGATGTTCGGGCACCCGGAAGTCTACATCCTGGTGCTGCCCGCCTTTGGTGTCATTTCGGAAGTGATTCCAGTTTTCTCCCGCAAAGTCATGTACGGCTACGGTTTCATGGCCGCCTCTACCGTGGCCATTGCCTTCCTGAGTTTCGGTGTCTGGCTTCATCACATGTTTGCGACCGGGCTGGGATTCGCCGTGCTGTATCTCTTTGCGGCCAGCAGCATGTTGATCGCCGTGCCCACGGGGATTAAGATCTTCAACTGGATCGCGACCATGTGGGGCGGGTCCATCCGCTTCACGACCGCCATGCTTTTTGCCATGGCCTTCCTGATCCAATTCACCATCGGCGGCCTGAGTGGCGTGGCCTTTGCCGCCATCCCCATCGACTGGCAGTTGACCGACAGTTATTTTGTGGTCGCACACCTGCACTATGTGCTCGTGGGCGGAACGGTCTTTGCGATGTTCGCGGGCGTCTACTACTGGTTTCCAAAGGTCACGGGGCGGCTGCTTTCCGAGCGCTTGGGGCAACTGCATTTTTGGTTGATGGTGATTGGCTTCAACGGAACGTTTTTTGTCATGCACATCCTTGGCGTGTTGGGTCTGCCGCGGCGTGTATTCACGTATCCGGACCGCCCACCGCTCGGCCAGCTCAACCATATCTCAGCGCTTTTTGCGTTCGTGCTGGTAGCCGCATTCCTCGTATTTGTCTGGAACCTCGTTTACAGCATGCGCAAAGGACAGGTGGCCGGCGACAACCCATGGGATGCGTGGACCCTCGAATGGGCCACGACTTCGCCGCCGCCCCCTGAAAACTTCACCAGCGTGCCGCCCGTGCATGGCCGCCGTCCGTTATGGAAGCCCGCACGGCAAACCGATGAGGTGCCTCATGGCTGATCGAAACAAGCAGGGCATGATCCTGTTCGTGCTGTCCGAGGCCATGTTCTTCTGCCTTTTGATTGGCGCGTATATCTTTTTTCATCGCGCTGGCGATCGTGGCACCGCAGCCGCAGGTTCGCTGTCGCCCCTGCGGACAGGGCTGTTCTCAATCGCCCTGTTCGCGAGCAGCGCAACGTTGTGGGCCGCGGAGCGCGCCCTGCGTGGGCCCCGCGTGCGCCTCGGTGTTTTCTGGATTCTGGTCACCTTTGTGCTGGGCGCAATCTTCCTCGCGGGTCAGGGCGGCGAATACCTGCACCTGTTACGCGCACAGGTCACGATCAGTCGCGACTTGTTTGGCACCACGTTCTTCACATTGACGGGGTTTCACGGATTGCATGTACTGGCGGGGCTGGCCATGCTGGCCATTCTGCTGGGACTGGGTCTGGCGGGTAAAGGACGCGAACCGACAGCGCCTGCCACCGCCGTGGTAGCCGTGTACTGGCATTTTGTGGATGCGGTCTGGATTGTAATCTTTGGCGTGGTCT